>Ga0302349_1000647_pt1 | contig 37885 bp, 43 predicted proteins | sample PhyAR1_FD_202176 | JGI IMG/M metagenome (GOLD analysis project Ga0302349, IMG submission 202176) | Leaf surface microbial communities from alfalfa plants in UC Gill Tract Community Farm, Albany, California, United States - DLSL A.R1... | ecosystem: Host-associated > Plants > Phyllosphere >... | reverse complement strand
CCAATAATCTTCCTGCTGCTTTTGTTTTGTCTGAAAATCCAGACATTACACTGGTGGTTTGCGGCGGAACGTTGCGGCATAAAACCCGCTCCTTACATGGCAATATCACGGAATATGCGTTGCAGGGCATCGTCGCTAACCTGATGTTTGTCGGGGCTGATGGCCTTGATGCGGCGACCGGGATTACCACCTTTAATGAAGGCTACAGCATCAGCGGAATTATGGCCGAGGCCGCTCAGCATGTGGTCGTCGTCACTGATTCCACCAAATTTGGACGACGCGGATATAACCTGGTGCTGCCCATGGAAAAAATTGACACTATCATCACTGACGCGGGTATCAGCAATAATGTGTTGCAGGCGCTTCAGCAGACGTCGACAGAGATTATTGTTGTTTAATCTTTATCCGCTTTCTGACTTCAACCTGTGCTGACTTTATGGTTGCTGATGACTAAAAGATACTGGCACAACTGAGGATTGCGCAGACGCGTGGGAAAATTTTTAGATGTTTCAGTAACGGCTATTGATAAGTGGAAGCGGTATTCAAAAAGAAGGCCGCAGAGCAAGGTCCCTGCGGCGACGGGAAAGCAATCAGGATTTTTTGTTATAAACTTCAAAGGTGAAGTATTTCTTTTCCAGCGTCTGATATGTGCCGTTTTTGTGGATTTCTGCCAGTGCATTATTGATCAGTGTGAGATGCGCCTGGTCATCCTTGCGCAGGCCGATTGCCGTGCCTTCACCTAAGTAGCGGGTATCCGTCAATGGCTCACCGGCAAAAGCATAACCCGCGCCTTCAGGCGTTTTTAGAAAGCCCGTTTCTGCTGCTGCGGCATTAGTCAGGGTGACATCAATGCGTCCTGATGCCAGATCCTGATTAACAAAATCCTGATTCTGATATGAAATCACATCGACACCTTTCTTCTGCCATTCACCCTGCGCGTAGGCTTCCTGCGTGGTGCCCTGAGCCACACCGACCGTTTTTCCTTTCAATGAATCCGCTGTGGGTTGCAAACCGCTGCCTTTCTTCGCGATCAGCACACTGGGTACGTGGTAAAGCATGTCTGAGAAATTGACCTGCGTTTTACGTTTGGGCGTCATGGACATTGCAGAAAGCACGGCATCAAACTTTTTAGCATTCAGCGCCGGAATAATGCCGTCATAGGCGGTTTCGACCCATTCACACTTTACTTGTGACTGCGCGCAAATGGCGTTGCCTAAGTCAATATCAAAACCGACCAGCTGGCCATCGGGTGCTTTAGATTCAAAAGGTGGGAAAGAGGGATCTACGCCAAAGCGCAACATAGTTTCTGCCTGTGCCAGGCCACTGGTTGCCGATAAAGTCGCGATGATCAGCAAGTTGATTTTATTCACAAGTGTTCTCCGGTGATACTCAACAACAAACCCCCGCCTGGCTTTGGCGAGGGTAAAACAGGGTTCTCTGTTTTGAATATGACGACCGTGCCCGTTGTGGTCAAGCGGCAAACTTATATTCAAAACGGGCAGTGGCGGGATATAGGGATGATTGGCTTTTGGGTAGAACAAGTAAGGTTTTTTTGAGGTATATAGCAGGGTAAGTTCTGTTTTTATATTAAAAACAACAGGATAAATTTTCCGATGTCTGAAGCTAACAGGCAAAAAAAATCGCCTTTACCCACAGGGATAAAGGCGATTTAAGCTTTACCTTTGACTTAAAATGACATTGTCAAAGGCTGTTAGTTGGAGATTACTTAGTTTTATCGATGGAGAATTTTATTGAAGAGGCTTTGTTATCAAATGACAACTTTTTAAGATCGGGGATCTGTTCACCTGACTTCACATCAATATAAGACCCCTGATAGTCACGTTCAGAATATATGCGGGCGTTATAACCCTCAGCAACCTTTATTGAGGACATCTGACCATCGAAATTCCTGTGAGAATCCTTCCAATAACTATCCCCTTGGAGCCATGGAATATCCCCCATAACATTTACCCAGTCGCCAGTATAATAGGAAGTGTCATAAGCAATCGCTTTAAAAACCTGAACAGAGGAAATTGCTTTGTTCATTTCGCTGGTCTTCTGGGTAAAATCATAATTAGATAGAGATGCTAATATGTACGTAGTTCCTTTGAACTGACAGTTTGAGAATATACGTACTCCCAACGAACCTTTTGGCAATGTTACGGACGATACTGCATCATTGGCGTCAGTACCATTTTTCATCTTCACACCGTCTAAGCAATCGATGTCCCCGGTAATATCCAGGCTATCACCAGTATAACCACCGTTCTGGAACAGTGTGGCTTTAAGACCGTGCACCTGTTCTGGTTCTGGCTCTGGTTCTGGCTCTGGTTCTGGCTCTGGCTGCGGTTGTGGATCAAAACTGGTGACGACGATTTTAGCGACAGTCGCCGGGTTAGGTGAAATACGCTCAATGACAACGGTTTCACCGAGAGAGATATCTCTCTCATCCGACTTAACGTGGGAAACAGAGCTATCTTCAGTCACAGTGCTGTATGCACATTTGCCGTTATCGCAGTTGAAAATGGAGTTCCCTTTTTTCTTATCATCATTAATGACTTTAGCGACATAAGAGGAACCGTCCGCACTGTGAAGTATCGCTTTATCAAAATCAACGAACACATACGGCACGTTATTGACTTTTGACACGCTAATAGAGCTCACGGTGCCATCAGACATGACCGGGTTATTACCGTCAAGCATATCCTGTGTGACCGTTAATTCGCCGAGAACCGCTTTATTCGGATAATCACGTGTCACAGTGATAACTGAACCCACTTTCAAACGACTTGTGGCATCAAAGGAGGAACTTAATGAAACCTCTTTGCCAAAGCGGCCCACAGTGTTGTTAACAGATTTGGAACCGTCGCTGTTGAAGAGATAATTCCCGTCGACAGACGCAGTAAATCCGTAGCCACTCTTCAGCTTGTTTGCATCAAGGTTAACAATAACTTTTGTCTGACCATTGAGCAGGCTAACCAGAATACCCTTCAGATCGTCCTTATCAATAATCGGATCGACGTCTGGTGGTACCGGCACGTCGGAATCATCCGGCAGAGGCGTATTTTTTACTTCTTTAACGATATTACCCAGTTCGTGTTCCGGGGTATCACCGCTGATATCCCAAAGAATTGCGCCACCAAAGCCTTGAGCGTTGATATAGTCAACTTTCTCCTTAATAGACTGCGGATCGTCATAGGTCAGGAATTCTTGCTTGGTTTTGCTATAGAGATACGGTACGTGTGACTCTGAGTCCCAGTAGCGGGTGTATTCGCCAGTGTTCAGTTTTTGTTTCAACACATACCACGGGTTGGTACCTGTTAACTGATCTGCATCATCCCATGCGCCTTTGACCGATGCTGCACCGGTGTTGAACATGCCCGGTAAACCAGCAATGATTTCCGTACCCGGGACATGACCCCAGCCACGACCGTAGTAAGGGATCCCCATCATCAGCTTAGCTTTTGGCACCTGCCAGGTGTCGGCGTAAGCAGTCATGGTGTCGGCCACGTTCAGGTCTTTATCTTCATCATGGCTGTTTTCAAACAGTGGCGCGTTATGACCGGTTAATGGATCAAAAGCACCGTGGATGTCATACGCCATCACGTTTACGCTATCCAGCAACGGCGCGGTCACAGCCGGGTTGATGTACTGAATGTTGTTGTGGTTGGTAGTGACTGCTGCAGAAAGCTGATAGTACTTATCATCTTTCAGGCCCTGTGCATCCAGCTTGCTACGCAGAGACTGAATAAGTTTGGTGAACTGGGCTTTTTCAGCTTCGGTGTCCGGGTATTCCCAGTCAATGTCGAGGCCGTCGAAATTCCACTGCGCCATATAGCTGACCATGCTGTTGGCTAGTTTCTCAAGACCTGCATCCGTGGCGGTTGCGTTTTCGAAGACACCTTCCTGAGAGTTATTCCAGCCACCGACGGAAATCATATGCGCCACATTGGCCGCTTCAGTCCGTTTATCCAAATCTTTGATCAGGCCCGGAGCTTTGTCGGTGTCATGCATGGTTACTACACCGTCTTTCACCACCGCAAAACCGTAGTTAAGATGGGTCAGGCCAGAGTAGTCAACTTTATCCGGGGTAAAGAAGTTATGTGCTTCATACACACCCCATTCCGGGAAGTAGCCAATCACTTTACGCTCAGCAGCTACGCGAGCCTTTTCACGGGTCTGCAGATCGATTGCGTTCTGGCCGGTATACGGCGTGAACTGGAAGGTGGCGTAAGGTTTGATATTGATGGCATCGCCGGATTTCCAAACCGGATCGGTGCCCGGGCTGATACCCTGATCAACCCACCATTGTGCAGTCCAGTAGTATCCCAGGAAGCGAACGGTATCACCGCCTTTATAGGTGCGGTTCGGATCGTAGTCTTCGGAGATAATAGCCAGTTCTTGTTTCGGCGCGACTTCTGCTAAAACAGTACCAGGGAAGTTGTTTTGCGATGCTTCGGTATACGCAGTCCAGGTGTGACCACCATCTTTGGTGATCATCATCGAGTAATCGAGGCCTGAGAAGGTGTTCGTCTCGTCATTTCCCGCCACGGTGGCAGCTGACGAAATTATCGGGAATCCAATAGCTGAAAACAGGATTGCCGCAGTTAATTTATTTAAGCGCATAAATAGCTTCCAAATTTGTCCATAAACTCGTTATTCACGAGGGATGCAAAAAAATACGCGTCTTTATATCATTTACATTGTCTGCATAGTATTTAATTATATATTAAGAACAAATAAATCAAACTTACCCATATGTATTTAAACAATAAAGATATATTCATCATTTAAATAAATGTTTTTAGTGTCAATTATAATTAAATATAATTATTGGTGATTGGGACAGGAACTAAGCTCACTATGAGCCTCTACCAATGCAAACCACTGACTCCCTAAAGGCCTTGGTCTTGGAAACGTTGGGGCAACGCGGGGAAATTATTGTGTTCATCCGGTCATAAATTGTGGGCCTGGAATGACTGTTTACGCTCGAGACAGCGGGTAGGGGTAAAAACTTTGCATTAGATGATGTCATAGCTTGTTCTCCTGAATCATATTGGTTTGGATGCAGGAGGATTAGAGATGTGGTCGTTTTAGTGAGTATTTTTGTCTTCTCGGTTTTATATTGAAAGCCAAAGTACTTAACATGATTGTTTTAATTTAAATCAGCCTTAAAGATGCTTACGTTTTTTTATTTAAAGCTTCGACGGTGTACGTGGAGCCTTACCCTGTTACGTACAAATTACGCTGTGGAAATCAGCGTGATCCATGTTGGACTAAGAAAATCCTGACATTCCGCTATTTCTTGAACAGCTCAATAATGAATTCACATCGGCAGCCCCTTTTTTCAGAGTTACCAGGACAAATTGGAGGCACAAAAAAGCCCGCAGGGCTTACGCCTTGCGGGCTTCCAGGACTTCGTTGGATGGCTCTGGTAACCATCAACCAAGAATTTGGTGGAGCTGGGGGGATTTGAACCCCCGTCCGAAATTACTACATTTTTAACTCTGCATTGATTTCTATGTATTTATGTTATTAATCAATGAGTTGATTTGTATCTCTTAGTGTTGCTTAGTCGTCTTTTGTATCGTGTGTCGCCACTTTGTCGCCACTTTTGCTATGCCAGTTCAGGTTGGCAAGGGGGTTTTTTGTTGTTGCGTCTTCCAGATGTTCCAGAGCGAAATGTGCGTATACCATGGTCATTTTAATGTCTGCATGGCCTAGGATATCTCTAAGAACTAAGATGTTTCCGCCATTCATCATAAAGTGGCTCGCAAAGGTGTGACGCAGCACATGCGTGCATTGCCCTTCCGGCAAAATAATGCCTGCTCTCCTAACGGCTCTCTCAAACGCTTTACGGCAGGGTGAGAAAATTGCACCGCGTTTTTTAGGTATTTCGTCGTATAGCTCTTTTGTTATAGGAACAGTTCGGTTTTTTTTACCTTTGGTTTTGATGAAGATGATCCGATACTTTGTAATCTGCTGTCCTTCTAACTTCTCCGCTTCACTCCATCGTGCCCCAGTTGAAAGGCAAATTTTCGCCACCTTTATAAGGTCTGGATTCAAAGACTCCTCACAGGCATCTAACAGACGCTTTATTTCAACGTCTTCCAGAAATGTAAGCTCTGTCTCATGAATTCGAAAAAGTGGTAGTCCGGCTAACGGGTTCGGCGCAGTCCAATGTCCAAGCTTGCGAAGTGTGCCAAAAACAGCCGATAGATTGAGCTGTTCAAGATTTATCGTCCGTGGTTTAACTGCTGGAAGTGCTACTCCTTCCTTGGTGATTACTTCACCTTTCAATCTTTTTTCACGGTACTTTGAAAAATCTGCTGCTGTTATTTCTGTTGCTATTGGGTCGCCGAGTGCGTCGCAGATAACTTTTAATTTTGCGTTCATTCGTTTGGGATCGGCCAGGGTTTGACCATAGAGGGAATCCCAGAGCTTGATCAAATCAGAAAGCTTTCGCCTATCCGCTTTTTCTCCCATCCACGGTTTACTGCTCGCTTCTTCCATTGTGAAGGTTTCGAAAGCGGCCGCCTCGCCTTTCGTAGCGAATAATTTTCTAACGCGCTTCCCTTTACGTCCGCTGGGATAGCATTCACAAAGCCATTGCCCATCCTGTTGCTTTCTGATCGCCATAACTTAAGCCTTGCTAAACGTGCCAGCCACTTTGGCAATGATTTTTATATCGTCTATGTTGCAGTCAAATGGCACGCCACCACCTTGAACGCGAACTTTTTTCACGGGGATAAAGGCCAGTTCTCGAATGCTGTATTTTCCTTCGATGTTGACTAACCATTCCCCGTCTGAAAATTCGCTGCCCTTCTTATCGACAATGTATGTTTTTGATTCACTGCGAACGACATGAGGTGCTGCAAGATTGTTGGGAAGAAAAACCTTATCAAACATCATATAACCAGATTGTTTGAGTTCACCATCTTCCAGTAAATAGCTTTCAAGGCGGGCGATATCAGATTTTGTGTGCTCGTATTTAACACCTTCCCCAGTAGCTAACCACTCCAAAGAAACTCCTGTTTCAAGAGCGCAGCGAATAACTAAATGCGCAGGAAAATAGTCCCGTTTTATCCAAGTTGCCAATGTGCTGGATGCGATTTCAACATGACGACACAGGTCATTTTTGAAACGAAATCCATATGCTTCCATCATCCGGTCAATGGCCTTAATCCCACCAGTTTCAAACATGTTTGCTCTCACATACGAATAAATAGATTGACTGTTCGTATCTGAGTCGTTATAAATTAAACGCTCTCAAATACGAGTGTTTGCGGTTCTATGCCAAGAAACGCTAACAGATGCGAACTAATACGAAGAAAACAAGGGATATTGCACGATGGCTGAAACTATTTCAATCGAGATTCCGAGCCTGTGGGTGTTTCCAGACCAATTTGCTGCTTTGGAAAGCATGTCCATACATACCGTTTATAAATGGAAAGAATTCGGGAAATTGAAAATCATTCCAAAGAAAATCGCCAAGGGTAAAACCAAGGCAGGCGGAAAAATTCAAATCAAGTATTACGACTATAAATTACAACAACTTAAGGCAATGGGATGTACCGACGTTGCGATCAAGGTTGTTGGTTGGGATAAGTTTGCCGCTAAAAAAGAGGCGTAACTATGTTTGATTATCAAACATCCATACATCCCCATTTGGATACAGCTTGTCGCCGCTTCTCTCAGACTCACAATCTGGCTGAACTTGCCGCTGATATGGGGGTTTCTGCACAGGTATTACGCAACAAGCTGAATCCAGACCAGCCGCACCGTTTAACGGTAAACGAGCTGATCTTACTGACAGATATCACTGATGATTCGGCGGTTCTGGACGGTTTGCTGGCACAGCTGAAATGCTTGCCTGCTGTGCCGGTGAATGAGGCGAAGCCAAATAATTTACCGATGCACGCTCTGAGTGCTACGGCCGCAATCGGTGTTATTGCCGGTGAGGCCATTTCCCCCGCGCCTATGACGCAATCACGTAGAAACGCCATTTTAGACCGAGCCAATCAGGCGATCCGCGATCTGTCCTTGCTCGTTGTGTCTGTTGAGTCGCGTTTTCACACCACGCCTGTGCTGGCATCCGCAATGGACGTAATCAGTTCATGCGGCGTCATGCCTGGCCTGAACTGAGGCTATTCGATGAAAGTTTTCGCACAACTATTAAAGCAACAATCGCCAACGGCTCAACTGCAAAGCTATGGCCACGGTTGGCTTGAACTGCCAAACGGTCAGCGCTGGCAACCGGCCGCAAGCAAAGTGGCGTTTCTAAGTGATCAGCGTCACCCGATGGTGAAGATTAAGCGCCGCCCTTGGTGGTTCCGCCTGATGGGATTAAGGGGGTAAGCGTGGAACAGCAATTACCGAAATGGATTAGTGAAGCCAGAAAGATGATTTCAGGCACTGAAAACCGGGTGAAACATTATTGGGAAAATCTTCCAGAGGATGAACGCCGCGATCTCTGTTTCTTATCCCAGCTGAAAAGCCGCCATGTGAAATGCGCCTGGGACGATTTGACCGAGGCGGAAAAAATCGCACTGTGGCAGGGCGTTTTGAAGGTCAGAAAAATGCAGCAACAAACCCGTTCACTGACGCCGGAAGATTTCAAAGGCGTGGTTGTTTGTAGTGTTAGCCGTCGAGCTGACGAACAAAAAATTTCAAATCCGATGCACTGAGGGAAGTATGAAAATTATCACCGTAGACGAAATTGGTTTGATCGAGTCATTCGCAACTTTTGGCGTTAAGTTCAATTACAGCCGTTTATTCCTGAGTAAATGCCACGTGTCAAAAGGCCGCGTTGCGCTGACGCCTTTCATGTTCAATGACACGGTTCATCTTGATAACCCGCACCAATGGTTTGCGGCCAATGCTGCGTTTTGGGTACGCGCCTATCGAGAGTCTGAAACCTTGGTCGAACAAGTGGAAACAATGGCCAGCATTCGCGCCCTTTATTTTTTGGCCGGTTCTTTGGGGCAGGGTCATGCTCATGCGCTGATCAGTACTTGGTTTAATACGACCAAGGAATTGCACGGCATGGGTGCGCTTAACCTGTCACCGCTTGCGCCGCTCCCTAAAAAATACGAAACAACGATTTCCCCGCTTAGTTTCCATTAATTAATCCCCTGAACGCCTACGGCTTCCATTAGGTTGCCGGGGTTTCTTGCTGCCTAAATTTGGAGTTATGCCATGCAGATGAAACGTAATGACCGCAACCAACTTCCAGCGCTTTGGTGTGGATGGGATGCCGCAAAAGCTGCCGGTGACCAAACCGTAATATTGATTAAAGGCGCACGCGCTGAGGCAATGGCTGATGCCGCCGTGAAATATTCCGGCCGCCTGGATCGCCTGGCTTCTCATATTGCGAACGAAGGTTTTAGCGCCGCTGAAATCGTTGAGCTGTTGCGCGAAGAATCTGAACAGTTTGCACGCCAAGCGGAGGCAGGGAAATGAGTGTACTTCATGAATTGAAGATTCATGCCCGCCATTACAACGCGGTGGCGATAGGGGTAAAGAAAGCCGAGTTAAGAATTAATGATCGGCATTTTAAGACGGAGGATGTGCTGTGGCTGCGTGAATGGGATGGCGAAGAATATACAGGCCGTTATTCCTATGCGCTCGTTACACATTGCCTTGATATGGGGCATTTCTTTGATATGGATGAACTCAACAATTGGGTGATGTTGTCTATTGCAGTGCAAAGGTCACACACCCCACCTCAATGGTCTGAGCAACATGGGTGGAGAAACCTCTAATGAGAACGGTACTGAAATGGGCGGGATCCAAGGTTCGCATTATTGAGGTTTTGAAGCGTCATTTACCCGCTGGCCAGCGTCTTGTTGAACCGTTCGCCGGTTCATGCGCAGTGATGATGAATACTGACTACCCGGCTTACTTTATTGCTGATGCAAACCGCGATCTGATCGATATGTACAAGCTGATTGCAGAGCAACCGGCCGCTTTTATCCAGGCGGCTGAGGCGTTATTTGAAACGGGGAATACTGAGGCGGAATATTACCGTTTACGTTTTGCATTTAATTCCAAGCCAGCCGGTGATAAAGACCGCGCCCCGCTTTTTCTCTACCTCAACCGTCATTGTTTTAACGGGTTATGTCGGTACAACAAAAAGGGCGAATTCAACGTTCCTTTCGGCAAATACAAAAAGCCGTACTTTCCAAGAGCTGAAATTCTGGCATTCGCTGAAAAAGCCAAGCTGGCCACGTTCCTTTGTGGGAACTACAGCGAGGCATTGAAAGCCGCGCAATCTGGGGATGTGGTTTATTGTGATCCGCCGTACCTCACAGAAACAGCCAATTTCACCGCTTATCACTCCGACGGATTCGGGCACGAAGAACATGGCAGGTTAGCCAGGAGCGCACGCCGTTTGGCTGGCCGTGGCGTGCCGGTGGTCATTTCTAACAGTGATACAGATATGGTGCGTTATCTCTATAAAGATTTTGCCATCAATAAAATCACCGCGCCGCGCAGTATCGGAGCGGCGGCCGGCAGCATCAAATCTGCCCAGGAGGTGATTGCAACCGTGGCGTGGGATTGCTGAATGGAGTCTTTCGTTAACGGCCAGCATCATGAAACCCGCCAGTGGCAGCAAGAGCAATTTGCCCCTGGCGCACCTTCTGGGATTAGCCTTACTGAACGCCAGTTATGGCATATCAACAAAGACGATCACGCCTGGCGTGCTGAGTATTTGGCAGAAATGCCAAATTTCTTAGCGCGTTATTTTGGCGATCGTTACAGCAAATTAATGGAGGCTGGCCAGCATGGCCGCCGCCGTGCCAATACATTTTTACGCACAACATTAGGTAAAAATGTATTGCCACGTCTGCGCAAAGTTCGACAGCAATATTCAACTAATTTCCAGGGTGCAGGCGGTGTGCATATCCCGTTTGCCAAGGATATGGAAAAACTCCCAGGTTACGATCGTGACGACGTGCGCAACTTGGCGCACCGTATCGCAGATTTTATGGCCGAGTGCTTCAATGATTTCATTCGCATGGCTTTCCTGGAAGATTCCAAATCACCCGAAGAATTAGAATGGCGTGCAACAGCTGCTTACCGTCATTTGGCTGAGCTAGTGAACCAGTTCAGTATCACGCCGCCTTATTGGCATACCTTCAAAGCAGGCAACAATTTCACGGCGCGTAATGCTGAGTCGGGTTTACTGCGGATGATGGCACCGGAATGGTGGCGCGGTAAGTTGAAACGAAGCCGTGATCTGCTGCGTGAACATATGGCCATTGCCGTGGGGCAAGTGCAAAAGGCAGCATCGGCGTATGTCAGCCGTTCCACGCAAGGGGAATGGGTGGAGCAAAAGAAACGTAACCGGGAGTTTTTTAAATCGTGTGATCTGGAAAACCAGGAAACAGGGGAGCGTATTTCCCTGGCTGACATGGTGGACGGTAGCAACGCCAACCCGGCAAAACGTCGCTGTGAACTGATGGTTCGTATGCGCGGGTTTGAAGATTTAGCCACTGAAATGGGTATGGCCGGAGAGTTTTACACGATCACCGCGCCGTCAAAATATCACGCCGTGCATAGTAAGGGCGGGTTCGTTTCTCAGTGGAACGCAGCAAGCCCGCAGCAAACGCAAAAATACCTTTGCGGAGTGTGGGCAAAAGCCCGCGCTGCGTTTTCCCGCGCCGGGATCCATGTCTTTGGTTTTCGCGTAGTCGAACCGCACCACGACGGGACGCCGCACTGGCATATGTTGCTGTTTATGCGCCCGTCTGACGTGGCCGAGGTGCGGGATATTCTCTGTTACTACTCCCGCCTTGAGGATTCCGAAGAACTGCAATCTGCATACGCGCTTAAGGCGCGTTTTCACGTTGAACCTATCGATCCAGAGAAGGGCAGTGCAACCGGCTACATTGCCAAATACATTTCCAAAAATATCGACGGTTACGCCCTGGACGGCGAAGCCGACGACGAAACCGGCGAAAATTTGAAAGACATGGCCAAGGCGGTATCTGCCTGGGCAAGCCGCTGGCGGATCCGTCAGTTTCAGCAAATCGGCGGTGCGCCGGTAACGGTCTGGCGTGAGCTGCGCCGTATGCGTGATATCACCCTTGAAAATAAATCTATGGATGCGGTGCTGGCTGCGGCTGATGTGGGGTGCTGGGCATCGTACACCCAGGCGCAGGGCGGTGCGTTGGTGGCGCGTCGTGATCTGGTTGTGCGCCTGATGTATGAAATCACCGAGTGCGGCAATGAATACGGGGAAGCCGTTCAGCGTATACAGGGGGTTTATTCGCCGTTAGCTGGTCAGGAATCAGAGATTTTAACGCGCCTGGTCAAATGGGCGATTGTCCCGAAGTTGGCCGACAGCGCAGCGGAGGCTGCTTTTCCTGGCGGCATCGCCGCCCCTTGGAGTTCTGTCAATAACTGTACTCAAAGTACGATCACCGAGTTGAAAAAGGGCATCGGTATTCAGTCCCAGGATGCTGGCCAGATGGCCAAAGCGCTGGTCAGGGGCAATATTGTGCCGCTGGATCGGGAAACAGAAATGAAATTAGAGGGCAACCGGCTGGTAGTGAGGCGCAAAAAGCAATATTGCAGGGAGTGCGGGGAAGTCATCACGCCTGAAAGCGAGTCATTTGATTCCCCAGGCATGTGCTGGGTATGTGCCGATGGTCTTGTTTTGCAGGTGGATCAGAGTGATGCCGTTAACCGGGCATTTGAGGCGTTGGGGATTTAATGCAAGCTGAAAACTCGCAAAAGCACGCGCAGTTTGCTTTTATTCTGTAACAGTTTGCGATACTGTACATTCATACAGTAAATGATTAAGGAGATTGGGGGATGCAGGATTTATTTTTTGAGGAAATCGCTGTGCAACGGATGGCTTTGTTTTCGAGGTTGGTCGCTGTTGGGGACTGTGATCAGGAAGAAAAATCGTTAGCACTGGGTTGGTTAGCTGAGTTGAATGCTGAGTTGTTGAAAAATCTGCGGCAGGCAGAAAAGAAAAACCCCCAAAACGGGGGCAGTGATTCAGGCTTGTTGCAGTAGCGAAAGCATCATTTGGCGGCCATCGGCAGTTAGTGCATTGGCGACGCTTTTAACCATTTCTTCCTGAGAAATCGCGCTTGGGCTAATGGTGCTGGCAAATGACAAATGCATTTTAAACGTATGGCCGCATTCAATATTTGTGCAACTGCAATACAGGTCTGAAAGTTCCCTATGCTTGCGTACCGTTTTCTTGATCACGGCGTTTGAATTACATGCGGTACAAATCACTTTCGACACGCGCATATTGTAGGCTCCAGGGAATTGATTACCCCGTGATTTTAGCCTTTTGCGGCTCATTTTTCACCCTCTGATGTTGTGTCAAAGGCGAAGTTAAGCCGCAGATGAACCGGAATTTCCGGGTCACTGTTTACCGCATTCATGATCATGCGCTGCAACGGAATGACTTCATCCTTTCGATACGTTGTCCGGGATTTTTCCGGATCAGGTAGACCGGCTGTATTTTGCGGAATAATGCCCGCCAGGCCAGCCGGGAACCGGTGCGCGTTCAGTACATCTTGTGCGCTGATGTTCTTCACGTTGTTGAATTCGTCGTTCGCCCCGATATCCCCCACAGGAATAAACTGGATCGCCTTTTCGTTACCCCCTGGAATGTTCACAAAAATGGTGGAAAAGTTGCCGATCCCTTTGCTGCTTTCCAGTCGTTCGGCAATTTCGTCTTCTACTTCATCCGTCAGGTTTGCGTCATTGGTATAGATGATGCCCCCGGTGTGCGCCCCGTTGTGGTAGTAACGACGGCGGAAAATGGTTGCCTCACTGTTGAGCAGTGCCGAGTGGATGCCGCTGATGTAATCCGGCAGGCCGTAAATCTGCTGCTGCGGGTCGTACTGTTTCATGAAAATTACATCATCCGGGCTGTACACCAGCGGTTCACCGTCTTGCAAAACCACAAATTCCCCTGTTTTACGCACGCGCAGATACAGCGACGGCAGCGGCAGCAAGTCCACCACGTCCCCCCATCCCGAACGCACTTTCAAAATGGCCAGGTCACCGCAGGATAAATAATCGAATACGCCGCCGCGCAGCTGCTCATGCGTCAGGCCGCCGCCCAGGTAATCCGATGCCACCATATTATGGCGGGCATAAATTACGCCGCCGTGCTGGCTGTTGAGGTTGGTCAGTTGAACCAGTGCCAGCCGGTCAATCGGCAGGGTGTAGTGATCGAATTCATTGTCATACCAGATATCCCGGTAATTGGTGCCGGTGGTCAGAATGGGTTCCGGCCGCCCCATGCTGATGATGCTCATTTTCTTGCTGCGGTCAGGCTGTTCTTTCTTTGCCTGGCGGGCTGGTTTGCGTTTGCTCATGCTGCTTTTTTCCCTAAGTTCCATTTAGATTTACGCTTATGCTCAAAGTTGATCGGCTCGTTAATGATGGCGTGCGCGATTGCCCAAAAGGCATCGGCGTGGCCGGTTTCAACCGTACGATCGGCTTTGAACGTCATGGCGTTGCCGCTGGCCGTGCTGGTGTGCCGGATGGACAGGAAAGACGCGGCAATTTCCCGGTTGTCTTTGTTCCATTCCAGGCGTTTTGCGCCGATGACGTCGATCATCTTTAAGACCAGGCGCGTTTTGGTTTCCATGCCGTAGTGAATGGCCACAGCCTCACGCAGGGCAAAATGTTCAATCAGCTCAAATACGCCCCGGCCAATGCCGGTCACGTCCACGCCGATGTAAGTCATGTTGTACTTCCCGAACAGCTTTTTGATCTGCGCAGCCTGGTACGCGAAATTCATCCCTTTCCAGTGAAAAAGGCAGAGCACGCGGAATTTTTCCACCGCATAAAGCGGCGGGGCAACGATGGCAAACGTGGACGTGTCGCCGGAACGCGCCGGGTCAAACCCTCCCCATACTTCACGGTTGCCGAACGGCCGTTCGGCGTTGGGGGCATGGTCTTGCCAGTCGGCCACGTCCACGCCGCAGATTTCCAGGTCACTGAATTTGAAAACGCTGTCTTTACTGTCCACGAACACGCACATATACAGCATGTTGAACGTGTCACGGTTGTAGCGGTTGCGCAGCTTCTCGATGCTGGCCAGGTTAAATCCGCTCCTGATCGCGTCTTCCATCGTAATGATGTACCGCCACTGTCCATCCGGGCAGAGTCGGCCACCGTTGCGCATTTCATCAAAGGATGGGAAAACGGCGGTTTGGCGTTCTTTGTCTCCCTGCTTCCATTCTTCCCCTGTCCAGAAGGGGTAAGCCTGGTGCGTTTTGGCGCTGGGCGTTGAAAAATAGGTGGTTCGCCAATGGTCGTGTGTGGCCATTGCGCTGGCCACCTCGTTAAGCTTGGCGAAGTTCGGCACCCAAAAGTATTCGTCGCAGTACAAATGGCCACTGTAAGACTGCGCGGTGTTTTTATTGGTGGACAGAAAGCGCAGCTCTGCGCCGTTGCTTAGTCTGATCGGGTTGCCGGTCAGCGTGATGCCGAAATACTGCTCTGCGATGTTGACGATGTAAGAGCGGAACACCTCCGCCTGGGCTTTGGAAGCTGAAAGGAAAATTTGCGGGTCGCCGGTCATGACCGCATTTTCAAATGCCTCAAAAGCAAAGTACCAGGTGGCACCAATCTGGCGGCTTTTCAGGATGTTCCTGATCTGCTGTGCCAGGTTGTTGCGCAGGTGCTTCTGATAGCCGAATAAATGTTCCTCTGCGAAAGCGTCAAAATCATCCTGCGTCATGCCTGAGATATCGTTTTTCTTATATTTACGCTTCTTCACCGGCTCTGTGCCGTCACCGTTCCCGCCCTGGCTGTCATATCCTCCCTGGTTGCCAGATTTGGCGGCGGCCATTTTTTCCTTATGCTTATTTGTCTGCGCACGCAATTTCACGGCGTGCGTAATCAGCAAATCAATCTCTTTTAATTCCAGCTCTGTTTTTTTGTCCCGGCCAACTAATAATTGGTAACGGCGTTCTATGGCTTCCTCTGTTGATTCATGGCTGAGTAAATCAGCCCAATTCCCTTTTTGCGCCCAGTAGTAAATGATCCGCGAATTCGGCAGATTTAAATCCTGAGCAATTTCCTTTGGCGTGGCGCGGCGCAAATATAAAGCGCGGGCAACGTCTTTTAGTTCGTCTGTGTATTTAGCCATGCAATCATTATGCGTGGCATGGAGTGATATTTCTTTCTGGTACATTCGGATATGGGGTTATATCCGAATCTCACTTGCTGCGAATTTATTATAAATTAGCGATACTGCAATTCACGGAAACAACGGAGGTTAATTCCGGTATGTCAGATTCACATTTAATGACGAATTGGCTTTGTATCGCAACCGAAGGGGAAACGGTTGATAAGCGTTTTTTAACCAGGGAAATGTTAATAGACGCGGCGGAAACGTATGACCCAAAAAATATGTATACCGCACTGCTGTGGCCTGAGCATGAGCGTTGGTGTGGTAATGCCGGTGAGGTGCTGGAAGTTGAGGCAAGCGAAGATGATTCAGGATTAGTAAAGCTCTATGCAAGGTTGTGTCCTTCCACTGAACTGGTACAGGCAAACCGAAACGGAAAGCTTTTATTTACTTCTGTTGAATTAACGCCCGATGGCAACTTTCGCGGCACCGGCCGTTATTATCTGGAAGGGCTGGGTGTTACAGATGAACCCGCAAGCGTAGGCACTACGCGAATGCGATTTAATAAGCGGAAAGATAATTACTTTATTGGTAATAGCACGCCGCTGGTAATTAACGAAATCAAGGATATTAACATGGCAGGGAAGGATAAGAATAAATCGAAATGGCGCAGTCTTTTCAGTATTGAAGACGAAAGCCAAACGCCGGATGAAACACCGCAGGATGGCGATAAATTACAGGCAATGGCCGAAGCATTAGCCGCTCTTGAAAACCGCGTCGCTGCGCTGGAAACAAAAACGGAAGCAACGGATACAACGGTTGAAGATATCCAGACCGATGTTGAAACCGTGAAAGAAGTGGTGGATACCGAAGAGTTTGCGCGTCTGCGCGATAACTTGCCGAATATCGTAAATAACTTCAGCAAGCTGGATAAAAAGGTAACCACGTTGCCGAATAAGAATCCGAAAGGTTCCCGTAAACCGTTCCAGTTCTTGTAAGCATTTATCAGGCTTTCGCCAGGGAAAAACATTAACCGCTGAGTAGCGATTAAGGATGAATAAATAATGATTTTAAATGCAAAAGCGCGTGGCTTTTTAAAGCAGTTCGGCGCGGGACTTGCGGCGGCTAACGGTCTGGACGGTGGCGAGGAAAAAAATTACTTCTCTCTGTCTGATCCGAAGGAAACGCAGCTGCGTGATGCGCTGCTGGAAAGTTCGGATTTCCTGAACTGGATCACCGTGGCTGATGTTGACCAGCTTTCTGGCCAGGTGGTGAGCGTAGGCGCGTCTGGTCTGCATACCGGCCGTATTGCTGATGGGCGTTTCCGTCGCAACGTTGGCGTTTCAGGTAATGAGTACAAGCTGGTCGAAACGGATTCATGTGCTGCGCTGCGTTGGGATCTGCTTTCCATCTGGGCAAATGCCGGTTCTGAGGAAGAATTTTTCCAGCGTGTCACCGCGTTTACCACACAGACCTTTGCCCTGGATATGTTGCGTATCGGCTTTAACGGTAAGTCTGTGGCGACATCTACCAATTACGAAGAAAACCCGAACGGCGAAGATGTGAATATTGGTTGGCATGAAATTGTTCGCAAAATTCGCGAAAAACAAATCATGACAGATGCGGTCACGCTGGATCAGAACGGTGATTACAAGTCACTGGATGCGATGGCGTCAGACCTTATCAACGCCAAAATTCCGCAGGAATACCGCAACGATCCACGCCTGGTTGTGCTGGTGGGTGCTGACCTGGTGGCGGCTGAACAGTATCGCCTGTATCAGGCGGCTGACCGTCCAAGCGAAAAAATCGCCGCGCAGATGTTGCAGGACTCCATTGCCGGACGTCAGGCGATTATCCCGCCATTTATGCCGGGCAAACGCATGGTGGTGACCACGCTCGCTAACCTGCACATCTATACGCAGCGTAACACCCGCCAGCGTAAAGCGGAGTTTGTTGAAGACCGTAAGCAGTACGAAAACAAGTACCTGCGCAATGAAGGTTACGCGGTGGAATACCCGGAACTGTATGCGGCGATCGATGAATCCGCCGTGACCATCGGCACCGTTGCCGAGCCATCCGAACCCGTAGGCGGAGAGTAAACATGAGCCTGTCACCCGCGCAGCGACACAATGCCCGCATAGCGGCGCAAACGAAGTTAAAGCAACGCCAGGCACTGGAAGGGGCAGACAGCTTGCACGTTCTGAGTGCGGCGCTGGCCAACGATGTGGATATGTTGCACGGGCTGACATTGGCGCAAAAGGTGGCGTTAAAGCGTGATGAATTATTACCAAAATGGATGCCCACCGTAGAAAAGTACCTGGATGGCGGGGGGGTGTACCGCAATCCAATCCTGGCATGGTGTGTGATTTGGCTTTTTGACGTAGGCGACATGGACGCCGCGCTTGATCTGGCGGATATCGCCATCGCGCAGGGGCAGGAAACCCCGCCAGAGTTGAAAAGCAATTTCCCCACCTTTGTGGCGGATACCGTTCTGAAATGGGCGGAAGTACAGGCCAGGGATGGCCAACCTATTGAGCCTTATTTTTCCCGCACGTTTACCGATGTGGCGGAAAAGTGGGAGCTGTATGAAGTGATCCAGGCCAAGTGGTTCAAGTTCGCCGGTATGCGTCAGCTGTTTGACGAGGAAGGCGTACCACGTGCCACGGCCACCGAGGATGTGGGGCTGTTGCAGAGCGTGGACGCTCTGCTGGCCACGGCCGAAAAGCTGCATTCACAGTGTGGCGTGGGAACGATGCGCAAACAAATTGCCGCTCGCGTCCGTTATTTAGGAAAACAATCAGGAGCTAAGAAATGAGTTTTAAACACGGCTTAGGTCAGACGGTAAAGATTTCTGTCAGCGGTGAAATGGGGCACGTTAAAGGCCGTGCCGAGTACCTCAACAATTGCCCTGCTTATTTGATTCATTACCGGGCAGCTGATGGCCGCGCCGTTGATCGCTGGTTTGATGAATCTGAAGTTCAGCCGGTAATGCCGGTTCAGTAAAGACTACCGCAAGCCGGAACGGGCGCGGGGAAGGTAATACCCTTGGGTTATGTACCGTGGATCCCGGTCTGCCCGTTTCTTACGGAGAAATTTTTAATGTTTAGCGGAACGCCGATCGATTACCAGGATGAACCGTTAACGAATGACGGATTTTGGCCAGATTTGAATCTGGCGGATTTCCAGGAACAGCGCAGCATCCCCGCTGATGTAGACGCCGGGACAGTAGCCGAGGCGTTACTGACGGCGGCCGGGGAAGTGAATGACCTGTTGCAGACCGTCAAGGATGGGTATTTGGCCAAGGGATTTGGCCAGGCCAGCGCGGTGCCGGGTATCGGTCGCCCTGGCGAAAACCTGCTTTGTGCTCGTTATAAAAAAGCAGTGTTTGCCCGCGCAAAGGCCGATTTGATCCCTGAGTTCGCAAGCCAGGGGCGCAGGGAGTCGCACCCAGGACAGGAAAGCGCGGAAACCCGCGCCGGGTTACTGGCTGAGGGTTCGATCATCATCCGGGCAATCAAAGGATTGCGCCGCGTGACGGTAAGGAAAATATGAGCCAGTTAGATGCGCTGAGTACGTTCATCACCAAAAGTATGCCCGCCAGGACGTTCAAGGGGGCTGGTTTTTCCAGCTATATGGATGAGCTGAGTTTTATCCCCGCGCAGCGAGATTTAGGGCTGGAACAGTACCGCCTGGCGGTGATCCGCTACAACGCGGTTTTAGCCTGGGACAGATTCCCGTACCGGCTGTATGACCCGCGCAACCTGGCGGCGCTGCTGCTGGTGTGGCTGATGGAGTCAGACCGGGAACTGTTTGAAGAATTCGGCATAGACACCGAGTTACCTGATTTTGATATCGATCTGGTGGATGAGGAAACCGCCGTGGTGGTTGTCACGTTACCGATGGTGGAGGCGTTAAACCTGGTGAAGGACGACAACGGCAATATTCCCCTGGATGGGGAGCAATGGCGGCTTGCTGATCCCACAGTTTGGTTTGCCAGTGAAGCCGTGGTGTATGGCGTTGATGAACAGGGCGCGCCGCTGGGCAGTGAAAAATGATTGTCCGGGGCGAGTTAGACCCGGCGCAACTCAATGCAGTGCGCAAACAGCTGGACAGCCTGGAATTGCCACCGGCCAAGCGTAAACGGCTGATGTGGCGGCTGGGGAAATACGGATTGATCCCGGCAGCAAAACGTAACGTCAGAAATCAGGCCGCCCCGGATGGCCAGAAATGGCAGGGACGCCAGACAAAGCGCAAAGGCAAGATGCTGCGCAATATGCCAAAGCTGCTGCATATCCGGGAAATGCCGGAAATCGACGGGGTAAGGATTTACCTGAGTGGCGGCGGTTATCGCAACGGCAAAAAGACCGTGGCGGCGGGAACGGTGGGTTACGCCCAGCAAAACGGCATGAATGTGACGGTCAGCCGTCGCCAGGTTGAACGCAAAGGCAGGGCGGAAAATTTGCCCGCCAGTCAGCGGCAGGCCAAACGCCTGCGGGCGCTGGGGTACAAAGTGAAAAAGGGTAAGCGCTGGCGAAAGCCGCCGTTTAAAGAAATTCAGGAAGGTATGACGATGGCCAAAGCCGGGCTGTTGATCCGGACATTATCGGGGAAAGCGGCAAAAGCGTCCTGGTCAGTCGAAGTTTCATCACGTCCTTTCCTGGGCATCACGGAAGACGATTTTAATAAAGCGTTAGTGCGGCAACTCCAGGGCATCGGGTATGGCGCAGACGCAGGATACTAAGGGGAAGTTATGGCGTGGCCAACGGTCGATGTAAATCAGGTCAATCAGCTACAGGGTGAAACAAACGAGATTGAGCGCGTGTTGCTCTATGTCGGTACGGGGACAATCAACGCCGGTAAGACGCTGGCGGTGAATACCCAAAGTGATTTTGATGCGCTGCTGGGCGCACAAGACAGCGTTTTAAAAAGTAACGTGAACACGGCCATGCTTAACGCCGGATCCAACTGGAGCGGTTACGTGCATGTGCTGGCAGAGGATGCCGGGGAAAATGCCTGGGCGGATGCGGTGCTGGCTGCGCAATCCCTTTGCTCTGTTGAGGGTGTGGTGTTGCTGGACGATATCGCCACGAAAACGCCCATCAACAAAGCGGCGGAACTGCGTGCCAAATTACTGGCCAGTTATTCCCGCTGGAACTGGTTCATCCTTTCCGTGCAGGCACCGCAGGCCGAGGAAGATTGGGCGGAATATTTGGTTCGCATGGTGGCCTTGCAGGAGCAGATTTCTGCCCCGTCCGTGCAGCTTGTGCCGCGTTTGTTTGGTAATGAGCCTGGCGTGCTGGCTGGCCGTCTGTGCAGCCGCGCGGTGACCGTGGCTGACAGTCCGGCGCGGGTGAAAACCGGTGCGCTGGTATCCCTGGGCAGTGATGAAATGCCGGTGGACGGCAAAGGGGCTGCGCTGGATCTGGCTACCCTGCAAGCCTTGCAGGCGCAGCGTTTTAGCGTGCCGATGTGGTATCCCGATTATGACGGGTATTACTGGGCGGATGGGCTGACGCTGGACGCGGAAGGGGGTGATTACCAGGCCATTGAGTACCTGCGTATTGCCGATAAAGCCGCCCGTCGCGTGCGTTTGCAGGCGATAGCCAAAATCGCAGACCGCTCGTTAAACAGTACGCCGTCAAGCATTGCCGCCCACCAGGCATATTTTGCCAAGGTGCTGCGTGAAATGTCGGTGGCCAGTCAGATTAACGGCATCACGTTCCCCGGCGAGGTTAAGCCGCCGCAGGATGATGATGTGACGATCACCTGGCAGTCAGCCACCAAAGTGGCGGTGTATATCGTGATCCGTCCGTATGAATGCCCGAAAGGCATCACGGTGAGCTTGTTGCTGGATACCAGCCTGACAGGGAGTAACTAACGATGAAACGTATTTCAGGCCAATCCACCGATGTGCGCATTGACGGTGACCTGGTTCACATAGAAAAGGTCAGTTTAGATATCACTGACAACACGGCGGCGGCGCAGACCCAGGGTGTACCTGATGGCCACGTGTCCGGGGATGTGGCGGCCGAGGGGGAAATTGAAATCACCTCCAAAGTACTTACGCAGCTGACCGCCATTGCACGCCGTGCCGGTTCGTGGCGTGGGATTGACCCGGTGGATCTGATGTTCTATGCCAAGGCCGGTAATGAAGAACTGAAGATTGAAGCCTTTGGCTGCAAGTTGGTGTTGAGCAACGTACTGGATAACGATCCGAAGGGGGGCAGCACGCTGAGCCATAAAATTAAGTACATGGTCACCAGCCCGCAGTTTGTGCGCATTAACGGCGTGCCGTATCTGGAAGATGAAGATACCCGCAACCTGATCGGATAAGGACATTGCACGGATGCAAGAGCACGAAAAAAGTTTGTTAAGCCTGATCCTGTTGGGCGCACTTATCGCCCTGGGACAGATGTTAGTGAGCAGTGAGCCAATGACCGGAAAGCTGTTTTTTGGTCGCATTATCCTGGGTTCGGCCACCTCAATGGTGGCAGCGGCGGCGCTGATTTGGATCCCGGATATTTCCCCGCTGGCTATTGCCGGATTGGGTGCCGCGCTGGGGATTGCTGGCCACCAGGCCGTTGAAATCTGGCTACGCAAAAAGGGAAGTCGTTATTTACCAGGGAAAGGAAAACTGAAATGACACTGAGCGAAAGACAACAGCTGTTCACGCAGCTGATTGCCCAACTGATTGAGTGGGCAGGCAATCACGGTTACCGGCTGACTTTTGGCGAAGCCTACCGCACGGCGGAACAGGCCAAACTGAACGCCAAAAGCGGCGCGGGTATTGCCAATAGCTTGCACACGCAGCGTCTGGCCGTGGATTTAAATCTGTTCATTAACGGCCAGTATCAGACCAATACCGAAGCCTATAAACCACTGGGTGAATATTGGGAATCCCTGGGCGGCGTGTGGGGGGGGCGATTCAAAACCCGCCCGGACGGCAACCATTTCAGCCTGGAACACAACGGGGTGAAATGATGGGCAAGCAGCTGGTGATTGCCGCTTTGGCGTTGTTGGCTGCGTTCGCAGCGGGCTGGCAGGTCAATGCCTGGTACAGCGATAGCGTGGAGTTGGTGATCAGTAATGCCGCACACGCGGCGGGGGAAGCCTCCCGGATTGCCGGTGAGAAAGCGGCCAGTGAATCCGGCCGCAGGCTGGAGGAAAAATTGGAGGCGTTACGCGATGCGCAGCCTACGGAAATTCGTACGGAAATACTTAAACCGGTTTTTATTAATGAGTGCTTGTCTGCTGAGTTTGTCAGCATGTTCAACACCGCCGTCGATAAAGCCGAGCGTGCCTTATCAGGAAAATCTGTTAACCAAATGCCCGGTAAAACTCCCGCGCATTAATGGGGTAACGGGTAAAGACATTGCAGAAACTTTATTAATACTGACGCCGCAATATTCAGAATGTGCGGCGCGTCATAATCAATTAGTCGATGAAATAAACCAACGGAAGGAAATAAAACAATGAGCAAAATTAACATGACTGTAAACGGCACTGCGCTGACCTTTGAACCAAACGCCACCGCCTATAACAAATTCATTAATGAAATGTCGATGGATAACAAAATGGCACCGGCAAATAACTACCTGCGCCGTATTGTTCACGTTGAATGCAAAGAAGCGCTGGATACCATTTTGGAAATTCCCGGTTCTGCCCTGCAAATTTGTAGTTTCGTGAATGACCAGTTCGCGCCGAAATTAGAGATTGAACTAAAAAACTAACGGCGCGGGTACGCGCAATTGAAAATAATGGCCTGGAACAATATCTGATTTTGCGCCGCCATTATTTACCGCAAGAAAATGACGATCCCGAAAACTTAGCCCGCGCCGTGTGGCTGGATAACAGGCATTGGGAGAATCAACGCATAGCTGTAGCAAATGGCATTGCCCTGGCATTTAAAGGCGAATAATGGCTGATTTAGATTTCACACTCAGTTTAATTGACAACATGACGCGCCCCCTTCGCCAGGTGCAATCCTCTGTAAGCGGGTTCGCCCAGGAAAGTACGGCCGCCTTTGGTCGGGTGGCCATCGGTGCGGCGGCGTTGTGGGGCGTGGGGGCGTCTATTAAGGCCGCATTGGATCCGGCCATTCAGATGTTTGACGCCATGCAGGAAGCCAGCGCACGCGGCATTAATGATGATGCGCTGGCTAAGGTCACGGACGACGCCCTGAAATTCAGCGTGCGCTACGGGGAATCGGCGGTGGAGTTCGTTAAATCCTCTGCGGATATCAACGCGGCCGTGGCCGGGCTGACGAATGCCGAATTGCCCCGCATTACCGTGGTGGCCAATACCGCCGCCAAGGCGCTGAAAAGCACGGCCGGGGAAGCGTCGGAATTCATGGGGCAGATGTTTACCCAGTTCAGCGGCTACGCGGCCGAGGTGGGCAAAGTGCAGTTCGCGGAAGAACTGGCGGGCAAAATGGCCTACATGAAAAACCAGTTCGGCACGGACATGGCCACCATTAAAGACCTGATGGAAGGGGCGCGGGGTGTCGGTTCCAACTATGGCGTAGGGATGGATGAACAGCTTGCCGTCCTGGGTGAGTTGCAACGCTCATTAGGTACGGAAGCGAGCGGCTCTTATGAGGGATTCCTGAGCGGTGCCGCAGCCGGTGCGCAAAAGCTGGGGCTGAGTTTCCAGGATGCCCAGGGAAAAATGCTGTCCATGCCTGCCATGCTGGAAAAACTCCAGGGCAAATACGGTAAGAGTATCGAGGGCAATCTCAAGGCACAGGGTGAATTAGATGCCGCCTTTGGTGACAGCGCGGCGGTGATTAAACAGCTTTACGGCAACGTTGATATGCTGAAACGCAATATCACCGAGCTGGGCAGCAATGACGGCATGAAACGAGCCACGGAAATGGCCGAGAAAATGACCCGTCCCTGGGACAGGCTGACGGCGATCTGGTTCGCCATGCGTGCCGCCATCGGTTCCACGCTGTTGCCGGTGCTGTATCCGCTGGTGAATAAAATCGCGGACGGGGGCGAAAAGCTGACGCGCTGGATGCGGCTGTTCCCCAACATTGCCCGCGTGATCGGTTATGCCACCGTGGCGTTGCTGAGTTTTGCGGCCGTGGGGGCTATCGCCAATATCGTAATGGGCGTTCACGGGTTCGTGATGATGGGTGTCACGCGCCTGCTGGCACCGATGGCCAGACTGTTAGGGCTTAACCGCCTGGCGATGGTGGCCAGTAATGCCGTGACGCAGTTATTCAGTGCCGGGTTGCGTAGCCTGCGTGCCACGTTGCTGGCCGCCAGTATTGCCGCCCGCATGGGTTCTGCCTCCTTCCTGCTGATGATTGCGCCGGTGGTGGCCATTGCGGCCGCTATTGCGGCGGTGGTCATTGCGGTGATCAAGTTCTGGCAACCTATTAAAGCCTTTGTGAGCGGATTTATCAGCGGGTTCGGCCAGGCGGCCGGTGCGCTGACCCCCTTCAAAGGGCTGTTTTCTGGTATTGCCTGGGCAATTGGCTGGGTGTGGGACGGCGTAAAAACGTTGGTGGGCTGGTTCGGTGACCTGCTGACCCCGATCCAAATGACGGAAGGGCAACTAACTAACGTCACCAGTGCGGGCGAAACGTTCGGGCGGATTGTGGCGGCGGCTATCGGCATTATCCTGACGCCGTTTGAGCTGGTGTATCGGTCAATCACCACGATGATTGAAATGTTCGGGATCGTGCGTGCCGGTTGGGTTGATGTCGTCAAATCCTTTGATATCAATTCGCCGGTACAATCCTTTGAAAAGATTGCGCGGGTGATTGGGGACGTATTCAGCAAGCTGTGGGATGCGCTGAAAACCTCGTTTACCGGGACGTACAACTGGATTGTTGAGAAGTTAAATAACATTCCCGGCGTCAATATCGAGCTGAAAGAAGTGCCTGTGTCGGTTACGCCAAAAGGTGTGCCAACGGGCAGCACGATGCCAAATCCTGTGCCGGGAATGCCGCCGGGCAGCGTAATGCCCAACGCCGTGGCTTTGGCGGGAATGCCACCGGGTAGCGTGTTACCAAATCCTGTGGCGGCGGCCGGTGTATCTGCGACCGTGCCGCCAGGGTTTACCGGCGTGACGAATCAAATCAGCGTGGCAGGCAATAACAATCCGGTGCTGCAACCGCCGCAGCCAATGGGTAACGATATTCTGACGGGGGGAACGGTAAAAGGTGTGGAACGTGGCGGATTGAAAAAGGAAATAAATACCAATACGGAAACCACAATTGATAACAGTAAAAAAATCGGCACCGTGAATATTCATCCTTCCAAAGGATTAACACCGGCCGAGCTAATGGAATGGCAGGAATTAAATTAATGACGGATTTGCTGTATGTCGATCTCCTTATTACCGGGCGTGATTTTACGTTGAATGCAGGTAATGAACCGGGCTTGTGTAATAACCGTATCAGCATTGCACAGGATATTGTCCACGCCATTATAGAAAGCGGGTTAACCACGTTATTAGTGGCAGAGCGTAGCCCGACATTACGCGCCGATGTGATCACTCAAATGATTTTATTAATTGAAAGTGATGAACGCATTATTCCTGGCACGGTGAATATTACGGAGGAATCTGCAAAACGCCTTTGGGCAACCGCGGAAACCTATGATTTCGGCAAGATTGAAGCCGGGGTGAACTATGAGTGAAAAACCTACCATTGATTTTGAGGCGGTACTCAAAGAAAGCGGGATGCCGGTCACTCAAGAGGAAATCGGTCAGCAGTTTACGGCGATTGTGAAAGCGGAAGGGATGATCACAAACACCTCCCGCATGTCACCGTTCTGGCGACTCATTACCGCCATTGTGACCACGCCGGTACTTTGGATTAAAGATGTTCTGGTCAATACGGTGCTGGCCAATATGTACCTGGCCACGGCCAGCGGTGCCATGTTGCGGATGCTGGCATGGGGGGTAAACCTCACGGCTAAACCGGCCAGCGCGGCAAAAGGGGTGATCCGTTTATACAAGGAGAACGCCAGTCAGCCGGTGACCGTCCCGGGCGGAACCGTTATCCAGACCGAACGCATTAACGGCGTGACGTATGCGGTAGTGGTTGATGTGGATACGACAATGGCGGCGGGCGTGGCCAGTGCGCTGATACCTGTCACGGCGATGGCGTCCGGGAACGCCTACAACCTGGCACCGGGCTATTACCGCATTTTGCCGGTGGCGGTGACGGGGATCAGCAAAGCCGTTAACGAGGATGACTGGCTGTTAACGCCGGGTGCGGATGAAGAATCCGACGATGATTTACGGGACAGGTGCCGCAATCAGTTCAACCTGGTGGGCAACTATCACACCGATGCGGTGTACCGCAGCATGATTGCGGGCGTCGTGGGGTTAAGCGTTGACCGCATTTTCTTTGTGCATGACGCCCCGCGCGGTGCCGGTACGGCAAACGCCTATTTGTTGTTAGACAGCGGCGAAACGTCCCAGCCGTTTATTGATGCAGTGAATGAGTACATCACCACGCAAGGGCATCATGGCCACGGCGATGATTTGCAGTGCATGGCCATGCCGGAGACGCAGCACAGTTTAACGGTCACGCTGTTCGTGACCAACCCGGACAACATGACGGGCGAGGAAAAAGCCGCGCTGATTTCCGGCGTCAGCAACCTGATCCGCAGCGCTTTCCGGCAAAACGCAGAATACGACGTAAAACGCACCTGGCCATATTCGCGTTTTTCCTTTTCCAACCTGGGCAGGGAGCTGCATAAACATTTTGATGTGATCGAATCCTTGGTGTTTTCCTTAGGCGATATCGTCAGTGAACTGAGCGTGCCGCGTCTGGCCACGCTGAAAGTGGAGGTGAAAGGTGTCTGATTTCGCCACAAAAATGAAAAGCCTGAAATTGCCGTCATGGATGAACCGAGGCGAACCGGCCAGGATGCTGAAAGCCGCCGTGAAGTTCTGGACGGGGGTTGTTGAGTGGGTGACCTGGCCATTACAGCAGTTTGATCCGCTGACCTGTGCCGAACCGCTCTTAAACCTTCTGGCCTATGACCGTGACATTGCGCGATTTAACGGTGAACCGCTGTCATTGTTTCGCAAGCGCGTGGCGTTCGCGTTTATCAATGCACGGGACGCGGGTTCAGTTTCCGGTTTTATTGCCATCTTTGAGCGCCTGGGGATTGGCTATGTTGAATTGCTGGAACGCCAGGCGGGCATTGATTGGGATGTGATCATTGTCCGGGTGACCGATAGCCAGATTTCAGATAACGCAGATTTATTGTTGCAGATTATCCGTCAGTACGGCCGCACCTGCCGCCGTTATCAGTTTGAAGTGATCACCACGTCCGGGATGCGCATTCGCGCCGGATGGAACCAGGGCGAATACGTTTGTTATCCCGCCAGCCTGGGTGTGGTTGAAACAGGAACCGCCACGTTTGGCGCAAAGTTATAAGGAAATAACATGTCACAGACCGTGATTACGACTGCATTTGAGCAGTGGAAAGCCGCGCAGGCCGCCAACGGCCAGGCCATTGTCCTGGATGAGTTCGTTTTTGCCAACGTGCCAAATCTGGACGTTAACAAACCGATTGATCGCGCCGAGGGCGTGCCACCTGCCGCACAAATCGTCTACCGCCAGGCGGTTGAAAAAACCGGTCTGGTCAATCAAAACGCTGTGGTGTATTCGGTGACGCTGGGCGCGGACGTGGGCGATTTCTCGTTTAACTGGATTGGGCTTATCAATAAGGCCACCGGCAAGTTGGCAATGGTTGTTCATGCGCCGTTACAGAGCAAAGTGAAGAACGCCAGCGGCCAGCAGGGCAACGTGTTAACCCGTTCATTCCTGATGGAGTACAACGGGGCGGAAACGCAGACGTTGATCAGCACACCGGCCGAAACCTGGCAGATTGATTTCACGGCACGCCTGGCGGGTATGGATGAATCTCTGCGCCTGGCTAATCTGGATATTTACGGCGCGGGTGCGTTTTTCGATAACGGCTTTTTGGTGTCCAAAACCGGTACGCAATTCTTTGTGACGGCGGGTGTGGGTTACGTGGGTGGACTGCGTGCCAGCCTGGCGGCTAAAACGAATATCACCGTGACCACTAAGCCAATGAAGGTGTGGGCGGATGTGAGCTATCACGGCACGCTGACCAGCGAATACAAAACCGATATCAAGTTTACCCTGGCCACCACGCTGAAAGACTACGTTCAAAGCGGGATTGCGCACTACGTGTTTGCCCTGGCCAGCATCGACGCCAACGGCGTGATCACGGATTTGCGCCCTAAGGGCAGTAGCTTATATCTGCGGCGGGATAAGAACCTGGCAGACATTGCCGATCCGGCTGCGGCGCTGAATACGCTCAACGGCGTACCGAAAACGCGCACGGTGAATAAAAAGGCGCTGGCCGCAGACATTACCCTGACTCCGGCAGACGTGGGCGCAATCAGTAATGTGATGCCTAACGTGGATAACGCCACGATCACCAAACTTTATGATCCGTCCATTGTGGGTTTATCCGGGGGCGTGACGCTGGCCGGTTATTTTGACGATCATCCGCTGGGGGCAACCTATCAGGCAGCTGACACGCTGGTAAGCCATCGTCGGTGGTATAACGCCGGGGCGGCGCTCACGCAGTATTTGCATTGCCGGACGGGCACCGTTTACGTGCGTGTTGGAAACGTCAGCACGGCTGATGTAAGCGGCTGGGCTTGGGTGCAGACAGGTGCCACCACGTTACCGTTTGGGTGGAGAAAGCTTTTTGACAGCAGCAGCCTTGAGCTGGCCGACTTAACGCGGCTGGGTGTCGCAAGGGCGGGCGATAACACAGATATTGTCAGCATGGGCAAACTAACCAGCATTGCATCCAGTGTGAAAATGGCGGCCAACCTTGAGGTGGCAAGTTCTTTTCAGGCGAATTATCGCATTGGAGTCCTTCGCGCAGGAGAGTATGAGGCTTATATGTCTCTTACCAGCCGTTCAGGAGCAATCACTGAAGAAAGTTTACCTGCTGCAACGTCAACTATGGGCAATATATTTTTTCGTGTGCAGAAAAAGCTTACTGATACTGATCCCCATGCAGGGCGTGCGCTTGGGGGGCTAACAGCCGCTATTTATCCCACGGGGGAAGGGATTATTCGCATGGATGGCCGGGACGAAACTGGCACCATTAAAGCCCGTATTATATGTGATGGGCAAAACGATATGGTGCAAATCGCTAATGGTGTTTTGCGGCCAGAATCGGGGATCAGCCTTTCCTCATCCAATGCGAATTCTGTCATTCGTGGAAAGAATGATGCTGTCATTCTGCGCGATCATAACAACGGCAACACCACGCTGGCGGCAAGCCTAAAAGAGGCGGGTTCTCTGACGGGCGGAACGCTGTACATCGGATATAACTGGCCGGAAGCAAATATTTTCACCTCTGCGGTTTCCATCGACTCACCTGTGACCGTTAACGAAACTATGAAGGTCGTTAAGGATGCCACTTTTGCCAGTGCCATGACAGTGGCGGGTGGGCTGACATTAAACACGGCGCTGCCTGTTTCCAGTGGTGGCACCGGTGCGAAAACTGCCACAGACGCATTAAAAAACCTGGGCGGATTGCCGAGCAATGGCACTGCCGTGGCGGCCACCAAGCTGGCCACCGCACGCAAGATTGCCGGTGTGGCGTTTGATGGCACCAAAGATATCAGCCTCGCTGCCGCTGATGTAAAAGCTGTCCCTGCCGCTGGTGGCGACGTGGGGTATCTGAACAATGCGACTCACTACGGCATCAAGCCAGATGTGTGGGAGGGTGTGGGAGGGTTTGCTAATCAGTATGCCCAACCGAATGCCCCGTTCATCGTTCCCTATGGATATAAAGCACCACGGGATGTCAGCTCATATGCGCCGATTGTTAAAGGGGTGATTCAAACCACGAGTTATGGCTATGGTACAGCCATCAGTTTTGGGGCGCTCACCAGCGGCGGGCAGAAATTTGCGACCGCCGTTATTCATGCAATTGGTGATAGTGGGCTTTCTGCATCCTGGTTGTTCGATCCAATGGACGGGAGTTTTAGCTGTCCTGGTGCGGTGTATGGTTCAGTCCTGCGTGCGACGAATCCCCCGAATCCGGGTTCGGGTCAGGGAACGCATATCGGATGGAATGAAAGTGGCAGCCAGGGCGAATCCGTCTTTATCAACAATAAGGGGGGCGGTTCTGGTGGATTTACATTCCGGACGGTTAACGTCAATAACACTCAGCAAACGGGATACGTCAGATTTAGTGGTGTTGGCGACTTAAATGCCCAGGGCAACATCAATGCTGATACCGGTGGCGTTTTCGAGAGAGGGCAGCGGGTTTACAGCCCCAACAACCGGCAGCCGGTCAATACCAATACCGCCAACCTCGGCGGCGGCTGGTGGCGATGCGGTGATACCGGAATGATTAAGCAGTGGGGATACGTGAATAAGGGAAGCCGTGGATGGTCAACCGTGAATTTCCCCATTCCTTTCCCGAATACCTGCGTCAACGTTCAGGTAACGGCGATCAATGGCGGCGGCGGGACGTTCAACGACAACTTTGGTACGGCACAGATTATTAATAACATCGGTTTCACCTGCGGTCAGGACAGCGGCGGCAGTTACTGGGAAGCCACCGGCTGGTAAGGGATTATCAAGATGAATATTTTCTACAGTGCAGCAACTAACGCATTTTACCCGGAACCATTGAAAGCGGTTTATGAGGAGGCAGGGACGTGGCCAGAGGATGCAAAAGCCGTTACGGCGGCCACATATCAAAAGTATGCGGTAGATCCGATCCCTGACGGTAAAACCAGAATGCCAAATAAGGCGGGGATGCCCTATTGGGCGAATGTTCCTCAAGCGACGTCCGAGGAATTGCAGGAAATGGCATTACGGGAAAAACAAAAGCGGATGCAGGTTGCTGTGAATAGCCTTGCTGTTTTGCAGGATGCCGCTGACCTGGGCATTGCCACCGAGGCGGAAGCGGCCAGTTTGAAGGCCTGGAAGACATACCGGGTTTTACTGAATCGGATTGATACAACGGCCGCACCGGATATCACCTGGCCAGAGGTTCCATAAAATGTGGCGTAAAGCAACATTAAGCATCCCGGCAGATATGAGCGCATTAACTTGTTCGGTGTTGCCGGTTCATCCGTGGGTTTACGGCGTTGGTCAGGCTGCGGGTGATAGTAGCTATTTAAGCCCGGTTAATGCCACGGAATACCTGGCCAAAAAACTGGAAAGTATCAGTGATGAAACCAGCATTGTGGTGCATATGCTCAACGCCCCGACACACGCAGAATTTATGGGGTTATTGTCTGATTATTCCAGCGTACTGCCGCTGCCGGTGATTGCCCAGGTAAAGCGCCGGGCAGAGGAAGCGGCACAGCTGGCCATCACTAAGATGCAAATCCCTGCAAAATTGTCTGGCGGTTTGCCTGCGGCGCTGCCGCTTTCTACGGCCACCAACCGCCTGGCGGTGAATGCCCAGCGCATTGCGGCCGCTAAGGTAGAAGCCGCAACCGGTGCCAGTGCTGCCGCATTATTGTCAGCGCTGAAAGACTTCACCGCGGCGCGGGGATCTGCCCTGACGGCGGCGGCTGATGCGTTAACCGCCCTGAAAGGCAAAACGTCCCCGGCGTGGGTGTTTACGGCCAAAGGGAATGGCGCGTATCTGGCCGGAGAGATGCGTAAAAACATCCCTAATCAGGATTCGGTGTATACCCTGGCCACGTTATTTAGCGGGGCGGATTTATCTACGTTGGAGGCGATGATCCATGACGATAACCACACTGGCACTTAATGGGGAAGCCATCCCGCTGATGAATCTGAAAGTCACGCCAACCATGCAGTTTGCGGAAAAAGACCAGTCCGGGCAGTCATCGAGCACGGCCAATGCAGAGCAAGGTATCAAGGCCAAAGAATTGCGCGTGTCCGGGACAGTATCCTTTCGGGATGCGGCCACATTAAAGCGGCTGTTTGAGCTGGCAGAGGCTAAATCTGCCAGCGGTTCATTGCAGGTTTACCGGGTGGCCAACCTGACCGCACAGGCGATCAACTTTCGCGAAGGGACATTTTCAGGGGCGATTGATGCGCCGCAACAGGATAATAAAATGGCCTGGCTGGTCACGTTCACCCTGCGCGAAAAAATCAGTGTGGCAGAGAAGAAAGAAGCCCGCGCAGGCGGTAAAACGGCGGCAACAAAACAGGGGGCGGGCGGTGCCAATGGAAGTGGCAACGCGGCGGCGGAGAGTGACGAAAAACTGACGTGGTTTGAGCGCAAAGTGCTGAAACCGGTCAATGATGCATTGGGGTAAGGGATGAAACCCATTAAGCGATTGTATTTGTCGAACGCGGCCACGCACCTGGTGGACGCAAATCTGGCGTTAGAGTTAAGCGCCTGCGGCCGGGGATTCATCACCGCGCAGACGGAGGAAGATTACACCGGCAAACTGGTGCGCCTGGATGTGGGTTATCACGATCTGGTACTGCGCTGGTTTACCGGTTTTGTGGAACGTTCGCAGACTGCGGAAAATGGCTATCAGCGGCTTTTTGTCCGAGAGTTGGTCGGCGTGTTTGAGCGCCTTTGGCCGTGCTCTTTTCAGCATCCGACGCTGCGACAGATCACCAGCTGGCTGACCGAGGAAAGCGGATTGGAGTTTTCCCTGGCTAAAAGTGCCGCTTATAACGATAAGCCGATCCCTCACTTCACCCATTCCGGCACCGGCTATCAACTCTTAGCCAACCTGGGGAAAGCGTTTAGCATTACGGATTACGTGTGGTATCAGCTGCCTGATGGTGGCGTGTTTGTCGGTGCGACAGCGGATGCACTGTTTGCCGGTAAGCCGGTAGAAATCCCCGCCGAATTTAACCAAAGCGTAGCCGGTGGCAATGCCATGACCGTACCGCTGATCCAATCTTTACGCCCTGGTGTAGAGGTGAACGGTCAGCGTTTGACGAAGGTCAGATTGCATAATGATGATATGGAAATTACCTGGACGCCGCGCAATAAAGCCACCGGCCAGGCATTGCAGAAAACCCCGTTTCAACGCCAGGTTGAAAGCAGTTATCCAGAGCTGGCCAGCGGCTTGCACCTGCCGCAGTTCGCCAGGGTGGAAGCGCCCAGCGAAGACGTGAGCAACGGAAACATTGCCGATCCGTTCAGGCCGCGTTATGCCGTGGACTTGCAGCTGTTAGACGCAGACGGCAATCCCGCAAAAGATACGCCGCTTTATCCGGCTGTGCCGCTGCCGTTGCCGATGGCGGGCGGGGAATCCGGGATGTTCCAGTTTCCCCCGGCCGGTACGCTGGTAGAAGTCGGGTTTAATGGTGGCCGCGCCGATAAGCCGTTTGTCCGTCAAACTCTTGCCCAGGGCAACAGCCTGCCCGCCGTGAAGTATGGCGAACAGCTGCAACAGCAGCGTGATGGTGTATCACAGCGGGTGACGGTGGCGGGCGATTGGGAACGCCAGACCGATCAGGTTATCCGTGAAACGTCCATGAGCCGGGTTGTCACGGCCGATGATGAAACCCGCACGCTGGTGGCCAGAGAAACAACCGTGCAGGCCACGGACAAAACCACTGTGTTGGGCAAAGCAACGCTGTTGGCCGGTGCAATTCAACAAATTGCCCAGGGGGATTACAGTTTGGCCACGCAGGCCAATTATGTGGCCAGTGTCCAGGGCAATGCGGAAACCAACGTGATTGGCCAACTGATTGAGAAAGTGGGTATGTTACGCAGCAGCGTGGCCGGTGTACGTCAGGAAGTGATTGCGCCGGTGGTGTGGATTGGTAGCCAGTCGGTCAATGTGTGCCAACTGATGCTTGATACCCTGGACGTGGTGAAACAGCTGGCACAGCTGACAGCCGCGCACACTCACAACAATACCGGTATGCCGCTTAATGCCCTGGCGATTACCGACACCGGCACCAAGGCCACCACGCTAAAAGAGAAATACGATCCGGTTATTGGTTAATTTAACAAGCGCATAATTTTCAATGGCCTGCGTTCCAACGCGAAAAATTTAGGCGTGTTAAAATAGAGACCCAACTCTGCTGAGGTTTAGACAATGAATATTAAAAGTGCTTCTTCAACATTATGTCAGGCCGACCGTTTGGAGAATGATAAGCAAAGGAATGCTTTACTCAAGTGGTTAACTCTAATTGGAGATGATGATGTTCCTAAGCCCTTGACCAGAGCAGATTTAAAAATTGGTTCAGATTTAGAGTTAGTTCGACTGTTTGATGAAATGTGCAGTTTAGGTGAAGTTGTAGGCCACTATAATGATGAATATGAATACATAGTTGAGTCTCTAAGCGAGAGAGGAAAGCGAAGTTATACCCAACTTACAAATCTAAGATAATTTATATGCCCGCCATGTGCGGGTTTTTTTTGCCCATAGATAACCCGCCTCAATCGCACGCAGCGCCGTGCAGTCTCGCATTCAATGCCCTGAACCCTTTCAAACGATCAAGCCGCCTGAGTGAGCCAGCGCGGCCGTGCGTCCACGAAACAAAGCAAGACCAGACGGAAATTGCACTACACCGCACCCGCCTGCGCTTTTTGTGTAAGTAATTTTTTTCAGTTTTGAATTTCTACAAACCAACCCGCCAGGCCGCGCCGTGCCTGGGGTTCAGCGCTTAAATCCAAACTGAAAAGGTTGAAAAGAATTTCAGTAAATTTCAGTTTTCTGGATCTGTGAAGGATCGAAGGTAAATAACAAGGCAATGAATTAAAAGGTTTTTATCTGCTTTTTGTCAGTTTGGCGGATCGCTGAGAAGATCAAAACGGCGAGCCTATGAAAAGAGAATAGGCCAGGCGTGGCGTGGGCTGCGGGTGATTTGGCATGAAATTTAAAAACTGAAATTTGCGAAACTGATACACTGTAATTATATACAGTTAAATAAATTCAGAGACGGCAGAGCAAAAGCGGCAAAAGGTGGATTTTATGCGTTCGTTGAAAATTTGCAGCGCGGTGATTTATTTCATGGCGAGAGGTGAGACTCTCAATAAAAAACAGGTGTTTGGTCAGCAGGGTAATCCTGTTTATGCCATCTGGCCGGTAGGGAAAAAATGGGGTGTTGCTTATCACGATGGTAAAAGATGGGTATCCCTGGCGTACCTTCCGACACGCAGTGAGGCTGATGCGTATCACTGTGCAATTGGCCACTACAGCAAGCACTTTTGAAGTGGGTTTGTTTAGACTGAGTAAAACTCGGCATCGAAAACCAACGTTTTTTATCTGCTATACTTAACACCTTGTTTTATAATACGCGAATGTAAAGAACATAAAATTGGAAGAGTAATTGGGTTGAGTTTGCTATCCTTAATCACAAGATAGAATTTCATAGCAAGACTAAAAGCGTTACGCCAAAATGGCATGTAATCATTAACCGAAATCTTTTGGGCTGTACTTGTCGTTACCTTTTACCCAGTGTATAAAGGTCTACCAAAAGATTTTAAGTATAAAAAAACAACTAACTGCTAGCTGGAGACGAAAACATGATGAACCTATATCGCGAAGAGGATTGGGGCTTGTCCTAATCGTTAGTGAAAGTTGATTTTACGAGAGGTGGGGTATATACCCCACCTTTTTTGTATCTTAAATTCATCAAAAACTATTGAAAATGAAAGAGTTTATAGTTAATTTGTGGGCTAATAGTCCTACTTTTTTCAGCAATGTTGTAGCTGCCTTAATCGCTCTTTTCGTAGCCATCGTTACGATAAGGATGAACCGTCAAACCTCGCGTGAAAAGAATTCCTTAGACTTCGAATCCTCCTATAAAAGAAGCGATAAAGTTGATGCCGCATGGCAGATTTTGCTATCACTATTGAAAAAAGACGCAAAAAAGCCAATGCAGCACTGGGGCTACAATTCAGTTCGGCAAACGAAAGAGGCAAGGGCTTTGATGACGGTATTCAATGAATGGGAGCGTTGTGGTAATGCGATCCGTCATGGATTGTTTGATGAGCGTTTCCTATACAAAGTTTATGGATCGACTGTCATCAACTTGTATGTAGGCTGTAGGCCGTACATTAAAGAAAGACAAAAAGTTAACCCCAAAATTTATGCAAATTTTTGTTGGCTAGCTAACAGATGGATAGAACGTAGACGTTATGAATGTCTCAAAGGTGAATGGCGTTTACCGATGGGGTTGCCGTACCCTAAGGAAAAGGGTAGGCATTAGCAGCAAAGATTAGCGTGCCGCAAGCAAAAGCAAGCGGCACTTTGCTCAAAAATCTTCGATACTTGGCTTGATAACATTACAAATAGGATCATCGCCTGCAATCTCTTTCACAAGCTCAAAAAGTATTTCTTCGGCCCCAGCCCTCTCTCTTAAAGAACTTTCTTTCACAAAAAGTTTCTCCTGATGCATCCGAATAATCGAGTCGTCTCGTATGGTATGCAGTTCCAAATTCTGATTTTTTAACTCCAATAAAACTGCTTTTAACGCTAATTCAATCTGAAATTTAGTGGCCATGTGTGTGCCTCACGAATTATGTTTGAACGCTATTATGACATCACCAGAAATTAGACAGGCAATACGAACTTACGACTAAATTCATTCATATCAGAAACTGATGCGTTTGAGACAGCAACTAAAGCATTCTGTGTCGCCACTTTGCCGCCATTTAAAAGAAAAAGGGGTTACACTTTCGCGTAACCCCTTGTTTTAATTGGTGGAGCTGGGGGGATTTGAACCCCCGTCCGAAATTACTACACCGTCGGCACTACATGCTTAGTCCAATCTTTACATTCGCCGGTTAGCTGCGGATGGACACGCCACTAACAAACTATCCTGAT
>Ga0302349_1000644_pt1 | contig 37964 bp, 38 predicted proteins | sample PhyAR1_FD_202176 | JGI IMG/M metagenome (GOLD analysis project Ga0302349, IMG submission 202176) | Leaf surface microbial communities from alfalfa plants in UC Gill Tract Community Farm, Albany, California, United States - DLSL A.R1... | ecosystem: Host-associated > Plants > Phyllosphere >... | reverse complement strand
GATCTGAGCGGCAAGACATTTGCGCTCTGGGGTCTGTCATTCAAGCCGAATACTGACGATATGCGTGAAGCCTCCAGCCGTGTACTGATGGAAACGCTGTGGGAAGCGGGTGCCTCTGTTCAGGCGTTCGATCCGGAAGCAATGGATGAAGCGCAGCGCATCTACGGTCACCGCAGCGATCTGAAGCTGATGGGAACCAAAGAAGCGGCACTGCAGGGCGCTGACGGCCTGGTCATCTGTACGGAGTGGCAAAACTTCCGTGCGCCTGACTTTGACGTCATCAAAAATGCACTGAAAGAACCCGTGATTTTTGATGGTCGTAACCTGTATGATCCAGAGCGTACCAGCAAACGCGGATTCGTTTATTATGCAATCGGCCGCGGAGCGTCTATTCAAATTGCGTAATTAACGAGGGATTTATGAACTTTCTGGTCACCGGCGCCGCAGGCTTTATTGGTTTTCATGTTAGCCAACGTCTGCTGGCTGCCGGTCACCAGGTTGTCGGAATCGACAACCTGAATGATTATTATGACGTAAATCTTAAGCATGCTCGCCTTAACCTGATCAAACCCGATCCTGCGTTTAGCTTTATTGAAATGGATCTGGCTGACCGTGACGCTATGGCGTCACTGTTTCAGCAGCATTCATTCCAGCGCGTTATTCATTTAGGCGCTCAGGCAGGCGTTCGCTATTCCATCGAGAACCCACATGCCTACGCCGATGCCAACCTGATTGGTCACCTCAACATTCTTGAGGGCTGTCGCCATCATAAAATCGAACATCTGCTTTATGCTTCTTCCAGCTCTGTTTATGGCCTGAATCGTAAAATGCCTTTCTCAACCGAAGATAGCGTTGACCATCCGGTCTCGTTATATGCGGCGACCAAGAAAGCCAACGAGTTAATGTCACACACTTACTCGCATCTCTACCAGTTGCCGACGACCGGACTGCGGTTCTTTACCGTTTATGGTCCGTGGGGCCGGCCGGATATGGCATTATTTAAATTCACCCGGGCGATGATTGCCGGTGAAGCGATTGATGTTTATAACCAGGGCCAGATGAAACGCGATTTCACCTATATTGATGACATTGCTGAAGCCATTGTTCGCCTGCAGGATGTTATTCCCGAGGCGGATGAAAAGTGGACGGTCGAAAACGGCTCGCCAGCCACCAGTTCGGCACCTTACCGCGTCTACAATATCGGTAACAGCCAGCCGGTAACGCTGATGAGCTATATTGAAGCCATCGAGAAAGCGCTGGGTATTACGGCCATCAAGAACCTGATGCCGATGCAGCCGGGTGATGTGCTGGAGACCAGCGCAGATACGGAAGCGCTGTTTAAGGCAATTGGCTTTAAGCCACAGACCAGCGTGGAAGAGGGCGTGAAGCGCTTTGTTGACTGGTATCGGGATTTTTATCAGGTCTGATGCAAAATAAAAAAGGAAGCCAGCGCTTCCTTTTTTTTCGCTTAACGCTTATTACCTTCAGCGTCAGCCCCGCTGATTTTCAGCGAGGTTAGGGATATTAAAGTAAAAAGTCGTCCAGCTGTTTGCCTTGTTCTTCCAGCGCTTTTTTAATCACGGCGGGTGTGCGGCCCTGACCGGTCCAGGTTCTGGATTCGCCTTTTTCATCAACGTAATGATATTTTGCCGGACGTACTGAACGGTTACCTTTTCCTGCACCCTTCATATCTGACAGAGAGCTAAGCAATTCATTCGGGTCAATGCCATCCGCCAGCAGCATTTCACGATACTGATTCAGTTTACGTGCGCGCTCGGCACTTTCCGCCTGAGTCAGCGACTCTTCTTCGCGGCGTTCTTTTACCACCACTTCAAGCTTTTCCAGCATCTCTTCCAGCGAGTCTACCGGATACTCTCTGGCCTGGGCACGCAGCGTACGGATATTATTAAGAACTTTTAGTGCTTCGCTCATTGTCCTGGTCTCTGAATAATAAAAAAGTTGTTTTGCCCGACAATAGTAGAGGCGGTAATAAATAACTTCAACACAAATTAAAAAATATAGCGTCAGTAAATATATAAATAGAGTCGAAACAAAAGTCATGCTTCAGAGAAATTTACTTTTTCCTTGTTTAAGACTATTTCTTCACCGGTTTTAAAAGAAGTAAATGTAATACATTAATGAAGGGGGTGAAAATTGCCGCCTGCGGTGGCTGGCTAAACCCAGCCCGGCTGCGCGCCGTGAAGCCAGCAGGGCGACGGGGTGCCAGCAATGCGGCTCCGTTTGATCACTATTCAGCGGCCAATCCCCTCGGTTTGGCGGCACTTTATGCTAATATGCGCGCCATTCCGTTTAGTCCTGATGAAGAACCCGCTGCTATGGCTCAACTCTATTTCTACTACTCTGCGATGAATGCAGGAAAATCGACCGCCTTACTTCAGTCCTCTTATAATTATCAGGAACGCGGTATGCGGACGCTGGTCTATACCGCGGAAATTGATGACCGCTTCGGCGCTGGCACGGTAAGCTCCCGCATTGGTCTCTCGTCGCCTGCCTTGCTCTATAACGCAGAGACGTCGCTCTACCGCGATATCGCCAGCGAGCATGCTGCGCAGGCTATTCACTGCGTGCTGGTCGATGAGAGTCAGTTCCTGACCCGTGAGCAGGTCAAAGCCCTGTCCGACGTGGTGGATAATCTCGACATCCCGGTGCTCTGCTATGGCCTGAGAACAGATTTCCGCGGGGAGCTGTTTACCGGTAGCCAGTATCTGCTGGCATGGGCAGATAAGCTGGTGGAGCTGAAGACAATTTGCCACTGTGGCCGCAAAGCCAGCATGGTGCTGCGGCTCGACAGCGAGGGTAAACCCTTTAGCGAAGGAGAGCAGGTGGTGATTGGGGGCAACGAACGCTATATCTCGGTGTGTCGCAAACATTACAAACAGGCGATAGAGCAGGGGTCGTTGCAGGCGATCTATGGCGCTCAGACACCGCTCAACTGATGGTGTGGTGACAGGCATAAAAAAACCCGCCGCAGCGGGTTTTTATTTACTTATCGGTCAGAACGCATCGGTCAGACTTTTTTCGCTTTCTTCTCGACTTTCACGCCTTTAACTGGCTGTTCGGCCACGGCTTCAGCGACGCTGGAGAAGGGCTCAACAAATTCGCGGCCATAATAGGTGTCCAGCATAATTTGTTTCAGCTCAGCAATCAGCGGATAACGTGGGTTAGCGCCGGTACACTGGTCATCAAAGGCATCATCTGCCAGCTTATCCACTTTCGCCAGGAAGTCCGCTTCTGCCACACCCGCTTCGCGAATAGAGGTTGGGATACCCAGTTGGGTTTTAAGCTCATCCAGCCACGCCAGCAGTTTTTCAATTTTCTGCGCGGTGCGGTCGCCCGGTGCCGACAGGCCTAAGTGGTCGGCCACTTCTGCGTAGCGACGACGTGCCTGCGGACGGTCATACTGGCTGAAAGCAGTCTGTTTAGTCGGGTTGTCGTTCGCGTTGTAGCGAATGACGTTGGCGATTAACAGCGAGTTAGCCAGGCCGTGCGGGATATGGAACTCTGAACCCAGTTTATGCGCCATGGAGTGACAAACCCCAAGGAAGGCGTTGGCAAAGGCGATACCGGCGATGGTGGCTGCATTGTGCACACGTTCACGCGCTACCGGATTTTTCGCACCTTCAGCATAGCTGGCGGGCAGATTCTCTTTTAGTAATTTGAGTGCCTGCAACGCCTGACCGTCAGAGTATTCATTCGCCAGCACTGAAACATAGGCTTCCAGAGCGTGAGTAACCGCATCCAGACCGCCGAAAGCGCAGAGCGAACGCGGCATATCCATCACCAGGTTGGCATCGACAATCGCCATATCCGGGGTTAATGCATAGTCAGCCAGCGGGTATTTCTGGCCGGTAGCATCATCGGTCACGACCGCAAACGGCGTCACTTCTGAACCGGTACCGGAGGTAGTGGTAATCGCTACCATGCGCGCTTTCACGCCCATTTTCGGGAATTTGTAGATACGTTTACGGATATCCATGAAACGTAACGCCAGCTCTTCGAAATGCGTTTCCGGATGCTCGTACATCACCCACATGATTTTCGCCGCATCCATCGGTGAACCGCCGCCCAGCGCGATAATCACGTCAGGTTTGAAGCTATTCATCTGCTCTGCGCCTTTACGCACGATGCTCAGCGTCGGGTCAGCTTCCACTTCAAAGAACACTTCTGTCTCAACGCCGTGCGCTTTCAGTACGCGGATCACCTGGTCTGCATAGCCGTTGTTGAACAGGAAGCGGTCAGTGACGATGAACGCACGTTTGGCGCCATCCGTAGCCACTTCTTCCAGCGCAATTGGCAGAGAGCCCCGACGGAAGTAGATGGATTTAGGAAGTTTATGCCACAACATATTCTCAGCTCGCTTGGCGACAGTTTTGGTATTGATCAGATGTTTCGGACCGACGTTTTCAGAGATGGAGTTACCGCCCCATGAACCACAACCCAGCGTCAGAGAAGGTGCCAGTTTAAAGTTGTAGAGGTCGCCGATACCGCCCTGAGAAGCCGGGGTATTGATCAGGATACGTGCGGTCTTCATTTTGTCGCCGAAATAGTGCACGCGCTCAGTCTGGTTGTCCTGGTCAGTATAGAGACAGGAGGTGTGACCGATGCCGCCCATCGCCACCAGTTTTTCCGCTTTATTAACCGCGTCGTGGAAATCTTTCGCCCGGTACATCGCAAGCGTAGGTGACAGTTTTTCGTGGGCAAAAGGCTCAGACTCGTCCACCAGCTGCACTTCACCAATCAGAATCTTGGTGCTCGGAGGAACGGTAATGCCCGCCATCTCAGCAATTTTAAACGCTGGCTGACCGACGATGGCGGCATTCAGGCCACCGTTTTTCAGAATGATGTTCTGCACTGCACTTAACTCAGCACCCTGCAGCATATAGCCGCCGTGACTGGCAAAGCGTTCACGCACCGCATCATAGGCCGAATCAACCACAATCACTGACTGCTCAGAGGCGCAGATCACACCGTTATCGAAGGTTTTCGACATCAGGATAGAGGCGACAGCGCGTTTCACATCGGCTGTTTCATCAATCACTACAGGTGTATTACCGGCACCGACACCGATGGCAGGTTTACCGGAGCTGTAAGCCGCCTTGACCATGCCTGGACCACCGGTTGCCAGAATCAGGTTGATGTCAGGGTGATGCATTAACTGATTAGAGAGCTCAACCGAAGGGGCATCAATCCAGCCGATAATATCTTTAGGTGCGCCGGCCGCGATGGCTGCCTGCAACACGATATCCGCCGCTTTATTGGTGGCGTCTTTGGCACGAGGATGGGGTGAAAAGATAATGCCGTTACGGGTTTTGAGGCTGATCAGGGCTTTAAAAATGGCGGTGGAAGTGGGGTTAGTGGTCGGAACGATACCGCAGATCAAACCAATAGGCTCAGCGATAGTGATGGTACCGAAGGTGTCGTCGGTGGCTAACACACCGCAGGTTTTTTCATCTTTGTAAGCGTTATAGATATATTCAGAAGCAAAATGATTTTTGATCACCTTATCTTCGACGATGCCCATGCCGGATTCGGCAACGGCCATTTTAGCAAGGGGAATTCGGGCATCTGCGGCGGCAAGCGCGGCAGCACGGAAAATGGCGTCAACCTGTTGTTGGGAAAAGTTGGCGTATTCACGCTGTGCTTTTTTTACACGTTCAACCAGTGCATTAAGTTCAGCGACATTAGTAACGGCCATGGTGTTCTCCTGAAGGAAGTTAAACTTTTTTAGTAAACAATCCTGCGTCCTGAGTATAGTCCCGCCTGGCTAGCGCGTCGGATTGGGCCAGAACGCCCGGATTTTCAACTGTTTACTAAACTAGTCTGCTCTCACAGCAGCGATGATGAACATCGATACCATTAATACTTCCGTTGCGAAAAGATTACCTGGTTTGAGGTAGGGCAATTTTGATGCAGATCAATTTAAACCCAAGCTGACACCTTTCAGCCGCACTTTTCAGCGCCTGCTTGCTAAAACCGGTTACGCCTCTGGGCAGCTGGCTTGCAGCGGCTAAAACCAGCAGCTTTTTATTGTCTGGTAAAATGCGCTAAAACGCAGGGCGATTGGCAGAATAAATAGCTGTCTGCACATCTGGCATCAGGGCGCGTTTTCACTTACATTAGGCGCGTTTTCCTCCCCCGTGGTACGGAGTCTGTCGTGAACCCTGCGCTATTAGATTTATCAGGCTATATAAAATTTTTTGTCGGTCTCTTTGCGCTGGTTAACCCGGTTGGGATTATTCCGGTCTTTATCAGCATGACCCGCTATCAGGGCGTAACTGAGCGTAATAAAACCAATCTGACGGCTAACCTCGCGGTGGCGATCATTCTGTGGACGTCGCTGTTTCTCGGCGATGGGATTTTGCATATTTTCGGCATCTCGATTGACTCGTTCCGCATCGCTGGCGGCATCCTGGTGGTCACTATTGCCATGTCGATGATCAGCGGCAAGCTGGGTGAAGATAAGCAGAATAAGCAGGAAAAATCAGAAACCGCGATTCGCGAAAGCGTCGGGGTGGTCCCGCTGGCGCTGCCACTGATGGCCGGACCGGGTGCCATCAGTTCGACCATCGTCTGGAGTACCCGCTACCACAGCTGGCTCAATCTGCTCGGGTTCAGCCTGGCGATTGCGTTGTTTGCCTTTTGCTGCTGGCTCCTGTTTCGTGCCGCGCCATTGATGGTTCGGGTACTGGGTCAGACCGGTATCAACGTCATCACCCGTATTATGGGGCTGTTGCTGATGGCGCTGGGTATTGAGTTTGTGGTCACCGGGATGAAAGCCATTTTCCCCGGTTTGCTGAATTAACAGGTCACTTATTTCAGCGGGCGAAATGAAAGTGTGACGCATTATGGTGCAAACTCCGGATTTATTGCACCATAATAAAGCAATTATTCATCCGGCTTAATAGATTCAGCCGATTATCACTTTCATTACTGGCCGACGCAATTCTCACCGCTGATGCGATTAAAATGTCACGATTTTCACATGATAATCTGCTTAATATTTACCGCTTAGCCTGACAAATCACGCCCGTTATGCTGACGGGCGTGCATTGATCTCGACTCTTTGCACTGCCTCCGAATAAGTACCAGAATGGCGCATTAACGCCGCCGTCTGCGCCTGCTAACAGAGTTTTTTATCTAAAATCTCTATTTTTCAAACCGATAAGATATTTTCAGGTTGAAAATTAACACTTCCGCTTCCAGAAAACTCATGATAAAAGAGAATTAGTTAACATTTTAGCTATTTTGCTTTGGCGCCCATTAACGGCTTCTGATAATTTTTGACGCAACGTAAAAATTTTCACCGAAAGCCCAAAGTGAGAACGCTTTTTGCTTAAGCCTATCGGGATACTTAATAAAAGGTTGGCGCTTTCGCATGACTGGGATGAAAAAATTGCAGCAGCAACGGTCAAAAATTGCATTAACGTTGTTAATCGCCTTTTCACCGGCTTACGCCGCTACGGTGCCGTCCGGAACCCCTCTGGCACCGCAGCAGCAGATCGTGATCAATAACGGCACTGAGGTGGCGTCACTTGATCCCCATAAAACCGAAGGCGTGCCCGAATCCAATATCATTCTTAACCTGCTCGATGGGTTAGTGAATACCGATAACAGCGGCAACGTGGTGCCCGGTGTCGCGAAGAGCTGGCAAAACCAGCAGGGAAGGCAGTGGACCTTTACCCTGCGTGATGACGCGAAATGGAGCAACGGCCAACCCGTCACCGCCGAAGATTTCGTCTATAGCTGGCGACGTCTGGCGGATCCCAACACCGCTTCTCCTTATTCCAGCTATTTACAGGCGGCGCACTTCGCCAACATTGACGCCATTCTGGCCGGTAAAATGTCACCCGATCAGCTCGGTGTTAAGGCGCTGGATGCTCATCATCTGCAAATTACCCTGAGCGAGCCGGTGCCTTATCTGGTGGCGATGCTGGCGCATACCGCGATGAAGCCGGTTTATGGCCCGGCGATCAAACAGTGGGGCGAGGCCTGGACGAGGCCGGGTCACTACGTCGGCAACGGCGCGTATACCCTGAGCGACTGGATAGTTAACGAAAAAATTGTGCTGAAGCGCAATCCACACTACTGGGATAACAGCCATACGGTGATTGAGCAGGGCACCTTCCTGCCGATAGCCTCTGAGAACAGCGATATCAATCGCTATCGCAGCGGTGGCACCGACATGACCAACAGCGTAATCCCGCCAGAAATGTTCGGCAAACTGCGGAAAGAGCTGGGCGAGCAGGTCAAAGTCAGTCCGCTGCTCTGCACTTTCTACTATGAAATTAATAATAAAAAGCCGCCGTTTAACGACCCGCGGGTCCGTGCCGCGATCAAGATGACCCTCGACCGCGAGGTGATAGCCAACAAGATCATGGGGCAGGGACAGATTCCGGCCTATAGCCTGACGCCACCTTTTACCGCCGGGATTAATTTAACCCCACCGGAATGGTTCAAAGAGAGCCAGGCGCAGCGCAATCAGGCAGCGAAAAAGTTACTGGCAGAGGCAGGGTTTGATGATAGCCATCCGTTAACTTTCACGCTGCTCTACAACACCTCCGATCAGAACAAACGCCAGGCGATCGCGGCTGCCTCCATGTGGCAGAAGAACCTTGGGGCGAAAGTGACGCTACAGAATCAGGAGTGGAAAACCCTGCTGGAGACCCGCCATCAGGCGCAGTATGACGTGGTTCGCGCTACCTGGTGTGCCGATTACAATGAGCCATCGACCTTCCTCAACATGCTGATCAGCAACGCCTCGATCAATACCGCGTTTTACAGTAGCCCGGAGTTTGACCGTCTGATGGCTGAGACCCTGACTGCCGGGAGTGACGCGCAGCGCGCCAGCCTCTATCAGCAGGCTGAAACTCAACTCGACAAAGACTCACCAATTGTGCCAGTTTACTACCGCGTGAGTGTGCGCCTGGTGAAGCCCTGGGTTGGCGGCTTTACGGGCAAAGACCCGCAGGACATGACAGACCTGAAATACTATTTCATCAAACAACACTGAGCCGCACGCTTACCCGGCGAGACAGCCGGGGAGCGCGCGATCGTGCAGACCACGTAATGCGGTCACTATCCTCAGGTTAACCAGCCGGGGATCCCGAGACGGGGGACGCCGGGGCAGCTAATCGCCCCGGTGACGATAATAAAACTGGAGTGTAATAATGAACAACATCACGAAAAAAAGCCTGATTGCAGCGGGCGTCTTCGCTGCAATCAGTGCACTGGCTGGGAATGCAGCTTTAGCGGCAACGGTGCCTGCGGGCGTTGAGCTGGCCGCAAAACAGGAACTGGTTCGCGGCAATGGCGATGAGGTGCAGTCGCTTGATCCGCACAAAATTGAAGGCGTACCGGAAGATAACGTAGCGCGCGATCTTTACGAAGGTCTGCTGGTCAATGACAGCAACGGCAAACCGGTCCCCGCCGTGGCGGAAAGTTACGAAAACAAAGATTTTAAAGTGTGGACTTTCCATCTGCGCAAAAATGCGAAATGGTCCAATGGCGAGCCGGTCACTGCGCAGGACTTCGTCTACAGCTGGGAGCGCCTGGTCGATCCGAAAACCGCCTCACCTTACGCCAGCTATCCGCAATATGGTCATATCCTGAATGTCGATGAGATCATCGCCGGTAAAAAACCGATTACCGATCTGGGCGTCAAAGCCATTGATGATCACACGCTGGAAGTCACCCTGAGTGAGCCGGTTCCCTATTTTGATAAGCTGCTGATCAACTCCGTCATGTCACCGGTTTACAAACCGGCAATTGAGAAGTTTGGCGATCAGTGGACCCAGCCACAGAACTGGGTCGGCAACGGCGCTTTTAAACTGGACGCGCACGTAATTAACGAGCGTATCACCCTGGTGCGTAACCCGAACTACTGGGACAACGAACACACCGTGCTGAACAAAGTCACCTTCCTGCCAATCAGTTCTGAAGTCAGCGACGTTAACCGTTACTTCTCCGAGAACGGCAGCGACATGACCTATAACAACCTGCCGATTGAGCTGTTTAAAAAGTTACAGCGTGACAACGGTAAAGAGCTGCACGTCGATCCTTACCTCTGCACCTACTACTACGAAATTAACAATCAGAAAGCACCTTTCACCGATCCGCGCGTGCGCGCCGCCCTGAAGCTGGGTCTGGATCGTGACATCATGGTGAATAAAGTGCTGGCGCAGGGTCAGATACCCGCCTACAGCTACACGCCGCCATCCACCGACGGCATGGATATTCTGCCACCAGACTGGTTCAAATGGTCGCAGGACAAACGTAATGAAGAGGCGAAAAAGCTGTTAGCTGAAGCGGGTTATACTGCCGACAAACCGCTGACCTTTAACCTGCTCTACAACACCTCCGATCTGCATAAGAAGCTGGCCATTGCCGCCTCGTCGATCTGGAAGAAAAACATCGGTGTGAACATCAAGCTGGAAAACCAGGAGTGGAAAACCTTCCTGGATACCCGTCATCAGGGTAACTTCGATGTTTCACGCGCGGCCTGGTGTGCGGACTACAACGAACCGACCTCCTTCCTGAATACTATGGTCTCCAACAGCAGCAGTAACACCTCGCACTATAAGAGCGACGAGTACGATAAAGTGGTGCGTGGGGCGATTAAGGCAGCCGATGAAAAAGCCCGTGCGGTGGAGTATCAGAAAGCCGAGCAGATCCTGGATAAAGACAGCACCATCGTACCGGTTTACTACTACGTGAATACACGTCTGGTGAAACCGTATGTCGGCGGTTATAACGGCAAAGATCCGCTGGATAAAACGCTCGATAAGAACTTCTACATCATTAAACACTAATAGCACACAGGCTATCGACAGTGGCGGCGCGTCTGCGCCGCCTTTACGTTTTTTTATTTGTTGTGAAGCAACAGCCTGGTAGGTACGGCAATGTTAAAATTCATCCTGCGTCGCTTGCTTGAAGCGGTCCCGACGCTGTTCGTTCTGATTACCATCTCCTTCTTTATGATGCGACTGGCACCCGGTAGTCCTTTTACCGGTGAGCGCACCCTTGCGCCGGAAGTCATGGCTAACATTGAGGCGAAATATCACCTCAACGATCCGATTGGTAAGCAGTATGTCGATTACCTGGTGCAGCTGGCGCACGGCGATTTCGGCCCCTCATTTAAATACAAAGATTATTCGGTTAACTATCTGGTTGCCCATGCGTTTCCGGTTTCAGCCAAACTCGGTCTGGCCGCCTTTCTGCTGGCGGTGGTGCTGGGGGTCACTGCCGGGGTTATTGCTGCGCTGAAACAGAACAGCCTGTGGGATTTCGCGGTGATGGGGGTGGCAATGACCGGCGTGGTGATACCGAGTTTCGTGGTGGCGCCGCTGCTGGTGCTGGTGTTCGCCATCACCCTGAAATGGCTGCCCGGCGGAGGCTGGAATGGCGGACAGTGGAACTACATGCTGCTGCCGATGGTCGCGCTGTCACTGGCCTATATCGCCAGCATCGCGCGTATTACCCGCGGATCGATGATTGAAGTGATGCACTCCAACTTTATCCGCACCGCCCGTGCAAAAGGGCTGCCGCTGCGCCGCATCGTGCTGCGCCACGCGCTGAAACCTGCGCTGCTGCCGGTCATCTCCTATATGGGACCGGCCTTTGTCGGCATTATCACCGGATCGATGGTGATTGAGTCGATCTACGGTCTGCCGGGCATTGGTCAGCTGTTCGTGAACGGCGCGCTGAACCGCGACTACTCACTGGTGATGAGCCTGACCATTCTGGTGGGGTTACTGACCATTCTGTTTAACGCGATTGTTGACGTGCTGTATGCCGTCATCGATCCGAAAATTCGTTACTGATTGCGGAGTTCGCCATGATGTTAAGTAAGAAAAACAGCGAAGCTCTGGATGCGTTCAGTGAGAAGCTGGAAGTGGAAGGGCGCAGTCTGTGGCAGGACGCCCGTCGTCGGTTTATCCATAACCGTGCGGCCTCACTCAGCCTGCTGGTGCTGCTGCTGATTACGCTGTTTGTGATCATTGCGCCGATGCTGTCACAGTTCACCTACGACGACACGGACTGGGCCATGATGTCCGCTGCGCCGGATACCACGTCCGGGCACTGGTTTGGCACCGACTCCTCGGGGCGCGATCTGCTGGTCAGGGTCGCCATTGGCGGCCGGATTTCACTGATGGTCGGTGTGGCTTCCGCCTTGATCGCGGTGATCGTCGGTACCCTGTACGGTTCCGTTGCTGGCTACCTTGGCGGCAAAACCGACTCGGTGATGATGCGTATTCTGGAGATCCTCAACTCGTTCCCGTTTATGTTCTTCGTTATCCTGCTGGTGACCTTCTTTGGCCGAAATATCCTGCTGATCTTTGCCGCTATCGGCATGGTGTCGTGGCTCGATATGGCGCGTATCGTGCGTGGACAGACCCTGAGCCTGAAGCGCAAAGAGTTCATTGAAGCGGCCCACGTTGGCGGCGTCTCCACCTGGAAAATCGTGCTGCGCCACATCGTGCCGAACGTGCTGGGCGTGGTGGTGGTTTACGCCTCGCTGCTGGTGCCGAGCATGATTCTGTTTGAATCCTTCCTGAGCTTCCTTGGCCTGGGGACGCAGGAGCCGCTGAGTAGCTGGGGCGCACTGCTCAGCGACGGCGCGAACTCGATGGAAGTGTCGCCGTGGTTACTGCTCTATCCGGCCGGTTTTCTGGTCGTGACGCTGTTCTGTTTCAACTTTATCGGCGATGGCCTGCGTGATGCCCTCGACCCGAAAGATCGCTAAGGAGTTTCCCGATGACCATTCATGAATTTCAGCCAGCAATGGCGGCCCGCGCGGGAAGCGATCAGTTACTGCAGGTGAAAGATTTACGTGTCACCTTCGGCACACACGACGGCGATGTCACCGCCGTCAACGATCTTAACTTTTCGCTGCGTGCCGGTGAGACGCTGGGCATTGTCGGTGAATCCGGTTCCGGCAAGTCGCAGACCGCGTTCGCCCTGATGGGGCTGCTGGCGAAAAATGGCCGCATTGGCGGCTCTGCGCTGTTCAATGGTAAAGAGATCCTGAATCTGCCCGAGAACCAGCTCAACCGGCTGCGAGCCGAGCAGATTGCGATGATCTTCCAGGACCCGATGACTTCGCTTAACCCTTACATGCGGGTCGGCGAGCAGTTAATGGAAGTGCTGAAGCTGCACAAGGGCATGAACAGCGCCCAGGCATTTGAAGAGTCGGTGAGAATGCTGGATGCGGTAAAAATGCCCGAAGCGCGTAAGCGCATGAAAATGTATCCGCATGAGTTTTCCGGCGGGATGCGCCAGCGCGTGATGATCGCCATGGCGCTGCTGTGCCGGCCAAAGCTGCTGATCGCCGATGAACCGACTACCGCGCTCGACGTGACGGTACAGGCGCAGATCATGACGCTGCTCAACGACCTCAAGCGCGAGTTCAACACCGCCATCATCATGATCACCCACGATCTGGGGGTGGTTGCCGGGATCTGCGACAAGGTACTGGTGATGTATGCCGGACGCACCATGGAGTATGGTCGCGCCCGTGACGTCTTCTATCAGCCGGCGCATCCTTACTCTATCGGCCTGCTGAATGCGGTGCCGCGGCTGGATGCCGAAGGGGAGAGCCTGACCACCATTCCGGGTAATCCGCCGAACCTGCTGCGTCTGCCGGTGGGCTGCCCGTTCCAGCCGCGTTGTCCACACGCGATGGATATCTGTGCCAAAGCGCCGCCGCTGGAACCGTTCGGCGATGGGCGTTTACGTGCCTGCTTTAAGCCGGTGGAGGAATTAGTATGAGCGCCGTAGCGGAAAAAAGAGTGTTACTGGAAATCGCCGACCTCAAGGTGCATTTCGATATTAAAGATGGCAAGCAGTGGTTCTGGCAGCCGTCAAAGACCCTGAAAGCGGTGGATGGCGTCAGCCTGCGTCTGTATGAAGGGGAAACGCTGGGTGTGGTTGGCGAGTCAGGCTGCGGTAAATCGACGCTGGCCCGCGCCATCATCGGCCTGGTGAAAGCCACTGAGGGTCGGGTGGCGTGGCTGGGACGCGATCTGCTGGGGCAGAGCGAAGAGGAGTGGCGCAAGGCGCGCAGCGACATCCAGATGATTTTCCAGGATCCGCTGGCCTCGCTCAATCCACGCATGACTATCGGCGATATCATTGCGGAACCGCTGCGGACCTATCATCCGAAAATGGCGCGTCAGGAAGTCAAAGATCGCGTTAAAAATATGATGATGAAGGTCGGCTTGCTGCCCAACCTGATCAACCGCTATCCGCATGAGTTCTCCGGCGGCCAGTGCCAGCGTATTGGTATCGCACGTGCGCTGATTCTGGAGCCGAAGCTGATTATCTGTGATGAACCGGTGTCAGCGCTCGACGTGTCGATTCAGGCGCAGGTGGTTAATTTGCTGCAGCAGCTGCAGCGCGAGATGGGGCTGTCGTTGATCTTTATTGCCCACGACCTGGCGGTGGTAAAACATATCTCTGACCGCGTGCTGGTGATGTATCTCGGTCATGCGGTCGAGCTGGGCACCTACAGCGAGGTTTACAGCAATCCGCAGCATCCCTACACCAAAGCGCTGATGTCGGCGGTGCCGATTCCCGATCCGGATCTGGAAAAGAATAAGCAGATCCAGCTGCTGGAAGGGGAACTGCCGTCACCGATCAATCCACCGTCGGGCTGCGTATTCCGCACCCGCTGTCCGATTGCCGGTCCGGAGTGCGCCAAAACCCGGCCGCTGCTGGAAGGCAGTTTCCGCCATGCGGTCTCCTGCCTGAAAGTCGATCCGTTATAAAGCAAAACGCCGGGCAATTGCCCGGCGTTTTTTATCACGGTGACGACTATTCACGCCACAGGATATGGCACAGCTTGTGGTCTTTTTCACGGCACAGCAGCACGCGTGCAAAGACGTCGTTAATCGGCTCACCATCCGCTTCACCCAGCCCAATCACCACTTCCGCAAAAAAGTCAGGATTCAGATCGAAGTCGACGTGATCTTTCCAGTCTTCTGACGGATCGAACAGCTCGGCACCGCCGCGCTCTTCAAACTGCAGATTAAAAAGGATGATATCTGCCGGATCGAGATTATCGCCTGCCAGCTCAAGAAAAATATCGTAAGCCTGTTCCAGCGTTTCGTCTTCAGTAAGGCGGTTGTTTAAATCCATGGTCTGTCCTGTCTGCCTGAGGCCGTTTACACAATCTGGCTCGTTTTACAGTAAAGGGCTGAAGAAGTAAAACAGTCGTTCGACGATGCGCTGCCACCAGGCACGTTTTGACCAGCGCTGGCCATCCAGCAGGCGTGAACGGGCAATATAGTCATCCTGCACACAGGCCAGATCGCTGCCAAATCCGGCATCGTCTACCACCAGTGTAATCTCAAAATTGAGCCACAGGCTGCGCATATCAAGATTTACCGTGCCGACCAGGCTGAGTTGTCCATCAACCAGGACGCTTTTGGTATGCAGCAGTCCATCTTCAAATTGATAAATTTTCACGCCCGCCTCCAGCAGTTCGCTGAAGAAGGCGCGGCTGGCCCAGCCTACCAGCAGGGAGTCGTTATGGCGCGGGACAATAATACTGACATTCACCCCGCGCTGCGCTGCGGTACAGATGGCGTGCAGCAGGTCGTCGCTTGGCACGAAGTAGGGCGTGGTCATGATCAACTGCTCACGGGCGGAATAGACCGCCGTCAGCAGCGCCTGGTGGATCATATCTTCCGGGAAGCCGGGACCGGAGGCGATCACCTGCACCGTATGGCCGCTCTCCTGCTCAAACGGCATAATATTGCGATCGGGCGGCGGCGGAAGAATGCGTTTTCCGGTCTCAATCTCCCAGTCGCAGCTAAAGACAATTCCCATGGCGGTGGCGACCGGACCTTCCATTCGCGCCATCAGGTCGATCCACTGACCGACGCCCGCGCTCTGTTTGAAGAAGCGGGGGTCCACCAGGTTCATGCTGCCGGTATAGGCGATGTAGTTATCGATTAAGACAATTTTTCGATGCTGGCGCAGATCCATCCGGCGCAGGAAGACGCGCAGCAGGCTGACCTGTAACGCTTCAACCACGTCAATGCCTGCATTGCGCATCATGCCAACCCACGGGCTGCGGAAAAAGGTCACGCTGCCGGCCGAATCGAGCAGCAGCCGGCAGTGGACGCCGCGGCGTGAGGCGGCCATCAGCGACTCGGCGACTTCATCCGCCAGCCCGCCGGGATGCCAGATATAGAACACCATCTCGATATTATGCCGCGCCAGCTGGATATCCCGAATCAGCGCCTGCATTACATCATCGGCGCTGGTGAGCAGCTGCAGTTGATTACCTTTCACCCCGGCGATGCCCTGACGGTGATAACAGAGTTCGAACAGCGAACGGGCGACATCGCTGTGTTCAGTGGCAAAGATTTCACGACACTGCTTCAGATCGGTCATCCAGCGGGCCGTCGATGGCCACATGGTACGAGCCCGTTCTGCGCGACGTTTACCCAGATGCAGTTCGCCAAACGACAGGTAGGCGATAATCCCCACCAGCGGCAGAATATAGATAATCAGCAGCCAGGCCATTGCCGAGGTCACGGCACGACGCTTCATCAGTATTCGCAGCGTGACACCGGCGATCAGTAGCCAGTAGCCAAACAGCAGTAACCAGCTGATCAGGGTGTAAAAAGTGGTCATTAAGTGGACATCCCGTTCGCGCTTTCGTCTGGCAAGTTTACGTGCAGATCACGGTCAGCGAAACCCTTTATCCTGTGCCATAACGATCAGATCCGATTTGGCATTGGCGATAAGATCTTTATAATGCGTGCGCGTGAATTCGATGTCAGAGAGGAAGTGATGAGACGAAGCAGAAATGAAGTGGCGCGCTGGAGAATGTTACGCCAGGTACAACGACGCCGTTCACGCTGGCTGGAAGGGCAGTCACGACGCTATAAACGCATTCACAGCATTCGCCATCAGCTGGCGCAGCAGCAGCGTCGCTCCATCCTGTTTATTACGCAGCATATTTAGTACTGCGTAACGGGCTGCTGCCGGCAGCGGCCCCTATTCGCCAGCGCGGTAAGACGCTGGCGGAATCAGGCTTCGAAAAATCCCAGATCGGCCAGAAAGTCGCGCGCCTGCAGATGTTCCTGTTGCGAGGCACCGCGATCGCTCACCTCACGCATCAGGCAATCCGCCGGGCTACCCAGCCCAACAGGACGGCGGCAACCGGCGCGGTCATACCACTCAAAAGACCACTTGCCCGTTTTGCGATGATAATAGATGGTTAACCAGGCAGAGCAGTTTGCCGGATAGCCACTCAACACTTCGGTTTTCGGATCGGCAATCGCCTGCACCCGTGATAACAGCTGATCGACTAAAGTTGAGGCGCCCTGAATATTATAAGTTTTATGCATAATGAGCCTGCGACTGTGCTGTAGCGTTCATTCTGAGCTTCAGAGGTGTAATAAAGAAGTCATAAATGTAGACAGCGATAAGAGATAATTCCTGTTTATCCTAAAAAAAATGTCTGATGGCGCAACATTTTTCGCTGCGTGCCGGGTCAATCTCACCGTAACGGGGCTTAATCTGGCCTTATACGCTCAGTATGGGCAAAGCTGTACAACTTTACAGTTACATAAGTGACTGTTTGGCTTTAAATTATTACCTTATCCACGGATTTAGCGTAAATTACTGGTCAAATACCTGTACAAGTAATGGTTAGTTGTATAACTTTATCGCATCGGTTATGACATCTAATGAACTCTGTGAGGGTTGACCATGCAAGCCAACGTAAGAATTCCGGCCTCAGTTTCTGATATCTCCGCTTATCTCAGCAGTGCGGCCCTGCCAGCGCAACAGGCCATTCTGGGCGCTGTCGTGACAGAGATCGTGCGTTCCGGTCGCAGTCTTAACCGTAAGGCCATCTGCACCCGACTGGTGAGCCGTTTACAGACGGTAACCAGTGCAGAAGAAGAGCATCATTATCATGCACTGATTGGGCTGCTGCTGGATCGCAACTAAACAGAGCCGCAGTCGTTGTGCGTCGCCTGAAATCAGCCGCACAGCGCGGTGATGAACGCCTCTGGCATGCTTGACAACCGCGCGGGCTTTTTATAGAAAATAGCCATCTTTCGTGATCGTTTTTCGTGGTCCAATCATTCATCCCTCACGGAAGATCGAAGCCCTGCCAGCCCGGCAGGGCTTTCGTTTTTCCCGCCCGAATCCGCACAGGATCAGTCCAGTAAATAGATGCCTGCAACAATCGCGCTGACAGACATGATATGCAGTAATTCGGTCATGACGGCCTCTCCTGTTGGGGTGATAAGTCTTTTCAGTCAAGAATACCTGAGCGATCAGGTCAAAAAAATTTACATTTTTAACCAGCGACTGAACCCTGCTGATCCCAGATTATGGCCTGTCGCCCTGAAATCAGACGAGGTATACCGGCTTGCGCTTCGGCTATTGTTTAGCGTAGCTGTATCGTCGAGGCGGAGGCAGCCTGTGGCGCTATCCGTTATTCCGTGGACTTCTGCCTGTGGGGCGAGCGTTGAGTGTCGGTGACCCTCAATTTTGCGTGTCAGGACGCTTTTAAGAACTCGCCAGATTGCCGCTTTTCAGGTCCAGGGTTAAATTTAAATCGAATACCTTTGGGAGCAGGACAATGAAAAATCTGGCAAGGTCTGGCGTCATCGCATTAACCCTCTGTTTGCTGTTCACCTCACCGGCGCTGCTGGCCAATCCAGGCAATGGTAACGGCAACGGCAATGGAAAGGGCAATGGTCATGCACAAGGGCATGGCAATAAGGGCGAGGGGAAACACGATAAGTCACAGGGTAAAAAGAATAAGGGCGGCGATCCCTGGCGGGCAGAAACCGACATCAGTTATTCATTCGCGCGTGATCTGGCCAGACAGCAGGGGCTGACCGGCTACTCCTCTTTGCCGCCGGGAATTGCTAAAAATCTCGCGCGCGGTAAACCGTTGCCGCCTGGTATCGCTAAACGCTCGGTGCCGCGCGGTATGCTGGAGGGTCTGCCTTCTTATCCCGGTTACGAATGGAAAATGGTGGGGGATAACCTGGTACTGATTGCGCTAAGTACGGCGGTGGTCACCGCGATCATCAATAACGTCTTTGATTAACGCCATCGCTGTGCCTTACCAGTAAAAAAACCGCCGGTGGGCGGTTTTTTTTAACGCGTAACGGCTGATCTCTTCAGCCCGCTGCACCAGATTCAACCCGCATCATCAGGATCATGTTCACCAGTTGCAGCACCGCTGCCAGCACAATTAACATCACAATCAGATGTTTTTTATTGCGCCAGCCCTGGCTGCGCCAAAAGTAAAGGGCGGTCGCGATAAGCCCCACGATCGGCACCAGCAGCGCCAGAATGATCATTTGCATCGTTGCTTTACCCGAAAAACAAAAAAGGCCCCGGTGCGCCGCACCGAAGCCATTTATCAGCGCGCATTCGCGATCAGAAAACGCGTTTGAACGGTTTAACGGCCACCTGTTTATAAACGCCAGCGGCAATATAGGGATCATCTTCTGCCCAGGATTGTGCCGCTTCAAGTGACGGGAACTCGGCAATCACGGTTGAACCGGTAAAGCCGGCCACGCCCGGATCGTTGCTGTCGACGGCAGGCATCGGACCCGCAATGATCAGGCGTCCTTCTTCATGCAGTAGTTTCAGGCGCGCCAGATGGGCAGGGCGCACGGCATTACGTTTTTCCAGTGAATCTGCGGTGTCTTCTGCATAAATGACGTAAAGCACTTGGGAGCTCCCATTAACTCTTCAGAATTTCGCAACACGTTAAGGGATTGCTTATCAGAGTGCAAACGAAACCTCTGACCCGTTGACGGCTCAGCATAAAGGGCTAAAAAGCGCTTTTCTTTCGGTGAGATGGCGGGAGTTATTGAAACTGATTGCTATTTGCATTTAAAATCGGCTCTTCATTTAATGACTGCGACTGTTATGACCACGCTGACTATGCCATTACCCAAACGCACGCCTGTCTCCATGTTATTGTCTGTCGCTTTGCATGGTGCCGTCATTGCCGGAATTCTTTACGCCTCATTCCATCAGGTGACTGAAGTGCCTAAGGCGTCGCAGCCTATCAGTGTCAGCCTTGTCGCTCCTGAAGTTCAGCCACAACCTGCCCCAGCCGTGGTTGAACCACCGGCGCCGCAACCTGAACCGCAGCCAGAACCGGAACCGGTCCCTGAACCTCAGCCCGCTCCGGAACCGCCTAAGGCGGAACCGGTACCGATTCCTAAGCCAGAACCTAAGCCAAAACCCAAACCGAAACCCAAGCCGGAACATAAACGTGAGCAACCTAAACGCGAGGTAAAACCGCGTCAGGAGAGCAAACCGCAGGCCGATCCGTTTAAACAGGACCTGCCGGCGACTCAGAACAAGCCGACAACTGCGCCGAAATCGACGCCGTCAGCGAGCCAGACGGCTTCAGGCGGGCCGAAAGCGCTGAGCGTCAGCAAGCCAGGCTATCCACAGCGTGCACGAGCGCTTCGCATTGAGGGTCGGGTGCGGGTGAAATTTGATGTGAACAGCGAGGGACGGGTGGAGAATATTCAGGTCCTCTCTGCGGAACCCCGCAATATGTTTGAACGGGCAGTCAAGGAGTCGATGAAGCAGTGGCGTTACCAGAGCGGTCGTCCGGGACAGGTGACCATGAACGTTGTCTTCAAGATGAGTGGCGGTGCCAGCATCGAATAAAAAAGCTGGCGGTCAGTGACACTGTGCCTGACCGCCAGATGTCCGGCTAGTCGCTGGGTTGCTGGTTAGCACGCCCGGCAGGTAATGGACGCGAATTGCCGTCATTATCTACCGCGACATAGATAAAGACCGCTTCGGTGGCACAGTAGGTCTGACCAATCGGTTCAGACGACACCTTCTTGATCCAGACTTCGACATTGATGGTCATTGAGCTGTTACCAGTACGGATACAGCGCGCATGACAGCTAACCACGTCGCCCACCGCCACCGGTTTCAGAAAGGACATGCCATCAACCCGCACCGTCACGACCCGGCCTTCAGCAATCTCTTTAGCCAGAATGGCTCCGCCCATATCCATCTGTGACATCAGCCAGCCGCCAAAGATATCGCCGTTGGCGTTGGTGTCTGCTGGCATGGCTAACGTACGTAACACCATTTCGCCTTGCGGCAATTTATGTTTTTCGCCCATTGCTTTCATTTCTTCTGCAGGTGATCGCTAAAAAAATGCCCGGCGTACCGGGCAGAGTGATTATTTTTGTTGTTGTTGCGGCATCTGTCGCCAGATGTAGAGCCCGCTAATCAGGGTAAACAGTAAGGTGAGGCCGGTCAGACCAAACACCTTAAAGTTAACCCAAAACGCCTGAGATAACCAAAAGGCAACGTAGATATTCACCAGGCCGCAGACCAGGAAAAAAAGCGCCCAGGCAGTGTTAAGCCGACGCCAGACCGGATCGGGCAACTGTAACTCTTTGCCCAGCATGCTCTGGATCAGCGTCTGCTTCATAAACCACTGGCTGTAGAGCAGCGCAACGGCAAACAGACTGTAGATTACCGTCACTTTCCACTTAATAAATTCATCGTTGTGGAACACCAGGGTCAGCGTGCCAAATACGGCGACCAGCACAAAGGTGAAAATGGTCATCTTCTCCAGCTTACGATAGAGCAACCAGCTGACCACTAAAGCCAGACCGGTCGCGACAATCAGCGCGCCTGAGGCAACAAAGATGTCGTACAGCTTGTAGAAGATGAAAAAGACCACCAAAGGGAGAAAATCGAGTAACTGCTTCATAGTCATTCCAGTCAGGGCTGAATTGGGGACCAATGCGCCCGCAGGCGCACTGCTCATCAACGTAACAGCATATAAAGCCGGTAGAGATAGATGATTAACATGGCCGAAACCAGGTTACCTGCAGCGGTAAAGATCACCGAGGAAACGTTCATCGGCAGCACGGTGAGCGATGAGAAAAACAGCATCACCACCACTTTTGCCAGCAGCCAGAGAAGAATTGCGGGCGCGATCAGCTTCGCATTCTTCCACGCCATTCGCATACTGGCACGCATGGCGGCGAACACGCCGATCTTCTCGCTCGCCAGCATCACCGGCGCCAGCGACAACAGAATCGTCAGCAGAATACCCGGCACCACCAGAACCATAAAGCCCAGCTGCGCCACCAGCGTGATCAGGAAGGTCAGCAGTAACAGCTTTGGCAGTAAAGGCGCAGAGGCGCCAATGGCACGCAGCGCACTGACCCGCTGACCGGAAGAGACCATCGGGATCAGAGACAACATCCCGCCGAGTAACAGCGTATTACCCACCAGCGCCGCGAACGTCCCCGCCGCGGAGGCGCGCAGCAGCACCTGCTGCTGTTCAGGTGACATATTCTGCACCATCTCAAACAACGAACTGGCACTGTCATCACCCTGCTGCAGAATCGCCATCTGATCGGCGCCAGGCGTCAGCACATGGACCAGCATAACGGTGATGAAAGCGGTCAACAGCGACATCAACAGTAAGGTGACCAGCTGATGGCGGGTAAAATTTCCTGTGTCACGGTATAACGAGCTTGCCGTGATAGACATGTACACTCCTTGGAGGAACCGGGTTAATTAACCCGGCGATTGTACATGTTCTGGCAGCTCGCGGGCACCCGGCGAGAGATAACTTTCTGTCATAACAGGTAAAGATGGGTGAAAAAGGGCGGGAAGACCGTAACGGGCGCGGGCGCGATCGCAGGCGTCATTGGCAACACCCTCTTCGCCCGACATCGCAAACTCCCGACAGGGCGTTGGCCGTTGCTCATAAATGCCGCAGGAGACGCAGCCGCCAATCTCGCCCTGCAGGGCGACACAGCGCGGCGCACGATCGTTGGTGCCGCGCATATTACGCATCAGCAGGCTCAGCGGTTCGGTTAATTCGGTTGGCACCAGGCCGCCAGCATCGTCGGCTTCAGCCCAGTAAAAAGAGACACGGAAATGGGCGCAGCAGGCGCCACAGCTGACACAAGGATTAGAGGTTTCGCTCATTTGATCACCCGCCACTCCTGAGGCATCGAACCAAAATCAACAATCAGAAACAGCAAAATAAGCCGGACAAAATTTTTCAGCAAGGGGAATTTCCCGATGTCAGCCACGGCCAAAATTGATCTAAATCAATCCATTGTTTTTTAAGTAATTTATATCAACCGAACAGAGTGCAATTTTCTGTAAATCACGTTAAATCTTTGCCAACAAAAAATGATGACGTTGGATACATTTACCTTTAGCAAAGGAGTGATGATGAAACTGGCAAAATGCGCGATGCTGCTGGCTCTGGCTTTACCACAACTGGCAATGGCCCATGAAGCGGGCGACTTCTTTATGCGTGCCGGCAGTGCAACGGTACGTCCGACCGAAGGCTCTGATAATGTCCTTGGCATGGGGGAGTTCAGCGCCAGCAACGATACCCAGCTGGGCCTGACCTTTACCTATATGGCAACCGACAATATCGGGGTTGAACTGCTGGCTGCCACGCCGTTCCGTCATAAAGTTGGACTGGGTCCGACCGGCACCCTGGCCACGGTACGCCAGTTACCGCCGACGCTGATGGCGCAATACTATTTCTTCGACAGCAAAAGCAAAGCGCGCCCCTATGTTGGCGTCGGTATCAACTACACCACTTTTTATGATGCGGACTTTAATCAGACCGGCCGTGATGCGGGACTCACCGATCTGAGCGTCAAAGATTCATGGGGTGTCGCGGGCCAGGTCGGTCTCGATTATCAGATTAACCGCGACTGGATGCTGAATGCGTCGGTGTGGTACATGGATATCGATACTGAGGTGAAATTTAAGGCGGCAGGCGAACAGCAGAATATTAATATGCGTATCGATCCCTGGGTCTTCTTCTTCGGGGCAGGCTACCGCTTCTGATGAGAAAAAGGCCGCTGAATCAGCGGCCTTTTTGATCATGACAGCCGGTATTACTTAATCTGCATGTTGTTAACTACGGACTTCACGCCCGGCACGCTGCGCGTAACCTGTACGGCACGATTAGCCATCTGTGGCGATGAGACAAAACCGCTCAGCTGAACTTTACCTTTAAAAGTTTCTACGTTGATTTCAGTCGATTTCAGCGAGTCATCTTTCAGCAGTTCACCTTTCACTTTGGTGGTGACCACGGTGTCATCAATATAGCCACCGGTACCCTCTTTGGTCGCGGTTGGCGCACAGGCGCTCAGTGCCAGCGCAACCACACCTGCCATCAACGCACCCGCCACAACTTTAAATAATTTCATTGCTTTCTCTCCCTGTCACAAATTGGATGCGACGTTACCGTAACGGCGCTCTGACATTGTGGTGCAGATTTTGCAAAAAGGGCAAATGGCGGGATGTAAAAAAAGGAAAGAAATCATGCCTTATCGTGTGATAAGGCATGATGGCGAGATTAACGGCTGGCGGCTTTCAGGCTGCTGACGAAGTTTTTCAGTTCGCGCAGCATCACCTCAGGTTCCGCATGATTTTTTTCAATGATCCGGACGATGGCCGAGCCGGAGATGGCACCTGCGGCACCGGCGGCGATGGCTTCTTTCACCTGCGACGGTTCAGAGATACCGAATCCCTGCAGCGGCGGGGCCGCGTTGTATTCACGCAGCTTTTCGATCAGGTGCTGCAGCGGCAGGCTGGCGCGGTTGTCCGCGCCGGTAACGCCAGCCCGAGAGAGCAGGTAGGTATAGCCGCGCCCGTGTGAAGCGATTTCCCGCAGCAGCGTATCGCTGGCGTTCGGCGGGCAGATGAAGATCGGTGCCACACCATGACGCAGCGCTGCCTGACGGAACGGAGCGGACTCTTCCACCGGGACGTCAGCCACCAGCACCGAATCCACACCGGCTTCTGCGCAGCGGGCATAAAACGCATCCACGCCGTTGGTGAACACCAGATTGGCGTACATCAGTAAACCGATTGGCAGGTCCGGATATTTACGGCGAATGGTCGCCAGCATTTCAAAACACTGCTGGGTATTGGTGCCCGCCGCGAAGGCGCGCAAGGTCGCATTCTGAATCGTCGGGCCGTCAGCCAGCGGATCGGAGAAAGGAATGCCTAACTCCAGCGCATCTGCACCGCCTTCCACCAGCGCGTCAATGACCTGCAGTGAAAGCGCCGGTGACGGATCGCCGAGCGTGACGAAAGGCACAAAGGCCCCTTCGTTACGGGCTGAAAGACGTTTAAACAGTTGATCGTAACGTTCCATCAGATTTCTCCCTGCGCGGTCAGAATGTCGTGAACGGTGAAAATATCTTTATCGCCGCGGCCGGAGAGGTTAACCACCACCAGCTGCTCTTTGTCCGGCTCGGCCTGAATCATCTTCAGGGCGTGGGCCAGCGCATGTGACGACTCCAGCGCCGGAATGATCCCTTCAGCACGACACAGCTGTTTAAAGGCGGCCAGCGCCTCATCATCGGTAACCGAGACATATTCGGCGCGACCAATGCTGTTCAGGTGCGCATGTTGCGGTCCCACTGACGGGAAATCCAGCCCGGCAGAGATCGAGTAAGATTCTTCGATCTGGCCATCTTCGGTCTGCATCATCGGGGCTTTCATACCGAAATAGATGCCGACGCGGCCATGCTTCAGCGGTGCGCCATGCTCGCCGGTTTCAATACCGTGACCCGCCGGTTCAACGCCGATCAGTTTCACGCTGGTTTCATCGATAAAGTCAGCGAACATGCCGATGGCATTCGAACCGCCACCGACGCAGGCGATGATGGCGTCGGGCAGACGACCCTCTTTTTCCAGGATCTGCTTTTTCGTCTCTTCGCCGATCATCCGCTGAAACTCCCGCACAATGGTCGGGAACGGATGGGGACCGGCGGCGGTGCCAAGCATATAGTGGGCGGTTTCGTAGCTGCCAGACCAGTCGCGCAGCGCTTCGTTACAGGCATCCTTCAGGGTCGCTGAACCACTGTGTACCGGGATCACTTCCGCGCCCATCAGACGCATACGGAATACGTTAGGAGACTGACGCTCAACGTCTTTGGCACCCATGTAGATGCGGCATTTCATGCCGAGCAGGGCGCAGGCCAGCGCTGAGGCAACACCGTGCTGTCCGGCACCGGTTTCGGCGATAATCTCGTTCTTACCCATGCGTTTGGCTAACAGCGCCTGACCCAGTACCTGATTGGTTTTGTGCGCGCCGCCGTGCAGCAGATCTTCGCGCTTCAGGTAGAGCCGGGTTTTGGTGCCTTTCGTCAGGTTCCTGCACAGCGTCAGGGCGGTAGGACGACCGGCATAGTTCTTCAGCAGGTCGGTAAATTCCGCCTGAAACTCAGGATCTTTTTGGGCATCGACAAACGCTTCTTCCAGCTGGCGCAACGCTGGCATCAGGATCTGCGGGACATACATCCCGCCAAATTCGCCAAAGTAGGGATTCAGTAACGTCATTTTTCATCTTCCTTTTTCAGGCCCGCCGTTGAGCAGGCCAGGCAAATCAGTAGGCGCGCAGTGTCTGAAACACCGCCGCGATTTTACGGGCATCTTTAATGCCGGGCGCACTTTCCACCCCGGAGTTGAAGTCGAGACCGGCACAGCCCAGCTGCGCGGCTTCAACACAGTTATCCGCGCTCAGGCCACCGGCCAGCAGCACATCATTCAGCGTCTGGCCCTGCAACAGTGACCAGTCAAAGCGCTCACCGGTCCCGCCGTCGCCGTTATCAAACACGTAGCGATCGACGTGCGGCCAGTTGCGCTCGGGTAAGACGCCTTCAATGCGCAGCGCTTTCCAGATTTCGATCCCGGCGGGCAGCGCCGCGCGCAGTTCGGTGACGAAATCGGGCGTTTCCTGACCGTGCAGCTGGACGGCTGACAGCGACAGGGCGGTCGCTTCAGTGACAACGTCACTAACGGAGCTGTTACGGAACACGCCGACGTAGCGCAGTGGTGCGCCAGCCATCACCGTCCGGGCGGTCCCGGTATCAATCTGACGCGGTGAGCCGGCGGCGAAAATCAGTCCGCCATAGATGGCGCCAGCTTCATACGCGGCGCGAGCATCTTCCGCCCGGGTCAGACCGCATACTTTGTTGGCACCGAGCGTGACCCGGCGCACCGCAGCGGTCAGATCGGGCTCTTCCATCAGGGCCGAGCCAATCAGGAAGCCGTTAGCAAAGTGGCTGAGCTCGCGAATGTCGGCGTAGCTGTTAATGCCGGATTCGCTGATCACCGTCACGCCGTGCGACAGGCGCGGAGCCAGCTGACGGGTACGGTTCAGATCGATCGACAGATCGCGCAGATCGCGGTTGTTGATCCCGACCACTCTGGCCTGTAACGCTATGGCGCGCTCCAGCTCCTCTTCATTACTGACCTCGGTCAGGATACCCATCTTCAGGCTGTGGGCAACGGCAGCCAGCTGACGATACTGTTCATCATCCAGCACCGATAACATCAGCAGAATCGCATCTGCCTGATAGTAACGCGCCAGATAGATCTGATACGGGTCGATGATAAAGTCTTTGCACAGCACCGGCTGGGTGATAGCGGCGCTGACGATCGGCAGAAACGCGAAGTCGCCCTGAAAGTATTTCTCATCGGTCAGCACCGACACCGCGGATGCATAGTGGCGATAGACTCCGGCAATGGCGGCCGGGTCGAAATCCTCACGAATAATGCCTTTTGAGGGCGACGCTTTTTTACACTCCAGAATAAACGCGGTGCGCGCGCCCTGTAGTGCATCATAAAAATGACGGCTGGCAGGTTCAATGCTGTTCTGAAAGGTAGAAAGAGGCTGCTGCTGCTGACGCGCTGCGACCCAAATCGCTTTGTCCTGCACAATTTTTTCTAACACGGTACCTTGCATGGTTATCCTCTTGCTGCCAGAGCGACCACGCGCTCGTAAGCCTGTCCACTGCGGATAGCGTTGAGCGCACGCTGTGCATTTTCACGCAGATCTTCATGACCGAAAACTTTAAGCAGCATCGCCACATTCACGGCGACCGCTTCCTCATGGGCCTGCTGGCCATTACCCTGGAGTAAAGCCGTGAGAATGTCACGATTTTCTTCCGGCGTGCCGCCAGCCAGCGCCTCCCTGGGATGGAAGCCAAAACCGAAGTCTTCTGGCGACAGCTGATAGCGGGTGATCTCCCCGTCACGCAGCTCAGCGACGTGGGTGACATCATGCAGCGCCACTTCATCCATTCCACCGCCATGCACCACGGCGGCACGCTGATAACCCAGCACTTTCAGGGTCTGCGCAATCGGCATCACCAGCTCGGGGCTGTACACGCCAATTACTGCCAGCGGCGGGCGCGCCGGATTGATCAGCGGGCCCAACACGTTAAACAGCGTCCGGGTTTTCAGCTGCTGACGCACCGGCATCGCGTGGCGAAATCCGGTGTGGTACTGCGGCGCAAACAGGAAACAGACGTTGAGATCGTCCAGCGCCTGTCTTGCCTGTTCAGCCGGCATATCCAGATTGATGCCAAACGCAGCCAGCAGATCGGAAGAGCCGGACTTGCTGGAAACGCTGCGGTTACCGTGCTTCGCCACTTTCAGGCCGCAGGTCGCCGCCACGAATGCGCTGGCGGTAGAAATATTGATGCTGTTACTGCCGTCGCCGCCGGTTCCGACGATATCGGCAAAGGTGTAGTCGGGGCGCGGGAAGGGTTTCGCATCTTCCAGCAGCGCGGTCGCCGCACCGGCAATCTCTTCCGGCGTTTCGCCCCGGACTTTCATCGCAATCAGCGCCGCCGCCAGTTGGGTCGGCTCCAGCTGACCGGTAATAATTGCGCTGAACAGCTGATGACTCTCAGCCTGATCCAGCGTCTGCGCCTGGTAAAGTTTTTCCAGTGTCTGTTGCATAGTCATTCTCCCTGTTACTTCGCCAGCGCCCAGGCCAGCGTCTGCTCAAGCAGTCGCGCGCCCTGAGTGGTCAGGATGGATTCAGGATGGAACTGGAACCCGCATACCCGGTCGGTTTCGTGACGCACCGCCATCACCATGCCGTTGTAGCTGGCATTGACGGTGAGCTCATCCGGCGTGTTGCTGCCGACCAGTGAGTGATAGCGCGCCACCGGCAGCGGATTGCTCAGGCCGGCAAACATCGCCTCGCCATCGTGAACCACCGCGGACGCTTTCCCGTGCAGGATCTCGCCAGCCTGACCAACGTGACCGCCATATTCTTCAACAATCGCCTGATGGCCGAGGCAGATACCGATAATCGGCAGACGTCCGCGCAGCGCCCGCAGCAGTTCCGGCATACAGCCAGCCTCTTTTGGCGCGCCGGGGCCTGGTGACAGCATCAGCACCGGATTTTCCATCCGTTGCAGGTGTTCGATTAACAGCGCGGCCGGCAGGTTGTTGCGGTAGATCACCACGTTATGACCAAAGGTCCGCAGTTGATCGACCAGGTTATAGGTAAATGAGTCGATGTTATCGAGCAGCAGAATATCGGCCATCAGAAGATCTCCTTGCAGTGATGGGCAGTGGCAATGGCGCGCAGCACGGCGCGGGCTTTATTGCGGCTCTCATCGGCTTCCGCCTGCGGATTCGAGTCCAGTACCACACCGGCGCCCGCCTGCACGGTCGCAACGCCGTCTTCTACATAAGCCGAGCGGATGACGATACAGGTATCGAGATCGCCATTGGCGGTAAAATAACCGACCGCACCGCCGTAACTGCCGCGGCGGGTGCCTTCGGCCGCGGCGATCAGCTGCATGGCGCGGACTTTCGGCGCACCGCTCAGCGTGCCCATGTTCATACAGGCGCGATAGGCGTGCAGCACATCCAGATCCTCGCGCAGGGTGCCAACCACGCGCGACACCAGGTGCATGACAAAGGAATAGCGGTCAACTTTAGTCAGGTCTGCCACATAGCGACTGCCCGGCACACAGATACGCGCCAGATCGTTACGCGCCAGGTCGACCAGCATCAGGTGCTCCGCCAGCTCTTTATGATCGGTGCGCATCTCCAGCTCAATGCGGCTGTCGAGATCGCGATCCAGCGAACCATCTGGTTTACGTCCGCGTGGACGGGTACCGGCAATCGGGTAGATCTCAATCTGTCGCGAGCTGGCGTCATACTTCAGCGAACTTTCCGGAGACGCGCCAAACAGGGCGAAGTCCTGATCCTGCATGAAAAACATATAGGGGCTGGGGTTGCTGTTTTTCAGCGTGTCGTAAGCCGCCAGCGGTGAAGGACAGGGCAGTGAGAAGCGGCGCGATGGCACCACCTGGAAGATTTCGCCGATGCGAATCGCCTCCTGCATGGTGCGCACTACCTCACAATACTCCTCGTCGCTCTGGCTGGTGGTCAGGCTCATCTGATCCACCGTCTGAACCGGCAGGGCAGGCGCGGGCTGCAGCATCTGGCCATGCAGCTGCTCGATGCGGCGTTGCAGGCGCTGAAATTCACTGGTGGACGGGCAGAACAGGCTGGCCTGCAGTCGCGCGCTGCGGGTCTGGTGATCGATCACCAGCAGCGTTTCCGCCAGATAAAAGCAGTAATCCGGGCAGCGCTGCTGATTATCCAGCGCGGGCAGGGTTTCAAATCCGGCGACCAGATCATAGGCAAACAGGCCACCTAACAGCACGGCTTCCCGCTCGTCGGCGGGGGAATTAACCAGCTGGGGGATCAGACGCAAGGCATCAAACACCGACAGCGCCTGCAGACGCGCATCTTCATCCTGCTGCCCGGCGGTCGGCGGGAAAGTGAGTTCGCGGCCATCGGGACGGACCTGATTCTCCACCGAGTCCGGCAGCGCGGCGTCAAGCAGCGGCAGCAGCGCGCGACCATTTTCCGACAGCGCCTGTAAGGTCACCTTGTTGTCCAGCGCGCTGATACGCAGTGCGCTGTCGACAATCAGCAGGCTTTTGAGATTCTTTTTGCTGTCGATATCAGCAGATTCAAGCAGCAGGGTTGCCGGACGTGCGCCGCATAACTGATGAAACACTGCGGCCGGATCTTCGCGATAAGGCGCGTTGCCGGTAATCAACTTCACTGTAGGTTTCGCAATTGGCATGATGATTTCTCTGAATTTCGCTCAAAAAAAAGCCCGCTCGGTGGCGGGCTCAGGTATCTGCACAGCGTTTACGCAAAGTGTGCACGACCACGTCGCCCGTGTTCGGGAACATCGCGCCACCAACCGTTAAAATGCGTGATTACAACAGCCATGATTGAATACCCGTTACGTGTGAACTTGTGTACTAGTTAACGGGTTCAGGGCGGAAATGTCAATACACTTTTTCACTGACGGCTAAAATCGTTATCATGCTGGCCGGTTTAGTTTCCAGCAGGAGTTCTCTTGAGCGATATCGCCCGTTTCCCGGTCTATGATTTACACAGCCACACGCGGGCTTCCGATGGCTTACTGACGCCTGCGGCGCTGGTACAGCGCGCGGTTGAGATGCGCGTAGGCGTACTGGCGATCACCGATCACGACAGCGTCGCCGGCGTGGAAGAAGCGCAGCAAACGGCTATCGATCAGGCCTTGCCGATAAAGGTGCTGGCGGGCGTTGAAGTCTCCACCCTGTGGGAGAACCATGAAATTCATATCGTGGGATTAAATATTGATATCCGTCATCCGGCGCTGGTCAGCTTTCTCGCCGGACAGCACGCCTGCCGACAGGCGCGCGCGGAACAGATTGCCGAGCGGCTGGAAAAAGCGCGTATTCCGGGCGCGCTGGCGGGTGCAATGCGGCTGGCCGATGGCGGCGTCATTACCCGTGGTCACTTCGCCCGCTTTCTGGTGGAGCAGGGCAAAGCGGATAACATGGCGCAGGTATTCAAAAATTATCTGGCGCGCGGCAAAACCGGCTACGTCCCGCCACAATGGTGTACAATTAAACAAGCTATTGATGCGATTCATCATTCTGGCGGTTGCGCGGTACTGGCGCATCCCGGACGCTATGGCTTATCGGCGAAATGGTTAAAGCGGCTGGTGGCCCATTTCCGTGAAGCCGGTGGCGATGCGATGGAAGTCGCCCAGTGCCAGCAGGCACCGAATGAGCGTACCCAACTGGCGCAATACGCCAGAGACAATGCGCTGGCCGCATCACAAGGTTCTGATTTTCATCAACCCTGCCCGTGGATTGAACTGGGCCGCAAGTTATGGCTGCCCGCGGCGGTTGAGCCGGTCTGGGAACGCTTCCCGGCACTGGCGCCCGCCCAGCTTTCCACGGAAAGGTGACACGAGGTTTCTATGAGTCAATTGTTTCACATCCATCCCGATAACCCACAGCCACGTCTGATTAATCAGGCGGTGGACTACCTTAATAAAGGCAGCGTCATCGTCTATCCGACCGATTCCGGTTATGCGCTGGGCTGTCGACTGGAAGAGAAGGGCGCGATGGAGCGCATCTGCCGTATCCGGCAGTTAGACGGGAATCACAACTTTACCCTGATGTGCCGGGATCTCTCCGAGCTTTCCGTTTACTCTCAGGTCGGTAACTCCGCCTTTCGGTTGCTGAAAAACAACACGCCCGGTAACTACACCTTTATTCTCAAGGCGACCAAAGAGGTGCCGCGTCGTTTGATGAATGACAAGCGGAAAACCATCGGGCTGCGCGTGCCGTCAAATCCGGTGGCGCTGGCGCTGCTGGAGGCGCTGAATCAGCCAATGATGTCCACCTCGCTGATTCTGCCGGGCAATGACTTTACCGAGTCTGACCCGGAAGAGATTCAGCACAGCATCGGCAAGCTGGTCGATCTGATTATCGACGGCGGCACGCTGGGGCAACAGCCGACCACGGTGGTCGATTTAACCACCGATGCGCCGGCAATTGTGCGTGAAGGCGTAGGCGATACCCGTCCATTCCTGTAAGGCAGCGGACTCAGGCACCGCGAGTCGGTGTCTGAGCCAGATTGCTCTGCAGCCAGGCTTTAAACTGGCCGTACGGAATATAAAGTGAAACGTCTTTGAGGATCACTTTCCCGTTACGGCCATTCTTAATGGCATCAGAATAACCGACAATCACGCCGCCCAGTGTCTCATCACTGTTATAAACACCGCCGCCTGACATTCCCTGCACGACGCCAGCATTAGAGGCCATTGCCATACAGGGACTTTTATTCCAGCCATTGCGAATAGTGGTGCGGGCTAAATTAACCCCTTTAGATTCAACTGGCAGTGCGGAAATAAAACTGTATCCGTACATTTTTATCGGATCGCCAATATCGCTACTGCGGAAGCGGGTTAAGGTGCCGGGATCATTCTTATGATAAATAATCGCCAGGTCGCAATAAGGATGGTAAGACTTAACGCGCTGCACGGCGGTTTTCGCGACGTGGGCGGCGGTCAGGCTATATTCTGGGGTAAGCGGAATGCTGGTGCCAAGGGTACCCAGACCGAGGATCGTCGGAATGCCGGTCACGCTCATATCTACGTGCTGCATCGCCGTACGACTGTACTCAGTATGGCCCACGGAACACCCGGTCAACGCCAGCGCGGCAAACGCTGGGCACAGAAAGAGGTTTCTCATGATGGTATTCTTTTTTCAGGCATGTCGTGAAAATCCCTGGTGAAGACTTCTGACATGCAATCAAGGTTCATCACTGAACCGTATTAACGCAACAACTCCGGATGCGCCGGTTTATTGGATTAATCTAAAAAGGCTATTTTTGTTAATGAATCATTAAAACTTAATTTTTATCGCGAGCTTATTTTACTGCCAGCTCTGCGTTTTTTATCTGCTTCAGTCACAAAGTGTACACCTATAATTTTTCTGTACAATTAATTAAAACTTATCTAATTAAAATGCCCTGAAAAATAAGGTAATAAACAAATCTGCCTTGGGGTTAAGCTACTAATTTTCATTTATCACAGGGTATATGACAGTTAAACTCAACTCCGTGGTGTTTTGTACTGAATTGCAGAATGAACATAGATGAAACGGTGTGCCTGTAAAGTGATGGAAGTGTAAGATACCGTGAATATTTTTCCTGCTGACAGATTGCTTGGTTTTGTGACATAGTTCAGAAAATTTAAATTTCGCCAACTATAAAGTTTTTGAAAACCCGGTTTTATTCACCACCTTTACTTATTATATCGCCCGCGATGGAGTGTCCGCCGCGGCTGGCGCAGCGGGCGGAAAGTTAACCGGAACCGGCTATCCTTTATTTGACTCCGTTAACCACAAAGCGCGTTACATCAGGGGTGAATGTCTGTATAATGGGCCAAACTTTTTAAGTTAACCTATTGATTTAAAAAGATTTCCCACCCTACCGTGACGCCTGGGAAGGCGACAAAGAGGAAGCTCAATGAGCGAGAAGTTACAGAAAGTGTTAGCGCGTGCCGGTCATGGTTCGCGTCGTGAAATCGAATCGATGATTGCTGCCGGTCGCGTCAGCGTCGATGGTAAAATTGCCACCCTCGGTGACCGTGTCGAAAGCAGCAAATCCCTGAAAATCCGTATTGATGGCCATCTGGTCTCCATCGCCGAGTCGGCGGCGGAAGTCTGCCGGGTGCTGGCGTATTACAAGCCGGAAGGCGAGCTTTGTACGCGTAGCGATCCGGAAGGCCGTCCAACCGTATTTGACCGTCTGCCACGCCTGCGCGGTTCGCGCTGGATTGCTGTCGGCCGTCTGGATGTGAATACCTGCGGTTTAATGCTATTCACCACCGACGGTGAACTGGCGAACCGCCTGATGCACCCAAGCCGTGAAGTTGAACGTGAATACGCGGTGCGCGTGTTTGGTCAGGTCGACGACGACAAAATTCGTCAGCTGAGTAAAGGCGTTCAGCTGGAAGATGGCCCGGCGGCGTTTAAAACCCTGCGTTTTGGCGGCGGTGAAGGCATCAACCAGTGGTACAACGTCACCCTGACAGAAGGACGTAACCGTGAGGTGCGTCGTTTATGGGAAGCGGTGGGTGTGCAGGTGAGTCGTCTGATGCGCGTGCGCTACGGTGATATTACCCTGCCAAAAGGCCTGCCTCGCGGCGGCTGGACCGAGCTGGACCTGCCGGCCGTCAACTACCTGCGCAACCTGGTTGGCATGGATGACGAAACGGTGACCAAGCTGGTGGTAGAAAAAGATCGTCGCCGCACCAAAGCTAACCAGATCCGTCGTGCGGTGAAGCGCCACAGCAAAGTGAGCAGCACGCCACGTGCGCCACGTCGCAATCCGGGCAGCAAACGTAACTCCGGTTAATTCCGATTCCGTTGCCTGATTGCTAAAAACGCAGCCCTGGGCTGCGTTTTCTTTTTCTGCTACCAGTCAATGCCCTGTTGCGCCTGAATGCCGGCATCAAAGGCGTGCTTCACCGGCCGCATTTCAGTTACGGTGTCTGCTATCTCCAGGATGCTGCGATGACAGCCGCGTCCGGTGATGATAACGCTTTGGCTGGCGGGACGCTGTTGCAGGGCAGTAAGCAGATCCTCCAGCGGCAGGTAATCCATGCTGATCATGTAGGTGATCTCATCCAGGATCACCAGATCCAGCGACGGGTCCGCCAGCATCCGTCTGGCGTGCTGCCAGACCGCCAGACAGGCGATAGTATCGGTTTCCCGATTCTGCGTTTCCCAGGTAAAACCGGTCGCCATCACCTGAAACTCGACGCCATGCTGTTCCAGCAGGTTGCGCTCGCCGTTCGGCCAGTCCCCTTTAATAAACTGAATCGCGCCGACGCGCTTATCATGACCACAGGCGCGCAGGGCAGTACCAAAGGCGGCCGTGGTTTTGCCTTTGCCGTTGCCGGTAAAGATCATCAGGATGCCACGCACCTCACTGGCCGCCGCGATGCGGGCATCGACCTGCTCTTTGAGCCGCTGCTGACGTTGCTGATGGCGATCGTCGGCCATTATTCCGCCGCTCCCGGCTTCCGGCCCGGCTGAGCATCAAAACTGATACCGGTTTTGCGCCGGCTGTCGTCGCCCATGACATAAAGGTAGAGCGGCATCAGATCGGCAGGGGTTTTCAGCTTGTCAGCATCTTCCTGTGGAAACGCACTGGCGCGCATCTTAGTGCGTGTCCCGCCGGGATTGATGCAGTTAACCCGCAGCGCATGGTTTTTATACTCATCGGCCAGCACCTGCATCATGCCTTCGGTCGCAAATTTGGAGACCGCATAGGCGCCCCAGCCCGCGCGACCGGTGCGGCCGACGCTGGAGGTGGTAAACACCAGCGAGCCCGATTCCGATTTCAGCAGCAGCGGCAACAACGCCTGGGTCAGAAAGAAGGTGGCATCCAGATTGATTTTCATCACCTGCTGCCAGACCTGCGGGTCCAGTTCAGCCAGCGGCACAATTTCGCCCAGAATGCCGGCATTGTGCAGCACGCCATCAAGATGGGAGAACTGCTGTGCCAGCTGGTGAGCCAGTTGCTGACAGCGTTCAGGCGTGGCATCCGCCAGGTCAAACACCAGCGAATGAGCAGGGCGTTTGTTGAGTTGATTAATCGTCTGTTCGACCTGTTGCAGCTTGTCGGCGTTGCGGCCCATCAGGATCACTTCAGCGCCATAGCGGGCGTAAGTCAGCGCCGCTTCGCGCCCAATACCGTCAGACGCGCCGGTGACCAGGATAATGCGATGGTTGAGCAGGTCGCTTTTCGGTTGATAATGCACAGCGGGATCCTCCAGCGAAAACAGCATGATTCCGCTTTATGCCTGAATTTGCGAATTGGCGCAATCGCCAACCGGCGCATTCTGTGCCAGCTGCTGGCATTTCAGGCGACTGATGGGGGCAAAACCGTTAAACTAGCCCATTGTCTCTAATTCTCTGTTTACTAAGGCGACACAATGGATCTTCTTTCGAGTTATGGACTGTTTTTAGCAAAAGTGGTGACGCTGGTCATCGCGATCGCGGCAATTGTGCTGATTGTGATGAATGCCGCGTTGCGCAAACGGGGTCAGAGCGGTCAACTGCGGCTGACGCATCTGGGTGAGGACTACACCCAGATGAAAGAGGACCTGCAGCTGGCGAAGATGAAACCGCAGGCGCAAAAAGTGTGGCTGAAAAACCATAAAAAGGCAGAAAAGCTAAAAGCGAAGGCGGAAAAGCGGGCGGCGAAGCAGGGTGAAAGTGAGGTGAGTAAACCCACGCTTTACGTGCTCGATTTCAAAGGCAGCATGGATGCCAGCGAAGTCACCTCGCTGCGTGAAGAAGTTTCAGCGGTGCTGGCTGTCACCCAGCCGGGCGATGAAGTGCTGCTGCGGCTGGAAAGCCCTGGTGGCGTGGTACATGGTTACGGCCTGGCCGCATCTCAGCTGCAGCGTCTGCGCGATCACGGTCTGCACATCACCGCGGCGGTGGATAAAGTGGCGGCCAGTGGCGGCTACATGATGGCCTGCGTGGCCGATCGTATCGTGGCGGCGCCATTTTCAATTATCGGTTCGATCGGCGTTGTGGCGCAGATCCCTAACTTCAATCGCCTGTTGAAGCGCAACGACATTGATGTGGAACTGCATACCGCTGGCCAGTATAAGCGGACCCTGACCCTGTTTGGCGAAAACACCGATGAGGGTCGGGAAAAGTTTCAGGAAGATCTGAATGAAACCCATCTGCTGTTTAAGCAGTTCGTTCATCAGATGCGCCCGACGCTGGATATCGATAAAGTGGCGACCGGCGAGCACTGGTATGGTCGGCAGGCGCTGGATCTTGGCCTGATTGATGAAGTTGGCACCAGCGACGATCTGATTATTCGTCAGATGGATCGCTTTAATGTGCTGGGCGTGCATTACGCCCGTCGTCGCAAGATGATTGACCGTGTCACACACAGTGCCGGATCGGTCGCCGAGCGGCTGCTGCTGAAACTCTGGCAGCGCGGCGAGAAGCCACTGCTCTGACACCCGGCCCGGCCTGTGTCTGAGGCTCGTCAGTTAAGCGGCAGGTGATAACGCAGTCTGGTGCCGCTCAGGGGCTGGCGGTCCTCGCGCCGCTGCGCGGTTCCTTCACTTCATTCGCCTGCCTGACGGACCGCCGGGGATGGCACATCCTGTGCCGCCCCGCCTTTCGCCCGCGTCCTGCGGGCTCTCCTGGCAGACTCATTCTGTTCAGCGCTGCGGATTGCCTGCCCCTGATCGGCCCCAG
>Ga0302349_1000639_pt1 | contig 38138 bp, 37 predicted proteins | sample PhyAR1_FD_202176 | JGI IMG/M metagenome (GOLD analysis project Ga0302349, IMG submission 202176) | Leaf surface microbial communities from alfalfa plants in UC Gill Tract Community Farm, Albany, California, United States - DLSL A.R1... | ecosystem: Host-associated > Plants > Phyllosphere >... | reverse complement strand
GCGTGCTGGCAGAAATCTCTGCCCGATCGAGTTGTTTCATTGTTTCATCCGAATTGCCGATTTAATATTGAGCATCTTGAAAAAAACATCACTGGATACAGTATGCTTCCTTCAAAAGTCGTTCGTCGTAAAGCAGGACGCTTTCTGCCTGTCGTTCTTGCCGGGCTGATTTTAGCCGCGTGTAGCGGTCAGGGGCCGCAAACCTCAACCGTCAATATTCAGGGGCCTGCCACGGCTAATTCAGCCTATTACCTGCAACAAGCGCAGCAAAGCAGCGATGATAGCAAGACCGACTGGCAATTACTTGCAATCCGCGCCCTGTTGAAGGAAGGAAAGTATCCTGAGGCGACCCAGCAGTTAAGCCAGTTGCCACAACAGCTATCAGAGACTCAGCAGCAGGAGTTACTGCTGTTACAAGCGCAACTGCAGCTGTCGACACAGCAGATCAAAGAGGCGCAGGCGCGCTTACAGCAGGTGAAAACCGGTGCGCTGTCGCAGGATCAGCTGGCGCGTTACTACGGTTTGCAGATTGCCAGCGCGCAGGGCCGTCCTTCGCTGTCGCTGTTGCGTACCTATATTGCGCAGGAGCCGCTGCTGAAAGGTCCCGATCACCAAAGTAATATTGACGCCACCTGGCAGGCACTGACGCAGATGCCGCAGCAGGAAGTCAGTAATCTGGTGATTAACGCTGACGAAAATGTTCTGCAGGGCTGGCTGGATCTGCTCGCTGTCTGGCGTGCCAATAGCCAGGATGCTGAGATGCTGAAGTCCGCCATTAAAGACTGGCAGACCCGTTATCCACAGAACCCGGCGGCGAAGACCTTACCGACTCAGCTGAGCCAGATGCAGAATTACACCAAAGCCTCGACCAGCACCATTGCGCTGCTGCTGCCGCTGAACGGTCAGGCGCAGGTTTTCGCCAATGCGATCCAGAAAGGCTTTAATGACGCGAAGAATGGCCTGCTGACGCCAGCACCACAGCCAGCGGCCGCACAGCCCGCGACAGCGGATGCTACCGCCAGTGCGCAGCCCGCCGCCAATGCTGACGCGGTGGTCAGTCCATCCGCCGCCCCAATCAGCGCGCCGCAAGCGCAGCCAGCCGGGACGGCAACGCAACAGCCAGCCGCCGCCCAGCCTGCCGCAACCCAACCTGCTGCCACGCCACCGGCCGCCGCAGAACCGGCCAGCAACGCGCAGATCAAAGTCTACGACACCAGCAGCCAGCCGATTCAGCAGGTGATGCAGCAGGCGCAGCAGGATGGCGCAACCATCGTGGTTGGTCCGCTGCTGAAGAGCGATGTTGAGCAGGTCGCTAACAGCCAGACGCCACTCAATGTGCTGGCGCTTAACGAGCCGGAAAAGATCCAGAACCATCCGAATGTTTGTTACTTTGCGCTTTCTCCTGAAGACGAAGCGCGCGATGCCGCGCACCATATCTGGGATCAGGGCAAGCGTCAGCCGCTGCTGCTGGTACCGCGCAGTGGATTGGGCGATCGCGTGACTAACGCCTTTGCGCAGGAGTGGCAGTCACTGGGCGGCAGCACCGTGTTGCAGCAGCGTTTTGGTTCCACCGCCGAGCTGAAACAGGGTATCAACAGCGGCGCAGGCATCAGCTTATCCGGCACGCCGGTGAATGCTGCGCCAGCCGAACCTCAGGGCGTCTCGATTGCGGGCGTGACCATTCCGGCCCCGCAGCAGAGCACGCCAGACGTCGCCAGCACCAGCGGTGACGGCGCGGTCGATGCGGTCTATATCGTTTCGACGCAAGGCGAGCTGCAGCTGATTAAACCGATGATCACCATGCGTACCGGCAGCCGCAGCAACATCGCGCTCTATGCCAGTTCACGTAGTGCGCAGGCGGGTGCCGGTCCGGACTTCCGGCTGGAGATGGATGGCCTGCAGTTCAGCGATATCCCGCTGCTCTCCGGCACCAATCCGGGCCTGATGCAGCAGGCATCGAAGTCCTTTAACAATGACTATTCGCTGGTTCGCCTGTATGCGATGGGGATTGATGCCTGGACGCTGGCGAATCACTTTAACCAGATGCGTCAGTCACCGGGCTTTACGCTGGATGGCAATACCGGCAAGCTGAGCGCCGATGCGGATTGTGTGATCAACAGGAAGTTGACATGGAACCAGTATCGTCGGGGCGAAATCGCGCCAGCCAACTAAATCGCCGTCAGATTGGCGCCGGGCATGAACAGCGTGCCCGTCGCTATCTTGAGCAGGCAGGCCTGAAATGGGAAGCCAGCAATGTCCATTGTCGCGGCGGGGAACTTGACCTGATTATGCGCGACGGGCACTGTTGGGTGTTTGTCGAGGTTCGCTACCGGCGCGATGCGCGTTACGGCGGCGCGCTCGCCAGCGTGACCCGCGAGAAACAACATAAGCTGCTGCGTGCCGCTGCTCTGTGGCTGGCACAACGCGGCGGCAGTTTTGAAACAGTGAATTGCCGTTTCGACATCATCGCCATTACCGGCACGGCGCTCGAGTGGCTGCCGAATGCCTTTAATGCAGACGTTTAGAACCAGGTGGTCGTGTGCAGGACAGAATTAAAGCGTGTTTTACTGAAAGTATCCAGACCCAGATTGCCGCCGCTGAGGCGCTGCCCGATGCCATTTCCCGCGCGGCAATGACGCTGGTGCAGTCGTTACTGAACGGCAATAAAATCCTGAGTTGCGGCAACGGCGCCTCATCAGCCAATGCGCAACACTTTGCCGCCAGCATGATCAATCGTTTCGAAACCGAGCGTCCCAGCTTACCGGCACTGGCGTTAAGCGCCGACAACGTGATGCTGACCGCGATTGGCAACGATCGCCTGCATGATGAAGTTTACGCCAAACAGGTGCGGGCACTCGGTCAGGCGGGCGACGTGCTGCTGGCTATCTCCACCCGCGGTAATACCCGTGACATCGTTAAAGCCGTTGAGGCCGCCGTTACACGCGATATGACTATCGTTGCGCTTACCGGGTATGATGGCGGAGAGCTTGCCGGACTGTTAGGTCCGCAGGATGTGGAAATTCGCATCCCGTCGCACCGCAGTGCCCGCATTCAGGAGATGCATATGCTAACCCTGAACTGCTTGTGCGATCTGATTGATAATACCCTGTTTCCACACCAGGAATGACCGAAGGAGCACCAATGAAAGCATTGAACGCTGTAGCCATTCTGTTAGCCGCAATGCTGCTGCAAGGCTGTGTTGCCGTGGTTGCTGGCAGCGCCGCTGTCGCCACCAAAACCGCCACCGATCCCCGCACCGTCGGGACCCAGGTTGATGATGGCACGCTGGAATTACGCGTCTCTAACGCCTTAGCCAAAGACCAGCAAATCAAAAGTGATGCCCGCGTGATCGCCACCGCTTATCAGGGCAAAGTGCTGCTGACGGGTCAGGCCCCTTCGCAGGAGATCGCCGATCGTGCCAAACAGATCACCATGGGTGTTGATGGCGCAACCGAGGTCTATAACGAAATTCGTATCGGCCAGAAAGTCACGCTGGGGACCTCCTCTTCGGATACCTGGATTACCACCAAGATCCGTTCGCAGCTGCTGGGCAGCGATCAGGTGAAATCATCCAACGTCAAAGTCACCACCGAAAATGGCGAAGTGTTCCTGCTGGGTCTGGTGACGCCGCAGGAAGCGCAGGCGGCGGCCGATGTGGCCAGTCGGGTGAGCGGCGTGAAGCACGTAACCACCGCCTTCACCATGCTGAAGTAAACCTCCGGACAGCAAAAAGGCGGCCCTGGCCGCCTTTTCTTATCGCTGAATCCTCAGACCGGAATATCAATAACCAGCGCCTGAGTTGCCGTTTTGGCAGTCAGCCTGAGCAGTTGCTCTTCCTGCAAAAATGCGCCATCACCACAGCCCAGCTTCTCCTGATACTCAGTCCCGGAGATCGCCTCCAGCGAGCCATGAATCGATTGCAGATAGGCGCGGGGTCCGTTTAACCGCATCGAATGCTGTTCACCGGGAGCCAGCTCAACCTGATGAATCCACACCTGCTGCCGCAGTTGCAGGCTGCCATCCGTGCCGTCCGGCGAGGCCAGCAACTGCGCGGTTTTTCCCTCCGACAGCACGATTTTCTGCATCCGCGGGTTTTCCCGCTCCGGACAGGCGGCCAGCCACAGCTGCATCCGCGTCAGCGGGCGATCTTTGCTCGGGTTGATTTCGCTGTAGCTGACGCCAGGCTGGGCCGAGAGCAGCAGCGCTTCCCCTTCCCTGACAATGATGTGGTTACCCTCACTGTCGCGGTATTCCGCTTCACCCTGCAGCACGATGTTCAGCACATCGACCTGCGGATAGGTGCGCGGCTGAAAGGCGGCACCCGGAGCCAGCACTTCCTGGTTCAGGACGCGTAACGAGGCATAGCCCATCAGTTTGGGATCGAAATAGTGGCCAAAAGAGAAACTGTAGCGCGCCTGCAACCAACCGAAATCGGCCTGACCACAAGCGGACGCACTGCGTGTTGTTATCATGATTTACCTCCAGCATCCGGTGGCGAGGATCGGCCACGGACTTTATACCCATATGGTAAAAGTCTGGACGCCGGATTGTTAGCCAGTTAATCTGCCTGGCATGTTCAAATTTCCTGACAGAGAACCGGGATGGCTAAAGAGCGTGCGTTAACCCTTGAATCTTTACGCGTTATGGATGCGATTGATCGACGCGGAAGTTTTGCCGCAGCCGCTGACGAACTGGGGCGGGTGCCTTCGGCGCTCAGCTACACCATGCAAAAGCTGGAAGAGGAGCTGGATGTGGTGCTGTTTGACCGTTCCGGTCACCGCACCAAATTTACCAACGTGGGACGCATGCTGCTGGAGCGAGGCCGGGTGCTGCTGGAAGCGGCCGATAAGCTGACCACCGATGCGGAAGCCCTGGCGCGCGGCTGGGAAACCCATCTGACCATCGTCACCGAGGCGCTGGTGCCGACCGAAGCGCTGTTTCCGCTGGTGACGCGGCTGGCAGATAAAGCCAACACCCAGTTTTCGCTGGTCACTGAAGTGCTGGCTGGCGCGTGGGAGCGGCTGGAACAGGGACGGGCTGACATTGTGATCGCGCCCGATCTGCACTTTCGCGCCTCGACCGAAATCAATACCCGCAAGCTCTACACCATGATGAGCGTCTACGTCGCCAGCGCCGACCACCCGATTCATAACGAGCCAGAACCGCAGTCGGAAGTGACGCGGGTGAAATATCGCGGCATTGCGGTGGCGGACACGGCGCGTGAGCGTCCGGTGCTGACCGTACAGCTGCTGGATAAGCAACAGCGCCTGACGGTCAGCAGCATGGAAGACAAGCGCCGTGCGTTGCTGGCGGGCCTGGGCATCGCCACCATGCCCTATTCGCTGGTTGAGCAGGATATTGCCGAAGGTCGCCTGCGGGTTGTGAGTCCGGAATACACCCGTGAAGTGGATATCATTATGGCGTGGCGTCGTGACAGCATGGGTGAAGCCAAAGCCTGGTGTCTGCGCGAGATCCCGCGACTGCTGGCGAAAAAGAGCTGATGCTGCGCTCCCCGCACCGCCGGGGAGAAAATGCCAGCTATGACCGGCTGAGACAGTCGATCGCCACCGCCTTAAAGCAGGCGAAGTCCGTACTGTCGCGCAGCCGGGTCATCGCTCTTTCACGCAGAAACGTCACGAACAGGTCGTAGATCGCCATCGCTTCTTCATATTCACTTTTGCTGATCGCCAGCAGGAAAATGACGTAGGCCGTGTCATCACCCCAGGCGATGCCGTGCGGCGCCAGCACGGTATAAACCACGGTTTTCTTCGCCAGCAGCCCCAGCGAGTGCGGCAGCGCAATCCCTTCACCCAGCATGGTGCTGACGATCGCCTCACGCTCCTCCACCGACGGATAAAATGCCGCATCAACATAGCCTTCCGCTTCCAGCTGATCGCAGAGCTGCCGGAACAGCGCAGACTGGGTCATCGGCCGGTCGACAATGTGAAAATGCTGAGCATCAAAAAATTTTGCCAACATATAGGGTCGGGTACGATCCACCAGCACCAGCTTGCCAATCTGCTCCAGCTGGAAGCCGGTCGGAAATGGCGACATCACCACCACCGGCTTCTCTTTTTCGCTGAGCCGGGTGGTAGAGATCACAAAATCTTCATCAATGCGGCTGCGCGCCTCATATTCCCGCTGCGACAAGCGGGCCGTCACCTGCAGCTGCGGGTATTTGCGCAGCAGCATCGCCTCAATCATCCGTAAAGTTGAGTTACCGCTGTCGCACACCAGCAGCACCTGCGGATGACGCTGATAGCCGACATCATAGTGACGCTCCAGTCCGACCCCGATATGCAGCACCAGAAAGCCGATCTCGTTCTCGCTGATAACATACGGGGTATATTTCCCCCAGCTGGTCACCGCCGCCAGCGTCACATCATAGGCCATCGGATAGTGCTGTTTAATGTTGCTCAGCAGCGGATTAGGAATATGAATCTGGTAGCGCACCCGGGTAATCATGGTTTTGATATGGGTGAGCAGATCGGCGCGCAGCTGCTGGTCGTTTTGCAGATTGAAGTTGTAATGGGTGTTGATAAAACTGAGCAGATAAGCGACCAGGGCGTCAGCATCATCCGCATTGATCGCGCTGGGTGCGATGGCCTGGATGCGCCGCGCGGCGATATTGACCCGCAGCCAGTTCTCTTCGGCAGGTGAGATCGGCTTACTCACCAGCGGCCGCATCAGGGTGATCAGCTGGTGCGCCGCTTCCCGCACTTCGTCGCCAATTTCTTCAGCACCGGGATCGTTGAGTGGATAACCTTCGCTGATGCGCCGGACCGCTACCGCACAGTAGATCCGCAGGTAGCGCTCGCCTTCATCACTGATGCGGATATTGTGCTGGGCGAAGCAGCTTTGCAGCAAGGGACGCAGCGTATCGAGCATCCCGCTGTTCAGTGCTTCGATGGTCAGCAGCGGGCTGTCAGGCTGCGCCTGATCGATCTCCCACAGCAGATCGGTCAGGCAGGTACGAATCGCCACTTCACTGCCAAACAGCTTCATACCGTAGTGCGGTTTGCTCTCAATCGTCAGGTGATAGCGCCCCAGCCACTCCCGCACTTCGGCCATATCGTTTTGCAAGGTGGCGCGGCTGACGAACCACTCTTCCGCCAGCTCCTCCAGCTTGATGGAGTAGGCTGCGGTGAGAAACCGGGTCAGCAGATAACGAATACGGTCTGGCGAGGTGCGCGGCACGCGCAGCGGTGACGCAGTCTGCTGTTGCAGATGCTGGAAACGCTGAGCATCCTCAACCTTTAGCTGATAGCCTGCACCACGGTTCAGAATAAACTGCGCGCCGTGCTGCGCCAGCAGCGCGTTCAGCGCGGTGATGTCAGTGCGCACGGTGCGCGTCGACACGGCAAAACGCCGCGCCAGTTCATCCTGAGGCAGCGTTTCGTTTTGCAGGGCATCAAACAGTTGCGCAAGGCGCTGATTGGGAAATCTCACGATGGTTTACCTGTTGCTGCGGTTGGAAAAAGCCGGCGTTCAGCCGTCAGCCTACGGGGATCGTGGGGCAACGTCCATATTGCCTGACGCCCGCCATTCAACGGGCTGGCGTCAGACGAGGCTCCTCAGGCCAGCAGCTTTTTACAGATTGCCAGCAGTTGCTGCACATCTTCAATCCGGGTTTCCCCGCTGGCTTTATCGATAATCGAACTGTAGACGTGCGGGATCACTTTACTGACGCCGGCGTCCAGCGCGATACGAATGATCTGTTCAACGTTATCCAGATCGATACCGCCGGTCGGCTCCAGCCAGAAATCCTGTCTGGCGCAGGCATCCGCCACGGCACGATACTCCTCCACCGTCTGCAGTCCGCCCATCGGGAAATACTTCACTGAACTGCCGCCCATGTCCTGCAGCATCGCGATGGCGGTGCTAATCGGGACAATCGCGTCATCACTTTTCGCACTGCGCGGTCCGGTGGAGATTTTTACCTTGCCCGGCGTGCCAGTGGGCGAGATTAACCCGTTAACCACCGTCTGCGACTGACCCAGCAGCGCACGGCTGGTGGCGACGCCGGTAAACACCTGGTTGACATGCTGCGGTTGCAGCACGGCGGAGATCTCACTCACCATCTGCGACTGACCCGGATCGCCCGCGCCGAGGCCGACCGACAGCGCATTGTCGATCAGCGCGGCATATTCCCGCATATCCGCGATCGCCGCCTCATTGCTGGCGTAGTTTTTCGACAGAACGCCGACCAGTACGTGTCCTTCTGCCGCCTGCCAGATAGCGCGCGCATTCTCTTTCGATCCCGCCAGTACGTTGAGACACAGGCGATCCTGATAAAAATGGGGTGTCAGCGTCATGCGTTTTTCTCTCCGGTTAACAGTGCCTGAATATGGGCAAAAATGGTCTGTAACTGATCGGCACTGACGCTGCGTACGTCCGCCTCAATGATCCCTTCGTTGGCTTTGTAGCCACGGAAGTAGATGGCGGTCTCACCGTTTTTCAGCGCCTGTACCAGATCGCCGGTGCGCTGTCGGATCGTGGCTTCATCAAAGGCGATCTCGGCACGGGCGATATCCCGTCCGGCGGCATCCCACACCACGCGGGCAGTGACGCCGTTGAGTTGATTAAGCTGGTCAATAAACGGCGTCATCTTTTCCACCATCTGCGCGCCGCTGATCTTCGGCTGAGTCAGATAGTTTTCAATCGCCTGCGTCAGGCCAAGAATGCCCTCTTTACCGACTTTCATCGCGCGGCCAATGCCGTTGGTCTGGCGTTTTACCCATTCGACATAGTCATGACGGCCGATCACCAGTCCGCTGGTCGGGCCTTCGATCGCTTTTGCGCCGCTGTAGATCACCAGATCCGCACCCGCCTGGTAATAACATTGCAGATCTTCTTCTGCGGCCGCATCGACGATCAACGGCACGCCATGCTGACGTGCCACTGCCGCCGCCTGCGCCACGTCGAGGTGGCTTTTCTGTACGCAGTGATGCGATTTTACATAGAGGATCGCGGCAGTCTGCGGAGTGATCGCCGCCGCCAGTTGCGCTGGCGAACACTCATTGCTGTAGCCCGCTTCCACCAGATGTCCGCCGCCCAGCGTCACCATGCTGCCGACCGGCGCGCCATAATTGACGTTATGCCCTTTCGGCACCACGATATGATGCGGCACGCTGAGTGGTGCCGCGTGCAGATTGTCCAGCAACCAGTCGTTATCTTTGACGATTACCGCCGCCACGCTCTGAGCGATGCCGGCGGAGGCGCAGGAGACCACCAGCGCATTCTCTACCCCAAGTAATCCGGCAATGTAGCTGCCGGTCTTGTTCACCAGATCCTTCATTTCGAAGTAGTGATCGAGACCATATTTCACCGTATCGATCACATCACTGCTCGGAGTTGAAACCCCAAGAATCGTCATACGGCCAGAGGCGTTAATCACCGGCTTCAGGCCATACTTTTCATATACCGAGCTCATTCACTGCTCCTTCTTTAATCGCGATCCACCGGCCAGCGACCACTGCCGCCAGCGGGACCAGATGCTGCTCACCCGCGACCTGTTCACCTTCTGAATCGATAAAGGGTCGGGTCTCTTCTTTCACGGTAAAAATGGTCAGATCGGCGTCGTAACCGACTTCCAGCCGGCCCTTGCGCGTCAGGCGCAGTCCGTCCGCCGCGTGGGCGGTGACGCAGTTAATCACCTGCGGCAGCGTCATGCCGACGCTGAAAAATTTCGACATCACGTGCGCCAGGCTGTGAACCGGTCCGGTCAGCCGATTGCGGCAGTAGATGTCGGAACTGATGGTGTCGGGCAGAATGCCCTGCGCGATGGCGACACGGGCTACCTCAAAACTGAAACTGGCGCTGCCGTGACCCACATCCAGTCTGACGCCACGGGCCATCGCCTGTTTTACCGCCGCTTTCAGCTCGCCCTGCGGCGTCAGAATGCGGTTGGGTTTACCGTTAAAGCAGTGAGTGATGATGTCGCCAGAGGTCAGCAAATCGGCAATCTGCGCCAGATCGGGCGGATTGTTACCGATGTGGACCATCAGCGGCAGGCCGCCCACCGCCTGCTGGATCGCTTTGGCTTTCACCAGCGGCTGAACACCGTTTTTACCCACGACGCTGCTGCTGATACGCGCCTTGAGGCCGACGATAAAGTCGGGCAGTCGCGCCACCGCCTGCGCCACCGCCTCGCCATCAATCTGTGACATATCAGCCAGTTCGTTCTGGGTAACAATGCCGGTGCGGGCGATATTGATCAGCGCATAGACCTGAGTCTGCGCGGCGCGCGTCAGCTGATAAAAATCATCAATGTGCTGCGCGCCGGTGCTGCCAGCATCCACCACGCTGGTGACGCCCTGACTGACGCCGATAGCATCGGCTTCATCATGGTAAATCGGGGACTTTGGGTAGCAGTGAACGTGGGAATCGATCCAGCCTGCACTGAGGTAGTCGCGGCCAGCCAGATCGCGCTCGCTGCGTGCCTGGCCGTTTACTTCGCCGATGGCCGCAATTTTGCCGTCCAGTACGGCAATATCCACCACCCGTTCATCACAGAGGCGCGCACGGCGAATGATTAAATCGAACATGGGGACTCCTTAACGGCAGCCCGTTGCCGGGCCGCCGGTGACATCAGAGCGCGATGGGGAAAATCGCACCGAGGATCATCGCACCGAGGATGGCTCCGCCGGTGATCGGCTTGTTCCACAGGTAGAACAGCAACGCACCCAGCAGCGACCCGAGGCCAATCGGAATCGACGCCGCCATCGCTGACAGAATGATGAGCGGTCCAAGGAAGCGGCCAGAGGCGTTACCGGCACCCATCATCACGTCAGCACCGTAGGTGGAGTCGCTCTGATTGATGGTGAACTTACGCGCCAGAATAATCAGGTAGCCAATCGCCACACCGATCACCAGGCCCGTCGCCAGCGAGGCGGCGAAGTTGGCCACCGGGAAGACGATGCCCGCCCCCAGCAACAGTGCCGGTACACCCAGCCCGACACCGGTCTGAATCGCACCGCCGATATCCAGAATACCGACCAGCGATCCCTCAATGATGCGGGCGAACAGGAAGCTGGCACCGAATGCAGCGACCGCGCCGTAGACGCCGGTTTCCATGCCCGCACGCAGCATTGAGACAAATGCCACCTCGTTGAAGGCGCCGATGCCATACAGGTAATACATATGCGTACCGGCAAACACGCCGGATGAGAGCAGGCCAACAAAGATCGGGAATGACCAGTCGGCGTACCAGAAGCCTTTATTTTCGTTCATCAGCATCGCCTCTTATTTGCCACTGACTGAGTTGTGGATCATATCGAGCCAGCCAGGGATGCCGAGCTGAAATGACTGCAACAACTTCATGTCGAAACCGCGGAAGAAGCCACTGAGAACAAACAGCAATACAATGGCGGTCATCATCACTTTAGTGACCCGGTTCCAGCCGCTCTCTTCCACGCCTTTGCCGATCAAAATACCCAGTACCAGTCCAGGTACGGCGTTGCCCATGATCAGCTGCGCCAGACCGCCAAAAATGGTGGCCCAGAAGCCCGATTTGCGACCCGCATCGATCGCTGCCAGCCAGAAGATCACTGGCATAACGGTATTGACCAGCAGGTTAGCCGCCGGTACCAGCACTTTCACTGCGGTAACCTGCAGCGCCGCCGGTACGGCTGATGCCGTAGAGTTGAGGAAGGCCACCACGAACATGCCGATAATGCCGCAGGCGATAGCCATCTTTTTCGGGTTGTGCAGCGTTTCCGCCACGTTGCGGTTTTTGACCATCAGCGCCGCGGCGCCCCAGTTTGGAATGATGCGGTGGTCCACATCCTGGGTGAACGATCCGGCTGCAACAGAAGATGCCCAGGCGTTAAAGAAGAAGCCAAGACCAAAGGAGAAGTGAGAAGCCGGATCGCCCTCGCACGAGTTGAGTTCCCCCAGCGTACGAAAAGCGCCCATTCCCTGAGTGGTGGGCGCGTGAAACATCCGCGCCGCGCCAGCACCGACGCCGACGCCCACCAGCCCCCCAATGATCAACGACTTAAACAAAATGATTAAAAACATGTTGTTGTACCTTTGTTGTCGTTTTTACCCGGCACGCCTCAGCCGTCGCCTTGCCACAGCCTGCCCGTCGCGTGACAAACGGCCAGCGCGTCGTCGGACAAGCGGCTTTCTGACGTGAAAAGGTTCTGTTTTTACGGTGTCACGATAAACGCCACCTGTTCGGTGTCGAAAACGGTGACGCTGACGGTGATCTCCAGCTCGACGCTGTAGCTCCGCCGTTGACGCGCCAAAAAGAAGAACAGAAATTTCTCGGTTCTGACGCTCTCCTGTGCGCGCAGCACCCGGACATCCTGGGGCTCAATGCGCAGCAGAATTTTTTGCGTCGCGCGCAGAACCTGGTTCTGTACGCGACTCAGGGCATCGGCAAAGGCTTTCGCTTTGCTGTCGCCTTTACCCTCTACCGTCACCTGCGTAACGTATTGTTCTTTCATGATCAGCTGCCGTGCTTCTTGTTCCAGGCCTGCACCAGCCGTTCGCCCAGCTCTTCTTTATCCATGAAACCGAAACCCAATACGGTGGCACCTTCGTTGATGGCGGTGACGCCTTCGTCGATGGATCGCATGCCATGTTTCGCCTTGTAGCCATATTTGTTCTGGGCGGTAATCGCACCTGCGCCGCCGCTGCCGCAGAACGAAATGCCGAAGTCGGCGTTTTCCGCCTTCATCACGTCGCCGAGCTTCATGTCTGCCGCCACGCCGGGTACCACGACCGCGCGTCCACCGGCTTTCTCGATACCTGCCGCGACTTTCTGCCCTTTACCTAAACGATCGCCAATCACTACAGTTACCATGTTCACTTCCTCATCAGTTGTTTGATCGGGCAACTTCGATATGCACCGAGAGCAGCCATGCTTCTTCGCGTGGCAGATTGCCAAACAGATCCACCACCTGCTGCGCCAGCTGCAGCGTTTCCGGCGGGATATCCTCAAACAGCTCGGCTTCCACTTCTGGCAGCGGTTCACCGCTCAGCGAACGCGACGCCATTGCTCCGACATGTGACAGCAGCATCTGCTGCTGAACCGCATTCGGCTCAATACCGTGCTGCTGGTAGATCGTCGCAATCTGCGCCATCACCCTGTCAGCCAGCTGCTGCACTTTCTCCGGTGGCGCTTCATGCACCGGAACGCCGTTATTGCTCACCTTGCTACTCCTGTCAGACCGGATAATTCGCGTTAAAAATAAATTACCCCTGATAGCACGGCCTGTGGAGACGCAACATTTCCAGCATCAAGTGGAAATCGAGGTGAGGCCTGTGCGCCAGATCGCAGGCTGCACGCTTAGTGCGACACAGATCGCAGAATGCGTGAAATGCGTAAATGGGGCGGATAAGGTGCGCAGGCTGTGCGGTGGGATGGATCGGAGAAAGTGGCAATACGCCGGGTAATAAGCAGAAGTGATGATGGAAAAACGCCGGTCAGGGGTGACCGGCGCTGGCGTTAACGGAATTTCTTATGGTTGGCGTTGCGGATGTCGTCGAACTTCGCGGCTTCGCGTTTCGCCCCATCCACGTTGTTGGCTTTCGCCAGCGCACTGACCACATCGATCTGCGCGATCAGCGAGTCGATACCGGCATGGAAATCTTTCACCTGTGGGCTGTCAGCCGGCTGGCCTTCCAGCTTATCCGGCGTGCCCTGTCGCGCATCCTGCGCTGCGGTACGCATTTTGGTCAGCGCCTGCTGCATCTCCTGTGCATCGTCGGTTTTTTTGACGATCTTCAGATTGGCATTCAGCGTATCCATATCCTGCTCCAGATCGGCCGCATAGAGGCTGGCACTGGAGAACAACAGAGAAGCAGACAACATTGCAATCACATGCTTACGCATCGCTCTTTCCTTTCTTATTGTGATGAAAAAAAAGCAGCCAACCGGCTGCTTTCAGAATCCATCTTTCTTATCGTCCCGCTATCTTCATTTCGGGCAGTAACACCGAGCCGCACTGGATATTGCTGCGGGTTTCGATGTCATCACCGATGGTCACCATATTGCGCCACATCTCTTTCAGGTTGCCGGCAATGGTGATTTCACTGACGGGATACTGAATTTCACCGTTCTCAACCCAGAAACCGGCCGCGCCGCGTGAGTAATCGCCGGTAATGGCGCTGACGCCCTGTCCCATCAACTCGGTCACCACTAAACCGGTGCCCATCTGCTTCAGCAGATCGTCGAAGCTGTGGCCCTGGCCAGCGATACGCCAGTTATGAATGCCACCAGCATGACCGGTGCTGATCAGGCCCAGTTTACGGGCTGAGTAGCTGGTCATTAACCAGGTTTGCAGCACGCCATCTTTAATGATGTCGCGCGGCTGGGTGCGCACGCCTTCGCTGTCGAACGGGGTCGATGCCAGCCCTTTCAGCAGATGCGGCTGCTCATTAATCGTCAGCCACTCTGGCAGGATCTGCTGGCCCATCGAATCCAGCAGGAAGGTTGATTTGCGGTAAACGCTGCCGCCGCTGATCGCTCCAACCAGATGACCGAACAGACCGGTGGCCACTTCAGATGCAAAAATCACCGGTGCTTTCATGGTAGAGAGTTTACGCGGTGCCAGACGCGACAGCGTACGACGTGCGCATTCCGCACCCACCCACTCCGGGCTCTGCAAATCTTCAAATGCGCGGCCAATGGTATAGGCGTAATCGCGCTCCATGTTGCCATCCTGCCCGGCAATCACGCTGCTGGAGAGCGAGTGACGGCTGGAGCAGTAGCTCTGCAACATACCGTGGCTGTTACCAAATACTTTGATGCCGACGTGGCTGTTAAAGCTGCCGCCTTCGGTGTTGATGATGCGCTTGTCTGCCCGCAGCGCCGCCTGTTCCGCCTGCGCCGCCAGTTCAATGGCGCGATCGGCATCGATCTCCCACGGATGGTAGAGATCCAGATCGGGCGCGTCATACGCCAGCAGGTCAGCATCTGCCGGACCGGCAAAGGGATCAGGTGAGGTATAACGCGCAATATCGATGGCCGCCTGCACGGTACGCTTGATCGCATCCGGGCTGAGGTCGGTCGACGAGGCGCTGCCTTTACGATTCTGATGATAAACGGTGATGCCTAGCGCGCCGTCGCTGTTAAATTCGACGTTTTCCACTTCACCATAGCGGGTGCTGACGCCGATGCCAGTGGTTTTACTGACCGCCACTTCCGCGCTGTCAGTGCTTGCTTTAGCCAGTTCGAGCGCCTGCGCAATCGCCTGCTCCAACACTTTTCGCTGTTCTGCAACCTGAGTAGATACGTTCATCGACCTGCCGTCTAATCTTATGTATGTATGATTTGAGTCTATCAGAGTCAGAGAACAATTTCGCAGTCACCCGATAAACTGGTAGGATTAGCCTCTTTTTTTGGGAGTCCACTAATGACCAAACAGCCCGATGAGTGGCTCGACGATGTGCCAGATAATCATGAAGAAGAAGATGAAGAGATTATCTGGGTCAGCAAGAGCGAAATAAAGCGCGACGCTGAAGAGCTGAAACGCCTGGGTGCCGAACTGGTTGATCTGGGTAAAAACTCGCTGGATAAAATCCCGCTGGATGAGCGCCTGCGTGCCGAAGTCGAACTGGCACAGCGCATCAAGAAAGAGGGTCGCCGCCGTCAGTTGCAGCTGATCGGTAAACTGCTGCGTAGTATTGATGTGGAGCCGATCCGCGTCGCGCTGGATAAGCTCAATAATCGCCATAACCAGCAGGTTGCGCTGTTCCATAAACTGGAAATGCTGCGTGACCGCCTGATTGAACAAGGCGATGATGCGATGACGGATGTGATCGCCCTTTATCCTCAGGCCGATCGTCAGCAACTGCGCAGCATGATCCGCAATGCGCAGAAAGAGAAAGCGGGCAACAAGCCGCCGAAATCTGCGCGACAGATCTTTCAGTATCTGCGCGAGCTGGCCGAAAGCTAAGCGATGTCGGGGCGGGCAGGATCGCCCGCCTTCAGGCTGCTTAGCGATAGATGTAGAGAATGCCGGTCCGCAATCGCAACTGGCGTTCGCTGGAGGTGGCCGAGCGACCAATATCGCCAAAGGTCACATACGGCACCCAGACGCGCCGATCGCCGAGCGCATAGTCGAACTGTAATTCCTGCTCATAATCATCATGCCGGTTAGCAAATAGCCGGGCATCCGCATGTTTATAGACCAGCTTGTAGGTGGTGGTCAGCCGATCGGTTTTATTGCGCAGATAGAGATCAAACCGGTTAGCGGTACGGTGCCGATCGGTATCGCAATAATCGATTCCGCCGGTGCGGCATTGATCGTCGTGCGCATAATCGGTCAGTTCCAGTCGGTAGAGCCCACCAAGAGACCAGCTTTCATTAACTTTATACCAGGGCGCCACACCAAACTTCCATTCGGTGCGTGAAGAGTTAAACTCCGGCTGAATAAAAGGCGATAGCGTCCAGTTTCCCCAGAAGTACGATTTCAGAAAGGTCACTTCCACTACGTTTAACACCGTGTCGTTATAATATTTATCTTTGGGATCGGCGCCGCCGGTTTTAAATTTGGTTTCAACCCCAAGCCACATATTATCCGGCAGCGTGGTGCTCAGCCCCAGCTTATCGTAATGGGTCCGATCCCGAAGACGATACTCATGTCGGTAATCGACGGTGGCCGTCGCCAGCGCGGCGGCAGAAGTGGTCAGTAGCATGATGCTCAGCGCGACGCGCCGTAATCTGTTCTTTCCCATGACAACATCCTTATTCATAATCATCAGGGCCATTAAATTTAACGCATTCAATTAACCCAAAATTAACGTACGTTTAAATTAGCGTGCCAAAATAATAAAGCGCACATCATAAACACCGGTTAATTATTTCATTAACGTAAAGTCCGTTTATTAATCCGATGATGACAAAGACGATGCTAGGAATTATTGACGGGATAAGCCTTTCTGCTTTAGACAGAAAGTTGATCAATATGGCAACAGCAGGAAGAGTATGCAGATCACATTCAAATTATGCGGCGTTGTTTCTGATTAAATAAATCATTAAATGAGAAAGATAATAATAAAATAAGCGCCCGATTCGGGCGCTTATTAACTCAGGCGAGCTTATCCAGCAATTTCTGATGAATGCCGCCAAAACCACCGTTGCTCATCACCAGGATCGAATCCCCCGGCTGTGCCGCTTTAGCGATCATTGAGACCAGCGTATCGATATCCGCCGTGGTGTGTGCAGGCTGCATACAGGCGTCAGCAACGTCTGAGACCTGCCACGGGATATGATGCGGCTGGAACAGGAAGACTTCGTCAGCGCGCGCCAGTGAGGGCGCCAGCTCGTTTTTGTTCACGCCCATTTTCATGGTATTGGAGCGGGGCTCCAGCACCGCAAGAATCCGTGCCGTGCCGCCCACTTTGCTGCGCAGCGCCGCCAGGGTAGCCAGAATCGCGGTCGGATGATGGGCGAAGTCGTCATAGACTTTGATGCCGTTGACCTCGCCGCGTAGCTCCAGCCGGCGACGCGCATTAATAAAGCTGTTCAGTGCCTGGCCGGCATCTTCCGGCTTCACGCCAACATGCCGCGCTGCCGCAATCGCCATCAGCCCGTTATGCATATTGTGTTCACCGACCAGCGACCAGTTCACTTCGCCCACTTTCGCACCGTCGAGCCACACTTCCCAGTGCGAGGCATCCGCGGTGAGCTTCCTGGCCTGCCAGCGACCGTGATCGCCAACGTTCTCCTGCTCACTCCAGCAGCCCATCGCCATGACCTGTTTGAGGTTGTGATCGTTCTCGGGCAGCAGGATCTTGCCCTGTCCCGGCACGATCCTGATCAGATGGTGGAACTGCTTCTGGATCGCCCGCAGATCGTCAAATATATCGGCGTGATCGAACTCAAGATTATTGAGGATCAGGGTACGCGGGCAGTAATGGACAAACTTGGAGCGCTTATCAAAAAACGCGCAATCGTACTCATCCGCTTCAATAACGAAGAATGGACTTTTTCCTAATTTTGCGGAAACGTCGAAATTTCCCGGCACCCCACCAATAATGAAGCCGGGTTCCAGCCCGCAGGCCTCAAGAATCCACGCTGCCATGCCGGCGGTGGTGGTTTTGCCGTGGGTTCCTGCCACTGCCAGCACCCAGCGATCGCGCAGCACGAAATCGTGCAGCCACTGCGGGCCAGAAAGGTAAGGAATGTTGCGTTCCAGTACCGCTTCCACACAAGGATTGCCGCGCGTCATAGCATTGCCGATGATCACTAAGTCAGGCGCCGGGTCGAGCTGGCCTGCGTCGTAACCTTCTGTTAATTCAATGCCTTGCTGCTCAAGCAGCGTGCTCATTGGCGGATAAACATTGGCGTCCGAACCGGTCACCTGATGGCCGAGCGAACGGGCCAGCATCGCCAGACCGCCCATAAAAGTGCCACAAATCCCAAGGATGTGAATGCGCATAACGAGATCCATTACTCAAAAGTTCGGCGCACAGTGTAACGCCGCTCGAAGACGGAAGAAACGGATTAGGACTATGGTTTTTGAAGTTCAATCGGCTAAACTGCGTACGCATACGTTGGCAGACTGTTACGCATGCTGCCACTCCATCGAAGATTCAGGGAATGTGTTATGAAAACGTTGGGCGAATTTATCGTCGAGAAGCAACACGACTTTCCGCACGCCACAGGTGAACTGACGGCGCTGATTTCAGCCATCAAGCTGGGTGCCAAAATTATCCACCGCGACATCAATAAAGCCGGTTTAGTGGATATTCTCGGTGCCAGTGGGGTTGAGAATGTTCAGGGTGAGCAGCAGATGAAGTTAGATCTGTTCGCCAACGAAAAACTGAAAGCGGCATTGAAAGCCCGTGGCATCGTCGCCGGTATCGCGTCTGAAGAAGAGGACGAGTTCGTTATCTTTGAAGGTGAAGAAAACGGTAAATATGTTGTATTGATGGACCCACTGGATGGTTCATCGAATATCGACGTTAACGTTTCTGTCGGTACCATCTTTTCTATCTATCGCCGCGTCAGCGAGCCGGGTACGCCGGTGGTCGAAGCTGACTTTATGCAGCCTGGCAACAAGCAGGTCGCTGCCGGTTACGTGGTGTACGGTTCATCGACCATGATGGTTTATACCACTGGCGCGGGCGTACATGCGTTTACTTACGATCCGTCACTGGGCGTCTTCTGCCTCAGCCACGAGCGGATGACCTTCCCGGAAACCGGTTATACCTATTCGATTAACGAAGGTAACTACATCCGTTTCCCTCAGGGCGTGAAGAAATATCTGAAGTTCTGTCAGGAAGAGGATATCGCGACACACCGTCCTTATACGTCCCGCTATATCGGGTCGCTGGTCGCTGATTTCCACCGTAACCTGCTCAAGGGCGGCATCTATCTCTATCCAAGCACCGCCAGCCATCCGCAAGGTAAGCTGCGTCTGCTGTATGAGTGCAACCCAATGGCGTTCCTGGCTGAGCAGGCGGGCGGTAAGGCCAGCGATGGTCAGAAACGTATTCTGGATATTCCACCGGTCACGCTGCATCAGCGCTGCCCGTTCTACTGCGGCAATGAGGCGATGGTTAACGACGTTGAGCGTTTCCTGGCCGAGTTCCCGGATTGCCGTCAGGGATAATCTGGCGTCGGTAGTGACATATTCAAAGCCTGCTTAATGCAGGCTTATTTTTTTCCGTTTCGCGGCTATCGCTGGCATCACAATGCTGGTAATACTTTTCTATCTCTTCTTCTGCCCGCTTACGCATACGTGGGTTAGCCGGAAAGTGATCCAGCCCGGCGAAATATAAAACAAGACTCAACGTGCAGACCACCAGCCCGATAAAAAGGCTCGCATAAATCATCAAAAAGCCCAGAGCCAGCAGGCACAGGCTGCAGATTAACAGCGCAATAGCAGTAAAGAACCGGGAATTTATCTTCTCTCTATTAAAGTATAATCGGCCGTTACGGCTGAGGCTAAGCGTATACTGATGTACGGCAAAATATCTAAAATTTGTGATTTCGCTGGATGTATCGATAATTTTAATAACTTCTTGCTGAATGGCGCTATTTTTTACCCCATATATTTTCTGGTTTAACAGGGTGATATAACGGCTTGTCAGCTGCGCTTGTTCCCGCTCGCTCACTAACCCATCACAGAGTTCATTCTTTATGAACCGCATTTTATTATTAATTGTATGCTGGAAGAGGTGTTCGCCCTTTATATTCTTAGCGAGCCAGCGAAGTATCCCCGCCACAAAAAACAGACCCACTATTAACATAAAAAAGAGCGGTGAATGTTCATATGTGGACAATAATTTGTCGAGGTTTTCAATAACTGAAGCGTACACGTCTTTGCTCCCGATTCTGTAACATGATGGTCTGCGGGCAATGTTAGCGAATAAGGTCCGGACTGAACACCATTCAGGCTAAGGAGAAACCGTCGGCGAGGGAGATGCGGGGAAACTGCTTATGAGACAGGCGCAGCATAAGACGCAAAAAACAGCGGGATAATGAGCGCATAGAGGATGCGCTCATCAGTGTTACTCAGGCTGCAAGCGGAACTGCGCCATAGTCGCCTGTAGCTGACCAGACTGCGCTTCCAGCGACTGGGTCGCTGCCGTCGCCTGCTCCACCAGCGCGGCGTTCTGCTGCGCGGCTTCATCCATCTGCGTCACCGCCAGGTTGACCTGTTCAATGCCGCGGCTCTGCTCATCAGAAGCCATAGAGATCTCTTTCATCAGCGCCGTGACGCGCATAACTTCACCCGAGATCTCATCCATGGTCTCTCCGGCTCGCGTCGCCATATCGCTGCCCTCTTTAACCCGGGATTGTGAGTCGCCGATTAGCGTACGGATCTCTTTGGCAGCGTTGGCGCTGCGCTGCGCCAGGGTGCGCACTTCATTCGCGACCACCGCGAAGCCGCGGCCCTGTTCACCGGCGCGTGCCGCTTCAACCGCCGCATTCAGCGCCAGAATATTGGTCTGGAAGGCGATGCCGTCAATCACGCTGAGAATGTCGCCGATACGGTTGGCGCTGTCGGTGATTTCGTGCATTTTCTCCATTACGTAGCAGACCACCTCAGCGCCGCGATCGGCCGTATCCGACACCGCATTCGCCAGCTGATGCGCCTGCTGCGCGTTGCTGGCGTTAAGCCGTACCGTGGCGGTTAACTGCTCCATGCTGGCCGCCGTCTGCTCCAGCGAGGCCGCGGACTCTTCGGTGCGCTGCGACAGATTGACGTTGCCGGCAGCCAGCTCACGGCTGCCGATGTCGATCTGCAGGCTGGCTTCACGCACCTGACTGACCGACGCGCGCAGCGCCTGCTGCATCTCTGCCAGCGCATGATTGAGCCGGCCCAGTTCATTGTTGCCCGCCGCGGACAGGGCTTGAGATAAATCCCCTGCCGCCACCTGTTCCAGATGGACGATGGCGCTGTTGAGCGGCTGGAGCAACATCCGGCGCAGCAGTTGCCAGGCCAGCACTAACAGCAGCAACGTCAGTACCACCGCCACTGCGATCAGAATTTTCATTTTGGTTTCGTTATAGGCCGCCTGATCCAGCTGGGCTGCGGTCACCTGATCCGCGTACTGACCGAAATCGTCCACCGCTTTGCTGTAGCGGGCGGCCAGTGCGGCCAGGTTGCCTTCCAGCAGCTGATAATATTCGTCGGTATATTGCTTATCCAGCGCGCTCATCATCGGCCTGATGCCCTGCTCAAGATAGGCCTTGTAGCTGCCCGCCACGGCATCCGCCAGCGTTTTGCCGTGTGCCGTGACGGTGCCCGCATCAACAAAGCGCTTCAGGCTCTTTTGTGATGCCACCACATCGGCCTGCGCCAGTTTAGTGACCGCGGCGCCCTCTTCCAGCAAGCCAATTTCAATTTTCCGTACCGCCAGCGCCGCATTCGCGCGGGCGCGCATTAAATCGGCGTTGCTCTGATAGAGACTGTTCAATTCAACCCCCTGAATGCGGTTGATCACGTCCAGCGAGCGGTTCCCTTTGTTGATTGCCACGATACCCATAAAACTCACCGCCAACAGCAGCAGTGTCATAAATGCCAGCAATGCCAGCAACCCCGTGCGAAGTGATAACTGTTTCATCTTGATAGTTTCCGTGTATGAGAAAAGGCGAAATTTCCAGCGGCCCTAAAACGGAACAGGTATCGGCCATCACCTCGCTAAACTTTAACCTTAATGAATGGTTAACGGCTTGATCATCACGGAGACATCCATCAAGCTAATCGCCGCTGATGCGTTCCCCGGAGAAGAATAATGAAAACAGGATGGCTTCTGGCTCTGCTGCTTGCCAGCGGAGTGGCGATGGCGCAGGATTTGCCTGCTGATGCCGCGCTTAATCGTTGCCTGGAGGGTGCGACTACCACCCAGGCGATGAATCAATGTTATGCCGCCGCCAGTAAAGCCTGGGATCAGGAGATGAATAATCAGTATGGCAAACTGATGAATCAGTTAACCGGCGATTCGAAAACAGAGTTGCGTCAGGCGCAGCGAGCCTGGCTCAGCTACCGCGACAGCTGGCTGGCCGCGAGCCGCAGTCGGCTGAGCGATCAGGGTACGCTGGGTAGCGTCGCGCTGGGCGCACAGAACCTGAGCCTGGTGCGTAATCAGGCATTGATGTTGCAATCGCTGAGTCAAGGCAGTTGCGCCAACCCGGATGATTGTTAATCACCGTCCGGATTATCCGCGGGCTGATGTCGTCAGCGTACGTGTTCACTTTCAGGGAGAAACCATGGCTGCTTATGCCTCGACCATTATTCTGATCTGCCTCGCCGTTCTCAGTTATTTCGTACACAACAACGCCGTCACTATCTCTATTCTGGTGCTGCTGGCGATCAAGATCACGCCGCTGGCGCAGTTTTTCCCCTACGTGGAGAAGCAGGGCATTACGTTGGGCATCATTATTCTTACCGTGGCGGTGATGGCACCGCTGGCCAGCGGATCGCTGCCTGCAGCCGCGTTACTCAAATCTTTTGCCAACTGGAAGTCGATCGTGGCGATTCTGGTCGGCATTTTTGTTGCCTGGCTGGGCGGACGCGGCGTTAACTTTATGAGCGTACAGCCCTCAGTCATCGGCGGCTTGCTGATTGGTACGGTGATCGGCGTGGCGTTTTTCCGTGGCGTGCCGGTCGGACCGCTGATTGCGGCCGGGATAGTTTCGCTGTTTGTGACGGCTAAGTAGCGTTAGGGTGCATTCCGAAACGCCAAAAAGAGGGCATACTTTCAGAGTCAGTTGGCTATAATAGCCGACACTCAACATACGACTACTGAAGGAATGCCCGATGAGTTTGAACCAGGTGCCAGCAGGTAAAGACCTGCCAGAAGATATCTACGTTGTCATTGAGATCCCGGCCAATGCCGATCCGATCAAATATGAAGTTGATAAAGAGTCTGGTGCCCTGTTTGTAGACCGTTTTATGTCTACCGCCATGTTCTATCCGTGCAACTACGGCTACATCAACCACACTCTGTCACTGGATGGTGATCCGGTTGACGTACTGGTTCCGACCCCGTATCCACTGGTACCAGGCTCAGTGATCCGCTGCCGCCCGGTTGGCGTGCTGAAAATGACCGACGAGTCTGGCGAAGATGCCAAACTGGTTGCGGTTCCGCACACCAAACTCTCTAAAGAGTACGATCACATCAAAGATGTGAACGACCTGCCAGAACTGCTGCGCGCACAGATCACCCACTTCTTTGAACACTACAAAGATCTGGAAAAAGGCAAATGGGTTAAAGTGGATGGCTGGGATAATGCCGAAGCGGCCAAAGCTGAAATCATCTCCTCTTACGAGCGCGCACAGAAGAAGTAATTCTGCTGTCAGCCGGTAAGTCGAAAAAAAAACACCGTCCAACTGGACGGTGTTTTTGTTCAGGCCTCTGGCTCCTCATCACGCTTTAGCCAGTCTCCGCTCAGGATACGCTGGCGACCTGCCACTGAGCGTTGATAAACGTAAAGCCATGCGCTGCCAAACGGCGTCTGAATCAGATGACGTTTGTACTCTCCCCCTTTGGTACGGAGCGCATCCAGCTCCGCAAGGGTTGAGGCATCAATGCGGTACACTTCACACTGTACCGCTCCATTGCCCTCAATCACGCCGGGATAATGGCCCAGACTGAAAAGCTCAAAGCCCTCAATCTGGTGATCACCCAGCCATTGCGCATTCGTCATCCAGTGACTGTTTCCCTGTTTGCGCCGTAAACTGCCGTAGACAATTATTCGCATTGCTAAAACTCAAACTGATAGAGCAAATCGAGAGCCTGATCCACACCGGACACGGCTTCCAAATAGAGTTTAGGCATCAGGCGGTAACGCAAGGTTAACGTCGCCAGTGAATCAAATATGCCAACACCGTATTTTACCTGTAGACCCGGTAGTACATAGCCACTGACCTGCACCTGCTGGCTGTCGCCAACACCGGCAGTATCAACGGCGAGATTACTGACACCGAATGTCTCACCGATTTTACCCACAACCTGCCCACTTTGTGCAACCCCTAAGCCAATAAGCGCTGAGGTTAACGCATTACTGTCGCCATCGCTGCCGAGTCCCTGACCGCGCAGCAGATAAGAGAGCGCTTCCTGTTGCGACATCGCCGGATCGGAGAAGACTTCGGCTTTTGGCTCATCGGCCAGGCCGGTGACCCGCAATCCGGCGGTGACGTCATCTTCAGTCGCATCCGGATTACGAATCGCTTCCAGGTTGATGTAAGGCTGATCGGGCGGTCCGGCAAACTGCAGCTCGCCCTTACGCACAATCAGATCCTGTCCATAGGCGTGGAAGCGGCCGGACGGGATGTTGATCTGGCCGTTGAGGCCGAGCCCGGAGCGATCCTGCACCAGTTTCAGGTCGCCATTCAGCTTCGCTTTTAGCCCGAACGCAGAGAGACGCACATCGTTACCGACGTGGATCACCAGGTTGCTGTTGATCGGAATCGCGGCGGTTTTCGGCTGAATCGGCTTGAGGTTCTGATCCAGCATCACTTCATCCGACGAGACGCCCGTGGCGCTTTCCGGGACTTCCTGCACCGTGATGCGCGCCCACGGAACCTCGACCCGGCCCGACAGGTTAAATGCTGCCGGCGTGGCTTCGAACACCAGATCCGGCGAGACATCCATCCGCACCATCGGCGGCACCGTGACCCGCACCCGGCTACCCTGCGCCGCCAGGCGCGCGCGCCAGTTATCGAGCTGGCTCCAGTCGGCGTTACCGTTGAGGTTGATGTTGCCCTGCGCGGTCTGAATCAGCCCGTTCAGGGTCGAGCTCATGCCGTTAAACACCAGATTGAGATTGGCGGCGGTGAGATCGACCGGCATGAAGCTGCCATCGACATCGACATCCGACAGGCCAAGCTGACCAAACACCTGTGGCTGCTGCCCGCTGCCCGCCAGCCGTAAGCTGCTGTTGAGGTTGCCTTTGATCTTCTCGCCCTGCATCAGTGCCGGGTTCAGCATCGCCAGCGACAGGTTACGAATGTTGACGTTGCCGCCCAGCGTGCGGCGATTTTCCGGATCGGTGATCTGAACATTGCCATCGAGCTGGCCGTTATTGGCGATGCGGATCAGCCAGTCGAGCTGGGCACGTCCATCACGCAGCGCCGCATTAAGGTTCAGGGTATCAAAGGCGATCGGCAGGGTGTTGCCCTGCACATCCTGCTGGACTTTGACGCCGTTACCTTTCAGTGACACCGTGCCGGTCGGCAGGCCTTTACCAGCCAGCCAGTTAACACGAACGTCGCCGCTGAACACGCCGCTGAGCTGGGTCGCGTCTGGCATAAAGGGTTTAACCATCGCCAGATCGAAGCGATTCAGGACCACGTGCGCCTTGCCACTCGGACCGGCTTCAACCGGTTCCGGTACGCAGAGCTGCGCATTCGGGTTCTGCCAGCAGTGTGGCCCGATGGTGGCCGTCTGTTTGCTATTGAGGTAGTCAATGGCCATCGCCCGCGTCAAACGCCATTCTCCTACCGGCGTCTCAAAGCGGGTGTTGTTCAGTTCGCCTTTCCAGCGCTGCGTCTGGCGATCGAAACTGCCGTTCAGCGCCAGCTGACCGGACACCGGCTCGCCCTGTACATTAAGTTTAAGCTGATGCTGGTGCTCGTTGCCGTCTGCATTCAGGGTCAGCAGATTAATGCTGAGCGCATCCTGTTTCAGCTGTTCGACGCGCAGTTGCAGCTTACCGGCCACCTGCTCGCCGGAGCGAACATCCCCGTTGAGCGTGACGCGGTTAATCTGCATCTGCTGCCAGCGCAGGCCACGGGCATTGAGATCGGCCAGCAGCTGCGGCGCACTCAGGGTTCCGCGCGCTTTGATCGTGCCTTTGACCACGCCGCCCAGACCGGGCAGCGCATTGTCGAGCTGCGGCGCGTCGATGCTGGCATCCAGATCCAGCTGTTCACCTAATGCGCCTTTCACATCCAGATGGTTACGACCCAGCGCCAGTTTGATGCCCGGCACCGTCCACTGGTTGTAGCTGTTGCCGGTGAGCGAGCCTTCCGCCGTGACCGCGTTCTGCTTCACATTTCCTTTCAGCTGCAACTGCGGCACGCTTAACTGCCAGCTTCCGCCGTACAGGCTGCCGCGGGTGGTGATTTTGCCATCCAGCCTGGCGGGCCAGTCGGGATATTGTTGAGCGGTGTTGATGCCCGCCAGCGTCAGTTCGCTGCGCCAGCTGATCGCCTTACGCCAGTCCACCAGCGCCGTCAGATCGATGTTGCCCTGCAACGCCGCGATACGCAGTCTGTCGAGGCTGAACTGTTCGACATTACCTTTACCGGTCAGCGAAATGTTGGCGGGCGGCACCGCTTCCCCTTTCACCGCGGTACGCAGCGACATCACGTAGTCGGTCGCTTTGCCTTTGAACTGGTAGTCGAGGTTATCGGCCTGGTACTGTACCGCGCCGGTTAACGGCCAGCGCAGCTGCGGACTGGTCAGCTGTAGCGACAGCGGCAAGCCCGCCACCGCCAACTGGGTGGTAGCATCCAGTTGCGCCTTCACCGGACCGGAGAGGTTGAGCGCCAGCTTCAGCTCATCGCGCATCGCACCGTTGAGCTTCAGCGCGATTTTTTCGCCTTTAATCGGATCGGTGTTTACCTCACCGTTAAGCGAGAAATCGACCGGCCAGTTATCCGCCAGCATCGCCTGTCCGCTGCCGTTCAGCTTGCCGAGATTGGAGTCCACTTCCAGCGTGCTGAGCTGCATCTGGCGGTCAGCGGTTTTCGCTTTCAGCAGTAACCGGCTGATGGCGATATCGGTATCGCCGGTGATGCGCAGCTGCTCGCCCAGGATCTGCTGTACATCAATATCCAGCGGCAGCTGAAAATCGGGTAACGCGGGCAGTAGCGGTTGCGCAAACATCGCCTGCAGGGTTTCACCCAGCGGCTTCTCCGCCGGCTTCGGCTGCTGAACTTTCGGCTGCACCACCTGCTCATTAGCCACCTGCGCCGCTTTCGGCAAAGCAATCAGCAGGCTTTGAATATGGGTCGGGTTAAGCGTCAGCGCGCGTTCCTGCCACTGCAGGCCGGTGGTGAAATCCAGCAGCGAGATGGCAGTATCGTCGACTTTGACATTGATATTGTGCAGGCCGAGATGCTTCAGCGTAATCGGATACGGCGTGCTGAGGTTGGCGTTGCCGCTCTCCTCTTCCGGCGGCGGCTCGCTGGCTGGCGTCATCTTTTTGCTGTCGACCACCACGCTGATATCGCTCAGGGAGACATCGTTCACGCAGACCGACGAGTGCAGCAGACAGTTGAGGTCAACCGCCAGATGGATATGACCGGCATCGACACTGACGCCGGGCATCTCATAACGCAGCCCGCTCAGGGTCAGGTTACGCCAGCCGCCATCGACCTGTTTGATCGATAAACCCGGTACCCAGCGCGAAGCGCCATTTAACAGCAGGTGCAGACCGGGCGTGGTGCCGATCAGAAAGGCTACGCCACCTAATAGCAGCACCAGAAAAATCAGAATGCCGATCAGGACCTTTTTCCACAGCTTCATAGTTCAGGCCCCAGTCCGATATAAAATTGCAATCCATGTTCCTCGTCATCCCCAATCGGTCGGGCAATATCCAGTTTGATTGGCCCCACCGGTGAAGACCAGCGCACACCGAAGCCCGCGCCGGTTTTAACGTTACTCTGTTTGATATCGTTGACCGCTTCGCCGGAGTCGACAAACACCGCGCCCCACCATTTGCCGCTGACGTTGTACTGATATTCCAGCGATCCGGTGGCGAGTTTGGAAGCACCGGTCAGTTTGCCGTCATCATCCCGCGGAGAGATGTCTTTATATTTGTAACCGCGAATGCTGCGGTCGCCGCCGGCGAAGAAACGCAGGTCGGGCGGCACTTTGTCGAAGTCGTTGGTTTCGATCCAGCCCAGGTTGCCGCGCGCCACAAAACGGTGCTTATCGCCCAGCGTGCGGATCCAGACGTTTTGCGCCTGCATAATCAGGAAGTCAACGTCTGAACCCCAGGTGGTGTCGGAAACGTCTACTGAATAGCGCTGCGAGTCACCCCAGGTAGGCATTAAGCCGCCGCGTGAGCGGGTACGGTTAACGCTGACGCCAGGATAGAGCAGCATGGTGGTGTTGGTGACGCTGCCCTGGGTAAAGTGGTCCAGACTCCAGCGCAGGTTAACGGCCTTCTGCCAGCCGCTGCTGCTGTCCCAGTTACGCGACATCGCCAGCGTCGTGGTATCGGCTTTGGTGTCGTTGAGGTCGGTGCGCTTCAGGCCGCCCGAGAAGGTATAGTACTGTTCCAGCGGGCTTTTCAGCAGCGGGACTTTATAGGTCAGATCGACCTGCTGCTCAGGGGCAGAGACGTAGGCGCTGGCCGCCAGGCTGTGACCGCGGTCGTTAATCCACGGTTTTTTCCAGGTTCCTTTCAGCCGGGGTCCGACATCCGTCGAGTAACCCACCCCGGTTTCAATGGTGTTTTCGGTACGCGGTGACATCACCGCATTGAGCGGCAGAACTTTGGTTTTGCGCCCTTGTTTAAATTCTGGCGCGACCACCACCGAATTGAACCAGCCGGTGGCAGAGAGGCGGCGATTGAGCTCGGCCAGATCGCGCGAACTGTAGTAGTCGCCCTGCTTAAAGGGCACCAGATTTTGCAGATACTCCTCGCGAATTTGCGAGCCTTGAAAACTGACGTCGCCAAAACGGTAGCGCTGGCCGCTGTCGTAATCGATATCCCAGAACGCTTCACGCCGCTCGACCGATACGCCTAACTGGCTCTTTTTAAACTGGCCATCGAAGTAGCCATTACGCAGCGCGAGATTTGAGAAGCCACTTTTGAAACTGTCATACTGCCCGTGATTGAGCTGGGTGCCCACTTTGGGTCGTCCCTGTGCTACCCAGGCACGGTAATCCTCATCGTTGCGGGCTTCACCCTCAACAACGATACTGCTGCCGCCAATTTTCACCGGTTCGCCGGGCGTTACGCGCGCCACCAGCACCGGACGGCCACCCCGCGCAGGCGCAGGACGGGATTCAAAATCGATAACCGGCTCGTAGTAACCGAGCGCGCGCAGGCCCTCTTTTATCGCTACCGAGACGCGTGCGCGAAAGCGGCCGTCGTTAGAGACCTCATCGCTGCCGATGGTCGACAGGCGCGCCCTGACGTTTTTTTGCAAATCCCCGGTTAAGCCTTCGACCTGTAATCGTACCGTCGCCGCTTCAAGCGCTGGCGCGACAAGCAGCAGGCTGGCCATGCAATAAACATAAAATCGTGGCACCTGTACTCCTGTTAATCATGCCGGCCCCTTTTCCGCGGGGCACTTATTAATCATCTTTGCCCGCACTGGCGTGACGGCAACATCCTCATCATAGCCGCACTTTATGGTAACCGGCGGGGCAACATCATCATCTAAGTCAAATACCGGGCTATTGTCGGTAAATGACGCGATCGATACAACAACTGCGGCGTCGAATGATCGCGGCTGGCAGGTTCACTCAGATTAATCTGAACTGATGACGGGCATGTCCGGCGGAACACACCATCGGAACAGGTGGTTTGTCCTCTGGCGGCCCGGTGATAGCACCTGCTATAATCGGCCACCACAGGCATTTCGCCTGTTTTCATTTCTGCCCCGGCACTGTTTTTTCTGTCGAACTGGCGCAGACATTTTTGGCACGGATAGCCCTGTTTGACAGGTACGCAGATCGCTCCGGATCTCACCTGCACGCTGCCCAGGCCAAAAATGACAAGTGGATAACCCTTTGGATCTCATATGTTAGATAGCTTACTTGTCATCCTGTTACTGATCGTAATCAGTGCATTTTTTTCCCTGTCGGAAATCTCGCTGGCGGCCGCCCGCAAGATAAAACTCAAGCTGCTGGCGGATGAAGGCAACGTCAATGCACAACGCGTATTGAAAATGCAGGAAACGCCGGGCATGTTCTTTACCGTGGTGCAAATTGGCCTGAATGCCGTCGCGATTCTCGGCGGTATTGTCGGCGACGCCGCCTTTTCGCCAGCCTTCAGCAGCCTGTTTAACCGTTTTGTCGCGCCGGAACTGGCGGAGCAACTCAGTTTCATCTGCTCATTCACCATCGTTACCAGCCTGTTTATTCTGTTCGCCGACTTAACGCCAAAACGGGTCGGTATGATCGCCCCGGAAACCATCGCCTTGCGCATCATCAACCCGATGCGTTTTTGCCTGCTGTTGATGCGCCCGCTGGTCTGGCTGTTCAACGGTCTGGCCAACGTCTTCTTCCGCATCTTCAAACTGCCGATGGTGCGCAAAGACGATATCACCTCTGACGATATCTACGCGGTGGTGGAAGCGGGTGCGCTGGCTGGCGTGTTGCGTAAGCAGGAACATGAGTTAATCGAGAACGTGTTTGAGCTGGAATCACGCACCGTGCCCTCTTCGATGACCTCGCGTGAAAACATTGTCTGGTTTGATCTGCATGAAGATGAAACCAGTCTGAAAACCAAAATCGCCCAGCATCCTCACTCTAAATTCCTGGTCTGCAGTGGCGATATCGATCATATCGTTGGTTACGTTGACTCGAAAGAGCTGCTGCTGCGGGTGCTGGGAAACCAGAGTATGGCGCTGAACAGCGGCTTGCAGATCCGCTCGGCGCTGATTGTGCCCGATACGCTGACGCTGTCTGAAGCGCTGGAGAGTTTCAAAACCGCCGGTGAAGACTTCGCGGTGATCATGAATGAGTATGCGCTGGTGGTCGGGATCATTACCCTGAATGATGTGATGACGACGCTGATGGGCGATCTGGTCGGCCAGGGCATGGAAGAACAGATTGTGGCGCGTGATGAAAATTCGTGGCTGGTAGAAGGCGGAACGCCGATTGATGATGTAATGCGGGTACTGGACATTGATGACTTCCCGCAGTCAGGCAACTACGAAACCATCGGCGGCTTTATGATGTATATGCTGCGTAAAATTCCGAAGCGTACCGACTTTGTGAAGTTTGCCGGTTATAAATTCGAAGTGGTCGATATAGACAGTTATCGCATCGATCAGTTACTGGTTACCCGCATTGATGAGCGGCCGCCGGTGCTGAACATGACGAAAAGCGAAGAAGAGTAGAATGACTAAGGGCCTGCGCCATAAGGCGTCATTGTTGCAGACAGTCTGGACACGGACAGCGCGGAACAGCCGGAGCGTACACGTAGTACGTGAGGATTGTGAGCACTGCCCAGGTTCAGAATGGCAAATAAAATAGCCTGATAGGCCAGGCTCAAAGGGCGCCATCGGCGCCCTTGTGATTAGTTGAACTCAAGTTTCAGACGAACGACCTGGCGGTTAATTTCTGACATCACGCTCAGGTGCTGTTTGTCTTTGACGCGCGGGATTAATACTTTCCCCTTGTCGAACTCAAACGCGCCAACATCCTTGATATACAACCTTCCTTTGAACAGCGTTTTTACATATTTCGCTATTTGCAGCGGATTATAGCGCTGGAAGATCTTCATACTGATTAACTCCTGTACAATTTTAAGCACGCTTCGCCGTTTCCAAATTAGGTACGAGCCCATGAAGCGCGAATTCGGGATAAACTATAGAACACTCAGCGCTGCTGATGTTCCGAAAAATGAATTTTTTTACTGAGTTGACACATCATTACAGAACACTCTGTTATCACGCTCACACAACACAGTATAAACCTTCAGTCGTTACGGAATTGTGGCGCTGATAACAAACCTGACACCTTTCCAGGACAGCTGCATCATCCCTGCCTACTATTGCAATAAAATGACTAACTGGTCTGATCACTTAAGGAAACCACGATGCGAATCACTCTGGCAGCGATAGTTTTGTCGTTACTGATACCGGTAAGCGCTCTGGCGCACGATCTGAAGCAGGATGCGCGCGTTCCGGCCACCGGTGTGAATGACAAAGGTGAGCTGTTACTGCAGCAGGATAAGTTTAGCTACAAAAACTGGAATAGTGCTCAGCTGAGCGGGAAAGTTCGAGTGATTCAGCATATCGCCGGGCGCTCTTCCGCGAAGCAGATGAATGCGGCGTTAATCGAGGCGATCAAAGCCGCGAAACTGCCGCACGATCGTTATCAGACCACCACCATCGTCAATACTGATGATGCGATTCCCGGCACCGGGATGTTTGTTCGCAGCAGCATCGAAAGCAATAAACAGCAGTATCCGTGGTCACAGTTTATTGTCGACGATAAGGGAAATGTGCAGCGTGCCTGGCAGCTGCAACCGGGCGGCTCAGCCATTGTGGTGCTGGATAAACATGGCGCAGTGAAGTTTGTGAAGGATGGGCCGCTGACGCAGGAGGAAGTTCAGCAGGTGGTTAACCTGGTAACCTCTCTGCTGGCGCACTAAGCCTCACTGCTGGCGCACCAGGCCGACCGCATGGCGGGAGGTTGCCCTCCCGCTTAACGGACTAAAACAGAGAAACGCGAAAGCCAGGATTGAGGAAGGATTCGCGCGGTGCGTAATCCAGCGTTTTGCCCTGCCAGTCATGCACATGAGCACCTGCTGCCATGGCGACCGCGTGGCCCGCACCGGTATCCCAGATGTTGGTCGGCCCGAAGCGTGGATAGAGCTGCGCTTTACCTTCCGCCACCAGGCAGAACTTCAGCGATGAGCCGGTCGCCACCGTCTGATGTTCGCCGAGCTGCTTCAGATACTGCCTCATCTCATCGTCATCGCCGTGTGAGCGGCTCACCACCACCAGCGGTGGCCGGGCATCCTGCGCATGAATCTGTTCACGCCGGCCGCCCTCTTCTTTCCACGCCTTACCGTCTGCGGCAGCGTACATCACGCCCAGCGCTGGCGCATAGACCACGCCCATCACCGGCTTGCCTTCTTCAATCAGGGCAATATTGACGGTAAATTCGCCGTTACGCTTGATGAACTCTTTGGTGCCATCAAGCGGATCGACCAGCCAGTAGCGCTGCCAGTGCTGACGCACCTCCCAGCCGGGCGGATCTTCTTCTGACAGGACCGGTATCGCCGGTGACAACTGCGCCAGGCCTTTCACAATCACCTGATGCGCGGCAATGTCGGCGGCAGTCACCGGCGAGTCGTCCGATTTGTGAGAAACGTCAAGCGGCGCGGCGCCGTCGTAAACCTGCATGATCGCGTCGCCCGCTTCGCGTGCCAGTTGGCAAATTTGCTCTAACATTTTTCACCTCGTTGTGTCCATCGGCTGCACGTTCAGTTCAACGCCTGATGGTTACATTTTAGCAGTTCCGCTCTGCAAGCCGATCGCGCAGCGGCAGCACGGAGCAATATATAGATATATCAATACCATAGTTACCCGCTTATCGCCACGCCTGCACAACTACGCCTATTCCGGAACGGCTGGCAGGTTAACCGATGCGCCAAAACGTTATATCCATCACGATTTAAACTGACCACTCATCAGGCTTTTACATTATTTTGAGAGCCTTAACTTATCTGGCAGCAGGAGCAAGCATGTTTAAGCCTGGAATGATGTTACTGGCCCTGAGCGTTTCCGTCGCCGGGCAGGCGGCAACGGTCGATTTGCGGATACTCGAAACCACCGATCTGCACAGTAACATGATGGATTTCGACTACTACAAAGACACGCCAACCGAGAAATTTGGTCTGGTTCGCACCGCCACGCTGATTCATGCGGCGCGCCAGCAGGTAAAAAACAGCGTACTGGTCGATAACGGCGACATCATCCAGGGTAGCCCGCTGGGCGACTATATGGCGGCCAAAGGCCTGAAAGCGGGCGAAATCCATCCGGTCTATAAAGCGCTTAACACGCTCGATTACAGCGTCGGTAACCTGGGTAATCATGAGTTTAACTATGGTTTGCCTTACCTCAAAAAAGCGCTGGCCGGTGCACGCTTTCCTTATGTCAACGCCAACGTCATCGACGTTAAAACAGGTAAGCCGCTGTTCACGCCTTATCTGATCAAATCCACCCGCGTGGTGGACCGCGACGGCAAAGCGCAGACGGTGAAGATTGGCTATATCGGCTTTGTGCCGCCGCAGATCATGGTGTGGGATAAAGCCAATCTGCAGGGCAAGGTGCGGGTGGATGACATCACCGAAACCGCCCGTCGCTACGTGCCTGAAATGCGCGCTCAGGGCGCGGATATTATCGTCGCCATTCCCCACTCCGGCCTGAGCAGCGAGCCGTATCACGCGATGGCCGAGAACTCGGTTTACTACCTCAGCCAGGTTGAGGGCATCAACGCCATACTGTTTGGTCATGCCCATGCGGTGTTCCCGGGCAGCGACTTCGCCAGTATTAAAGGCGCGGATGTTGCGCAGGGAACGCTGAATGGCATCCCGGCCGTGATGCCCGGCATGTGGGGCGATCATCTGGGCGTGGTCGATCTGGTGCTGAATAATGACAGCGGACGCTGGCAGGTCAGCAGCGGCAAAGCCGAGGCGCGGCCCATTTATGACGCGGCCGCGAAAAAGTCGTTAGCGGCAGAAGATCCGGCGCTGGTTAAGCTGCTGGCTGACGATCATCGTGCCACGCGGGAATTTGTCGGCAAGCCGATCGGCAAATCCGCCGATGTGATGTACAGCTATCTGTCGCTGGTGCAGGACGATCCGACGGTACAGATCGTCAACAATGCCCAGCGCGCTTACGTTGAACACTTCATTCAGGGCGATCCGGATCTCGGTGGCCTGCCGGTGCTCTCCGCCGCTGCACCCTTTAAAGCGGGCGGACGTAAGAACGATCCGGCCAGCTACGTTGAAGTCGAGAAAGGTCCTCTGACCTTCCGTAACGCCGCCGATCTCTATCTCTACCCGAATACCCTGGTGGTGATGAAAGTCAGCGGTGCGCAGGTCAAAGAGTGGCTGGAGTGTTCAGCGGGCCAGTTTAATCAGATCGACCCGCACAGCAGCAAAACGCAGTCGCTGATTAACTGGGATTTCCGCACCTATAACTTCGACGTGATTGATGGGGTCAGTTATCAGATCGATATCACCCAGCCGGCGCGCTATGACGCAGAATGTCAGCTGATTCATCCGCAGGCGTCGCGTATTCGTCAGCTGAGCTGGCAGGGCAAACCGATCGATCCGCAGGCGACCTTCCTGGTGGCGACCAACAACTATCGCGCGTATGGCGGCAAGTTTGCCGGCACTGGCGATAAGTACATTGCCTTTGCCTCACCGGATGAGAACCGTTCCGTGGTGGCCGCCTATATCAGCGCGGAAACGAAAAAACAGGGTGAGGTCAGACCGCAGGCGGACAATAACTGGCGACTGGCACCCATCACCTCATCAACCCCGCTCGATATTCAGTTTGAAACGGCACCGGGTGATAAGGCGACCGGATTTATTAAGCAGCATGCGCAATATCCGCTTCAGCCCAAAGGGACAGATGCGATTGGCTTTGCTCTGTGGCAGGTGAATTTACAGCAGAAGTAAGGCGGGAGAAAACGCTGCAACCAGGATGGTTGCAGCGTCTTTAAATTACAGGATTTCCAGCAGTTCTACTTCAAAGACCAGGGTGCTGAATGGCGGGATAGAGGCACCGGCACCACGCTCGCCGTACGCGAGGTTGTGTGGGATCACCAGTTCCCATTTTGAGCCAACCGGCATCAGGGTCAGCGCTTCAATCCAGCCCGCGATCACGCCGCTAACCGGGAACTCTGCTGGCTCACCGCGTGCTACAGAGCTATCGAACACGGTGCCGTCGATCAGTTTGCCGGTATAGTGGACGCGTACGCGATCCTGACGTGATGGGATCGGACCGTCGCCCTGGGTGATGACGCTGAATTGCAGACCAGATTCGGTGCTGCTCACGCCTTCACGCTGCGCATGTTCCTGCAGGAACACCTGACCTTCTGCCGCCATCGCTTCGGTGCGCTCACGACGCACACCTTCAGCGCGCTCGTGCACTTCACGCAGTGCGCGATGAACCACATCAACCGGCACCGCCGGCGAGTTCCCTTCCAGCGCGTCGCGCAGGCCCGCGAGCAGTGCTTCTGGTTGCAGCCCTTGCAGACCAGATTCCAGCAGCTGCTGGCCAACCTGTAAACCAATACCGTAACTTGCTTGTGCTTCGACGCTGTCGAAAGAAGGGGTAGTCATCTTCGTTCCTTTCACTCTCGGATAAATTCGAACCGGCAGCATAACAGTGCAGGCCGCTGGCGTAAAATGCCCTGCATCGCAGATGACTTTTCCCGATGAAAGAGAAACAATAGGCCCGTCAAATTTATCAATGCTGGCAGGCACTTCGCGCCGGTATTGCCCATACTATAACTGTTGACGGAATTAACCCGTCTGTTGCACACCAAAAGAGAGAACACATGGGCCAGATCGCCCCACGACGCCGCAGGACGCGCGCAACGCGTATTGTATCCCGGCTGCAAACCTGGCTGGCCACACGCAAGCCGCAGCAACCCGCTGGAGAGGAGGAACCACGAATGGCTTCAGACGCGTCATCCCGGCTACCGACATGGCTTCATCGTATCTGGCATTTCACCGACCACATCGGCTGGATGGACCCGCTACCGGCCCCTCATCGTCGCGGCATTGTTATCGCGCTGCTGGTAATGCTGCTGGCGTTTCTCTGGCCGGTCAGCACACCACGCTATCCGGTGGAGCAGCCGGTGACCCCGACAGCGGAGAAAGAGGTGCCGATGCAGGCGGATATTTATGATAACAAGGCCGACTCCTCCCCTTCTCAGCCGCAGCCGACGCCAAAAGCGGATTCACAGGGACAATGGCGCAACTATACTGTCGCGTCGGGCCAGACGCTGGCGCAGCTGTTCCGTGACAACAGTCTGCCGGTGAATGATGTGTTTGCGATGGCGCGGGTAGAAGGCAACGATCAGCCGCTGAGTTCACTGAAAAGCGGTCAGCAGGTTAAAATCCGTCAGGATGCACAGGGCGTGGTGACAGGACTGACGATAGAGGGCGCTAACGGCCCGGTGCTGTTTACCCGCCAGCCGGACGGCAGCTTTATTCGCGCGCAGTAATCTTTACGCGGCGACAAAAACAAAAACGCCGGCACAAGGCCGGCGTTCCCGCAGTGCTCAGTAATAACAATTACTCAGCAACGATACTCACGATCAGTTTCGCGAATACTTCGCTGTGAACCTGGAAGTTCACTTCGTGCTCACCGGTGGTGCGCAGAACGCCGTTCGGCAGACGAACTTCGCTCTTAGCCACTTCAACGCCAGCTGCAGTCACTGCATCAGCGATGTCGCGGGTACCGATGGAACCGAACAGTTTACCTTCGTCGCCAGCTTTAGACGCGATGGTTACGGTGCCCAGTGCATTAATTTTCTCAGCGCGTGCATTTGCTGCAGACAGAACGTCGGACAGTTTAGCTTCCAGTTCTGCACGGCGTGCTTCGAAAAATTCAACGTTTTTCTTGGTAGCAGGAACAGCTTTGCCCTGTGGTACCAGGAAGTTACGAGCGTAGCCCGCTTTAACGTTAACCTGATCACCCAGGCTGCCCAGGTTTGCTACTTTATCAAGCAGAATAACTTGCATTACCTTATCCTCTTAAAGTCGTTAATGGACAGTTGCCGATTACTGATGACGATCAGTGTACGGCAGCAGAGACAGGTAACGCGCGCGCTTGATAGCACGAGCCAGCTGACGCTGGTATTTTGCGCGAGTACCAGTGATACGGCTTGGTACGATCTTGCCGCTTTCAGTGATGTAGTTTTTCAGCGTTGCGATATCTTTATAATCGATCTCTTGAACGCCTTCCGCGGTGAAACGGCAGAACTTGCGACGACGGAAATAACGT
>Ga0302349_1000637_pt1 | contig 38190 bp, 34 predicted proteins | sample PhyAR1_FD_202176 | JGI IMG/M metagenome (GOLD analysis project Ga0302349, IMG submission 202176) | Leaf surface microbial communities from alfalfa plants in UC Gill Tract Community Farm, Albany, California, United States - DLSL A.R1... | ecosystem: Host-associated > Plants > Phyllosphere >... | reverse complement strand
CCGCTCCATTTATAACTAATGAATGGCTTCACGGCTAAGCTTCTTTTTTTGCGGTAAAATTGATTCACAACAGCAAAAGTCTCGCATTCTACGCCCCTTTCCCCTCTCCCAATCCCGTTTCGACGGGATTGGGATCTCCTTTTCATTGGTTAAGCTCGGCTAATCATCGGAACTAAACAGAGACTATTCCGTTAAGCCGTCTTAAACATCCGGTCAGAAATAGCCAACCTGCCTTTAAGTTAATGATGGATCTGATCGTCATTTTTACGGTTACGCTTTAATTGGCAAGGAGTGTAAGTTGCCAAAAGTTTCACCAGGATTAATCCAGGATAAATAGTTTATTGCTCCTTATCACTAACGTAATGCATCGCAGTTTTTTCTTACTTCATTGCGCATCAATGGTGCCAAACATTAACCTTTAATTAAAAACGCAGCGGCGGAATTTTCTTACTCTTTTATCAATGAATGAAGTTAATGGTGGTTTTTAGCCCCCATTAATCAGGGCCAGAGAGCAATTACAGCGCAGGGTTAAAAGCATAATTGTCCTGAATTGCCTGAAATTCGCCTGATTAATGGATGATTTTCCATCACCGTCACGCCGTTAAACCGGCAAAAGGATCGGATTCGCTCGCTGGCAGACTGTTTTTTAGCCTGGCCTGGCCGTCTGGGAAACCGGATGAGGGGAACAACGCGAGGTCAGGCTGGCGCATGAAATCGATTACGCGCCGGAAAAGCGCGCAAAAGGGCCAGAATCGGGATGCGACTTAATCTTAAAAAGCCGCGCGGACCGCTGACCGCGCGAAACGGGAAAAGGAGGCCACTGTGCGTATCAGGTCTTCACCGCCACCACCTGCGGTTGCGGTTTTATCCGCATCGCCCACAGCACGCCCGCCATCAGAAAAATAATTCCGGTTACCGTGAGCAGCGGCGGCCAGCTTTGATGCCAGAGAAAAGTCCATAAAAGGCCAAAGAGGATTTCAAAAACGATCAGCGGCCCCATCAGGACGGTGGGCAAACGCTGGCTGGCTGCATTCCAGCACAGCGTCCCCAGCCAGGAGCAGAGCAGGCCAATCGCCAGCATTAAGGGAATGAACACCTGAGGGTGCGGCCCAAACGGCAGCGCGAATGCGGGCTGTTGCCAGGCGAGCTGAAGGCTGACCAGCGCATAAAGAATTAACGCCATCGGCAGCGTGACCAGCCCCTGCGCCGTCGCCCAGGTTGAGGGTCGGAGTTCAGGATGAGTGCGCAGCCAGCGCGCGTTACGCAGCGGATACCAGGTCCAGCACACCACCGCCAGCATCGCCAGCCCGATACCAGTGAGGTAACGGCTGAGATCCAGCGTCGCGCCCTGGCTGCGTAATTCTGCGGCATTCACACACAGCAGCCCGGCCGCCATCATGATCAAAGCAGGAAACAGTCGCCGCCACGGCAGCCGCCCTTCAAGATGGCCGTAACAGAGGTTGGCGGTGACGGCGATCACCACCGGCAGCGTCCCGATGATCATGGTTGAGACCGGCGCGCCGGTACGCTGGATCGCGTTGGCGAGAAAGGCGTAATAAAGAAGGTTTCCCACCAGCGAGAGTTTTACCGCCTCGCGCCAGGCCGCCGGTGCCAGCTGCCGCAGTCGGTGGCGATCGTGCCAGGCCAGCGGCAGCGCAATCAGGCCAAAGGCGACATAGCGACCAGCCGATTGCAATGCGCCGGGATAGTCAGGCACCAGCAACGGACCGACAAAAATCAGTCCCCACATCAGACCTGCGGTAACAGCAAACAGTACGCCAGCGAGCATGATTTCTTTCCTTTATGACTTTTTGGCGCAGTGTGACGAAATGAGGCGGGAAAGGCTTGTAGCAGATTGCGATTCTCAGGGCTGCTGTACCTGTTTCTGATATCGCACCGGGGTAATGCCATAGCGGTTGGCGAACGCGCGGGTCAGATGTGCCTGATCGGTGAGTCCTACCGCAGCCGCCACGCTGGCCGCGCGCTCTCCCTGCGCCAGCCGTAGCTTGGCGTCATACAGCCGGAATGCCATCAGCATCTGATGAGGTGTCACATGAAAGTGCTGGCGGAAAGCGCGTAAGAAATGCCAGGGCGATAACGATACCAGCGCGGCCAGCTCCTCCAGCCGTACCGGCTCCGCCAGATTTGCCCGCAGATAGTCGCGCACCGGTTCAAAGCGATGCTGCGCCTGTCGCGGACCCGGCGATGACATCCGCGCCAGTGGCCGCATCTGCGACAGCAGTTCCGACAGCAACCCCTGACGTGCCAGCACCGAGTCCGCCTGCCACAGCGCCGCCAGGGTCTGTGACAGCGGCTGCGCCACGCGGGGATCGGTCAGCAGTGCCTCATTAAACCACCAGCCGCGGTCGCCGGTCAGCTCATCCATTAACTGCGGCTGAATATAGATCATCTGATAACGCCAGCCTTCGGTACAGGCCGACTCACCGGTATGCAGTTCGTCCGGATTCATCATTACCAGCGAATCTTTCGGCGCGGTGTATTGGGTGCCGCGATAGCGAAAGCGCTGAGCGCCCGCTTCAATGGTGCCGATCCCAAAGGCTTCATGGGTATGCGGTTCAAAGGCGTAGCGGGAGATGTGCGCCTGATAGAGTTCCACGCCGGGTAACTCCGACAGCTGCTGAAACTGCGCGCGATCTTTCTCGCAGGGAAAAATAGCCGGAACGCCCTCCACGTCACTCTCCTCAATTCACCAATATGTGGTTTAGCATGCCTCTGATGGGCGATAAAATGCAAAACATTGCTATCCGACCTGCGCCAGGCAACACTGTTTTTTTCACTCCTCAGGATAAAGCATGGCACAGCGAGTGGTATTGGTTATCGATATGCAAAATGGCGTGTTCGCTACGCCCCGTTTTGACCGGCCAGGCCGGGTGGCGCAGATAAACCGCCTGACTGAACGCGCCGACGTCACGGTGTTTATTCAGCACACCGAAGAAGAGAGCCTGCCTGAAGGCAGCGAAGCCTTTGCGCTGTTGCCCGACATCCGGCAGCCTGCCGGCGCCTGCTTTATCACTAAAACCGCCTGCGATAGCTTCTGGCAAACCGGTCTGGCGGCACTGCTTGAGACGCTGGCGGTGAAGGAATTTGTGGTGTGCGGCTGTGCCACAGACTACTGCCTGGATACCACGATTAAAGTCGGGGCCAGTGCGGGCTATCGCATCACCGTGGCGTCGGATGCGCATACCACCGCCGACCGCCGCTGGGCGAGCGCCGAACAGCTGATAGGCCAGCATAATGAGGTGTGGTCATCGCTGCTGATACCCGGCAATGTGCCGCGCGTGCTGAGCTGCGACGCAATTCTGGCCGAATGGTCGTCAGACGTCTGAGTTGTAATGGCTGAGTTCTGAGCTCTGGGCTCTGAGTTCTGAGTTCTGAGTTCTGAGTTCTGAGTTCTGACAGGATTTGCTGTTTCAGCCGTTACGGACATAAAAAAGGCCCGGTATGCCGGGCCTGTTTATAACAGATGTCACACGGTGACAGGGATCAGAACGGAATATCGTCGTCAAAATCCATTGGCGGTTCGTTGTTGTTGCTGGCAGGTGCGCTTTGTGGCTGCTGCTGCGGACGAGACTGCGCGCCGCCGCTGAACTGATTGTTGCTGCCCTGCGGCTGCTGTGGCTGACCCCAGCCATTGTTGTTGCCGCCGCCCTGCGCGCCGCCTGCCGGTGCACCGGCGTTACCGCCCTGCTGACGGCCGCCCAGCATCTGCATGGTGCCGCCGACGTTGACCACCACTTCCGTGGTGTAACGTTCCTGGCCGCCCTGGTCCTGCCATTTGCGGGTACGCAGCTGGCCTTCGATATAGACCTGAGAACCTTTACGCAGATACTCGCCCGCCACTTCGGCCAGCTTGCCAAACAACACCACACGGTGCCATTCAGTGATCTCTTTGTTTTCACCGGTCTGCTTGTCGCGCCAGCTTTCCGACGTAGCCAGCGTAATGTTGGCAACAGCGCCACCATTTGGCATATAACGTACTTCCGGATCCTGACCCAGATTCCCGACAAGAATCACTTTGTTAACGCCACGACTGGCCATGTTGCTGTCTCCCGATGAGTTAATGCATAGAGTCTAATCTACCAATTCTAACACGTCCTGCTGTCTGTTTCCCACTTTAGAGCGGGGTTCCAGTTTTAATCCTCCAGCGCCAAAAGGCAAAGAGTACTGGATATTTATTCAGTCTATTTTTTGTGCCATAATGACACGTTTATTCTGGCCGTGTCGGCAAGGCGCGGTGAGTGCTGCTAATCCGGGAAAGGTGAATGGATAAGATCGAAGTTCGTGGTGCCCGCACCCATAATTTGAAAAACATCAACCTGACCATCCCACGCGACAAACTCATTGTGGTGACCGGCCTGTCAGGTTCAGGTAAATCCTCACTGGCGTTTGATACGCTGTATGCGGAAGGTCAGCGCCGCTATGTAGAGTCGCTCTCTGCGTATGCGCGCCAGTTTCTTTCGTTAATGGAGAAGCCGGACGTCGATCATATCGAAGGTTTGTCGCCCGCCATCTCCATTGAGCAGAAATCAACCTCACATAACCCGCGATCAACGGTGGGAACCATCACCGAGATCCACGACTACCTGCGCCTGCTGTTTGCCCGCGTCGGTGAGCCACGCTGCCCGGATCACGATGTGCCGCTGGCGGCGCAGACCGTCAGCCAGATGGTCGATCAGGTGCTCTCCCAGCCGGAAGGCCGCCGCTTAATGCTGCTGGCACCGGTGGTGAAAGACCGTAAAGGCGAGCACACCAAAACGCTGGAGAATCTGGCGTCGCAGGGCTACATCCGGGCGCGTATCGACGGGGAAGTGTGCGATCTCTCCGATCCGCCGAAGCTTGAGCTGCAGAAGAAGCACACCATTGAGGTGGTCATCGATCGCTTTAAGGTGCGCGCCGATCTCGCCACTCGTCTGGCCGAATCGTTCGAAACCACACTGGATCTCTCCGGCGGCACGGCGATCGTGGCGGATATGGATGACAGTGCGGCCGAAGAGCTACTGTTCTCTGCCAACTTTGCCTGCCCGATTTGTGGCTACAGCATGAGTGAGCTGGAACCGCGCCTGTTCTCGTTTAACAACCCGGCGGGCGCCTGCCCGACCTGTGACGGGCTGGGCGTGCAGCAATATTTTGACCCGGACCGGGTGGTGCAGAACCCGGAACTCTCGCTGGCGGGCGGCGCGATCCGCGGCTGGGATCGCCGTAACTTCTACTATTTTCAGATGCTGCGCTCACTGGCGGAACATCTCGATTTCGATATTGAAGCCTCGTTTGGCAGCCTGCCGGATAACGTTCAGAAAGTCATTCTGTACGGTTCGGGTAAAGAGAGCATTGAGTTTAAGTACATCAACGATCGCGGTGACACCTCTGTGCGTCGCCATCCGTTCGAAGGCGTGCTGAACAATATGGAGCGCCGTTACAAAGAGACCGAGTCATCAGCGGTGCGCGAAGAGCTGGCGAAATTTATCAGCAACCGTGCCTGTGCCACCTGCGAAGGAACGCGTCTGCGTCGTGAAGCGCGTCACGTCTTCGTAGAGAACACCACGCTGCCGACCATCTCTGAGATGAGTATCGGCCACGCGATGTCGTTCTTTGAAAACCTGAAGCTCAGTGGTCAGCGGGCGCAAATTGCCGAAAAAGTGCTGAAAGAGATCAGCGATCGCCTGAGCTTCCTGGTGAATGTCGGCCTGAACTACCTGTCGATGTCCCGTTCGGCGGAAACCCTTTCCGGCGGTGAAGCACAGCGTATCCGTCTGGCCAGCCAGATCGGTGCCGGTCTGGTGGGCGTCATGTACGTGCTGGATGAGCCCTCTATCGGTCTGCATCAGCGCGATAACGAGCGGTTGCTCGGTACGCTGATTCACCTGCGCGATCTTGGTAATACGGTAATCGTGGTTGAGCATGATGAAGATGCGATTCGCGCGGCTGACCATGTGATCGATATCGGCCCCGGCGCCGGCGTGCATGGCGGCCAGGTGGTCGCCGAAGGCACCGTGGATGAGATCATGGCGCAGGAAGCGTCACTGACCGGTCAGTTCCTCAGCGGCAAGCGTGAAATCGCCGTTCCGCCGCAGCGCGTTAAAGGCGATCCGGCCAAAGTGCTGAAGGTAACCGGCGCACGCGGTAACAACCTCAAGGATGTGACGCTGACGCTGCCGGTGGGTCTGTTTACCTGCATCACCGGCGTCTCCGGTTCAGGTAAATCGACGCTGATCAACGATACCCTGTTCCCGATTGCCCAGCGGGCGCTGAACGGCGCAACCATCGCCGAGCCAGCGGCCTATCGTGAAGTGACCGGCCTGGAGCATTTCGATAAGGTCATCGACATCGACCAGAGCCCGATTGGCCGTACACCGCGCTCCAACCCGGCCACCTACACCGGCATTTTCACGCCGGTGCGTGAACTGTTTGCTGGCGTGCCGGAAGCGCGCTCGCGCGGCTACAATCCGGGCCGCTTCAGTTTCAACGTGCGCGGCGGACGCTGTGAAGCCTGTCAGGGCGATGGCGTGCTGAAAGTCGAAATGCACTTTTTGCCGGACATTTATGTGCCGTGCGATCAGTGCAAAGGCAAACGCTATAACCGCGAAACGCTGGAAGTGAAGTACAAAGGCAAGAGCATCCACGAAGTGCTGGAGATGACCATTGAAGAAGCGCGTGAGTTCTTTGATGTGGTGCCGGCGCTGGCGCGTAAGTTGCAGACGCTGATCGATGTCGGTCTCTCTTACATCCGCCTTGGCCAGTCAGCGACGACCCTTTCCGGTGGTGAAGCACAGCGCGTTAAGCTGGCGCGTGAGCTGTCGAAGCGCGGTACCGGCCAGACGCTCTATATCCTGGATGAGCCAACCACCGGTCTGCACTTTGCCGATATTCAGCAACTGCTGGAAGTGCTGCATCAGTTGCGCGACCAGGGCAATACCATCGTGGTGATTGAGCACAACCTTGACGTGATCAAGACCGCCGACTGGATTGTCGATCTCGGTCCGGAAGGCGGCAGCGGCGGCGGCGAGATTCTGGTTGCCGGTACGCCAGAAACGGTGGCGGAGTGTGAAAAATCACATACCGCACGCTTCCTCAAACCGTTGCTGAACAAATAAACCTCAGGCCCGCCGCGTGCGGGCCTTTTTTTTCTGCTGCTCATTCAGCCAGAGAAATGCAGGATCAGGCAAGATTCAGACACCTATAGGCATATACGCTTTCCGCTACGCTGACTATCCTTAATCGGTTCCTCTTTGGCACGCCCTGCGCGTCGCCCTGTTTTCGCCGCAGCCGTTCGCTGCCGCGCTTCAACGAAAAACACTCACGACACATCGAAACTGGAGACACCATGAATATTACGCATGCGTATGCTGCTCAGGATGCAAAATCCAAACTGGCACCGTTCGATTATCAGCCGCGTGAGCTTCGCGCTCATGACGTACAGCTTGAGGTCCTGTTCTGTGGCGTCTGCCACTCAGACCTGCATCAGGCACGTAATGAGTGGAAGAACACCATTTTCCCGGTGGTGCCTGGCCATGAAATCGTCGGCCGCGTCACTGCCGTGGGTCCGCAGACCCAGAAATACAAAGTCGGCGATCTGGTCGGCGTCGGCTGCATGGTCGACTCCTGCCGCAGCTGTCCGAGCTGTCAGGAAGGTTTAGAGCAGTATTGCGAAAACGGCTTTGTCGGCACCTATAACGGTGAAGATCGCGAAACCGGCGCGATTACCTACGGCGGCTACTCAACCGCGATGGTCGTCGATGAGAGCTTCGTGCTGCGCATTCCTGAAAATCTGGAGCTGGCTGGCGTTGCTCCGCTGCTGTGTGCCGGTATCACTACTTACTCTCCGCTGCGTCACTGGAATGTCGGGCCCGGCAAAAAAGTGGGTATCGTGGGGCTGGGCGGTCTCGGTCATATGGGCGTCAAAATTGCCCATGCGATGGGCGCGCATGTGGTGCTGTTCACCACTTCGCCGTCTAAAATTGAGGATGGTAAACGTCTGGGTGCCGATGAAGTGGTGATTTCGAAAGATCCGGAGCAGATGGCGCAGCACGCTAACAGCTTCGACTTCATTCTGAATACCGTGGCGGCACAGCACGATCTTAACCCGTTCATCACCCTGCTGAAGCGCGATGGCAACATGACGCTGGTTGGCGCACCGGAGCACGATCACCCGGCCCCGCAGGTATTTAACCTGATCTTTAAGCGTCGCAGCATCGCCGGTTCACTGATTGGCGGCATCGCGGAAACGCAGGAGATGCTCGATTTCTGTGGTCAGCACGGCATCACCTCTGACATTGAACTGATTGCCATGGATCAGATCAATGAAGCCTACGAGCGTATGCTGAAGAGTGATGTGAAATATCGCTTCGTTATCGATATTAATACCTTACGTAATCAGCCTGCCGCGTAAACGCGATACCCGATCGCCCTCTTCCTGACGGAAGAGGGCTTTTTATTGCCGCTTATTTGGCAGTCGCAACCTGATCAAAGGAGGCATCAACCAGATAATAGATCTGCGAATCTTTCAGCGAGCCATCCAGAAACAGGGTGCTCCAGTGTGATTTGTTGAGATGTTCGCTGGGAAAAATATCGTTATGCTCTTCGCGCAGCAGTTCCGCCAGCGCCGGCGTCGATTTCAGCGAGACTGCGGGCCGCCCTTTGACCTCATGCACCATCGCAAACAACACGCCGTTGCTTTTAATCTGAGTCGCTTTCCAGTCACTGTGGACGCTCTGTTCCGCGCCCGGCTTGCTCATGCAATAGGTCAGTAAATCTGAATTAGTCATTAGATTCCCCTTGTAAAGTGGCGACAATCCGCCGCGCACCGCCATCAATGCGGTGTTCGCCCAGCCAGATACCCTGCCAGGTGCCGAGCACCAGACGTCCGCGCTGAACCGGTAACAGTAATGATACCCCTAAGGTCGACGACTTAATGTGCGCGGGCATATCGTCACGTCCTTCGTAGTCGTGCTGATAAGGCGCATCTTCCGGCACGTGCCGCATGAAGTGCTGCTCCATATCGCTGCGCACCGTCGGGTCGCAATTCTCGTTTAAGGTTAACGACGCCGAGGTGTGCTGCAACAGCAGATGCAACAGGCCGGTGTTGATGTTACGCAGTGCGGAAAGCGCATCGACGATCTCATCGGTGACCAGATGAAATCCGCGTGGTTTCGCGCTAAGCGTCAGAATTTGTTGATGCCACATAATTTTTCCTGAAACGATGACCCCGTTTAAGTGTGCAGCATGTCGGCAAAAGGTAAACCCTGAGGACAAATAAAAAAACCGCCGGAAAGAGTGGTAGTGCTCGTCAGTTGAGCCACTGATGATAACGCAGTCTGGTGATGCAGTCTGGTGCCGCTCCGGGGCTGGCGGTCCTCGCGCCGCTGCGCGGTGCCTTCACGTCATTCCTCTGCCTGACGCACCGCCGGGGATGGCAGATCCTGTGCCGCCCCGCCTTTCGCCCGCGTCCTGCGGGCTCTCCTGGCTAATGTTCAGCGCTGCGGATTGCCTGCCCCTGATCGGCCCCAGCCTGCTCTGAAACTTCAGTGCGTGCCGTTAAAAAGGGCACGAGAGCAGAGGCGCTCAGGCCCGCACTGCGGCTCGCTCGCCCAAAAAAAAGCTGCCACGTTTGACCGTGACAGCCTATACAAATCTCACCTTCACTGACCAGCATTACGGACAGGGTCGGCGTTTTTTTGCAGAACGGATCGGTTGTTACATCACCGCGGCAAAGGCTTCCGCCACCTGATGCACATTTTTGCTGTTCAGGCCGGCAACACACATCCGGCCGCTGCCGACCAGATAGATGCCGAACTCATTGCGCAGGCGATCAACCTGCTGCGCGCTCAGGCCGGTATAGCTGAACATGCCGCGCTGCTTCAGCAGGTAGTCAAAGTTTTTACCCGGCAGCGCGGTGCTCAGCACCTCTACCAGCGACTGACGCATGGCCAGAATGCGCAGGCGCATCGCTTCCACTTCCGCCAGCCAGTTCGCTTTCAGGGCCTCATCGTTCAGCACCCGCGCCACCACCTGCGCACCGAAATTCGGTGGGCTGGAGTAGTTGCGGCGTACGGTGGCTTTCAGCTGGCCCAGCACCCGAGCCGACTCTTCGGCGCTGTCGCAGACGATCGACAGTCCGCCAACGCGTTCGCCGTAGAGAGAGAAGATTTTGGAGAAGGAGTTGCTGACCAGCGCAGGCAGTCCCGCTGCCGCTACGGCGCGCAGGGCATACGCATCCTGCTCCATACCCGCTCCGAAGCCCTGGTAGGCGATGTCGAGGAACGGAATCAGCTGCTGTGCCTTCAGCACCTCAACGGTCTGATCCCACTGCGCATCAGTCAGATCGGCACCGGTTGGGTTATGGCAGCACGGATGCAGCAAGACGATGCTCTGCGCGGGCAGTGCTTTCAGCGCGCTGATGAAAGCGTCAAACCGCACGCCGTGGGTCTCCGCGTCATACCACGGATAGGTATTGACCTCGAAACCGGCACCGTTAAAAATCGCGACGTGGTTTTCCCAGGTCGGATCGCTGACCCAGACCGCAGACTGCGGGAAATAGCGCTTCAGGAAATCCGCACCGACTTTCAGCGCGCCAGAACCGCCCAGCGTCTGAATCGAGGCGATGCGTCCCGCCTGCAGCATCGGATGGTCGGCACCAAACAGTAATGGCGCAATCGCGCTGCGATAGCTGTTCAGCCCTTCCATCGGCAGATAGAGCGACGCCTGCTGAGGCTCAGCGTGCATCTGCTGCTCAGCGGCAGCCACCGCTTTCAGCTGCGGGATGATGTTCTGCTCGTCATAATAAAGCCCGATACTGAGGTTCACTTTGTGTTCGCGTGGGTCTTGTTTAAAGGCTTCCATCAACGACAGAATCGGGTCGCCAGCATAGGCATCAACGTTTTGAAACACGGTGTAGGTCTCCATGAGTGGTCTTCGGGTAACAGAGTGTCATTAAACCAGGTAACGTCCTGGACGGTGGTTCATTGCGATAATCAGGTTCAGGATAACCGCGCCGCCAATTGAGGCGAGCAGAATCGGCACGCTCACCACAAACAGTGATGCCAGCACCACGCAGGTATCCACCGCCATTTGCAGCTTACCGGCACGAATGCCAAAGCGATCCTGTAGCCACAGCGCCAGAATGTTGATGCCGCCCAGGCTGGCTTTATGACGAAACAACACTATAAACCCGATTCCCATGATGACGTTACCGAACAATGTCGCATAGAACGGATCGAGGGCGGAAAAATGGACAAACAGCGGATGCAGGTGGGTAAACAGTGACACCAGCCCGACGGCACAAAAAGTTTTCAGGGTAAATTCCCAGCCCATGCGTTTTACCGCCAGCCAGTAGAACGGAATATTAATCAGAAAAAAGGCGCTGCCAAAAGATAGCGGCGACAAATAGCTGATCAGGAAGGCGATGCCTGCGGTACTGCCGGTCAGCGCGCCGGCCTGTTTCAGCATAATGACGCCAAACGAGACCATCAGCGTGCCAAGCACAATCGCCAGCGCATCTTCAATGCGTGAGTGGGGAATGCGGGAAGGTTCTGCAACGTTATCCATGGGGTTATCTCAATGCAAATGATGCGGGTCAGATGCAAAAAACGCACCATACCGGTGGCATGAAGCGGCCACCGGCAGGGTGCCAGCGATTATCCCATTGATATCTAAGGCGCTTTATTGCAGGGTTTGATGCAAAAATCTACGGTGAAACCGTCAACTCATGCACAAATATCTGTTCTGGTGCGCATTCTTTGCATTATTTGCCGCAAGTTTGCACCAAAACCGCACAACACGCACCTTTTTAGCGCGTCTTGTGCTCAGGCGTCATCATTAGCCCGTTCTCTTTCAGCCGTCCCAGCACCACCGAGGTTTTAACGTGGGAAACGCTTTGATGTCCCGCCACCAGCTGGCTGATTAATGCGCTGAGTGAGTTGAGATCGGCCACGGCCACTTTCAACAGATAATCGGCATCGCCGGTGGTTTTGTAGGCATCAACAATCGCCTCTTCCTGCTCCACCATCCGATGAAAACTGTCGACATATTCGGCAGTGTGATTAATCAGGCGCACCTCAATTAACCCGACCATTCCCAGTCCAATCGCATCTGGCGACAGCCGGGCATGATAGCCAAGAATCAGATTGGCCTGTTCGAGATTGATCCGGCGGCGTGAGCATTGTGACGCCGACAGGCCGACCAAATCGCTTAATTCCTGATTGGTCAGTCGGCCGTTAGATTGTAATAAAGTCAGGATCTTAAGATCGTAATCGTCTACGTGAGTCATTCCGTTTCCACAGCGTTATAGGCATCGCTTTGTTACAGATAACCCGATAATCGGCGGGGTTGTCCAACACTATTTTCTGATGATGGGGGCTGTCATGCACAGATCGTGCATGACAGCACAAAGATGGGATTATTCGTCGTCGTATTGCGGGCCAGCGTAGTTATCGAAACGCGACCACTGTCCGTTAAAGGTCAGACGCACCGTGCCGATGGGACCGTTACGCTGTTTACCGAGGATGATCTCGGCGATCCCTTTAAGATCGCTGTTTTCGTGGTAGACCTCATCGCGATAGATAAACATGATCAGATCCGCATCCTGCTCGATCGAGCCGGATTCACGCAGATCCGAGTTAACCGGCCGCTTATCGGCACGCTGCTCCAGTGAGCGGTTCAGCTGCGACAGCGCAACGACCGGCACGTTCAGCTCTTTGGCCAGCGCTTTCAGCGAGCGCGAAATCTCGGCGATCTCCAGCGTACGGTTGTCCGACAGGGAAGGCACGCGCATCAGCTGCAGGTAGTCGATCATGATCATGCTTAATCCCCCGTTTTCACGGTAGATGCGGCGGGCACGCGAGCGCACTTCGGTCGGCGTCAGGCCAGAAGAGTCATCAATGAACATGTTCTTCTTTTCCAGCAGGATGCCCATGGTGCCGGAGATTCGCGCCCAGTCCTCATCATCCAGCTGGCCGGTACGAATACGGGTCTGATCCACCCGCGACAATGAGGCCAGCATACGCATCATGATCTGTTCGCTGGGCATTTCGAGGCTGAATATCAGCACCGGTTTATCCTGCAGCATGGCGGCGTTTTCGCACAGGTTCATCGCGAAGGTGGTTTTACCCATTGAGGGACGCGCCGCGACGATAATCAGATCAGAGCGCTGCAGACCGGCGGTTTTCTTGTTCAGATCCTGATAACCGGTATCGACGCCGGTGACGCCATCGTGCGGCGTCTGATAAAGCGATTCGATTCGGGAAACGGTCGCCTCAAGGATCTGCTCGATGTTTTTCGGGCCGACATCCTTATTAGCGCGCGCTTCAGCAATTTTAAAGACGTTCGATTCGGCGAAGTCCAGCAGCTCTTCGCTGTTGCGGCCCTGCGGATCGTAGCCCGCATCAGCGATCTGGTTGGCAACCGAAATCATCTCACGGACGACAGCGCGTTCACGCACGATATCGGCATAAGCGCCGATGTTCGCTGCGCTGGGGGTGTTTTTCGCCAGTTCAGCAAGGTAGGCAAAGCCGCCAGCCATCTCCAGCTCGCCGCGCGTTTCCAGCGACTCAGAAAGCGTGATCAGGTCGATGGGCTTGCTGTTTTCCAGCAGCCGCTGCATCTCGGAAAAAATCAGCCGGTGCGAACGGTTGAAGAAATCACTGGCGACCACGCGCTCGGAGACGTTATCCCAGCGCTCATTATCCAGCATTAACCCACCGAGCACCGATTGCTCCGCTTCCAGCGAATGCGGGGGCATTTTCACGCCTTCCAGCTGGCGATCCTGCGTTTCGTTCGATTTGTTGGTGGGTTTATTTCCTGCCATAGTGAATGCATTACCGATCTTCTGTGGGGACGCGCAAGTATACCTCAGTTGGGGGGCGCGCCTCACCCTCATGATGAAACAATCACAGGAGTAAGCATGGCAAAGCGTATTCAGTTCAACGCGCACGGCGGCCCGGAAGTTCTGCAGTGGGCTGATTTTGAACTTGCCGACCCTGCCGGAAATGAAGTTCAGGTAGAAAATCGCGCCATCGGCATTAACTACATCGATACCTATCTGCGTAGCGGGCTCTATCCGGTCAGCGATTTCCCGTCCGGTCTTGGCACCGAAGCGGCTGGCGTGGTGACGCGAGTGGGCCGTGACGTCACCCTGTTTAAACCGGGCGATCGGGTCGTCTATTGCCAGGCCGCGCTTGGCGCCTACAGTGAAGTGCATAACGTGGCAGAAGATCGCCTGATGCATCTGCCGGACGCGATCGGTTTTGAGCAGGGCGCGGCCAGTTTCCTTAAAGGGCTGACGACTCAGTATCTGCTGCGCCAGACCTATAAAGTCAAAGCGGACGAAACCTTTCTGTTTCACGCTGCCGCAGGCGGTGTTGGCCTGATCGCCTGTCAGTGGGCCAAAGCGCTGGGTGCGCACCTGATTGGTACCGTCGGCTCGGCAGAAAAGGCGGCGCTGGCAAAAAACGCCGGCGCCTGGGCCACCATTAACTATCGCGAAGAGAACATTGCCCAGCGCGTCAACGAACTCACTCAGGGGAAAAAAGTCGGCGTCGTCTATGACTCGGTCGGGAAAGATACCTGGGAAGCGTCGCTGGATTCGCTACGCCGCCACGGTCTGATGGTCAGTTTTGGCAACGCTTCCGGCCCGGTGACCGGCGTCGATCTGGGCATTCTGAACAAGAAAGGCTCGCTGTTTGTTACCCGCCCTTCGCTGTTTGGCTACATCACGAATCGTCAGGAGCTGGAAACCGCCAGTGCCGAGCTCTTTTCACTGCTGGCCAGCGGCGCGATCAAGGTAGAGGTGCCGGAACAGCAGAAGTTTGCCCTGAAGGAGGCGGGTAAAGCGCATCAGATGCTGGAAAGCCGCGCCACCCAGGGGTCGAGCCTGTTGATCCCCTGATCGGCAGCAAAGCGTAATAAACAAAAAGGGCTTCCCGCAGGAAGCCCTTCTCTATTTTTTATTTTCGTTCGCGCTGGTGTAGGGACAGCGGCGATAAATACGTTTTGACTCAACGGCGACTATCCTGCCAGAAAACATAAGTAAAAAATATGTTTAATTGCAGATAACGTCTAAGCAAAGCCTCACTCTGTGATCATCTCCGCATTTATCGCCAGCCTTTTCTGTCTAAGCTGTTGATCTTACGTTTGAGTTTACGCCATTCGCGCGTATTGCGATCGCCGAAAAAAGCGCGATGCAGCCAGACAGCGGCCACCGCCAGCACCAGCCACGGCAACACTTTGATAACAAGTGCAAACAGTCCGCCGACGAACATTACCAGGGTAGCGACTACCAGCGCAGCCAGCACGCCGAGCAGTGACACACCGGTGACCAACAGCATCAGGAAAAACCCCAATACAAATAAAATTTCCACGTTAGCGCTCCTTATTGAGACTCGTTGTAACGATCATTACAAGAAACGTGCCAACCTGTAAGTGATTGTTTTATCGGACTACAGCCCAAACAACAGACCCATTATTCGTCAAAAAAACCAAATTTCGGCGTAAAAAAAACCAGCCCACCGGGCTGGTCTCTTTTCACGCAGATCGATCAGGCTTCCTGCGGGATTTTATCCGCGACCAGCGCCAGCGCAGCTTCCAGCACGCGCACATCCGCGCCCGGTTTGTGGGCATTTTCACTGAGATAGCGTCGCCACTGGCGAGCGCCAGGAATCCCCTGGAACAGACCGAGCATATGACGGGTCACATGGCCCAGGTAAGTGCCCTTCGCCAGTTCAGCTTCAATGTAAGGATACATGGCGCGAACCACCGCCACCGGATCGGCCGCCGGATGCTGGCGACCAAACAGTTGCTGATCTACCTGCGCCAGAATGCCGGGATTCTGATAGGCTTCGCGGCCCATCATTACGCCATCCAGATGCTGCAGGTGAGTCTGCGCTTCTTCCAGCGTTTTCACGCCGCCGTTAATTGCCAGCGTCAGGTGCGGGAAATCCCGTTTCAGCTGATAGACGCGTGGATAATCCAGCGGCGGAATTTCGCGGTTCTCTTTCGGGCTCAGGCCCGACAGCCAGGCTTTACGCGCATGGATGATAAACGTTTCGCATCCGCCGCGTTCGGCTACCGTGCCGACAAAATCGGTCAGGAACGCATAGCTATCCTGCTCATCAATCCCGATACGCGTTTTCACCGTCACCGGAATCGATACCACATCGCGCATCGCCTTGATGGCGTCAGCCACCAGATCGGCTTCCGCCATCAGGCAGGCGCCGAAGCGGCCATTCTGTACCCGGTCAGAGGGACAGCCGACGTTGAGATTTACTTCATCATAGCCGCGCTGTTCAGCCAGCTTCGCGCAGTGCGCCAGCGCGGCGGGATCGCTGCCACCGAGCTGCAAAGCAACCGGATGTTCATCCTCGCTGTAGGCCAGGTAATCGCCTTTACCATGAATGATCGCGCCGGTGGTGACCATTTCGGTATAGAGCAGCGTATCGCCGGTAAGCTGGCGATGAAAATAGCGGCAGTGGCGATCGGTCCAGTCGAGCATCGGGGCAATCGAGAAACGTTGCGAAGAAAATGTATCCATGAAGCGCAGGCAATCCGGTATCTAAGAGTGATTGAATTCTGTGCAAGGATAACACAAGGGCGGGCGATAGTGCATCGCCCGCCCCGGAACCGCAGCTAAAAGAGGATCAGAAATTGAAGCCGAGCTGCATCATCGCGCCCCAGGTATTGTTAGCGCCCACCGAGCCAGCCAGGTCCAGATGGACCGCCTTGTTAAACGGTGACAGGCCAAAACCAGCGGTCGCGACGTTCTCATCATTTGAACGCATATCGGCGCGATAACCGGCCCGTAACTGTAACCAGTCGAGCACCCGATATTCCGCACCGACCGCGGCATACTGGCTGTTATCCTGAGTTTTAAAACGTTTGGTTTCGGTCAGGTCAACATCACCGGTGACGGTAAACGGCCCTTTATCCCAGGCCAGACCGGTAGTGACCAGCGGACGGATCTGGTAAGTATCGCGGAAGCCGTTAACCTCTTTGGTCTGCAGATCGCGGGAAACCAGGTTTTGTCCGGTGATACCCAGCGTCCAGTTTTCAGCAAAGGTGGTTGCCAGGCCGGCATCGACGTTAAAGCCGGTGTCCGAGCTGCGATACTGGCTATTGTTGATGTCACTTTTGTCGTAGTTGTAGATGCTGGCGGTGTAGTTATAGAGCCAGGTTTTCTGCAACTTCGGCGTGACGCCCACCGACACCGGCTGACCGGCAATGGTAAATTCATGCGCCACCGCAACACCGTAATCGGTGACCAGCGCCGCTAAACCGTTGGCGCTGGAACGCAGGTTGTTCTGGTCGCCCGGACGTGGGAGCACCGTGCCGTTAGCCACGCCGCGCAGATAATCGATATCGCTCTGGACGACGTTGGCACGCACGTGTGCCGAGCCATAGGCTTTGGTAATAAAGGCAAAAGGCAGCGTCTCATTGGGAACAGTGACCGCCAGCGCCACCCCGGCACTGCCGTCTGCTTTGTTGCCGCGCAGATCGTTTAACTTGTTGGCGACGTCGCCTGAGGCGGCGCGCACTTCAGGATAGCCACGCAGATAATCGGCAAAGGTCAGGTTGCCGATCACATCGCGGTAACGATCAACGGTATCGGTGATGTCATCCACTTTGTCGATCAGGTGATCTTTGTCGGTAACCTGAATACCGGCTGAAGGGAAAATAATACTGACGCTATCATCGGGTTTGGCTCGCGTCATTAAAGCCGGGTTGGCCAGTACCGCGGAGCCATAAAGAGAAGATGCGACGCCGGTACCGCCCATGGCGTCATTACGTGCATCATACCAGGTTCCCGCCGCCATGGCGGAAGAAGAAAGGAAAAGCGCATTCAATACAGCGGTGTACACCAGCGCTGAGCGTTGAGCGGATTTTTTCACCATTTGCCTGCTATCACCTGAGAAATTGCCGTTGAAACATTCAACGACTGAATAGTTTGTTAACCCTATTGTGAACGTTGGCTAACGCGTTATTGCTGTGAATTCAAAGGAAACAGTGCCTTAATTCGAAGGATTGGAGGTTTTCCAATCAGAAAGTCATAATTTTTATTCAAAATACAGGGTAAAAATTAAAATAATACCAGACATTTCTTAAGTCTTTCTGAACATTACTTCTTAACTCCGTGAGATGCAAAGCAAAAGCGCTAAACGGCGCGTTGCGGGCCGTCATCATGTGGATCTGATTTATCCCCGATAACGCGCCATCGCGATACCCTACTCCTCTTTGCTGCTGTTTTTACGCGCAAAAAGGCGTGCTGATCCGCCCGGCAACCAACCTCTGCGCGGCTAAATTTTGTGTGATAAAATAACATCACTTATCCAGCGGAGAACTTTCATGTCAAACATGACGTCACAGCAAATAATGACCCAGGCGGAAAAACTGTGCCTGCAGCGCGGTGTGCGTCTGACGTCGCAACGGGCGGAAGTGTTGCGATTAATGGCTGAGCAGCCAGGTTCAATCAGCGCCTATGACCTGCTGGATCAACTCCGGGTCAGCGAACCGCAGGCCAAGCCGCCCACCGTTTATCGGGCGCTCGATTTTCTGCTGGAACAGGGCTTTATCCACCGGGTAGAGTCCAATAATAGCTATGTTATGTGTCACCATTTCGAGGCACCGGCCCACACGTCGGTGATGCTGGTATGTGACCGCTGTGCCGCTGTAACTGAGAAACAGGCACAGGGCGTCGAAAAGATCATCGCGACACTGGCTGGCGAGGCACAATTTGCCCTGCGTCACAGCGTGATTGAAGCACATGGATTATGTGAGAGTTGTGTTGCAGTGGAAGCCTGCACGCACCATGAAAGTTGCGAGCACGATCATCAGAGCGAGGGTAAAAAGCGGGGAAAACGCGGGTAATGTGCACATCCTTGTGCGGTTGCCGGTATGAGCCGTACCGGCGGGTAGGAGCTTTATCCGTAAATCTGCGTGATTACCAACGGTAATCTTTGTTCTGACCTTCCCAGTCCGTTACTTCGCGCTCTGCATCTTCTTTTGCATAGCCATAACGTTCCTGAATTTTTCCGACCAGCTGATCGCGCTTGCCTTCAATAACCTGCATGTCATCGTCGGTCAGCTTGCCCCATTTCTCTTTCACGTTGCCTTTAAACTGCTTCCAGTTGCCGCTCGCTTGATCTTTATTCATGGCAGACCTCTATGTCATCCTTTGGTTGCATCATTTATCTTGAAAGAAAACAAAATGACGATATAAAGCGCTGGTTTACTGCGCTGCTTACGGTTAATTGTAGTAGAAGATTTTAGGGTTGCTGGAATAATACAGAATAATCTGTAGCGAACCGGCTAAAGCCGCCCGCTATCAGGCGTCGAACCAGCTGTTCTGCTGCCAGTGTTTACGCCAGATTAGCCACAGCGACACGCCGCGCAGCGCCAGGAAAACCGTTACCGCCAGCCACAATCCGTGGTTGCCCAGTATCGGGACGCTGAGAAGCGTCAGGAAGTAGCCGAGTGCCGCCACCATCATGCTGTTACGCATCTCCCGGCCACGGGTCGCGCCAATAAACATGCCATCCAGCAGATAACACCAGACGCCAATCAGCGGCAGAATAACCTGCCATACCAGATAGCGATCGGCGGCCTGTTGCAGCGGTTCAAGGGAGGTCAGCAGCGCCACGATGTGCGGGCCGCAGAGTGCATAGAGCAGCGAAAAACCGATTGCCACTACCACCGCCTGGCGGCAGGCGGCATGCCAGACGCGCAGCAATTTGCTGCCATCTTTTGCGCCGTGTGCTTCGCCGGCAAAGGCTTCCACCGCATAGGCGAAACCGTCAAGCGCGTAGGCGGTAAAGGTGATAAACATCAACAGCACCGCATTGACTGCCACCACCTGCGGACCGATGCGCGCGCCCAGTACGGTCAGTGAGGCAAAACAGAGCTGCAGCAGTAACGAACGCAGCATGATGTCGCGATTAAGCCGCAGCAGGCGCTGAATATCACCGCGCCAGCTCTGCTTCAGTATTGCCGTAGTGATGCCGCGCAGTTTCAACACCCGCCAGACCATTACCGCACCGACGGCCAGCGTGATGTACTCTGCCAGTGCGGTCGCGGTTGCCGCTCCCGCCACGCCCCAGTGCAGCCCCATCACCAGCCACAGATCGAGCACAATATTGACCAGATTACCGACCACCAGCAGGATGACCGGTGCCCGCGCATACTGCACACCGAGCAGCCAGCCAAGGATCACCAGGTTTGCCAGCGTGGCAGGCGCACTCAGCCAGCGGATCTGAATAAACAGCGTCGCCTGTTGCAGAACCTTGGGATCGCCGCCAATCAGAGAGGTCGCCATGCTGGTGATGGGGGTACGCAGACAGATGAACAGCACGCCAGCCAGCAGCGCAATGATTAAAGGCTGGGTCAGCGCGCGTGCCAGTGCCCTTTTATCGCCCGCGCCGAATGCCTGCGCCGTCAGGCCAGTGGTACTCATTCGCAGGAACAGCAACAGCATGAAGAGGAAACTGGTGACTGTCGTCCCGACCGCAACCCCGCCAAGATAGACCGGGCTGTCGAGATGACCAATGACAGCGGTATCGACCACACCCAGTAAGGGTACGGTGATGTTAGAAAGGATCATCGGCAGCGCGAGCCGCCAGAGTTTTTTGTCGGTAGCCGTTAAAAAACGCATTCGCAGTTCCGTGCTCAGCGCTGCAGAGAGGGGAGCTGCAGCGACAAAATTAGGGCCGACAGAATAGCATCAGACGCTACGAATGCGCGGTTATATCAGGCTCAGAGCCACTCGCCGTTGCGAACCACACCCACCGCCAGACCTTCAACGGTCAGTGACTGCGCGCGCGTATCGACGACGATCGGATCAAAGTCGCTGTTTTCCGGCAGGAGATGCACGATAGCGCCCTGCTTTTTCCAGCGTTTCACCGTCACTTCATCATCAATGCGGGCCACGACAACCTGGCCGTTACGGACATCCTGGGTTTTATGCACCGCGAGCAGGTCGCCATCCATAATCCCGATATCTTTCATCGACATTCCGCTGACGCGCAGCAGGAAGTCGGCAGAGGGTTTGAACAGGCCCGGATCGACTTTGTAATGAGTTTCGATATGTTCCTGCGCCATGATCGGCTCACCGGCAGCGACCCGGCCAATTAACGGCAGACCTTCAGAGGCCTCTTCTTCCATTAACAGACGGATACCGCGCGAGGCACCAGAGACAATCTCAATCACCCCTTTACGTGCCAGCGCTTTAAGATGCTCTTCTGCCGCATTCGGCGAGCGGAAACCCAGCTGCGCGGCAATTTCTGCACGCGTAGGCGGCATGCCCGTTTGAGTAATATGGTCGCGAATCAGGTCATAGACCTGCTGCTGCCTGCTGGTTAATGCTTTCATCCCGCCCCCTGGTTGTTTATACAGTCGCTGTGAGTATATACAGGTATTGGCGAAATGGAAACCGATTCTCAGGCAAAAACGCGCCAGATGGCGCGTTGTGGAAAGGTTATCGCAAATGTGTCCAGAGCAGCGCGATCCAGACAAACAGTGCCAGTAAGATACTGATCAGCACCGCTGCCGAGCCCATATCTTTTGCCCGACCGGCTAACGGATGGCGCTCCTGACCGATACGATCCACAACCGCCTCGATGGCGCTATTGAGGATTTCAACGATGACTACCAGCACCACAGCGCCAATCATCAGGATGCGCGAGACGATATCGACATCCAGCCAGCAGGCCACAATAATGGCGACCAGCGCGGCCAGCGCTTCCTGCCGAAAAGCCGCTTCATGCTGCCAGGCGGCACGCAGGCCCTGCCATGAGTAACCTGCGGCTTTCACAATTCTTACAAGACCGGTGGCATTATTTGCCATATTGGTGGAACCCTTTCATCGGATTGACGTCAATGTCTGGGCTGCGTGCAATTGGCACCACCACAGATCTTCGCTGCGCTTTCTGGTATGCTTGCGGCGCTTTGCTAACAAGAGGCTTCATGTTGTCTATGTCAGGTTGGCGTAAACTTTATTACAAATTACTGAATTTACCACTGTCGTTTTTGGTAAAGAGTAAGGCCATTCCGGCCGATCCCGTTTCTGAACACGGTCTGGACCCGACCCGGCCCATTATGTACGTTCTGCCTTACGATTCGAAGGCCGACTTACTGACTTTACGCGCGCAGTGCCTGCGGCATCATCTGCCCGACCCGCTCTCTCCGCTGGAGATTGATGGTTCACTGCTGCCGCGCCACGTTTTTATCCACGATGGCCCGCGCGTCTTCCCCTATTTTGTGCCCAGCGTCGAATCGGTGAAGATTTTTCACGATTATCTCGACCTGCATCGCAATAACCCCAAACTGGATATTCAGATGCTGCCGGTGACGGTGATGTTTGGTCGTGCGCCAGGCCGTGAGGTTCAGGGCGAAGATGCACCGCACCTGCGGGTACTGAACGGCGTGCAAAAGTTCTTTGCGGTGATCTGGCACGGACGCGACAGTTTTGTCCGTTTCTCGCCGACCGTTTCGCTGCGCCGCATGGCGACCGAGCACGGCACCGACAAATCGATCGCCCAGAAACTGGCCCGGGTGGCGCGCATTCACTTTGCCCGTCAGCGTCTGGCGGCGGTTGGCCCGCGTTTACCGGCACGTCAGGATCTGTTTAATCGCCTGTTGCAGTCTAAAGCGATTGAAAAAGCCGTCGAAGATGAAGCCCGCAGCAAAAAAATCTCCCATGAAAAAGCGCAGCAGAATGCGGTTGAGATGATGGAAGAGATTGCGGCGAACTTCTCTTATGAAGCGATCCGCGTGACGGATCGCGTGATGGGCTGGCTCTGGAGCCGTCTCTATCAGGGCATCAACGTTAACGGCGGCGAAAAAGTGCGTCAGCTGGCGCAGGATGGACATGAAATCGTCTACGTGCCGTGCCATCGCAGCCACATGGATTACCTGCTGCTCTCTTACGTGCTCTATCATCAGGGACTGGTGCCGCCGCACATTGCCGCCGGTATCAACCTCAACTTCTGGCCAGCCGGACCGATCTTCCGTCGTCTGGGCGCGTTCTTTATTCGTCGTACCTTTAAAGGCAACAAGCTGTATGCCACGGTGTTCCGTGAGTATCTCGGCGAGTTGTTCACCCGCGGCTATTCGGTGGAATACTTTGTTGAAGGCGGTCGTTCCCGCACTGGTCGTCTGCTCGATCCGAAAACCGGGACCTTAGCGATGACCCTGCAGGCGATGCTGCGCGGCGGTAATCGCCCGATTACCCTGGTGCCGATTTACATCGGTTATGAGCACGTGATGGAAGTCGGGACTTACGCCAAAGAGCTACGCGGCGCGGCGAAAGAGAAAGAAGGCTTCATGCAGATGGTGCACGGCTTGCGTAAGCTGCGTAACCTCGGCCAGGGCTACGTTAACTTTGGCGAACCGCTGCCGCTGGTTAACTACCTTAACAAGCGGGTGCCGGAGTGGCGTGACGCCATCGATCCGATTGAGCCGCAGCGTCCCAGCTGGTTAACCCCAACCGTCAATGACATCGCAGCGAGCCTGATGGTGCGCATCAATGAAGCGGGCGCGGCCAACGCCATGAACCTGTGCGTGACCGCGCTGCTCGCCTCACGTCAGCGCTCACTTACCCGCGAACAGCTGATTGAGCAGCTTGAGTGTTATACCCAGCTACTGCGTAATGTGCCTTACTCTGCCAATGCCACCGTCCCTGACCTCTCCGCTGAGGCGCTGCTGGATCACGCGATGGGCATGAATAAGTTTGAAAGCGAGAAAGACAGCATTGGCGACATCATCATTCTGCCGCGTGAGCAGGCCGTGCTGATGACCTACTATCGCAACAACATTCACCACATGCTGGTGATGCCGTCGCTGATCGCCGCCATTGTGCAACAGCACCAGACACTGAGCGAAGCTGAGTTGCTGCGCCAGGTGAGCCTGATCTACCCGATGCTGAAGAGCGAACTGTTCCTGCGCTGGCAGACCGATGAGCTGCCGCAACTGCTGACGGAACTCAGTCAGGAACTGGCGCGTCAGGGCCTGATTACGCTGGATGATGGCCAGCTGCGCTTTACGGCGGCCCGTTACCGTACGCTGCAACTGCTGGCTGCCGGGGTGCGTGAAACGCTCCAGCGTTATGCCATCACCTTCTCGATTCTCAGTGCGAAGCCGGCGATTAACCGCGGGACGCTGGAAAAAGAGAGCCGCACACTGGCACAACGTCTGTCGGTGCTGCACGGTATCAACGCGCCGGAGTTCTTCGACAAAGCGGTCTTTACCTCGCTGGTGCTGACGCTGCGTGATGAAGGGTATATCAGCGACAGCGGCGATGCCGATGTGGTGCAGACGCTGGCGACCTGGCATATTCTGGCGGACCTGGTCACCAGCGATGTGCGCATGACCATTGAAAGCGCCGTGGCACACGACTGACACAACAAGCGTACAGTAAAAAGGCGACCTCATGAGGTCGCCTTTTTTATAGGTCAGGTCTGGTCAGATTCGCCGTGAGACGGTGCCTGCTCAGGGAACACGGTCAGATCGGAAAGACGCAAAAGCGTCATCCCTGACTGCTCGGCCAGCGCCGTCCCTGGCGCGGGACGCTTTCCTCTTCTGCCCGTATTCCCTGCGCGTTGAGCTTATCCATTGCTGTCGGATTCATCCTGCATCGGGTTTGGCGGCCTCCCGGATCGCCTTTTTTGTGCCTGAATCCCCTATCAGAACAGCTGGCTGAACGGCGGCGTATTCATCAGTACGCCGAGGAACAGTACCAGCCCGACATAATTGTTGTTCAGGAAAGCCTTAAAGCAGGCGGGGCGGTCGCGCCGGACGATCAGCTTCTGTTGATAAACGAACAGAGCAGCAGCCAGCATCAGCGTCCAGTAAAAGGCCGCGTTGAGTTGCAACAGCATACCGACCCACGCCATTAGCAGCAGCGTCGCAAGCTGCAGCAGACCGATGATTAACTTGTCGAAACGACCAAACAGAATCGCGGTCGACTTGACGCCAATCTTCACATCATCGTCACGGTCCACCATCGCATAGAGAGTGTCATAAGCCACGGTCCAGCAGATGTTGGCGAAGAACACCAGCCAGCAGACCAGAGGTAAGGACTCACTAACCGCAGCCCAGGCCATCGGGATCGCCCAGCCAAACGCGGCACCCAGCACCACCTGCGGCAGATGGGTATAGCGCTTCATGAACGGATAAACCCAGGCGAGCGCCAGACCGACCACCGAGAGCAATATCGTCATCAGGTTCATGGTCAGCACCAGCGCAAACGCCACCAGCGCCAGCACCACGAACAGCAGTCTGGCTTCCCGACTGGTGACCGCACCACTGGCTAAAGGCCGATGTTTCGTTCGCTCAACGTGTCCATCCACCTTACGGTCGGCAAAGTCATTAATGACGCAGCCCGCTGCACGCATCACGAAAACACCGGCAACAAACACCAGCAGCACCGGCAGCGGCGGGATCGCCATATCAGCCAGCCATAATGCCCACAGGGTGGGCCACAACAGCAGTAAGGTGCCGATCGGTTTATCAATGCGCATCAGGCGGCTGTAGGCCTGCCATTTATTGATATGTAAGCTCTTTTCCACCACAGGATTCCTCAGGCCAGGTCGCGATAAAGCGGCGAAGCCGGTAAAAACAGTTCCGTCAGCAGCAGCGGTTTGCCGGAGAGCCGCAGACGCGAGCGACGTCCCCACAGCGCATCAACTTTGCCCGGTTCGATAAAATCACGGGTCAGAGTTGATGAGGAGAACAGATAACGGCCCAGCGGGCGCGTACCCAGCTGCTGCAGCATCGCTTCCGGGCCATTCAGGGTACTTTCCGGCACCAGCGTGCGGCCAGCCAGCCAGGGTACGCCGTCGCCGAACAGCAGCACTTCGCGCAGCCAGAAGCGCTTATCGTCCGGTAACAGGGCCTGTTCATCGTCTAACTCGCTGGCGTCAATAAAGCCTTCACGTATCGGCTCTACCGTCACCTGCTGGCAATGCTGCTCGAAACGGCGGGTCATGGAATCTTCCTCCATCAGCCAGTCAAGCAGCGACGGCGCAAGCGCGGCCTGCGTCGGTGAAAGCCAGTTGAGCGCACGTAATAAGCTGAGTGCGTCTTGCGACATAGCACCACTCCCAATTATTTTCAGGGCGCCAGTTTAACGCAGAGTCGCGCGATGAACACCTGCCGTCGTTGCAGACGGCAGCGGGTTTATTCGCGTTTCAGGCGGTTGCTGTTCGCCAGCCACAGCGTCACCACCAGAATCAGAATCGCGGCGGAATAGCAGAGGGTGTCGAAGGGATTTTTATGATCGACAATAATCAGGCGGATAATTGCGGTGATACCGATATAGACAAAATAGCGTAACGGGAAGTGATAGCCAGACTGAAAATACTTAACAATCAACGCAATAAATTCAAAATAGAGGAAATAGATCACTATTCCCTCAATCAGCAGATAGGAAGACGACTCTTCACCGGTACTGAACAGTACGTTCGCCAGGTGAATGGTTTCTTTGCCGAGAAAGACAATCAGGATAATTGCCAGGCTAAGCAGGCCCAGATTCAGCACCCATTGCAGTACGGTCGCAAGGTGGCGGGCCAGCGGATTTTTGTCACTCATGTAGCGCCTCAGAAGAGAGTTATTAGCGGACGCTATCATGCGTGAGTGTGACCTGAATCACAATATGGCGCTTAGGCTTCGACATCAACACACAGCGCATCGTAGCGCCAGTATTCGCAATCACAATCAATGACCTGCTTTTGCCGATCGCGGTTAATCCGGGTAATCAGTAAGCCCGGGCTGCCAGCGGCAACGTTCAGCGCGGGCGCGGCGATCTCTGGCAGCGGGCCTGGCAGAATGGTAAAGCGCGCGCCACCGTAGCGAATGCCGTAGCGCTGGTCATAGAGATCGGTCAGTGAGCGGGTGAGATCTTCATCAAGCAGGCCGGGGAAAAAACGCGGATTAAGATAGTGTTCCACATACAGCACCGCGCGGCCGTCAATGCGCCGAAGCCGGCGAATGCGGTAAACCGGTGTTCCGGCTGGCAACAGCAGTGCTGTCGCTATCGCGCCCTGCACCGCAACCTGTTCAGCTGCAATCACCTCGGTGGTTGCCTGGCGCCCCTGCTCGCTTGCCATGGCATGAAAATGGCTGTGATGCAGCGGATTGTAGATCAGCCTTGGCGGCGCAATAAACCAGCCACGACGCAGTTCACGGTAGATCACGCCCTGCGCCTCCAGCTTGCCTAAGGCTTCACGCAGGGTGATGCGAGTGGTACTGAACGCCTCACTCAGCGCGCGTTCCGCAGGCAGTCGCCCGCCGCTGAACTCACCCGCCTGAATACGGCTGAGTAAGGCGCTGGCGATCACGTCCGCCGTTTTGAGTGCTATCGACTCCACAACAGTAGCCTCATTTTGGTGCGATTCCGCACTGTGACCGTTCAGATGCGCGCCTCAGCCCTTGCCAGAAACTGGCGGAGGATGAGCGCTGGCCTTCCGTCATCCCCGCACAGTATCGCTTTGTCATAAATCGTTCATATACAGGGGCTACATTGGCTCGGTTCTTGCTGGACTAGACCAGTCAGGCCCATCAACTTACACCCGGAGCAACTGAGATGAAAGCGTTTATCGCCTCTGTAGTAGCCAGTGCTGTAGTGCTCGCCCTGCCCGTTGCGCAGGCCGCCGATAACGACCTTGCCGCGCTGGAAAAAGCCGCGCGCAGTGAAGGTCAGATTAACAGCGTCGGCATGCCGGACAGCTGGGCCAACTGGAAAGATACCTGGAACGATATCAGCAGCAAATATGGCCTTAAACACAGCGACACCGATATGTCATCGGCCCAGGAGCTGGCGAAATTTGATGCCGAGAAAGAGAACGCCAGCGCCGATATCGGCGATGTCGGCGCGGCATTTGGCCCGGTAGCGGTGGCGAAAGGCGTCGCTCAGCCTTATAAACCCACGCACTGGGATCAGATCCCCGACTGGGCTAAAGACAAAGAGGGGAACTGGGCGCTGGCCTATACCGGCACCATCGCCTTCCTGATCGACAAGCAGCAGGTGAAAGATATCCCGCACAGCTGGGCCGATCTGAAAAAAGGTAAGTATGTGGTTACTATCGGTGACGTGGGCGTGGCTGCTCAGGCGGCGAATGGCGTACTGGCAGCAAACTACGCTTTAGGCGGCGATGAGAAGAACCTGAAACCGGCGCTGGCCTTCTTCGGCGATCTGGCGAAACAGGGTCGCCTTGGCGTTACCGATCCGGTGATTGCCAACATCGAAAAAGGTGAAGTTCAGATGGCGGTGGTGTGGGACTTTAACGGCCTCAACTATCGCGACCAGATCGACAAAAATCGCTACGAAGTGGTGATCCCGTCAGACGGTTCGGTCACCTCCGGCTATACCACCATCATCAACAAATATGCGAAACACCCGAACGCCGCCAAACTGGCGCGCGAATATATCTTCTCAGACCAGGGTCAGATCAATCTGGCGAAGGGTTACGCCCGTCCGATTCGTGCGGAACATCTGACGCTGCCAGCCGACGTTCAGGCTCGTCTGCTGCCGCAGTCTGAATACAAAAATGCCCGTCCGATTCAGGATCAGGCCGCCTGGGATAAGTCCTCGAAAATGCTGCCGCGTCTGTGGCAGGAAAACGTCGTTATCAATATGCAGCAGTAAAGCGCGGCAAGGAGAACGGAATGAAGACTATCCTGGTGGTGCTGGACGGGTTGAGCAATCAGGTGGCGCAGTATGCAATGGGCTATCTGCACGCCGAATGTGCCCAGGGCAACGGTCACTATTATCGTCTGACCTGCGAACTTCCCTCGCTGTCGCGTCCGCTTTATGAGTGCATTCTGACCGGGGTTACGCCGGTCAGAAGCGGCATTATTCATAACGGCGTCAACCGATTAAGCCGCGAGCGCAGCGTATTTCACTATGCGCGAGCTGCCGGGCTGACGACCGCGGCGGCGGCCTACCACTGGGTGAGTGAACTCTATAACCGGACGCCCTTTGTTCCGGCGCGCGATCGTCACACCGACGCGCCGGAACTGCCGATTCAGTACGGACATTTCTACTCTGATGACAGCTATCCCGACTCCCATCTGTTTGAAGATGCCGAAAGCCTGCGGCTGCGCCATGACCCGGACTTCCTGCTGATTCATCCGATGAATATCGATGATGCCGGTCACAAATCGGGACTCTCCTCCGCGCAATACCGCAACCGGGCGCGCATCGCCGACGGTCTGCTGTCGCTCTGGATGCCAGGCTGGCTGTCAGCGGGCTATCAGGTGATTGTGACCGCCGATCATGGCATGAACGACGATCGCTCCCACGGCGGTATCCTGCCGGAAGAGACCCAGGTGCCGCTGTTTGTATTTGGTGCGGCGTTCTCGCAGCAACCTGATCTACTGCCGCAGCAGACTGACCTGTGTGGCACCCTGTGCGAACTGCTCGGCGTCGCGCACGATAAACCGCTCTGTCGCGGGCTGCTGGCGGAGCGGCGACTATGAAGGGAAGAGGACTAGCCCTGCTACTGCTACTGCCTTTTACCCTGTTCTGGGTCGCCTTTCAGCTGGCACCGCTGTTGTGGATTGCCATCAACAGCTTCTGGAGCGAAATGAACACCCGCTGGGGCTGGGATAACTATCACGATATTCTGACGTCACCCTTCTATCTGCAGGCATTTCGCTTTTCGCTGGATATCTCTTTCTGGTCAAGCGTCTATGGCTTGCTGATTGCGCTGCTGACCGGCTATTCGCTGCATCAGCTCGGCGGCGGTCGGCTACAGCGCTTCCTGATCTCGTTTACCAATATGACCAGCAACTTTGCCGGCGTGCCGCTGGCGTTCGCCTTTGTGATCCTGCTGGGGCTGAACGGTTTTCTGACCCTGCTGCTGCGCCACTATGGCGTCATTGATGCGTTCAGGCTGTTTTCGCGCAACGGCATGGTGCTGGTTTACACCTGGTTCCAGATCCCGCTGGGCGTGCTGCTGCTCTATCCGGCGTTTGATGGGCTGAAACGCGAGTGGCAGGAGTCCGCCGCCCTGCTGGGCGCCAGCCGCTGGCGCTACTGGTGGCATATCGGCCTGCCGATTCTGTTCCCGGCGCTGCTGGGAACCTTTGTCATTCTGCTGGCGAATGCGCTGGGGGCCTACGCCACCATTTATGCTCTCACCACCGGTAACTTTAACGTGGTGCCGGTGCGTATCGCTGCGCTGGTGTCAGGGGATATCTCGCTCGATCCCAACACCGGCAGCGCACTGGCGATGCTGCTGGTGGCCATTATGGCGCTGATCACGCTGGTACAGCAGTATCTGGTGCGCCGTAGCTACCTCAATGCGAAACAGCCATGAAAGGAGCCGTCATGTCCCGCGCCGAACATCTCTATCATCGGGTGATGGTCTGGTTACTGTTTATCGTGCTGGCCCTGCCCCTGCTGGCAACGCTGCTCTATGCGCTGTCGTCTGACTGGAGTAATACCCTTCTGCCACAGGGTTACACGCTGAAATGGTTCGTCCAGCTGTGGAGCGATAGCCGGTTTCTGACGGCCCTGGGTCATTCCCTGCTGATCTGCTTTGGCGCCCTGCTGTTCTCGCTAGTGCTGGTGCTGCCTGCCATGTTTGTAATCGCTTACTACTATCCCCGGCTGGATGCGGTGATGAACATTCTGATCCTGATGCCGTTCGCTGTTCCGCCGGTGGTCTCCTCGGTGGGATTGCTGCAGCTTTACTCTTCGTCTCCGCTGATGCTGACCGGCACGCCGTGGATCCTGATTGGCTGTTATTTCACTATCGCTCTGCCGTTTATTTACCGTGCGCTGGCCAACAATATGCAGGCGATCAACCTGAAAGAGCTGATAGATGCCGCCCAGTTGCTGGGTGCCAGTACCTGGCAGGCGGCGCTGTGGGTGGTGCTACCGAATCTGCGCAAAGGAATGCTGATTGCCGTTCTGCTCTCTTTCTCGTTCCTGATCGGCGAGTTTGTCTTCGCTAACCTGCTGGTCGGTAACCGCTATGAAACCCTGCAGGTTTATCTGTTCAATATGCGTAACGGCAGCGGTCACTTCACCAGCGCGCTGGTGATCTCCTACTTCTTTGTGGTGCTGCTGGTCACCTGGCTGGCCAACGCCCTGAACCCTGAACGAGGCTGAGAATGAGCTACCTTGAGGTCAGACAGCTGAATAAGCGCTATGGACCGACGACGATATTCGAACAGATCGATTTCAGTGCCGACGAAGGGGAATTTGTCACCCTGCTCGGTCCCAGCGGCTGCGGCAAATCGACGCTGCTGCGCTGTCTGGCTGGTTTAACCGGGGTCGACAGCGGCGAGATCGTTATCGCGGGCAAAGATATCGTGCCGCTGGCTCCGCAGAAGCGCGCCATCGGCATGGTGTTTCAGAGCTATGCGCTGTTTCCCAACATGACGGTGGAGAAGAACGTCGCATTTGGCCTGAAGATGCAGAAGCTGCCCGAGGCACAAATTCGCCAGCGGGTGCAGGAGGTACTGGAGCTGGTCGAACTGACCGATTATGCGCGTCGCTATCCACATCAGCTGTCGGGTGGGCAGTGTCAGCGTGTGGCGCTGGCACGTTCGCTGGTGACCCGTCCGCGCCTGCTGCTGCTGGATGAGCCGCTGTCAGCGCTGGATGCGCGCATCCGTCGTCACCTGCGCGATCAGATCCGGCGTATCCAGCGCGAGCTGAATCTCACCACCCTGTTCGTCACCCACGATCAGGAGGAAGCGCTGACCTTATCGGACCGCATTGTGCTGATGAACCGCGGCAAAATTGTGCAGAATGGCGATGCCGAAGCGCTCTATACCCAGCCGGTCGATCTGTTTGCCGCGGGTTTTATTGGCAACTACAACCTGCTGAGCGCCGAACAGGCGACGCAGTTAACCGGCCAGCCGTTCCACAGCCAGGTGGCTATTCGTCCCGAGTCGATGCAGTTCGTCGCGCCAGGGCTCGGCATTCCGGCTGAAATCCTCAGCCACAGCCTGCTCGGCAACGTGATTCGCTATCGTATCCGGGCGCAGGGCGTGGAGCTCGCTGTCGATGTGCTGAACCGATCTGCCGCCGATTTACACCCCGACGGTCAGCAGATTGGTCTACAGTTAGAGATGTCGACTTTGCGCCAGGTGGCTTAAAACACAGGAAAAAATCACGCAAAGCACGGCAATCCCCTTCACAGATTGCACTCTCCGTCAGGCTGGCAGTCTGTGCTGCTTAAAGCCTGATGGTCGAGGAGCATCGCGACGTGTTAACCCTGCTTAATTTACTCTCTGCGGTAGCCCTGCTGGTGTGGGGAACCCATATTGTGCGTACCGGCATTATGCGGGTCTACGGTGCCGATCTGCGTCGGGTACTGAGCCGCAGCGTGGAGAAAAAACCGATGGCGTTTCTGGCCGGCATCGGCGTCACCACGCTGGTACAGAGCAGTAACGCCACCACGCTGCTGGTGACCTCCTTTGTGGCGCAGAATCTGGTCAGCCTGACGCCGGCGCTGGTGGTGATTCTCGGCGCGGATGTCGGCACCGCCATCATGGCACGTATCCTCACCTTTGATCTCTCCTGGCTGTCGCCGCTGTTCATCTTCTTTGGCGTGGTCTTTTTCCTCAGCCGCAAGCAGACGCGGGCCGGTCAGCTTGGCCGGGCCAGTATCGGCCTGGGGCTGATCCTGCTGGCGCTGCAGCTGATTGTCGAAGCCGCCCGGCCGATTACTCAGGCCTCCGGCGTACAGGTGCTCTTCTCCAGCCTGACCGGCGATATCATGCTGGATGCGCTGATCGGCGCAGTCTTTGCCATTATCAGCTACTCCAGCCTGGCGGCCGTGCTGATTACCGCCACGCTCACCGCCACCGGCGTGATCTCGTTTAAAGTGGCGCTCTGTCTGGTGATAGGGGCCAATCTCGGTAGTGGCTTACTGGCGATGATCAACGCCAGCGGCTCTAACGCGGCGGGCAAGCGTGTGGCCCTTGGCAGTTTGCTGTTTAAGCTGATTGGCTGCGCGCTGATCCTGCCGTTCGTTAATCTGGTGGCGGACTGGCTGGATAAGCTGCCGGTCAATGACGAAGAGCTGGTGATCTTCTTCCACGTGTTTTACAACCTGATCCGCTGTGTGGCGATGGTGCCCTTTGCCGACCTGATGGCGCGCCTGTGCCGCCGGCTTATTTCTGACGACGTTGAAAACGATCTGCACCTGAAGCCGAAACATCTCGACCGCAGCGCACTCGATACCCCGGCGCTGGCGCTGGTCAACGCTGCCCGGGAGGCGTTGCGTATGGGTGATGTGCTGGAACAGATGCTGGAAGCCTTTAATAAAGTGGTGCACGGTGAGCCGCGCGAAGAGCGCACGGTGCGGCGGCTGGATGATGATGTCGATGTGCTCTACACCGCCATTAAACTCTACCTGGCGCGGATGCCGAAAGAGGATCTGCCAGCGGAAGATTCGCGCCGCTGGGGTGAAATCATTGAGATGTCGCTGAATCTGGAGCAGGCGGGTGACATCATTGAGCGGATGAGCGGCGACGTGGCCGACAAATCGCTGGCAGCGGGTCGCGCTTTCTCCGCCGAAGGGCTGAAAGAGCTGGAGACGTTACAGGAGCTGCTGATCGCCAATCTGCGTATGAGCCTGTCGGTGTTTCTGTCGCATGACGTCACCAGCGCCAAACGCCTGCGCCGCGCTAAGCATCGCTTCCGCCTGATGATTCGTCGCTATTCTCATGCCCACGTTGACCGTCTGCATCAGCAGAACGTGCAGAGCATTGAGACCAGTTCTTTGCATCTGGGCTTACTCGGCGATATGAAACGCCTGAATTCGCTGTTTTGCAGCGTCGCCTATACCGTGCTGGAGCAGCCGGACGATGAGCGCGATTACGAGTAATGGAGGGTTCAGGCGACGGGTTGCGCCGGGAGATGAGCTTCCCGGCGCGGCATGATGCCAGCGCTGACCTGCGGCGCGGCATGATGCCAGCGCTGACCTGCGGCGCCTGACTTATTTCTTCTTGATCGGCTTACCTGACCAGTAACCAGCCAGCAACGAGCCGGAGAGGTTATGCCAGACCGAGAAGAGTGCGCCAGGCAGCGCCGCCAGCGGCGAAAAGTAGAGTTTACCCAGCGTGGCGGCCAGGCCGGAGTTTTGCATTCCCACTTCAAGCGCCAGCGTGCGGCAGGTTGACTCATCAAAGCCAAACAGCTTGCCGCCCCAGTAGCCGCCAAGCAGGCCAATAGCGTTGTGCAGGATCACCGCCGCGATCACCATTAATCCGACCGATCCGATAAAGCCCTGACTGCCCGCTACCACCGCACTGATGATCAACAGAATGCAGACCATGGAGAACGCCGGTAGCCAGGGTTCGACCCGGCGCACCACGCTGTTCATGCTGTGGTGAATGATCAGGCCGAGGCTGATTGGGATCACCACGATCTTCACGATACTCAGCAGCATCCCCACCACATCCACCTGAATATGGGTATCCACATAGAAACGGGTCAACAGCGGCGTGGCGAACACCCCGACCAGCGCGGAAACTGAGGAGATGGTGACCGACAACGCGACGTCGCCCTTCGCCAGATAGATCATCACGTTACTGGCAGTGCCGCTGGCAACGCTGCCCACCAGAATCATACCGGCAGCCAGATCGGGCGGCATATGAAACAGTTTCGCTAATCCCCATGCGGCCAGAGGCATCACCAGATAGTGCAGGAAGGTACCGGCAATCACCGGCGCAGGCCGGGTCAGCACCCGTTTGAAATCGTCGATATTCAACGTGACACCCATGCCGAACATGATCAGCATCAGCAGGTAAGTGACCCACGGACCGATACCAAGAAACGTCGCGGGAGAGAAATAGGCGGCGACAGATAACAGCACGGCCCACAGCGGGAACAGGCGGGTGACGGTGGCGAGCATAGCCAGACTTCCTTATAAGAATGTTATGTTTTGCAGGTTTGCCATAGAGTTACGCCAGGCAGGAACGACTGCACAAGCGAAGGCGGGATCATAACATTTCGTTATCACGGCGTAAGGCGCAGATGGGGTCAGAGAGGAAAATGCGGATCGACTGCTGCCGATCCGCCGATAATTAAAGAAATTACGCTGCTTTTTCGTCTAAAACGCGGTAGATCACACCACCAATCACGGCACCGATAATCGGCATCAGCCAGAACAACCACAGCTGAGACAACGCCCAGTCGCCCTGGAACAGCGCGACGGCGGTACTGCGCGCCGGGTTGACGGAGGTATTGGTCACCGGAATGCTGATCAGATGGATCAGGGTCAGCGCCAGGCCGATGGCGATCGGGGCAAATCCTTTAGGCGCACGCTGGCTTGTCGCACCCATAATGACAATCAGGAAGACCGCCGTCAGGACGCCTTCAGTGATCATGCCCGCCAACAGGCTGAAGCCACCAGGTGAGTGCTCACCGTAGCCATTCGCCGCAAATCCGCTGGCGGCGGCGTTAAAGTCGCCTTTGCCGCTGGCGATCAGATAGAGTACGGCGCCTGCCGCGATGCCGCCCACCAGCTGGGCGATGATGTAAGGGATGACCTGTGACGCCGGAAACCGTCCGCCGGCCAGCAGGCCCAGCGTCACCGCCGGATTAAAATGGCCACCGGAAATATGTCCAACCGCGTAGGCCATTACCAGTACGCTTAGCCCGAACGCCAGCGCCACGCCCATAAAACCAATACCAAGGCCGGGGAAGGCGGCCGCCAGTACCGCACTCCCACAACCGCCCAGTACCAGCACGAAGGTGCCCAGCGCCTCTGCCACTAACCTTTTCATGTTATTTCCTAAAAATGGGTGAATTGATTCAGCGGCGGGATTATAAATCTGCAAAACAGCAGCGCAACGGAAGTACACAAAATGCGCAGAGAAAGGTAGCTTCATTTGGCAATGAAACAGCTCAGGGCATTGTATTTTATAGGATAAAAACAGGCGGCTTATCGCGGGGGGAAGAGGCAGCTTTGCCGATCGCACCAGGGCGACCGGCAAACCGGTCTGCGGTTATTCGAACAGATTGTGATGCAGGGTACGGACCACGCTTTCCGCGTCGGTGCCAGGCACCAGGAAGCAGAGGTTGTAGCTGCTGGCGCCGTAGCAGATCATCCGCAGGTTAAACGGCTCAAGCACGCCAAATACCTCTTTACCGACGCCACAGGCTTTCGACAACTGATTGCCGATAATGGCCACCAGTGCCAGATCCTCTTCGACTTCAACCCGACACAGCGACGAGAGCTCAGTCAGCAGCGCCTGAGTCAGCAGGCTGTCGCCGGTTGAGGTGGAACCGGTGGTATCGAGCGTCAGCGCCACGCTGACTTCAGAGGTAGTGATCAGGTCAACAGAGACGTTATGACGCGCCAGAATATTGAAAAGTTCGGCAAGGAAACCAAACGTATGCAGCATGTTAAGGCTGTGCAGCGTCAACAGTGTCTGCTTGCGGCGTAACGCCAGTGCGCGAAACAGCGGAGGATTGCGGGTTTCGTTGCAGACGCGAGTCCCGCCTGCTTCGGGATCTTTGCTGGAGCCGACAAACACCGGAATATCACAACGCACCGCCGGCAGCAGCGTAGCCGGATGCAGCACCTTGGCACCAAAGGTCGCCATTTCAGCGGCTTCTTCGAAGGTAATTTCATCAATGCGCTTGGCGGTCGGTACCACGCGTGGATCGGTGGTATAGATGCCTGGCACGTCGGTCCAGATATCCACCCGCGCCGCCTTCAGCGCTTCACCCAGCAGCGCCGCCGTGTAATCACTGCCGCCACGCCCTAAGGTGGTGGTGCGGCCTTTGCTTTCGCTGCCGATAAAGCCCTGAGTGATCACCAGCGCCTGTTCCACGCGCGGCTGCAACTGGGCAAGCGCCAGCTCCGCCAGCAGCGTCACATCCGGCTCTGCCCGGCCAAAACGGTCATCGGTACGCAGCACTTTACGCACGTCAAACCATTCGGCATTGACCTGGCGTTCACGCAGAATTTCGACAAACAGCAGCGACGACATCAGCTCGCCGTGGCTGACCAGCTCATCAGTCAGCGCATGGGAGGTCGCCAGCGAGGCGGCTTCCGACAGCATGGCGATGTTGTCGATCATCCGATCGATTTCATCACGGATTACATCGGGGCGCTGCAGGCGATCGATAATGGCATACTGGATACGGCGGATATCATCCAGCAGGACGGCACGCTGTGGCAGCGGCTGACCTTCTGCCAGCGCCACCAGCAGGTTGGTAATGCCTGCCGAAGCGGAGAGCACTACCAGACGGGTACCGGCATCTTTCAGCACCACGTCGGCGCTGCGGTTCATCGCATCAAAATCGGCAACGCTGGTGCCGCCAAATTTTGCCACAATCAGTGTTTGAGACATGTATGACCTCGTGTCAGGTTATCTTGTTCTCGCCGGCGATAATGCGGTCGGGAAACATTTTTTCAGCCAGGCACAAGGAAAGAGCAGAAACGGGCAGACCAGATCGGGTAGACGAGTCACCCAGAAGCGCCCCACCTTGCGAAACGTCCGACTGTGGACGTTTCTGGTGACAACCCAGAGGATTCAGCCCCTGTAGCCGACAGGCAACACACCGCGTGTTAACCCACCTCGGCGTCGCTCCCCATCATGTGTTTTCACCGGATACGGTTCCTCCAACACACTGCCTGGGCGACGCGCCTCTTCTGGCTTGCGCACGGGTGCGCAAGTAGCCGCATACATTTATCGGTTTCTGGCCCTGCTGTCAATCTCAGCGGCCGTCAGATTTTTGCTTTGCGGCGCACCGTAAAACAAATTTACCCGCCGCGCAGCGACTAGAGTGCTAAAAGGCTTCAGCCAGTGCAACAATCACTGATACGGCACAAGGATTTATTGCCGCCTTCACGCCACACTTTTGCGGCATGAAATAACAGGCGATTCGCACCAGCCAATGCTGGCGTGCCGCGCAGACGCGCCATCGCCCAGGTCCGGCTCATCCGGCGGCGGGTGACAAAATTTTTCCTTTCAGTAGCAACTGTGGTCATACTGAAACGCTAACCGGGTACGATGTGCCCCCGATGGAATGACGGTTCTTAATATCAACAAGAGTGTTGCCATGAAAAATATCAATCCGACACAAACCGCAGCCTGGAAAGCGCTGCAACAGCATTTTGAGCAGATGAAATCGGTGGAAATTGCCGACCTGTTTGCCCAGGATGCCGATCGTTTTGCCAAATTCTCTGCCACCTTTGATGATCAGATGCTGGTGGATTT
>Ga0302349_1000636_pt1 | contig 38217 bp, 34 predicted proteins | sample PhyAR1_FD_202176 | JGI IMG/M metagenome (GOLD analysis project Ga0302349, IMG submission 202176) | Leaf surface microbial communities from alfalfa plants in UC Gill Tract Community Farm, Albany, California, United States - DLSL A.R1... | ecosystem: Host-associated > Plants > Phyllosphere >... | reverse complement strand
TCTTTTTTGTAGTCGCTTTCATGTTAACAGCCCTTGCTTCATTAAAGGTGTAATGACGCTAAACGCAATATTTCGTTCTGCGTGGTGGTTTTGGTATCAACAATGCCTGCTACCAGACCATTACTCATCACCAGAATACGGTCGGTAATGCCTAACAGCTCTGGCATTTCGGAAGAGATAATAATGATGCCCTTTTCTCTTTTCGCCAGCTCAGCAATCAGCTGGTAAATTTCGAACTTTGCCCCGACATCAATACCGCGCGTCGGTTCATCAAGCATCAGGATTTCAGGCTGGGTCAATAACCAGCGACCAATAATGACTTTTTGCTGGTTACCACCCGAAAGCGAACCAATCTGCGTATGGTGACCTGGCGTTTTCACCCGCATTGAATCGATCACCCATTGGGTATCACTCTTCATGCGTTTATTATCCAGCAGCCCCATACTGTTTTTATATTTTTTAATATTGGAAATAAGCGAGTTAAAACCAATATCCAGAAAAGCATAAATCCCGGTCGAACGTCGTTCTTCTGTTACCAGCGCGAAACCGTGGTTAATAGCTTCGTTGGCGCTGTGATTATTAATCGTTTTACCGTGCAGTTTAATGGTGCCGCCCGATTTTTCGCGAATGCCAAACAGCGTTTCGACGATATCGGTACGTTTAGCGCCCACCAGTCCGGCAATGCCGAGAATCTCCCCTTTACGCAGATCAAACGAGATGTCGCGAATCGATGGCTGACGCAATGACGTCAGGTTACGCACCTCAAGGATGGTTTCACCCGGCACGTTGGTCCGGTCCGGAAAGCGCTGGTTCAGTGAACGGCCAACCATCATTGAGATGATCTTATCCATGTCCAGCCCGTCAAGCGGCTGGGTGGTGATCCACTGTCCATCACGCAGAATGGTGATTTCATCACACAGCTGGAAAATTTCTTCCATCTTGTGCGAAATATAAACAATGCCGCAGCCGCGATCTTTCAGCTTACGAATAATGGTGAACAGATGATTGACCTCTTTCTCGGTTAACGAGGAGGTGGGCTCATCCATAATCACAATTTTCGCGTCATAAGAGAACGCTTTGGCAATTTCAATCATCTGCATTTGCGACACGGAAAGATGCGCCACTTTGTCGCGTGGATCGATATCGATATCCAGCTCGTCAAAGATCGCCTTGGTGTCGTTATACATTTTGTCCTGATCGACAAAGAAGCCTTTACGGGGATAACGCCCCAGCCACATGTTGTCCATCACGGTACGCTGTAATACCAGGTTTAATTCCTGATGCACCATCGACACGCCATTTTCCAGCGCCTCTTTGGAGCTCTTATAATCGATCTCTTTACCCTGAAACAAAATGCTACCGGTATCTTTCTTATAAATACCAAACAGGCATTTTAATAAGGTAGATTTTCCGGCGCCGTTCTCGCCCATTAATGCATGAACAGAGTGAGGCCGCACTTTTAAATTGACATTATCTAAAGCTTTAACGCCGGGAAATGATTTACTGACATCGGTCATTTCCAGCAGATATTCTCGCTGCGCGGTCGTATTATCACTGGCCATAATTTACCTGGCTAAAAAACGGTGGTGACATAAAAAAGGCGCGACAGCGGTCGCGCCCGCAATCGATCTTATTTCACGAACTGTGATAGATTTTCTTTATCAACCGGAACGTAAGGAACGCGGACGATCTTATCAACCATCTTGAAGTTAGTTCCGTCAGTGGCGGCTTTGCCATTTGCCAGGTTGTTGGCAATATCCAGCGTCGCTTTCGCCTGGTTTTCCGCATCGTTCAGCACGGTACCGGCCAGCGCGCCCGATTTCACCAGCGCCAGTGCTTCTGGCAGTGCATCGACGCCGAACACCGGAATCGAGGTCATGTTGTGCGCTTTCAGCGCTTCAACCGCACCCATCGCCATGGCATCGTTGTTAGCGATAACGACTTCGATTTTTTTGGCGTTCGGGCCTGACAGCCAGGCATCCATCTTGTCTTTCGCCTGAGCGGTGTCCCACATCGCCGTATCCATCGCTAGCTGCTGGGTTTTCAGGCCATCTTTGTTCAGGGTATCGATCACATATTTGGTACGTGCTTCAGCATCAGGATGACCTGGCTCGCCTTTCAGCAGCACGAACTGAATCTGACCATCTTTGTTCAAATCCCATGCCGGGGTCGCTTTCCAGTGCTTCTCAATCAGCTGGCCCTGGATGATGCCGGACTCTTTAGAGTCAGTACCGACATAATAGGCTTTGTCATAACCGGCCAGCACTTTGGCATTAGGTTCTTTGTTGAAGAACACCACCGGCACTTCATTCGCGCGCGCTTTATCGACCACTACCGCGGCAGCCGCCGGGTCAACCAGGTTAATCGCCAGCGCTTTCACGCCTTTCGCCATCAGCACGTCGATCTGATCGTTCTGTTTAGACTGGTCGTTCTGCGAGTCATTCATCAGCAGCTGAACGCCACCGATGGTTTTCGCTTCTTTCTCGATGTCTTTGCGCACCATCGACATGAAGTTGTCATCATATTTGTAAATGGTCACGCCGATACGGGTGTCAGCTGCGTGAGCGGTTGCACCAAACATCATGCTGGCAACCAGTGCTGTGAGCGTGAAAACCTTCTTATTCATGGTATCTCCGGTTTTTTATGCAGGGTCTTTTTAGCTCTGCCGCGCCACAGAGGCGGGAGAACAATCGGTAAAACTGATCGGCGATGCGGAGTAGACACAACGTTACGCTAAGCCGCTGGACCGCCGTCCAAAATCTGACTTCCCTGTACGCAAACGCTTCCGTGAATATGAATATGTTGTGAACCATTTCATCCAGTGACTGAAGCGGTGCCTGATGCGGTTACGCGGGCGTTACATAATGTTTCAGTCCGGTGAGACGCTGCCATCATAGTGAGGGCAATGTTAATTAACTGTGAATGTAATCACAGATTGAAAACGGTTACATGGCTGAATCGCTTGAATTAGTGACGGACTCCACATTTTGCCGCTGCGCCACCGAATGACGGCGTACCAGCGTCGGCATAAAGATGTGAGTTGCGGTGTCATCCAGCAGCCCTGCCGCGCCCTGTAACGCCAGCTCTGTGGCCAGTTTAGCCATAGAAACAATGGGATAGCGTACGGTTGTCAGTTGCGGATCGGTGTAACGCGAAATCGGGATGTCATCAAAACCAATGACAGAAAAATGCTGTGGTACCTGAATACCGTTGTCTTTTAATGCCGTGAGCGCGCCCGCTGCCATGCCGTCGTTATAGGCAAACACCGCACTCAGATTGAGGTTGCGCCCCAGCAGTTCCACCATTGCCGCTTCTCCGCCCTGCATATCGGGCTCAGCGCTGGCGATCCAGCTCTCCTGCGGCCGGATGCCCTGCTCCGCCATCGCCTGCAGCCAGCCTTCGCGGCGCTGGGCGACATCCTCAATCGGATGACTGGAACAGAGGTAGCCAATGCGGCTATGCCCTTGTTGTAACAGCGTTCGTGACGCCATCAGCGCGCCGGTGACGTTATCGAGGCTGACGCTGCGGTGCTCAAAACCGGGCACGATGCGGTTAATCACCACCATGCCGGGTACATGTTGCATAAATTCAGCCAGCTCCTGGTCTGAAAGCGTTTTCGCATGGACCACCAGCGCACTGCAGCGTTGCCGAATCAGCACCTCAATCGCGTGGCGCTCTTTCTCTTCCTGATGCCAGGAGTTGCTGATTAATACATGCTTGTGTACGCGCTGCGCCACGGTATCGACCGCTTTGACCAGTGCGCCAAAGAAGGGATCGGAAACATCCATCACCACCACGCCGATGGTGTCGCTGACCTGAGTAGCCAGCGCCTGCGCGTTGGCGTTAGGGCGATATCCCAGCGCGTCAACCGCCTGTAACACGGCGTCACGGGTATCAGACGTGACAGCGCTACTATTGTTGAGTACGCGCGAGACGGTCGCTACCGACACGCCAGCCTGACGGGCAACATCACGAATCGTTATCATGCAGCAGTTCCACAGAGGAAGAATAAGGCATCACGCCGGGTTGAACACCGGCGCTATTTTGTCAGGGGCGGGAGGCAGGCAGCGTGAATTGCGTCACATCAATGAAAACGGTTACATACAATTCTGCAACCTTTGTGATGGCGGTCATTATCTGGCGTTGTCAGTGACGGCAGGTTTACCGGCGGCCAGCAGCGTCAGACGCCGCCATAGCCACTCCAGCGGCCCCTGCGCAAAGTAATGTAACCAGATGAGTGAAAACAGAAGATTGATCAGCCACACCGCGGGCACCATCATCACCAGTTGCAGACGGGTGAAATGCATGAACAGCCCGAAACGATAGAACAGCGTGGTGCAGATCAGGGTTTGCAGCAGGTAATTGGTTAGCGCCATCCGGCCAACGCACTGAATCGCATAGCTAATACGCCAGCGACTAATTCGTGACCAGTAGCCGAGGCAGAGTGCAGCATAGCCGAGGCTGATCAGCGGACTCGCTAAATCACGCGGGGTTTGCAGATAAAAGCCGGTCCAGCGAAATTCCCAATGTAACAGCCACTGCGCTGCCACGCCGGCCACCGCAATCGACAGCCCCATCGTCAGCAGCAGCGCAGCCGCCTGACGATAATGCTGTGGTGAAAATTCGCCGGTCAGCCAGCCACTGCGCAGCAGCGCCCCGCCAATCATCATCAGGCCCGCCAGCTGCCAGCCATACTGTGCCGCCAGCGCCATTAAACCCGAGGCGAGGTGATCGAGCCGGTTTTGCACCGCATCCCAGCCGCCGGTCAGTTTCCAGTATTGCTCATATTGCAGATCGGCCGCGCCCGGCAGCCATGAACGGGTCGCCTGATGGTCGGAAATCGACCCGAACACCAGCAATACGCCACAGCCCAGCAGATAGAGCAGAATGCCGGTGTTCATCAGGCTGCGGGTCGAGGGAACATCGCGCAAAACCCGCCATATCACCAGACCGATAATGCCGTAATCCAGCAGAATATCGCCTTCCCACAGAAACACGCCGTGCAGAAAACCGAATAAGACCAGCAGCGTCAGGCGAGCGGTCAGCCAGCGGCTGCCGCGCGGCAGCTGCATTTGCAGACCCGCGCCAAACAGCAGCGCAAACAGGGTGAGGAACTTGAGCTGAGCCAGTGCGTCAGAAACCGCCCATGTCCAGGCATCAGAGAGCGTGACGCTGCCCTGCCAGGCAGGATTGAGATAAGCGGCGGACGGCAGTCCGAAGCCGACAATATTAAGCAGCAGGATGCCGAGAATGGCACATCCACGTATGAAATCCAGCGCGTGATAGCGTTGCATGCGGCACCCTGCATTGACGACGCGGGCGCCAGAGTGCGCCCGCCGTTGACTCAACTATGGCGTACCGCGCGCAGAAATTCCTGGCGGGTGTTCTGACTGGACTTAAAAAGTCCGCCGAGTGAAGTGGTGGTTGTAGCGCTGGTGGCATCTTTCACGCCACGCGCTTTCACACAGTAGTGCACCGCATCAATCGACACCGCGACATTGTTGGTACCCAGCAGCGTTTGCAGCGCCACCAGTACCTGCTGCGTCAGGCGCTCCTGCACCTGCGGGCGCTGCGCGAAGAACTGCACGATGCGGTTAATCTTCGACAGACCAATCACCGTATCTTTCGGGATATAGGCGACGGTCGCTTTGCCATCGATAATCACAAAGTGGTGTTCACAGGTGCTGGTCAGGGTGATATCACGCACGGTGACCATCTCATCAACCTTCATTTTGTTCTCAATGACGGTGATTTTAGGGAAGTTGGCGTAGTCGAGACCGGAGAACACCTCATCAACATACATTTTGGCAATGCGGTGCGGGGTTTCAATCAGGCTGTCATCTTCCAGATCGAGATTCAGCAACTGCATAATTTCGGTCATGTGGCCTGCAATCAGGCTCTTACGCGTTTCGTCATCGAGATCGCGCGTCGGTGCACGTAACGGCGTTTCCAGGCCACGCGCTAACAGCGCTTCATGAACCAGGGCAGCTTCCTGACTTAAGGTGCTCATCGTACTCTTCTCCGGCTGGTGTTGCGCCCGCCGGTGAATGCCTGCGGGCCCTGTTACTGAGCGCGTATTGTGAAACTTTCTTTGCGGGGAATCCAGCAATCAATCAGATTGGTGATCAACGCGGGTCAGGCAGCGCGTCGCCAGACCAGCAGACCCGCCCATACCAGACTCGCGCCCGCCACCCACAACGCCGGTTCCAGCCGGTGCAGCAGCGCGGTTGACAGAAACGACAGCAGCGGGCCGACCAGTTGCCCGACCGCATAACCGGTGGTGAGTAATCCGGCCATGTAGCGCAGATGCTGCGGTGCCAGTTCACGCGCATAGAGCAGTGACAGCTGCACCACGCTGAGGAAGCCGCCACCCACCAGCAGCGCTCCAATCAGCAAGCCGCTGAAGCCCGGCAACAGCGCTGCCGCCAGCACGCCCAGCGCCTGCGCCCACAGCACCAGCGCCAGCCGGGCATGGCTGCTGCCCCAGCGCCGGGTCATAATGCCGATCACAATGCCGACCATCGCCGCCCCGCCAAAGATTGGCCAGACGAACTGCGCGAATGCCCCGTCAGGAAAGCGTGCCGCCGCCATCTGCGACAAAAAAGTGGCAGGCAAAATGTAACCAAAGCCCGCCAGGCTGTAGCTCAGTACCAGCCGCTTCAGATCGCGGTTCAGCACCAGCGGTTCAGGTGCCTGATCCGGACGATGCAGTTCGCCCCGACGCGGCAGGTTACGGCTAATCAGCGCAATCAGCAGCAGCGCCAGCGCGCCGTAAGCGGCCCATGCCAGCGATGCAGATACCTGAAAGCTGTGCAGCGCGACCGCCAGCAGACCGCTGACAAAGATACCGCAGCCCGGACCGGCAAACACCGCCGCCGATAACCCTGCCCTGCCATGCCGATGCAGCTGTTCATTGCTCCACGCGGCCACCAGCACCATCGCCCAGCCACTGGCCCAGCCAATCAGGAAACGAATCGCCCCGTGCAGCCAGGGACCGCTAACGCAGGCCGAAAGCAGCGTCAGGATCACCGCGCCCCAGACACCGGCCAGCAACCGCAGCTCTACCCGACGGTGCGCGCGCATCGCATCAAAAGAGCCACACAGATAACCGAGATAGTTTAATGCCGCCACCAGGCTGGCACTGGTCAGCGTCAGCTGGTGCTCCTGAATCATCAGCGGTACCTGCGGCGTAAAGGCAAAGCGCCCGATCCCCATTGCCACAAATAAGGTTAAAAATGCGCTAAGCGCGACGCGTACCGCCATGGCTGAACTCCTGTTGTGCTGGTTTGGTGCTGACCTGAGATCTTTTCCGACTTGCTTACAGCATGCAGGATGTTTAAACTCACGGAAAGTGAATAATATTAACCAAGTTGTTTACGGGAAGAGAAGATATGGATTTAGTACAGCTACGTATGTTCTGTTCCGTCGCCGAAAGCGGTTCGCTGGCGCGCGCAGCAGAACAGCTGCATCGCGTACCCTCTAATCTGACCACACGGCTGCGCCAGCTGGAAGAAGAGTTAGGCGTTGATCTGTTTATTCGTGAGAAGCAGCGCATTCGCCTGTCGCCAATGGGCCATAATTTCCTGAATTATGCGCAGCGTATCCTGGCGCTGAGCGAAGAAGCGATGAGCATGACCCGCACCGGCGAACCGGCCGGTAATTTTGCCTTAGGATCGATGGAGAGTACCGCGGCGACCCGACTGCCTGGCCTGCTGGCCGCCTATCACCAGCGTTTTCCCAAAGTGGCGCTGTCGCTGATCACCGGCACCTCGGGCGAAATCATCGATCGGGTGCGTGAAGGCACCTTAGCCGCCGCGCTGGTCGATGGCCCGGTTTCTCATGACGATCTCAACGGCTGTATCGCCTTTCGCGAGGAGATGGTGCTGATCACCGGGCTGGATCACGCGCCGATCAGCAGCGCGCGTGACGTTCAGGGGGATACGCTGTTTGCCTTTCGCAATAGCTGCTCCTACCGGGTGAAGCTGGAAAGCTGGTATCGCGACAGCCAGACCGCGCCTGACAACGTGATGGAGATTCAGTCCTATCACGCCATGCTGGCCTGTGTGGCAGGCGGCGCGGGCGTGGCGATGATCCCGGCCTCGGTGCTGAAGCAGATGGCCGATCGTTCACGGGTTCAGGCGCACAGCCTGCCGCCAGGCTATCGTGATACGGCTACCTGGCTGATGTGGCGACGCGATGCGTTTACCCCGAATGTCGAAGCGCTGAAATACCTGATTATCGAACAATTTGACGATCGCCCGCTCAACGATGAGCTGATCCACCCATTACAGACGGCGGAATAAGCGTTCCGCGCTATGTTTAAGAGCCTGGCGGGCCAGGCTCTGAATCATCACGACCAACCAGACGCCACTGCGCGTCACAATCTGACTGGAAGAGGGATTGCATGAATATGATCAAAACCCGTGCCGCTGTTGCCTGGGCTGCTGGCGAACCGCTGAAAATTGAAGAAGTCGATTTAATGCCGCCGCAGAAAGGTGAAGTGCTGGTTCGCATCGTGGCGACCGGCGTTTGCCATACCGATGCCTATACCCTGTCCGGCACCGATCCTGAGGGCGTTTTCCCGGCGATCCTCGGCCATGAAGGCGGTGGCATCGTTGAAGCGGTCGGCGAAGGCGTCACCAGCGTCGAAGTCGGCGACCATGTGATTCCGCTCTACACCCCGGAGTGTGGTCAATGTAAATATTGCCTGTCCGGCAAAACCAACCTCTGCCAGGCGATTCGTACCACCCAGGGCAAAGGCCTGATGCCAGACGGTACCACCCGTTTCTTCAAAGACGGTAAGCCGATTTTCCACTATATGGGCACCTCGACCTTCTCTGAATATACGGTTATCCCGGAGATCTCGCTGGCGAAAATCAGCAAAGAAGCCCCGCTGGAAGAAGTCTGCCTGCTGGGCTGCGGCGTCACCACCGGCATGGGCGCGGTGATGAACACCGCCAAAGTGAAGGAAGGCGACACCGTGGCGATCTTCGGTCTCGGCGGTATTGGTTTGTCCGCGGTGATCGGTGCCAAAATGGCGAAAGCCGGTCGCATCATCGCCATCGACATCAACACCAGTAAGTTCGATCTGGCACGTAAGCTGGGTGCCACCGATCTGATTAACCCGAAAGATTACGATAAGCCGATTCAGGAAGTGATCGTTGAACTGACCGATGGCGGCGTCGATTACTCCTTTGAATGTATCGGTAACGTCAACGTGATGCGCTCGGCGCTGGAGTGTTGCCATAAGGGTTGGGGCGAGTCAGTGATTATCGGCGTAGCCGGTGCGGGCGAAGAGATCTCAACCCGTCCTTTCCAGCTGGTAACCGGTCGCGTCTGGCGCGGTTCGGCATTTGGCGGCGTGAAAGGCCGTTCCCAGCTGCCAGGCATCGTGCAGGATTATCTCGACGGCAAGTTTGCGCTGAATGATTTCATCACCCACACCATGCCGCTGGAAGAGATTAATGACGCCTTTGATTTGATGCACGAAGGGAAATCGATCCGCTCGGTGGTGCATTTTAACAAGTAATCAGGAGGCGTTATGGCATCCACTCTGGAGCTTCTGGAAGAACATCGCATTTTCGGCGGCTGGCAACAGCGCTGGCGTCATCAGTCGGCGGTGCTGAACTGCCCGATGACCTTCAGCATCTATCTGCCGACTCCGCACGATGATGCGCCGCCGCCGGTGGTCTGGTTTCTGGCCGGCCTGACCTGCAATGATGAAAACTTCACCACCAAAGCCGGGGCGCAGCGCGTCGCGGCGGAGCTGGGTCTGGTGCTGATCATGCCGGATACCAGCCCGCGTGGTGAAGAGGTGGCGAATGATGAGGGTTACGATCTCGGCCAGGGCGCCGGTTTCTACCTCAATGCCACGCAGCAGCCGTGGGCCCGCCATTTCCGCATGTTCGATTATCTGAGCAGTGAGCTGCCAGCGCTGATTGCGGATAACTTCAAGGTCAGCGAACGTCAGTCGATCATGGGGCATTCAATGGGTGGACATGGCGCGCTGATGCTGGCGCTGCGTCTGGGCGGTCGCTTTGCCTCAGCCTCGGCGTTTGCGCCGATAGTGAATCCGATGGATGTGCCGTGGGGACAGAAAGCGTTTCAGGCCTATCTGGGCGACGATCGCGCAGCCTGGCGTGACTATGATAGCTGTCAGCTGATGACGCAGGTTTCACACCGCCTGCCGATGCTGATCGATCAGGGCGATAGCGATCAGTTCTTAGCCGATCAGCTACAGCCGGAGCGGTTAGAGTCGGTGGCCCGTGAGACGGGCTTCCCGCTGACCCTGCGTATTCAGCCGGGTTACGATCACAGCTACTTCTTCATCGCCAGTTTTGTTGAGGATCATCTGCGCTTCCACGCGCAGCATCTGCTGGCGCGTTAAGCCTCACCTCATCGTCTCCTGCCGGAGGCGATGAGGTATTTCTCTTCTTCGCGGTTAACCGCCCTGCTTCAGCATTACACCAGTGCGTCGTGTACCAGCCCGTCGATCATCACCTGCGGCATACCGCGGCTACAGTGCTCAATCCGGCCTTCCACGCCATACACCTGTGCCAGCGTGGCGGGTGTAATGACCCGATCCGGCTGACCTTCGGCGACCAGACTGCCCTGCTTCAGCATTAACGCATGCTGAGCGTGACGCAGCGCGATATTGATGTCATGCACCACCACCACCGTCACCATGTTGCGCTGAGCCGTTTCACGTCGCACCAGATCCATCACGTGAAACTGATAATTCAGGTCGAGCGCGCTGAGCGGTTCATCCAGCAGCAGCAGCGCCGGACGACGAATCAGTGACTGCGCCAGCCCGACCAGCTGCTTCTGCCCACCCGACAGCTGATCGAGGTAGCGCATCGCCAGATGAGCAATACCCAGCTGTTCCAGCAGGTGCATCACTTCCGCCTGGCTGTTAGCGCTGTGCAGGCCACCGGAGGCGCGCTGCGCCACGATAATCGACTCCAGCACGTGCAGATGCACGCCGGCCGGCAATGACTGAGGCAGATAAACCACATGCTTTGCCCGCTGTGCAAACGGCTGGGTCATCAGGTTTTCGCCATTGAGCCACAGTTCGCCACGGCCTTTATTCAGCCCGGCCAGTGCCCGCAGCAGCGTTGACTTGCCACAGCCGTTTGGCCCAAGCAGCACGGTGATTTCTCCACGCGGCAGCGGCGCAACATTGAGGTTTTCAATCACCTTGTGCTTTGGATAACCGGCACTGAACCCGCGTAACGTCAGACCCTGTTTCATCAGACTGTCCCCCGATGACGCAAAATAATGCTCAGGAAGAACGGCACGCCAATCAGCGAGGTGACAATACCGACCGGAATGATCACGCCCGGGATCAGGTTCTTCGAGGCGACGGACGCCAGCGACAGCACCAGCGCCCCGACCAGCGCGCTGGCTGGCAGATAAAAGCGATGGTCCTCACCGAACATCATGCGGGCGATGTGCGGTGCCACCAGGCCAATAAAGCCGATTGGGCCGACAAAGGCTACCGCCAGCGCAGAGAGAATACTGATGCGCAGCAACGTCGCCAGACGCAGACGGCGCACATCGATGCCAAAGCTCACCGCGCGGTCTTCGCCTAAGCGCAGCGCCGTCAGCTTCCAGCTGCTCAGCAGTGAAAACGGCAGCAGAATGGCCAGCGCCACGGTCAGTACGCCCAGCTTCTCCCACGAGGCGCGCGCCAGGCTGCCCATGGTCCAGAACACCAGTCCCTGCAACGTATCTTCGCTGGCGATAAACTGCATCATCGAGACCAGCGCATTGAAGGTGAACACCAGCGCGATGCCGAACAGCACCACGCCTGCCGACGAAACCTGAGTCCAGCGGGTCACTGCATCCAGCATCAGGGCAGCAAACAGCGCAAACACGAAGGCATTCGCAGAGATCAGCCACTGATCGGGGACGCCGGGAATGCCGATGCCGAGAATGATCGCCAGCGCTGCCCCAAACGCCGCCGCAGACGAGACGCCAAGGGTAAACGGACTGGCGAGCGGGTTATTCAGGATGGTCTGCATCTCTGCCCCTGCCAGCCCCAGCGACAGCCCGACCACAATCGCCATCAGCGCATAGGGCAGACGAATGTCCCAGACAATAACGCGAGTACCGGCATCGACGCTCTCCGGGCTAAGCAGCGTGTTCCACAGCGTTTGCAGTGAGAGACCGGCCGGGCCCAGGGTGAAGTCGAGGATCAGCGAGGCGAGTATCGCCAGCAGCAGTATGCCAATCCAGAACAGGCGGCGGCGCAGCACCTGATGGTAGTTTTGCATGGTGTGCTGAAGCGTCTCATCCCCCGCCAGCAGCGAAGTTTCGGTAGTCATGTTTTAACCCTGTGTGGCTATGCCGTCAGAAAACGCAGCCACAATAGTGCAGGTGATAATAATTATCAATTCGTGAGCATAAACGAGAGGGGAAAAAACAGTAAAAAACGGTGTGACAGGTGGGAGACTGGCTCAGGGAGCATACGCCTGACGCAAAGCATCGCGCCGCCCAGATAAAAACGCTTTGCGTTTTTTGAACAACGCAATTTGAACAACGCAATTTGAACAACGCAAAGCGTTGGCCCGGCTAAGGCGCGCTTCAGGGATGAGGTGCATAATCGCCCGCGCTGAACCTTGCCTTAGAGGGCGTATTTGCGCAGGACGTAGCGCGCTAAGCCAGCGCCTTAGGCACGCCTCAAAGCGCGCTGCCAGGCACCGGACTCAATAGCATTAGCGCCCTGAGCCCGTGCCATCCGCTAAGTTAATCTTTGTGAACCGGAAATTCCATTTCGCTGTACTTCACAAAGCGACTGCCGCGCGTCAGCTTGTAGCCAAACCAGATAATCAGGAACAGCGGAATACCGATGTAGGTCGCCGCCACGCCGTACCAGTCGATGCGGTCATTGAGGAACGCCTGGTAGTTCTGACCGAGGGTGATAATCAGGCAGAGCACAAAGGCGAAGATTGGGCCCAGCGGGAAGAAGCCGGAACGGTACGGCAGCGCATTCAGATCGTGCCCCTGCGCCACATAGCCGCGACGGAAACGGTAGTGGCTGATGGCGATACCCAGCCAGGCGATAAAGCCGGTCATACCCGAGGTGTTGAGCAGCCAGAGGTACACTTCCTGGTTGCCAAATTTCGAGGTCAGGAAGCAGAGCCCTGCCACCACGGTGGTGGCCCACAGCGCATTGCGCGGCACGCCGCCTTTTGACAGCCGGGCAAAAATGCGCGGCGCTTTGCCTTCGCTGGCCAGGTTGTAGAGCATACGGGTTGAGGCGTACATGCCAGAGTTACCGGCTGACAGCACCGCCGTCAGGATCACCGCATTCATCACCGCCGCCGCCGACAGCAGCCCGGCATTGCGGAACACCAGAGTGAACGGGCTGACGCTGATATCGTTGATATCATTGTGCAGCAGCTGCGGATCGGTATACGGCAGGATCAGGCTGATAATCAGGATGGCGAATACGTAGAACAGCAGGATACGCCAGAAAATCTGCCGCACCGCGCGCGGGATGTTTTTGGCCGGATCTTCAGATTCGCCCGCCGCGATACCGATCAGTTCGGTGCCCTGGAAGGAGAATCCGACAATCATCGCCACGCCAATCATCGCTGCAAAACCGCCGGCAAACGGTGCGTCACCCACCTGCCAGTTCTGCCAGCCTGCATGCTCCGCGCCGCGCATGATGCCGGTAATCATCAGCACGCCCACCACGATAAAGATAACCACGGTCGCTACTTTAATCAGCGAGAACCAGTATTCTGCCTCGCCAAAGCCCTTCACCGAGATATAGTTCATCAGGAACATCAGGCAGAGGAACAGCGCACTCCAGATCCAGCCAGGGGTATCGGGGAACCAGTAGTTCATCACCAGCTGCGAGGCCACCAGGTCAACCGCGATGGTCACCGCCCAGTTGTACCAGTAGTTCCAGCCGAGCGCGAAACCAAAGCCCTCTTCGACATATTTCGCGCCATAGGTGGAAAAGGAGCCCGATACCGGCATGAAGGCCGCCAGCTCACCGAGGCTGGTCATCAGGAAATAGACCATCAGCCCGATCAGGATATAGGAGAGCAGCGCGCCGCCAGGCCCCGCCTGGGCAATGGTCGCCCCGGAGGCGACAAACAGGCCGGTACCAATAGAACCGCCAATGGCGATCATCGTCAGATGACGTGCTTTTAACGCACGTCGTAACGCAGGTTGTTGTGTTGTATTTGAGTCATTATGCATGTGTAAACGCTACGCTGGGTAAAAATGAGGCGCGATTGTAGCAGCTAAGCCTGCGCTGTATAGCGAATGCCGCGCTGTTATAAGTTACGTTCATGATCGCGCCCGGATTATTAGTAATCACTCGCGACAATAGGATAAAAAACGGGTCAGTGCCTTCGAGATGTGCTTTTGTCGGTGATGAATGCGATAGAGCGTACGGGTCAGACGCGGCAGCGGCAGCGCCAGTTCAACCAGCGTACCGGCCTCCAGCAGATCGCTAATCACCCGACGTGACAGACAGCTGATGCCCATGCCGTGGCGCACCGCATGTTTGATCGCCTCGGAATTGCCCAGCTCCATACCCAGCTGAAAAGTCGGCAGATGCGACAGCAGCAGATAATCGACGATTTCACGGGTGCCGGAGCCGCGTTCACGCAGGATCCACGGCGCAGCGGCCAGCGTCTCCAGCGTCACCGGCTGTTGCAGGATCGCCGCATCCGGGGCGGCAAACACCACCAGCTCATCCTCCAGCCAGGGTTCACTGACCAGTTCGGTCATGTGGCAGGGTCCTTCAATCAGGCCAACGTCAACGCGGAAATCGGACACCGCCGTGATCACATCCTGACTGTTGCCGACGCTCAGCTCCAGCGGCAGGCCGGGAAAATCACGCCGGTAAGCCGCCATCATGCCCGGCAGCAGATAGTTGCCGATGGTGCTGCTGGCAAAAATGCGAATCGCCCCGTTGTCCTCTTTAAACAGTTGCTCAATTTCGCTGGCCTGTTCCAGCAGGCCAACCGCACGCGGATAGAGCAGTCGCCCATGCTCATTCAGCACCAGCCGCTTACCGACCCGATCAAACAGCTGTACGCCGAGCTGGTTTTCCAGATCGGCCAGCGCCGCGCTGACGGCCGACTGTGACAACGCCAGCAGCTGTGACGCCTGAGTGGTTGAGCCACTTTTCAGCACTTCCGTGAATACTTCTATCTGCCGCAGCGTAATGTGCATCGGCGCTCCTTAAATCACTTATTGCCTGATGAGATAGATCACCACCGCCAGCCAGATCAACGCGATCAGCACCAGCCAGCCGGCGATTTTTTTGCCGCGCGCACGCTGGGACTGCGCCCTTTCGCTGCTGCTGATACGCACCTCGCGTGGCAGCAGACGCAGCAGTATCATTGCGCCAGAGGGAATGATCACCGCATCATCCAGCAGACCCACAAACGGGATCACATCCGGAATGATATCGATCGGGCTGATGCCATAAGCGACCAGCCCCATCATCGCCAGCTTATTCCACCACGGGGTGCGCGGATCGCGAAAGGCAAACCACAGCACCACGATGTCCCTTTTGATCAGCCTCGCCCACCGGCGCAGACGCGAAAATAGCATAATAGCCGCCTTATCGATTATTCTGGTCAATTATAAATATATTATCAATTTCACTTTTAAGCCAGCCAGCGCCATGATCGGGTCTCAATCAGAAGGAGGAATCGACATGGCAGATCTGAGCATTCACAAAACGCACCCTCAGCTTCAGCTCTGGCTCCCTGGTTTGCTGCTGACCGCGCTGATTGCCGCTGCCGCCAGCTGGCTGGCCGGGCAACCGGCGATCGCCTCCTGGGGGCTGGGATCGCTGACGCTGGCGATTGTGCTGGGCATTATTATCGGCAACAGCATCTATACGCCGCTTTCCCCACACTGCGATGCCGGCGTGGCGCTGGCAAAACAGAAGCTGCTGCGGCTGGGGGTGATTCTGTTCGGCTTCCGCATCACGCTGCAGCAGATCGCTGACGTCGGCCTCAGCGGTATCCTGATTGATGCACTCACCCTGAGCAGCACCTTCTTTATTACCTGTCTGCTGGGGATACGCCTGCTGAAGCTGGATCGCGATACCGTCTGGCTGATTGGTGCCGGTAGCAGTATCTGTGGTGCGGCGGCGGTGCTGGCGACCGAACCGGTGGTTAAAGCGGCAGCGTCAAAAGTCGCGGTCGCTATCGCCACAGTGGTGCTGTTTGGTACCCTGGCCATTTTTATCTATCCGCTGCTGTGGCCACTGGCGCATACGCTCTTCCCTGCCCTTGATCAGGCGCAGTTTGGCGTGTTTACCGGCTCAACCATTCATGAAGTGGCGCAGGTAGTGGCTGCCGGACACAGCATCGGGTCGGATGCCGAGAACAGCGCAGTGATTGCCAAAATGCTGCGGGTGATGATGCTGGCGCCGTTCCTGCTTTGCCTCAGTGCGGTGCTGCGCCGCCAGACGCCACGCGCGCAGGCTTCGGGTCCGGTGACCTTTCCGTGGTTTGCGCTGCTGTTTATTGCGGTTGCGCTGTTTAACTCGCTGCACCTGTTACCGGCTGAAGTTGTCGCAATGCTGAATCAGCTGGCCGGATTACTGCTGGCGATGGCGATGGCAGCGCTGGGATTAACCACCCGTTTCAGTGCATTACGTGAAGCGGGCGTGAAACCGCTGCTGCTGGGTGCGCTGGTGTTTATCTGGCTGATCGTCGGTGGCGGCGCCATCAATCTGCTGGTGCAACATTTCATGGGCTAACCGCATCAGGTATCATGCCGTCTCTTCAGTGCATAGCCCCTTCAGGAGAACGGCATGAAATATATCGGCGCACACGTCAGTGCGGCAGGTGGTGTGGATCAGGCAGTGATACGCGCCCATGAGATCGACGCCACCGCCTTCGCCTTGTTTACCAAAAATCAACGGCAGTGGAAAGCCGCCCCGCTTTCCACTGAGGTGATTGATGCCTTTCGCGCCGCCTGCGAGAAATATCACTTCAGTTCGCAGCAAATCCTGCCGCACGACAGCTTCCTGATTAACCTTGGTCATCCGGTGGCTGAGGCGCTGGAAAAATCCCGCGCTGCCTTTATTGATGAGCTGCAGCGTGCCGATCAGCTTGGCCTGACGCTGCTGAACTTCCATCCGGGCAGCCACCTGCATCAGATTGACGAGCAGGCCTGCCTGAAGCGCATCGCCGAATCGATCAACATCGCCCTCGACCAGAGCCGTAACGTCACAGCCGTGATTGAAAACACCGCCGGTCAGGGCAGCAATCTGGGTTTCCGTTTTGAGCATCTGGCGGAAATTATTGACCAGGTTGAGGATAAGACACGCGTCGGGGTCTGCCTGGATACCTGCCACGCTTTTGCCGGTGGCTACGATCTGCGTACCGAAGCGGACTGTGTCGCCACCTTCGCTGAGTTTGAGCGCATCGTTGGCTTTAAGTATCTGCGCGGGATGCATCTCAACGATGCAAAAAGCACCTTCGGCAGCCGCGTTGACCGTCATCACAGCCTGGGTGAAGGCAATATCGGTAAAACCGTGTTCAGCTGGATGATGAAGGATGCGCGTTTTGACGGGATTCCGTTAATCCTTGAAACCATCAACCCGGATATCTGGAAAGATGAGATTGCCTGGCTGAAGTCCGAACAGCAGGGATAAAACAGGGAGCCAGTCGGCTTAATGCCGATCAGTTAAGGGATCGGTGATAACGCAGTCTGGTGCCGCTCAGGGGCTGGCGGTCCTCGCGCCGCTGCGCGGTTCCTTCACGTCATTCCTCTGCCTGACGGACCGCCGGGGATGGCACATCCTGTGCCGCCCCGCCTTTCGCCCGCGTCCTGCGGGCTCTCCTGGCCGACTCATTCTGTTCAGCGCTGCGGATTGCCTGCCCCTGCCCGACCCCAGCCTGCTCTGAAACTTCAGTGCATGTTGTTAGAAAGGGCGCTCAGGCCAGCATCCGGGCCAGCGCCTGGCGTTTTATCCCGGCGGCGCAATGCTTTACTCCAGGCGTATTCATCCATCGCTTTAACCTTATTCACCGTCTGAAAAAGCAAACAGGGAGCCATCTGGCTCCCGGTTTTTTTACTTCAGCAGATTATGCCCCTGAGCAAATCAGGCTTTTGCCAACTGCTCTTCCGGACGTTTCAGCACCGCATAGCTCAGGCCAGCAATCGCCGTGCCGACCACAATCGCTACCAGATAGCCGACCACCGGGGTGATCGCGCCTGGGATTAGCAGCACAAACAGCCCACCGTGTGGTGCCATCAGTTTGGCACCCACCGCCATCGAAATGGCACCGGTGGTCGCGCCGCCGACGATGCAGCAAGGCAGAACACGCATCGGGTCACGGGCCGCGAACGGAATCGCACCTTCAGAGATAAAGCAGAGACCCAGTACCAGCGCCGCTTTGCCCCCTTCCTGCTGACCTTTATTGAATTTACGACGGGCAACCAGCGTCGCCAGGCCCATCGCCAGCGGTGGCACCATACCGGCCGCCATGATCGCCGCCATCGGGGCATACGTCTGAGAACTCAGCAGACCGACACCAAAAGCGTAAGCCACTTTATTGACCGGACCGCCCATATCGGTACACATCATGCCGCCCAGAATCGCGCCCAGCAGCACCGCGTTGGCGGTACCCATGTTCGCCAGCCAGTGCGTCAGACCGTTCATGATACCGGCAACCGGTTTACCAACCACATAAATCATCAGCAGGCCGGTAATCAGGCTGGCAAACAGCGGAATAATCAGTATCGGCTTCAGCGCTTCCATACTCTGTGGCAGTTTCACTTTGCCGCTGATCAGCTTCGCTGCGTAACCGGCGATGAAACCGGCGATGATCCCGCCGAGGAACCCTGCGTTGATGCTGGTGGCGATCATCCCGCCAATCAGGCCTGGGGTCAGACCCGGACGGTCAGCAATGGAGAAGGCGATAAAGCCTGCCAGTACCGGCACCATCAGAGCGAAGGCGCTGCCGCCACCGATCTGCATTAACGCGGCAGCCAGCGTGCCCTGCTCTTTAAAAGCGGTGATACCAAAGGCAAAGGAGAGCGCGATACTCAGACCGCCCGCTACCACCATCGGCAGCATGTAAGAAACGCCGGTCAGCAGGTGACGATAGGCGCCTGCCCCCTCTTTCTTCTCGTTCTGGTTGTCGCTGCTCTGCGCGCCAGTGGCTTTGTACGGCTTCGCCTCGGCTACTGCTTTATCCAGCTCCTGCGCGGTTTTCTTCAGTGCCAGTCCGGTTGAGGTGCGGTACATCGGCTTACCGGCAAATTTCGCCAGATCGACTTCGATATCAGCCGCCACGATCACCAGATCGGCCGCCGCCACTTCTTCCGGCGTAATGGCATTACCAGCACCAACTGAGCCGCGGGTTTCTACTTTGACCCACCAGCCGCGACGGGTCGCTTCAGCCTGAATCGCCTCTGCGGCCATAAAGGTATGGGCTACGCCGGTTGGGCAGGCAGTGATCGCAACCACGCGTTTCTGCGCACCGGCCTGGGCCGCCGCAGGCGCACCTGCTGGCGCGGCAACGGCTGCCGCAGCCTGCCAGGGTTTCGCTTCGGCTCTGGCGCGAGTGAGGAAAGTTTCTGGCTCGCGGATCGCCAGCTGAACCTCACCCTGCCACAGCGGTTTACCGTTCAGTGCCGCGTCGTCCGGCACGTTTTTGCCCAGCACGATGACCTGTTCGGCCTCGGCAGGATTATCAGTCAGCGTCAGGCCCGCAGCGGTCAGACGTTGTTGCGCCATGTAAGCGGAAGCCAGTCCCAATGAAGGATCTTTTATCAGCAGCGTTTTCATTATCGCTCTCCTGCTGTCAGTTAACGGGTTGTAAGTCGACGCGCGCCATCATTGCGGCCAACTGGGTACGATCGGAAACGCCAACGTTGCTCTGGCTGACGGCCATCGCCGCCACTGCCGTTGCAAGACGCAGCGTGTGTTCACTGGATTCACGCATTAACAGCCCGTAAATCAGGCCGCCCACCATTGAATCGCCCGCGCCGACGGTGCTGACGACTTCGCACACCGGTGGTTTGGCAATCCATTCGCCTGAGGCGTTAACCCACAGCGCGCCTTCTGCGCCCAGCGAGATCACCACATGGGCGATGCCCTGCTCGCGCAGCTCATGGGCAGCACCAATCACATCCTGCAGGTCCGGCAGTTTACGACCGGCCCAGATTTCCAGCTCACGGCGGTTAGGTTTAACCAGCCACGGCGCGGCTTTCAGCCCGGCGACCAGCGCATCACGGCTGCTGTCGAAGATAATGCACGGGCAATGAGTGCGCAGCTCGGTCATCCAGCGGGTAAAGGCGTCAGGATCGACCCCTTCCGGCAGGCTGCCGCTGACGCAGACCATATCGAACTGGCCCAGCCAGGTCAGAGAGTCGCTGGTAAAGCGGTCCCAGTCCTGTCCGGTGACCTGAAATCCGGAGAAGTTCAGATCGGTGACATCGCCAGTCTGCTCAGTCAGTTTGACGTTAATACGGGTGCGGCCTGGCACGACCTGAAAACGGTTAGCAATGCCCAGTTCGCTGAACAGCTGCTGAAAGCCATCCTGATTCTCTTTCCCCAGGAAACCGCCTACGGTGACGTCGATGCCGAGATCTTTCAGCACTTTGGCAACGTTGATGCCTTTGCCCGCCGCGTGCAGTCCGGTGGTTTTTACCAGGTTAACTTCGCCACGTTCAATTTCAGGGGTATAACCCACCAGATCATAGGCCGGGTTCAGCGTGATGGTTGCGACGCGTCTGCTCATGCTGCCCCCTCGCCCAGTCCGCTGGTGATCGCTTCTTCAATCGCGTTCAGCGCCTGTTGAGCGTCTTCGCCGCTGGCGGTAAAGCGCAGGCGATGGCCTTTCTTCACGCCGAGCGCGACCACTTTCATCAGGCTGCGGCCGTTGGCGGGTTTGCCACTGCCGTCGAGATTGGTAACGGTAATGTCGCTGTTGAACTGCTTGATGACGCTGACCAGCGCAGTACCCGGGCGGGCATGTAAACCGTGCTCGTTGCGGATAGTAAATTCTGCCGTCAGGACCTCAGCCTGCTCGTCCACTTCACTGGTGAGCAGCGCATAGACACCGGCGGCATCGGCTTTCAGCAAACGGTCCGCTTTGCCCTGCTGTAACAGCGCGCTGAGGTAACCCAGCACTTCCAGCGGACGTTCATCCACCGCCGCCACGCTGATTAACAGCGCCGCTGATTCGCCCTGATGCTCAAACGGATGGGCGGCACGGCTGACGGCGACGCCGCTGCGCAGGTTGCCGAGGCTGCTGTCGCTCAGCCAGATCCCCTGACCGAGACTCAGCGGCGGGTTGGAAACCACATCGGCGACGTAGCTGGCATCGACCACGCCAGCCGACTGCAGCCGACCGGCATTCATCGCCTGTAAGGTGATCAGATCGCTGGCGGCGACGTTCAGGGTAATTAATGAGGTGTCGAAGCTAAATTCGGCGGCTTGTTTTTCGCCCATCAGCAACGCACGCAGATCTTCAGCAGAGGCGGTTTTGAGCTGTTCAGCGATGCTGTCATCGCTCAGAACATGGGTCAGCTGACGCAGCAGCGCCAGATGCTCATCCGATTTGGCGGCAATGCCAATAGCTACATAGGCGGTCTGATCGTCGCCCCAGCTGATGCCCTGCGGAAACTGGAACACCTGGACGCCGGTTTTCAGCACCAGATCGCGGGTATCGGTGGTGCCGTGCGGAATCGCGATGCCGTTGCCCAGAAAGGTTGAGGTTTGCTGCTCACGCGCCAGCATACCGTTGACGTAGCCCTCCGTCACATTACCGGCAGCGGTCAATGCTGCTGCAACCTGACGAATGGCCTCTTCTTTATTCTGGGCGCTGGCTCCGGTATGGATGGCCTGCAATTCGAGCTGGAACATAATTCTCCTCGCTTGCTGAGATTGAATCGTTTCAGCCAGTGGGGAAATTATTACGCCATCCTGCTGAAAACAGGTGGCGTGGTCACCGCTGAAACGTTTCAAGGATTGTGGTACAGCACCTGGCAGCAGGCAAGAAAATGCGCAAACGGCGTAGCAGATTTTTGATGTTACGCACATTTCATCGACGTTTTAAGATTTTGCTCTCTGCCCGCTGACGCGGTTGCTGTAAGCCTGGCATAAACTCAGCCAAAGGTTCAGCAACGTCAGCGGATCAGGGCGCGGTGTCCGCTTCCAGCTGCAACAGATAGATCATCGCCTGCTGACGTGAATCGCCACACATGCTGTGCGCAGGCTGCAGGCCGGCACACACCGCGGGACGTAAGTCAGATCCAAACAGCTTGCAGCGCAAAGCCTCATCAAGCTGCACGCAGGGGGTGTTAGCGGGTTTGCCGTTGGGCATGCCGGGGATCGGTGAAGAGATGGAGGGCGCCGTACAACAGGCACCGCAGTGGCTACGGCATTGCATACTGTGCTCCGGCAGAGAAAGTCGCGGCGACAATAGCAGTCTGACGGCGTAATTGCCACGTCTGCCGCTGCCCCAGGTAAAATTTCACCGTCGCCATATTGCCAGTTTTCACCGGCGCGAGTAACGTGGCGCGCAATTCACTCTCAGAGATAGCGAGAACAGCAATGCCAAAAGCGAATGAGATCAAAAAAGGAATGGCCGTTACCCATAACGGAAAACTGCTGCTGGTTAAAGATATTGATGTCCAGAGCCCAAGCGCGCGTGGCGCAGCCACCCTGTATAAGATGCGTTTCACCGATGTACGCACCGGAATGAAAGTAGAAGAACGCTTTAAAGGCGACGAAATTATTGATGCGATTTCGCTCAGCCGCCGCAGCGTCACCTTCTCTTATATAGACGGTGATGAGTACGTCTTTATGGACGACGAAGATTACACTCCCTATAACTTCAAAAAAGAGCAGATCGAAGAAGAGCTGCTGTTTATTCCTGAAGGCGGGATTCCGGGCATTCAGGTGCTGACGATGGAAGGCCAGGTGCTGGCGCTGGAACTGCCGCAAACCGTGGACATGGAAATTGTCGATACGTCGCCCGGCATTAAAGGCGCCTCGGCCAGTGCCCGCACTAAACCGGCTGGCATGAGCACCGGGCTGGTGGTTCAGATACCGGAATACCTCAGCAACGGCGACCGCATCCGCATTCATATTGCCGAACGCCGTTATATGGGCCGCGCCGACTGATCGCACAGCCTGAACGTTGCCGGGTTGCCGATTGTTATATTATAACACTTTAACCCGGATATGCTGACAGGAGGCGGACCGATGACACGGGTCAATCTGATCACCGGATTTTTAGGCAGTGGCAAAACCACGCTGTTATGTCATCTGCTGGCGGCAAAGCCTGCCAATGAACAATGGGCGGTGCTGGTCAATGAATTTGGTGAGATTGGTGTCGATGGCGCGCTGCTGGCGAACCGCGGCGCAACGTTAAAAGAGATCCCCGGCGGCTGCATGTGCTGCGTCAACGGCCTGCCGATGCAGGTCGGGCTCAATATGCTGCTGAAAAATAAACCGGACCGGCTGCTGATCGAGCCGACCGGTTTGGGCCATCCGCGTCAGTTACTGCAGATGCTGAGTTCCCCGACCTACCATTCCTGGCTGCAACTTAACGCCACCCTCACCCTGCTGGATGCCCGCCAGCTGGCCGATCCGCGCGTGGTCGCCAATGAAAATTTCCGCGATCAGCTGGCCGCAGCTGACGTAATCATCGGTAACAAGCAGGATCGCTGGCAGCCGGAGGATTATCAGCGCTTAGCCCGCTGGCAACAGGATGCGCAGGATCAGCGGCCCTTTATTGCCACCGAATTTGGTCAGATTCCGCTGGCGCTGCTGGATACGCCGCGCGGCAAGCCACGCGAGCTGCCGGTACCGCAGCATCATCATCCGGTGGCTGCCGCGGTCAGCGGCGTCGCGGCCCTGCGGCTGGAAGGTCAGGCACGCTGGCGTCGGGCGCTGAATCAGGGGCAGGACTATAGCGCCTGTGGCTGGCTGTTTGACCCTGAGACGCGGTTTGATCGGGCGGCGCTGCTGGAATGGGTCCGGCTGGCCCCAGGCGATCGGATAAAAGGCGTCATGCGCGTTGAAGAGGGATCGCTGAATATTAATCGTCAGGGCGCGGATCTGCAGCTTGAAACGCGATCGCTGCCACCCGCCGACAGCCGTATTGAGATCATTCATTCGCAGCAGGCTGACTGGAATAGACTACAATCGGCGTTGTTGAAGTGCCGTTTACGCTGACAAGGGTATCGTCGGCGGTTATTTTTTTAAATATGAGTTTAACTATGCGCGTAACTCGCCTTATAACCATCCTGCTGCTGAACGCATTAGGTGTGGTGCTATTCCTGTCATGGTATCTGCCACCTGAACATGGTTTCTGGTATGGCGTCGATAAATCCATTTTCTTTGGCTTTAATAGCCAGATGATTATCCATTCCGGCTTTGCGCTGCTGGTGGCGATCACTAACTATCGTGGCTTTGATGCGGTCTCGCTGCTGGCGATGGGCCTGCTTTATCTGTCGATCTGGCGAGGAGAAACCCCGCAGGCACGGCGACGGATGCTGGCTATCGGCATTACCATGCTGCTCACCGCGGTGGTGCTCAACCAGCTGGGCCATCTGCTGCCGGTGAAGCATTCCAGCCCGACGCTGTTCTTCGAAAACGTCCATCGGGTCAGTGAACTGACCGGTATTCCGGCCAAAGATGCCTCGAAAGACAGTTTCCCTGGCGACCACGGCATGATGCTGATGATCTTCGCCTGCTTTATCTGGCGTTATTTTGGTTTCGGACGTTTTTTAATTGCGGCGGCGATTGTGGTTATTTTTTCACTGCCACGGGTGATGGCGGGCGCGCACTGGTTCACCGATATCGCTGTCGGTTCCCTTTCAGTGGTATTAGTGGGATTAAGCTGGTGGTTATTAACTCCGGCCAGCGATCTGCTGGTTAATTGGTTTTATCGCAAATTGCCGGGTAAATATAAGCCCCTGGCCTGAATGATAAGCGCGGGTGCAATAATGGCCTTATTCTTAGCCGCCCGCGCTTATAAAAAAACCCGATGCACTATTAGCAGGCTAATCAAATCCATTAAAAGAAAAGGTTATGACCGGCTTCATCGCTCAAATAATCCTCACGTTCGCTTGTCCATAAAGAAAATTCTCAATTAGCAGGCTATAGGCCGAATTAGCGCCATTTTGGTCCCCTGCTCTCACCATCATTTGACCACAATTGTTGCTAAATTAGTCAGTGTGTTAAGGTTTGATTTCACATCAGAAAAACCTATAAGAATTTGATTGAAAGCACTCGCCACGGCGTCTGGAATCAGTTAACCTCAGTCGCTGTGGGGTAACAGCATCAGAGAATTCGATTTTTTTTACAGTAAAAATGTGTCCATTAACACATTTTAGTAATTAAGGAATTGTCTTAGTCTGTTTCGCTTATTAATCTCCCTGTTTTGTCATCTGGCTGGCGACAATCTTGTCGTAAGGACATCGAAGGAAAACCCGAATAATGGTCAAGTCTCAACCAATACTGAGATATATCTGGCGAATCGTGCCTGCAGTGGCACTGGCAACTCTCCTCTCAGCTTGTAGCAGTACCCATAACGGTCAAAACGCGAATAACGAGAATCATGAAGTTAACAACCACAATGGTTTTTTACTTCAGGCGTCTCAGGATGAGTTTGAAGAAATGGTGCGTAACGTCGACGTTAAGTCGCGCATCATGGATCAATACGCTGTCTGGAAAGGCGTGCGCTATCGTCTGGGTGGCGATACCAAACGCGGTATCGATTGTTCCGCCTTTGTACAACGCACCTTCCGCGATCAATTTGGCTTAGAACTGCCGCGCTCTACCTCAGAGCAGCAGGGCACCGGTAAAGAGATTTCGCGCACTAAACTGCGTCCTGGCGATCTGGTGCTGTTCCGTGCCGGTTCTACTGGCCGTCATGTTGGCATCTATCTCGGTAATGATAACTTCGTTCATGCTTCCACCAGCAGTGGTGTGATGATTTCAAATCTGAACGATGATTACTGGAAAAAGCGTTATCGTGAAGGGCGACGCGTATTAAGTCGTAACCCGACCTGATTACCGCCTTTGATCTCCTTCTCAGCCAGAGAATATGAAACGCTGCTAACGCAGCGTTTTTTTTCGTCTGTTGCCTTTACCCGCCTGAGACTGATGGCATGAAAACCATTGTCTTTCAAAAGAATATCGAGACATTCCCCGTCCTCTCGTTATATTCTCAGGCGCTTATACCGAAGCAGTCGTGCGCAATAACATAATAATAATTTTATCAGAGGAAGCACCTCATGCCACTGTCGGGGGCGCTGATGCGCCATGCAACCTATCCTCGTCGAATCGCATGGAGCAGCGCGATGATCGGCTGCCTGTTCTTTTTATTATTTACCGCACTGTCGCTTAACCATCTCTGGCACAAGCGCGAGCAGCAACATCAACAGTTATTAGAAAACAGCCGAACAGCACTGCAGCAAACGCTCTCCTCACTGATTAACAACACACTCAGTCCCCTGCTTCCCTTTACCCAGGCTACCTGCCAGACCATCAATCGCGAACTGACCTCACGCGCCGCCTTTGCCGGTAATCTGCGCGCAATTCTGCTGGTGAATGACGGTAACGCCTTTTGCTCATCGGCCACCGGCAGCTTTAACCTGCCGCTCAACGTCATATCACCAGGGAGTGATACAACGCGCGATATTGATCTGCAGCTGATGGGCGGAACCCCATTGCAACCCGATAAACCGGCACTGGCATTGTGGATCAGGAACCCTGGCAGCGCGCAGTCTGGCGTCTTTGCCACTCTCAATATTACCCTTGCGCCCTATCAGCTGTTGCCGTCATGGCGGCCAGAGATCTCTGGCATGGCGCTGGTGGCGCAGCGCAGCGCGTTAACCAGCTGGCAGTCAGGCGTGATCGACAACACTCTGCTGCCCCCGCCGCTGTTGCAACAGTCACTGCCGGGTTACCCGCTGCAATTTGTGTTATATGGCACCACGCTGGCGCTCAGCGATTATCAAAATATTCTGCTAAGCAGCCTGCTGCTCTCTGTGCTGGTCACCGGCGGCTGCTGGCTGCTGCTGTCGGTCTGTCAGCGGCCAGGAAAAGATCTGATTCAGGGCATGAAGCGCGGCGAGTTTCATATTGAATATCAGCCGCTGGTCACCTCTCACGACGGTCAGCCCTACGGTATGGAAGCGCTACTGCGCTGGACGCATCCTGTTGAGGGACCGATCCCGCCGGATGTGTTTATCGGTTACGCCGAAGCGCAGAACCTGATTATTCCGCTGACCCGGCACCTGTTTCAGCTGGTCGCCCGCGATGCCCAACTGCTTTGCCATACCATTCCCCGTCATGCCAGCCTCAGTCTGAATATCTCGCCGCTGCACCTGGCCGATAGCGGTTTCCGCCAGGATGTGCTGCGCTGGCTCGACACCATGCCCGCCGCGCACTTTAACTACGTATTTGAAATCACTGAACGAGCCATGGTGCGCGATGAAAATGTCGGCGAACTGTTTGAGTGGCTGCATCAGCAAAAGATCAATATTGCGATTGATGACTTCGGCACCGGACACAGCGCGCTGATCTATCTGGAAAAATATGCCTTCGATTACCTGAAAATCGATCGCGGTTTCGTTCAGAGCATCGGCACCGATACCCTGACCTCGCCGGTGCTGGATACGGTGTTGCAGCTGGCGAAAAAGCTCAATCTTAAAAGCGTGGCGGAAGGCGTCGAGACCGGTGAACAGGCCGCCTGGCTGATCAATCGCGGTGTTACCCATCTTCAGGGTTACATTTTTAGTCGACCGCTGCGGCCTGAAACGCTGATAGACTATTTCCAGCGTCATAATGCCTGAATCGGAAAATCACAGGAGAGCGTAACCGTGGTGCTGCTTCGTGCTGGATTATTATTGCTGTGTGGTCTGCTCAGCAGCCCGTTGCTGGCTGCCAGCATCAAAGAAAGTTTCGCCTTCACGCAGGCCGGCGAAGCGAAATACCCGCCCGACTTCAGCCATTATGACTACGCCGATCCCAATGCTCCTAAAGGTGGCAGCATCACCATGGCGGTGGTGGGGACCTACGACAACTTCAACCGCTACGCCTCGCGCGGCAATCCCGGCATCAATACGGAAACCCTGTATGACGGGCTTTATACCGGTTCAGATGATGAACCCGGCAGCTATTACCCGCTGATTGCCCTGTCCGCCCGCTACGCCAGTGACTTTACGTGGATTGAGATCCGCCTGAATCCCCGTGCCCGCTTTCAGGATGGCACGCCCATCACCGCCGGGGATGTGGCATTTTCCTTTACCAAATTTATGACCGAAGGGGTGCCGCAGTTTCGCGTCGCCTATCGCGGCGTGACCGTTAAGGCGCTGGATCGGCTGACGGTGCGGATTGATGCGCAGCAGCCGGACAAAGACCGGATGCTGGGCTTACTGACGCTGCCGGTGCTGGCGGAAAAATTCTGGCACGATAAAAAGTTCAACGAACCCCTGAGTTCACCGCCGCTGTCGAGCGGTCCTTATCGCATCACTAAGTGGAAGCTGGGCCAGTTTATTGAATACAGCCGGGTAAAAGATTACTGGGCCGCCGATCTGCCGGTTAACCGCGGGCGTTTTAATTTCGACCGCATCCGCTACGACTACTATCTGGATGACAACGTGGCGTTTGAAGCCTTCAAAGCGGGTGCATTCGATTTGCGGGAAGAGACCTCGGCCAAAAAATGGGCCACGCAATATCGCGGCCGCCATTTTGACGATCACAGTATTGTGAAAGAGACGTTGCCAAACGAAGCCGCCATTGATACCCGCTGGCTGGCGTTTAACAACGAAAAACCGCTGTTCCACGATCGTCGGGTCCGGCAGGCGCTGACGCTGGCGTTTGATTTCGAGTGGATGAACAAAGCCCTGTTCTATGGCGCTTATCAGCGTGCCAGCAGCTATTTCCAGAATACCGACTTTGCGGCCAGCGGCCTGCCCGACGCGCAGCAGCAGGCGTTGCTGGCCCCGTGGCGCGCGCAGTTGCCGCCTGAACTCTTCACTCAGCCTTACCATCCGCCCGTTACCGACGGCAGCGGTTACGATCGCGCCAGTCTGTTACGGGCATTTGCCTTGCTGAAACAGGCGGGCTGGCAGATTAACGATCGCCGACTGGTGAACGCGAAAACCGGTCAGCCGTTTAAGGTTGAACTGCTGTTGCGCAGCGGGACCAATACCGAATGGGCGCTGCCGTTGCAGCACAATCTGTCGCGACTCGGCATCACTCTCAACCTGCGTCAGGTTGACAGTTCACAGTATCTGCGGCGGTTACGCGAAGGCGACTACGAGATGATCGCCACCGTTTATGGCGCGATGCCGATCCCCTCCTCCAGCCTGCAGGTTTACTGGCAGTCAGATTACATCGCCTCGTCGTGGAATACTGCGCGGGTTAAAGATCCGCTGGTCGATCACTTCGTGAAACAGATTGTGGCGCATCACGGCGATCTTCCGGCGATTCGGCCGCTGGCACAGGTGCTGGATCGTATTCTGTTGTGGAATGCCTATATGATCCCGATGTGGTACAACGCAGAGCAACGGCTGGCGTACTGGGATAAATTTTCCCATCCGGCCGGCAAACCGGCTTACAGCCTCGGGCTGGAAAACTGGTGGTATGACGTGAACAAAGCTGCCGGGCTGCCGGCCAGCAAACGCTAAGGAGTGGAACGTTGGCAACTTACTTTCTGCGCAGGCTGTTGCTGATTATTCCCACGCTGTGGGCGATCATCACCCTTAACTTTTTTATTGTGCAGATTGCGCCTGGCGGTCCGGTGGATCAGGCGCTGGCCAATATTCAGTTTGGTCAGACTACAGGGCTGGCGAGCGGCCGTGCCGACAGCGCGGCGTCCCGCGCCAGCCTGAATGCACTGAATCCCGGTGATAACCAGTATCGCGGCGCGCGCGGTCTGGACCCGGAGGTGATTGCCGAGATTAAGCAGCGCTACGGCTTTGATAAGCCGATCTGGCAGCGCTATGGCGAGATGTTGTGGAACTATGCCCGTTTTGACTTCGGCGACAGCCTGTTTCGCAGCGCCTCGGTGCTTCAGCTGGTTAAAGAGAGTTTGCCGGTCTCGATCAGCCTCGGCCTGTGGAGCACGCTGATTATCTATCTGGTGTCGATTCCACTGGGCATTCGCAAAGCGGTGCGCAATGGCAGCGCCTTTGATATCTGGAGCAGCACCTTCATCATTATTGGCTACTCCATTCCGGCTTTTCTGTTTGGCATCATGCTGATCGTGCTGTTTGCCGGCGGCAGCTATCTCGACTGGTTTCCACTGCGCGGTCTCACCTCACCGCAGCATGACAGCCTGCCCTGGTACGGCCAGGTACTCGATTACTTCTGGCACATCGCGCTGCCGGTACTGGCCACGGTGATTGGCGGCTTTGCCACTCTGACCATGCTGACGAAGAATGCCTTTCTGGATGAGATCCGTAAACTCTACGTGGTCACCGCCCGCGCCAAAGGCGTGCCGGAGCGCCGCATTCTCTACCATCATGTGTTTCGCAATGCGATGCTGCTGGTGATCGCCAGCTTCCCCGCCACCTTTATCAGCATGTTCTTCACCAGTTCGGTACTGATTGAGGTGATATTTTCACTTAACGGACTGGGATTGCTGGGCTACGATGCCACGCTGCAACGCGACTATCCGGTGATGTTCGGTACGCTCTATATTTTTACCCTGATCGGCCTGCTGATGAATATTCTCAGTGACTTAACTTATACGCTGGTCGATCCCCGCATTGATTTCGAGGGCCGCTGATGCGCTTGTCTCCCCTGAATCAGCAGCGCTGGCAGCGCTTTCGTCATAACCGACGCGGCTACTGGTCGCTGTGGATTTTCCTGTTGATTTTCCTGCTGTCGCTGGGCGCCGAACTGATCGCCAATGACAAGCCGCTGCTGGTGCATTACCAGCAGCGCTGGTATTTCCCGTTGCTGGTGGATTACAGCGAGACCGATTATGGCGGGGTGCTGCCAACCACCGCCGACTATCAGGACCCCTGGCTGCGGCAGCGCATCGATCAGCAGGGCTGGGCGATTTGGGCACCGATCCGCTTCAGCGACAGCACCATCAATTTTGCTACTCAGGTGCCCTTCCCTTCACCGCCGTCGGCGCAGAACTGGCTCGGCACCGACGCGACCGGCGGTGACGTAATGGCTCGCCTGCTGTACGGCACGCGCATTTCACTGCTGTTTGGCCTGCTGCTGACGCTGTTTTCCAGCGTGATCGGCATGGTGGTCGGCGCGGTACAGGGCTATTTCGGCGGCAGAGTGGATCTGATCGGACAACGACTGATTGAAGTCTGGTCCGGTATGCCCTCGCTGTTTCTGCTGATTTTGCTCTCCAGCGTGATTCAGCCCGGTTTCTGGTGGCTGCTGCTGGTCACGGTAACCTTTGGCTGGATGAGCCTGGTCAGCGTGGTACGGGCCGAGTTTCTGCGCACCCGAAACTTCGACTACATTCGCGCGGCCCAGGCGCTGGGGATCAGTGACAGCCGGATTATGCTGCGCCACATGCTGCCAAATGCGATGGTGGCTACCCTGACTTTCCTGCCGTTTATCCTGTGTGGATCGATTACCACGCTGACCTCTCTCGATTTCCTCGGATTCGGTTTGCCGCTGGGTTCGCCGTCGCTGGGAGAACTGCTGCTGCAGGGTAAAAATAATCTGCAGGCGCCCTGGCTGGGCCTGGCGGGCTTTTTCTCACTGGCGATCCTGCTGTCGCTACTGATTTTTATCGGCGAAGCGGTACGTGACGCCTTCGATCCGGGTAACGGAGTCTGAATGGCTACGCCACTGCTTGCTATCAACCATCTTTCTGTCGCCTTTCGTCAGGGCGAGCAGCTGCATCAGGTGGTTGATGAGGTTTCATTACGCGTCGAAGCCGGCGAAACCCTGGCGCTGGTCGGCGAGTCCGGTTCCGGCAAAAGCGTGACTGCCCTATCGGTGATGCGGCTGCTGCATCCCTCGACGGTGGCGTATCCGGGCGGTGAGATTCTGTTTAACGGTGAGGATCTGTTGCGTGCCAGCGAGCAGCGGCTGCGCGGCATTCGCGGCGACCAGATCGCGATGATCTTTCAGGAGCCGATGGTGTCGCTGAATCCGTTGCATAACGTGGAGAAGCAGCTGTATGAAGTGCTGTCGCTGCATCGCGGATTACGACCTGCGGCGGCGCGCGGTGAAATTCTTGGCGTGCTGGAGCGGGTCGGGATTCGCCAGCCGGCCAGCCGGCTAAACGATTTCCCGCATCAGCTTTCCGGTGGTGAACGACAGCGGGTGATGATCGCCATGGCGTTGCTCACCCGGCCTGCATTACTGATTGCTGATGAACCGACCACCGCGCTGGATGTGACGGTACAGGCACAGATTCTGCGGCTGCTGCGCGAGCTGCAACGTGAATTTAATATGGGGATGCTGTTTATCACCCATAACCTGAATATTGTGCGTCAGCTGGCCGATACCGTCAGCGTGATGCGTCAGGGAAAGATGGTTGAGCAGAATCGCTGTCAGACGCTGCTGAGCCAGCCGCAGCATCCTTATACTCAGCAACTGCTGGCGGCCGAGCCGGAAGGGAAACCGCTGCCGCTGCCCGCCGACGCGCCGGAAATTCTGCGGGTCGATCAACTTCAGGTCAGCTTCCCGCTGCGCAGCGGTCTGTTCCGCCGCCGGGTGGGCGAAAAACGGGCGCTTTCGGCACTGAGTTTTACGCTGCGGCGCGGCGAAAGCCTCGGGCTGGTAGGCGAATCCGGCTCAGGAAAAAGCACTACCGGGCTGGCGCTGCTGCGGCTGATTGAGGCCGGTGGCGAGGTCTGGTTCGACGGCCAGCCGCTGCATCAGCTGTCTCAGCGGCAACTGCTGCCACTGCGCCAGCGGATTCAGGTGGTGTTTCAGGACCCGAACTCTTCGCTTAATCCGCGGATGACGGTTCAGCAGATTATTGCCGAAGGGCTGGCGGTGCATCAGCCTGAGCTCAGCGCCCAACAGCAGGAGCAGCGGGTTAAGGCCGTGATGGCAGAGGTCGGGCTGGAGGCTGAAAGCCGCCATCGCTATCCGGCTGAATTTTCCGGCGGTCAGCGGCAACGTATCGCGATTGCGCGTGCGCTGATCCTCGAACCGGAGATGCTGGTGTTGGATGAACCCACCTCGTCACTGGATCGCACGGTACAAAAACAGATTCTGACGCTGTTACGCCGGTTGCAGCAGCAGCGTCAGCTGAGCTATCTGTTTATCAGTCACGATCTTGAGGTGGTGCGCGCGCTGTGCCATCAGCTTATTGTGCTGCGTCAGGGAGAGGTGGTGGAACAGGGGGAATGTGAGACGCTGTTTGCGTCGCCGGCTGCGGAATATACGCGCGAGCTGCTGCGCTCAGCGCAACTCAACCCGCGATAAAGGTTTCGGCAATCGCCACGCCCTGATTTTTCAGGCAGCAGTTAGTCGCGCTCTCGTCGCTGCGCTGGATAAACAGACAGGGCTGCCCTTCACATTCGGCCACTTTACAATCGACCTGAATGTCAGCCAGCACCTCTTTGAGCTGCTGCAGGATCTCCCACGCCGGAATACCGTCATGGCTGATCAGACGCAGCGCGATAAAATCCTGATCGTCCAGCGTGCCGTCATCTGCTTCGATGGCACTATGATGATCGCTGGCCCAGCGAAAACGCTGTGGCAAGCGATGCACAATCGAAAGTTGCAGCATAGTTATCAATGTCCCCAAGAGAAATTTACTTCGCCATCCACGCCAGTGACGCCTGACCCGATGCCGGGTACCGTCAGAAACGGGACGTCAAGGCCCGCCTTCTCAATTCACACCAAAGCGGATCGCTGAATTTATTTTTTTGCGAGTGGTATCGCAATTCAGGCTATATGTACCGCGTTCGGCAGCACTTAACAATCATTTTAGACGCAATATGGTTACTTTATTAGCTAAATATTTTCACATTATAGAAACAAAGTGACGTAACCGATCGGACCGCCCGGCGTAACCGTAGCGGCCTGATCGACTAAGCCCGCTTAACGCGAGGCGGATCGAGGACGGGAAGCGTAGAAAAAAAGCAGCAGAGAGAGCGTCGCGCACAATGCGATGGTGCCGACCATCGGCCAGGCACTGTTAAAGCTGACCAGCGACAGCAGTGCGCCCACCAGCGCGCCGACGCCAAAGCGCAGCGTGCCGGCCAGCGAAGAGGCGGTGCCCGCCATATGCGGAAATTCGTCGAGGATCACCGCCATTGCATTCGATGAGACCATCGACACGCAGCCAATAAACATCGCCACGCCCATCACCAGCGGCAGAAAACCGAGATCGAGCGCACTGACGATCAGCAGCCAGATTCCCATACAGAACTGAATTAACAGTCCCAGCCGGAACATCGCCACCGGACCAAACCGGCGCACCGCGCGGCTGTTGATCAGGGTTAAGATGAACAGGAACACCACGTTAAGGCCAAAGTAATAGCCAAAATTTTGCGGTGAGACGTGGTTCAGTTCAATGTAGACAAAGGGGCCGGCGTTGAGAAAGGTAAACAGCCCGGCAAACGAGAAGCCGCTCGACAGCATGTAGCTGAACGCGCGCTTGTGCCGGAACAGAATGACAAAATTACCCAGCGTGGTACGCAGATGAAAACGCTGTCGCTGCTCGGGCTTCAGGGTTTCACGAATCTGCGTGGTCACCAGCACGGCGGTGACCACCGCGGCAGCCGAGAGCGCCCAGAAGATGGCGTGCCAGTTCCAGATCAGCAGCAGCCAGCCGCCGATGATCGGTGCCAGCAGCGGCGCAATGGTGGTGATCAGCATCACGAAGGACATCATGCGCGAGAAGTCCTCTTTCGAGTAACTGTCGCGCATCAGGGCATTGATCACCACGCTGGCGGCGGCGGCAGATAAACCATGCAGAAAACGCATGGCGATCAGCTGATCGATACTCTGCGACAGCGCACAGGCTGCCGCGGCGACGGCGAAAATCAGGGTACCCAGCGCAATCACCGGCTTACGGCCATAGCTGTCAGCCAGCGGTCCGTAAATCAGCTGACCAATGGCAAAACCAAGGATATAAAGATTGAGCGTCATCTGCACGCTACCGGCAGAGACGCCAAATTCACGGGCAATTTGCGGCATTGCCGGCAGATACATGTCAATCGACAGCGGCATCAGCATCGCTAACAGACCGAGGATGACCACCAACCCTATCGGCGAATTCTTTTCCTTGCGCACAGCCTCTCCTGCCCTTGCTGGTTAAAACCGATCGGCCGCTGCGCCTTGCAGCCGGCCTGCACTGTTATTTCGCCTGCAGCTCTTTCGGCACGCCGATGCTGGCGATCTCTTCGGCGGTTAATGGCCGGTATTCACCCGGTTCCAGATCCGCATCCAGCGAAATGTCCCCGATACGCTCGCGATGCAGACCCACCACCCGATTTCCTACCGCAGCAAACATCCGTTTCACCTGGTGATAACGCCCTTCGCTCAGGGTCAGCAGCACTTCCGTCGGCGTAATCACCTCCAGCTGCGCCGGTTTGGTCAGGCTTTTTTCGTTGTGCAGCTGCACACCGGCAGTAAACTGCGCGGCGGTGTCGTCGCTGACCGGTGACTCCAGCATCACCCGATAGGTTTTCTCGCAGTGATGGCGCGGCGAGGTAATACGGTGTGACCACTGACCATCATCCGTCAGCAGCACCAGCCCGGTGGTATCAATGTCGAGACGACCGGCGGCGTGCAGTTTGAAAGCCATCGGCTCTTCGATAAAATAGATGATGGTCGGATGATCGGGATCGTCGGTTGAGCAGACGTAACCCTGCGGCTTGTTCAGCATAAAGTAGCGTGGTCCGGTCTGCATTTGCAGCACGTTGCCGTCATATTCGACTTCGTGGTCGGGCAGCAGTTTGAAGGCGGTGTCGCGCACCACTTCACCGTTTACGGTGACACGCTGGCCGCGGATCTCGCGATGGGCGATGGCACGGCTGATTTCCAGTTGCTGAGAGATGAATTTGTCGAGTCGCATGAATTCGTTTTGCCTGTTACTGCGGAGGGAACCTGAAACGGCCTGGTTAACCGTTGAAAATGTGCGGGAAGTATAACGTGATCCGCGCCCGCCTGACAGCGCGTTTACCGCGCTTTCGTGGCATAATTATCCTCAGTTTGTCAAAAGTGATAGCCATGTCTTTTACCTTACGCCCCTATCAACAGGACGCGGTCAATGCCACCGTTGCGCATTTCCGTCGTCATCATCATCCTGCGGTTATTGTGCTGCCGACCGGTGCCGGGAAAAGCCTGGTGATCGCCGAGCTGGCCCGGCTGGCGCGCGGCCGGGTGCTGGTGCTGGCGCACGTCAAAGAACTGGTGGCGCAGAACCACAGCAAATATCAGGCCTACGGGCTGGAAGCGGATATCTTTGCCGCTGGCCTGCAGCGCAAAGAGAGTCAGCGCAAAGTGGTGTTTGGCAGCGTGCAGTCGGTGGCGCGCAACCTGGACCAGTTCGACAGCGCTTTTTCTCTGGTGATTGTCGATGAGTGCCACCGTATCGGCGATGACAAAGAGAGCCAGTATCAGCAGATTTTCAATCATCTGCGACAACATAACCCGCAGCTGCGGCTGCTCGGCCTGACCGCCACCCCGTTCCGTCTCGGTAAAGGCTGGATTTACCAGTTTCACTACCACGGTATGGTGCGCGGCGATGAAAAAGCGCTGTTCCGTGACTGTATCTATGAACTGCCGCTGCGCTACATGATTAAACATCAGTTTCTGGTGCCGCCGGAGCGGCTCGATATGCCGGTGGTGCAGTATGACTTCAGTCGCCTGACCGCCCAGGCCAACGGCTTATTCAGCGAAGCCGATCTTAACCGCGAACTGAAACAACAGCAGCGCGTGACGCCGCATATCATTCGTCAGATTGTTGAGTTCGCCGAAGATCGGCTGGGCGTGATGATTTTTGCCTCTACGGTCGAGCACGCGCGTGAAATTCTGCAACTGCTGCCCGCTAACAGCGCCCTGGTGTCGGCGGAGACGCCGGCCAAAGAGCGCGATGCGCTGATTGTGGCGTTCAAGGCGCAACAGCTGAAGTTCCTGGTTAACGTGGCGGTACTGACCACCGGTTTTGATGCGCCGCACGTTGATCTGATCGCCATTCTGCGCCCGACGGAATCGGTCAGCCTCTATCAGCAGATTGTCGGCCGCGGCCTGCGGCTGTCGCCGGGCAAAACAGACTGTCTGATCCTGGATTACGCCGGCAACCCGCACGACCTGTTTACGCCGGAAGTGGGCGCGCCCAAAGGTGCCAGTGATAATCAGCCGGTGCAGGTGTTTTGTCCCGCCTGCGGTTTCGCCAATACCTTCTGGGGCAAAGCCACCGCCGACGGCATGGTGATTGAGCATTTTGGCCGTCGCTGCCAGGGCGTACTGGAAGATGACGACGGTGAGCGCGAGCAGTGCGACTTCCGCTTCCGCTTCAAGAGCTGCCCCGACTGCGGCGCAGAAAATGATATTGCCGCCCGGCGCTGTCACCAGTGCGGTAAAATTCTGGTCGATCCCGACGACATGCTGAAGGCCGCGCTGAAATTAAAAGATGCGCTGGTGCTGCGCTGCGGCGGTATGACGCTGGAACAGGGGCGCGATGCCAAAGGTGAATGGCTGAAAGCCACCTACTTCGATGAGGAAGGCACCAGCGTCAGCGAACGTTTTCGCCTGCAGACCCCAGCCCAGCGTAAGGCATTTGAACAACTGTTTATGCGTCCGCATCAGCGCGCGCCTGGCGTGCCGCTGGGCTGGCAGACCGCCGCTGATGTGCTGGCGCTGCAGCCGCTGCTGCGTCATCCCGACTTTGTGGTCGCGCGGGCCAAAGGCCAGTTCTGGCAGATCCGCGAAAAGATGTTTGATTATCAGGGCCGCTTCCGTCGCGCCAACGAGCTGCGTTAAGTACGGTGCCGGCGGGTATATCGTTTGCTACCACCTGGCATAACGGCTATACTGCCGCCCGCTTTTGCATGTGCATTAGCGGTATTGAATAACCTGCCTGTTACTGGGTCGCCTGTAGCAGGAATTAAATAAAGAGAGATATTGATGCTCACTATCAATGCAGTAGAACGTAAAGAGCAGGGTAAGGGTGCGAGCCGCCGCCTGCGTACAGCAAACCGTTTCCCGGCCATCATCTACGGTGGTTCTGAAGCGGCTGTTGCCATCGACCTGGATCACGACTCCGTAATGAACCTGCAATCTAAGCCAGGTTTCTACGACGA
>Ga0302349_1000634_pt1 | contig 38264 bp, 40 predicted proteins | sample PhyAR1_FD_202176 | JGI IMG/M metagenome (GOLD analysis project Ga0302349, IMG submission 202176) | Leaf surface microbial communities from alfalfa plants in UC Gill Tract Community Farm, Albany, California, United States - DLSL A.R1... | ecosystem: Host-associated > Plants > Phyllosphere >... | reverse complement strand
AGGGCGACACCGTTGACGCGATTTGCTGGCGCTACTACGGGCGCACGCAGGGCGTGGTTGAGCAGGTCTATTCGCTAAATGAAGGGCTGGCCGCTGCCGGGGCTATTTTGCCCCACGGCCACCCGGTCGAGCTGCCGGACGTGACCGCCGCGCCGCAGCGTGAAACCGTCAATTTATGGGATTAGCAATGGAGAAAATTACGTCGTGGGTGGCCTATACCGTAGCGGCCTTTCTCGCTTGGATTGGCCGATACAGTCCGCAGGACATCGCCTTTATGGTCGGCGCCGCCGTTGGCGTTGGGACGTTCCTCGTTAACTGGTACTACCGCCGCAAAAGCTACCAGCTGTTGAACAAGTTGGGCGTTAGCCGGAGGGTTTACGATGAACTCAATCGCTAAACGCTGCAGTGTGGCCGCCGTGCTGGCGTTGGCGGTGCTGTTGCCGCAATTCAGCGCGCTGCAGATCTCTGAGGCCGGGTTGCGCCTGCTGGCTGATTTCGAGGGCTGTCGTTTATCGCCGTACCAATGCCAAGCGGGCGTCTGGACAAACGGCATCGGCCACACGGCCGGGGTTAAGCCCAGTGCGGTTATCAGCGAGCGCCAAGCCGCCGTTAACCTCGTGGCCGACGTGTATCGTGTGGAGCGCGGCATAAGCCGATGTATGCCTGTCACGATGCCGCCGCCGGTTTATGACGCTGTAGTCAGCTTTGCCTTTAACGTTGGCGTCACGGCCGCCTGTGGCTCTACGCTGGCCGGTTTCATCAAGCGGCAGGACTGGCGCAACGCCTGCCAGCAGTTGCCGCGCTGGGTGTTCGTCAACGGCGTCAAATCGCCGGGGCTGGAACGGCGCCGGGCGGCGGAGCTGGCCCACTGCCTGATCGGGGCCACGCCATGAGCCGCGCGATCGGGTGGTTTCTGGTGCTGGCGCTGGTCGTCGCCGGTTGGATGAAATGGCAGGTTGTCACGTTGGGGGAACGGCTGGAAAGCGCCCGGCAGGAGAACGGCCGGATAGCGGCGGCGCTGACCGATACCCGCGCGGCGATCGACACGCTGCAGGCGGCGGCAGGTGTGCTGGCGCTAGAAGAGGAAAAGTTAAGGGGCGATCTCACCGCCGCGCACCGGCTGGCACTGACGCGCGAGCAGAAAATACAGAGGCTACTCAATGAAAATCAGCAATTACGCGATTGGTTTAACACTGCTTTGCCTGCTGACGTTGCCCGGCTGCACCAGCGCCCCGGCTTCACCGGCGCCGCGGATTATCTACGTTGGCTGTCCGAAAGTGAGTCCGTGCCAAATCCCGACCAGCCGCCCGGCGACTAACGGCGATCTGAGCGCCGATATTCGCCAGCTTGAAAACGCCTTGGCGGCCTGCGCGGTGCAGGTCGAAACGATAAAACACTGTCAGGAACAACACGATGTTAAAACCGCAACAGCTCCGCGCTGAGCTGACCAACTGCCTACCGTGGCTACAGCGCAACCCTGAAAACCTGCAAGTTCGGGTAGAGCGCGGCAATGTGGCCGCCACGCTTGCCGTCTCGCTGTCCCATGAGTACCGCTATACGCTGAACCTGCTGTTTTTGGACTATACCGGCGATCTGGATTTAATCATGGTGCCGGTTCAGGCATGGCTACGGGAAAACCAGCCGGATATCATGGCAACGGAGGAAAAGCGCCGCACCGGGATCACCTTTGCGAGCGACTTTAACAACAACGGCTCTTACGATTTCAGCGTGTCGCTGCAGCTGACCGAACGTGTTTTGGTGAAAGATCAAGGCGATGGCGCGTTGCATGTTGAGCACCTACCGGAGCCGCCGTTACCGGAGGACGTGACGCGGCCGATGCAGCTCTTTGTTCACGGCGAATTAGTGAGTGAATGGCATGAGCGAGCTTAACCCCTTTGACACCCGGCTGGCCGGGCTGATTGCCAAGCTGTCGCCGCAGTCGCGTAAGTCGCTGGCCGTTGCCGTGTCAAAGCGACTGCGCGCCGGTCAACAGCAACACATCAAACGCCAGCAGGCGCCGGACGGTACACCTTACGCGCCGCGCAAAACGCGGCTTCGCAGCAAAAAGCGCCTGCGCGATCGGGCGATGTTCTCCAAGCTGCGCACGGCCCGCTATCTGAAAGCCCAGGGCAACAGCGATGCGGCCGTGGTTGAGTTTGTCGGGCGGGTTCAGCGCATGGTCAATGTGCACCATTACGGCCTGCGCGATCGGCCGACGCCGCACAGCGAGGCAGTAAAATATGAGGCCCGTCCGTTGCTAGGTTTTTCTAAAAATATAGTGGAGGATATTGAAAATGAGGTCGTTTATTTTTTATTCGGTGAATAGTGTGGGCTTAATTATGGTTAGCCAGTGGCGAAGACATGCCGACTGGCTGATAATTTTACTTAGTTGGGATTTGTTTTTTATGTGACCATTTGTTTAAAATGAATTCCAAACGTTCAATTAAATCGTCATAAGTCAGAATGTCAATGAGATTTTTGTATTTTCTCTTAATTATCTCAAAGTCATAAAGCTGTTCTTTTCTTAAGTTGGTCTTCCTACCCATGATGATAAAGCCTCCGGGGTTAGTTATCTTTATCTCAAAATCATCAGGGATTTTACGCTTGAATTGCTGGGTTAATCTTTTTTCACCAACTTCTCCGCTTTTGTTTAGATGGAAAATGTATTTCTCAATTTGCATGACAGTACCACTTAGTTCTCTTAATGGAATGTAATTATCTCTATACCCTCTTTCGGTGACTATGCATTTGTCGAAGGGTTTCTTTATTTCAATGATATCTATATTTCCTGAAGAATCGACTAGGAGGTAATCGATAGATCTGTTTTTTGCGCTGTGAAAATCCTTTACTTTTGCTTCATCGAAGACATATAAGTATTTGGGGTACAGCAAAAGTATGATATCCAAAATCTCAGCCTGCCATTGCTTCTCAGTGTATTTATCTTCATTTTTTAACATTTCTTTTAGTTTTTCTAAAATCTTCTGATATTTGAATTCCTCATAGTCAGCAAGTTGATTGCTAATGCTGTTGTCCTTTAAATCAATTTTTTTGTTAAGATAGTCATGATAACTCTTTTCATGCTGCCCATCTGATTCTATATACGAGGAGATGATTGACTCTACTCTTGCTAGAGCATATCTATTTAGTTCATAAGTGCTAGGGAACTTGTTGATCAGCTTATTGAATTCAACATAAGGTATGCATCCTATTTTGTTTCCTCCAATATAGATATCAGAATTGGTTATTTTTCCTATTTTTTTGAAAATTGATATCAATCTTTCAGCAACAAAAATCTTTCGCGATAAATTTACTTCTTCGTGTATGAATACATCTACATCCAATCCAAGTAACTCGCCATGGAACCTATAGTAATTTTCGATTTTCTCTGCGACGACAAACTCAATAGTGTCTCTATTATCGTCGTCGTCGAATGTTGATGCTAGCTCATTTTTCGAAAGATAGAATGTTTTGGCGATGGTGTAAATGTTGTTTTTTTCAAGCTCGTTATAGACTTGCTCTGCGCTTATCATTTCAGGCGTGTATTCTAATATTATTTTGTTTTCTTCGTTTCTAAATATTATCATTTTCAATCCTTATATTTGTATGGCTTTATTTCATGTTGTGGGGACAATTCCTTTAGGTTTTTATTCGATTTATCTCTAATGCTAAGGGCTATCATTATGGGAGTCACGATAGTTCCTTTATCGAACAAATAAGGTTGTTAACAACACCAAATGACAATTGGTCTCTTGTCAAAGGGATGTGTTTCTGATTTTACTCTCTAGTATAGTAATTAATCAAATAGAGTTCACATAGAATATACGTTGTTTGTTCCATCCTCCAACTCTACAGAGTTGCCGCCGCCCGCGCCGGGCGGCATCCTTCCAGCATGAACAATCAACACGACATTTTGCGCCTGCTGCGCAACCTGATCCGCATCGGCACCGTGAGCACCGTTGACCTTGATAACGGCCTGTGCCGCGTCGAAACCGGCGGCAATCTTACCGACTGGCTCAACTGGCTAACCTGTCGCGCCGGGCGTACTCGCAGCTGGTCGGCGCCCTCGGTCGGTGAGCAGGTGCTGATCTTTGCGCTGGGTGGCGAACTCGATACCGCGTTTGTGCTGTGCGGCATTTTCTCTGACGACTTCCCGGCCCCGTCTGCGTCGGCGGATGCGCTGCATATCGCATTCCCTGATGGCGCGGTTATCGAGTACGAACCGGAAACCGGCGCGCTGAGTGTGTCAGGCATTAAAACCGCTGACGTGCAGGCGTCGGAGTCCATCACCGCCAGCACTAAGGTGGTGATCGTTACGGCTGACAAAATCACGCTCGATGCGCCAGAAGTGGTCTGCACCAACAAACTCACCACCGGCACGCTGGAAGTGCAAAAAGGCGGAGAGATGCGCGGGAACATCGAGCACAGCGGCGGCTCGTTCTCGTCGAATGGCGTCGTTGTTGATTCGCACACACACGGCGGTGTCCAGACCGGCGGCGGGAAAACGGGGAAACCAACATGAACAGCGCCAAATATATCGGCATGAACCGAGGCACCGGCCGCACGCTGACTGACATCGAGCATATTCGCCAGTCCGTGGCGGACATCCTGGTCACGCCGCAGGGTTCGCGCCCGATGCGCCGGGCTTATGGCTCGTTGCTCTCTGAGCTGCTCGACCAGCCGCAGAACGACGCGCTGCGCCTGCAGATTATGGCCGCCTGCTACAGCGCGATTTTGGCGTGGGAGCCGCGCGTCAAGCTGACCGGCATCGCTTTTAATACCACCTATGACGGCAAGATGGTGATCGACATCACCGGCACCCGCACCGATGCCCCCGGCGCGCTGTCGCTGTCTGTTCCTGTGAGCTGAAACCATGGCAACGATTGACCTTTCACAACTGCCCGCGCCGATCGTCGTTGAGGTGCTGGATTATGAAGACATTTTGGCAGAGCGTAAGGCGACGCTGATTTCGCTTTACCCGGAGGAACAGCGGGAGGCCGTCGCGCGCACGCTGGCGCTGGAGTCGGAGCCGATCGTTAAGCTGTTGCAGGAAAACGCATACCGCGAGGTGATTCTACGCCAGCGCGTCAACGATGCCGCGAAAGCGGTGATGCTGGCGTATTCCACCGGCGAAGACCTCGACCAGCTCGGGGCCAACTTCAACACGCCGCGACTGGTGATCGCTCCGGCGGATGAGAGCACCATTCCGCCGACACCGGCAATCATGGAAGCGGATGAAGATTACCGCCTGCGCCTGCAGGATGCTTTCGAAGGGATGAGTACGGCGGGATCGGCTGGTTCCTATCGTTATCACGCCCGCTCGGCCGATGGCCGGGTAGCTGATGTGACGGCAATCAGCCCATCACCGGCTAACGTGACCGTCACCGTGTTGTCACGGGACGGCGACGGCACCGCCAGCGCTGAGCTGTTGCAGGTTGTCCGCGACGCGCTGAATGATGAGGATGTGCGCCCGGTTGCCGATCGCGTCATCGTGCAATCAGCCAAAATTGCCCCGTATGTTATCGAGGCCGTTTTATACCTGTATCCCGGCCCGGAAGTGGCGCCCATCCTCGACACCGCAAACAAACGGCTACGCGCCTATGTGCAAAATATGCGGCGCCTCGGGCGCAGTATCCGGCGCTCAAGCATGAATGCGGCATTGACCGTTGAAGGTGTCGAACATGTGGAAATCATCAAGCCTGCTGCTGACATCGTGCTGGATAAAACGCAGGCGGGTTACTGCACCGGCGTGAACATTACCCCAGGGCGAGCCGATGACTAACCGTCTATTGCCTGTCGGCTCCTCACCGCTGGAAGTTGCCGCCGCCGCCGCGTGTGCCGAGCTGGAGCGCGTGCCGGTTCCCCTGCGTGATTTGTGGAACCCGAAAACCTGCCCGGTGCATCTGCTGCCCTATCTGGCGTGGGCGTTCTCTGTCGATCGCTGGGATGAGGCGTGGCCGGAGGACGTGAAGCGGGGCGTGGTTTCGGCTGCGTTCTACATTCACCGGCACAAGGGCACCATCGGCGCTGTGCGCCGCGTGGTGGAGCCGCTCGGCTACCTGATCAACGTTATCGAGTGGTTCCATACCGACGGCGCCGATCCGCCCGGTACTTTCCGGCTGGATATTGGCGTGCTGGAAACCGGCATCACCGAGGAAATGTATCAGGAAATGGAGCGCCTGATCGCCGACGCCAAGCCGCTAAGCCGCCACCTGATCGGCCTCAACATTTTGCAGGACATCCCCGGCCGGATTTACACCGGCGCGGCTGCCATTGATGGCGATGTCATTACCGTTTACCCCGGATAAGAGAAATTATGAGCAAATACAAAGCGATTATTACCACCGCCGGGGCGGCCAAGATTGCCGCCGCCAGCGCGGGCGGCACGCAGTTGAAAATCGTCTCTATGGCCGTCGGCGACGGGAACGGCACGCTGCCGACGCCCAATCCGGCGCAAACAAAACTCGTCAACGAGAAGTACCGCGCGGCGCTAAACGGGCTGACCATCGATAAGGCATTGAAAAATCACATTCTGGCCGAGATGATTATTCCGGCGAACGTCGGCGGGTGGTGGTTGCGTGAAATGGGCCTCTATGACGAGGCCGGGACGCTGATTGCCGTCAGCAACATGGCGGAGAGCTACAAGCCGAAGCTGGAAGAGGGCAGCGGCCGCACGCAGACGCTGCGCATGATCCTGATTGTCAGCAGCACCGAGGCGATTCAGGTGATCGCCGGTGGCGACACCGTGCTGGCGACCAAGGATTTTGTGGCCGACGCGATCGCCGCGCATGAGAAAACCCGAAACCACCCGGACGCCAGCACCACGGCGAAAGGTCTGGTACAGCTGAGCAGCGCAACGACCAGCACCGACGAAACGAAAGCCAGCACGCCCAAAGCGTTAAAAGCGGTCAACGATGCCAGCATGAAAAAGGCCGCCAATCTGTCCGACTTGCCCGACAAGGCCGCCGCGCGTGGCAATCTGGCGCTGGGTGATGCCGCGACGCGCAACGTCGGGGTAGAAGGCGGGCAACTAATGGCTGTCGGTGCGTTTGGTCTGGGGGTGGGCGCGCGGGCTTTCGATAACGCTTATTGCAACACTGCGCAAATTTACCGGCTGAATGCGACCTCTGAGAACAAGCCGCCGATCGCTGGAAATATTGCCGCCGGGGTGCTGAGCCTCCCTTGCGATGCCGCACCCTCAACGGGCTATGTCAGCGTGTCGGGGCTGGGACATGGTTTTATTGGCCGTTCTAACCGTCCTGAAAATGGGGTGGTATGGTCACGGATTTACACCACCGATTACAAACCAACGGCCGCCGATGTCGGTGCATGGAGTAAAACCGAAGCTGACGGCCGTTTTCTGATGCTGTCCGGCGGCACGGTTAAAAAACTGGCTATTAAGCCCGGCAACGCTGAAACGGATGGGGACTCACTGAATATTGAGGGAAACCAGCATACGCCGTTGGTCATGAGCCGCCCTTCAGCACAGAGTAATTTATCAATCGGTTTCCAAGTCGCCGGGAAGGCACTGATGCGTCTTGGTTTGGGGATGGATAACGAGTTGCATTGGGGAACTGAGCCTAATCAGGGGGCAAACCCGCGTATTTATACGACGGCGAAACCGCCTACCGCGCAAGAAACAGGCGCGTTGACGGATGCGCAAGCTATGCAGAAATACGCGCTGCGTTCTATCAAGGTGAACGGCAAACCGTTGAGCGGGGATGTCAATCTGTTGGCCGGTGATGTCAACGCATGGAATAAAACCGAAGCCGACGGGCGCTATGTGAAACGGGCGGGCGACACCATGACCGGGGCGCTTGCGTTGCCGCGCGTGGTTTTCCCCAGCGAAAGCTTGCAGGCCACAAACGCCGACAGCGACCTCACACGGCCGGACGGTTTCACCCTTGAACAGCTCGGCGATAAATCAGTCGGCTATCCACTGACTAAAGGGAATCTCGGTAATTTGATGACGTTCAAACTCAACAAATACCGGCATGTCCAATTTGCGATCGGCTCGGGTAATACGGAGTTTTGGCTACGTTCTCCTCGGGAAGATAATCCGGCGACGGCTAAGGCTTGGGCGCAGGTGTACACGACACACTACAAGCCGACGGCCGCTGACGTTGGCGCGCTGACGGATGCGCAGGCCGCGCAGAAATACGCGCTGCGCTCTATCAAGGTGAACGGTAAGCCGTTGTCCGCTGATGTGAATTTGTTGGCCGGTGACGTTAACGCCTGGAATAAAACCGAAGCAGATGGCCGCTATCTGGCGAAGACCGGCGGGCAGTTAACCGGGACGCTAAAGACCAGCGCGGAGATCCAATCTACCCATATTGATAATTATCGCATGGTCGGCGGCGGGTTCGGTTCATTCTGGCGCAATGACGGCAACCGGCTTTACCTGCTGCTGACAAACGAAAACGACCAGTACGGCACATTCAACAACCTGCGTCCGTTCTCTGTGGATGTCAGAACTGGCGCCGCCGCTTTTGAGTCGGGTATGCATATCGGCGGTAAATGGCCTGCGATCACCACCTCCAGCGGGACGACGTGGCACCCTGACGGAAACGTACAGGGGGCAGCATGGGGCGGCTACCTCAGCAACTGGCTTAATCAAAATATCTCGGCTGCGCAGAACAATGCGCAGAACTGGGCCTATCAGAATCTGGTGCAGGGTGTGCGCATGGCCGGGCGCACGGTTATCGCGGATACCGGCGGGCGCGTCGATTTACCGTCGGGCTGTGTTTATACGGGTATGTCAGGCTCAAACTACAACCCCTCAATCTGGGGCGCTTATTCAGCGGTTCAGGTGCTAATTAACGGCACATGGGCAACAATTGGAACGGTGTAAAATGCAACACATTAAGAATTTGAAGCAATACACGCCGGAAGAATTATTCCTCGGCGAGAACGTGATTTATCTTCATGATGATAACGGTATTGACTGGTACGCCGCGCAAAAATTGTTTTCGCCGGACACCGTAAAACTGGCTTATGACGAAAGCGGCATTATCTGCGCGATTAACAGTGATGTGTCGATGCTGTGGCCGATTGGCTTATCGGTTATTGAGCTGAACCCGACGAAACTACCAAAGCGCTGTCTGGCTAATGGTGAGTGGGTGTTTGACGGTAAGAAGGTGAGCCAGCGCATCTATTCCGCTGAAGAAATGATGGCGAGGGCTGAAGCCAGAAAAAATGAATTGCTGGCGAGCGCGGGTAAGGCTGTTGCGCCGCTGCAGGATGCGGTCGATTTAGGGATGGCGATGGAGGAGGAAATCGTGCAGCTCAAGCTCTGGAAAACTTACCGGGTGCAGCTGAGCCGCATCAATCCGCAGAATGCGCCGGATATCGATTGGCCGGTTGCGCCCAGCGTCTAATAAAAAGCCCGCAGCGATGCGGGGCTTTTATTTTGGAAGTTAACGGAAAATGGTCATGGCACCATGGTTGTTACGACATTGGGAGCGCCAATCAGGATGACGAACAGAAGTATGCTTCCTATCGTAATCGCGGTTGCAATTTCATTTTTCATCGTTACGTTTCCCCGGTTATTTTGAAAGCGTACCTACAAACTCCAATGTGTCGCGATATAACTGAAATTCATCGTTATCGGATGCTTTTTCCATTTCTGCGACTATTTGAGAAAGAATATTATCGGTGTTGACTATTTTTTTGCGAACAAGAAGACCTATGACGCATTTTCCCAGAACCATGCTCACTTTTTCTAAGTTCTGCGTTTCACCATCGGTAAGGTAATGAATACTCATAAGCCCTCCAATCAATGATTTTTCGGATGTGGCCGTTAATCCAAATGTCGTCTTTAGAGCAGGCATTCCCATCCTTAGTTTGGTTGAAAGAGCCCACCGAAGCGGGCAAAGATCTGTCTCTGGTGTATCAAGCGTTACAAAGGTTGTTATAAGGGATTGCGAACCCTGTATAACGCTTTTAGGTTAGGAATGTTCTGAAATCATGGCAAGTAATTACGAACGGTAAGGAACGAATTTAGGATAAATGCTAAAAAAAATGCCCCACGGCGGGGCGAAATTTCGTGATGATAGCTACATGAACTATTTGCATGTGACGATGAGAGGCGTGTGTCGTCTATTGGCGACACTATACCACTTTGGAGGGGGGAACAAGCAAAAAGTGCTGAAGTGAGAAATCTTAGGAAAAGTGCCATTCGAAAGCCCGTACTTTCGAACTGATGCCCTTAGCGCGATGAAAAAGCCCGCAGCGATGCGGGCTTTGTGTTTGCGGCTTTCCCTGATGTTGCCGCGTCTTTGCCTTTCGACCTTACCCCGCCCGGCTAAAATCCGTCCAATTGATTGCATAGATCAATACGGCGTTATTGATCGGCGCAAACGATCGTCATTCCCTCAAAAATCCCCAATCCGTCCCGGCCTGTTGTCTGGTCGGCCTTCCAGCACCCACCGCGTGCGGCCCGGCGCGCCGGGCGTCATCATGCCTGCACCTACTCACCACACGGAGCAAATTAATGGGCGATTATCATCACGGCGTGCGCGTCGTCGAAATCAACGACGGCACCCGCGTTATTTCCACCGTATCGACGGCAATCGTCGGCATGGTCTGCACGGCGGAGGATGCCGACGCGTCGGTTTTCCCACTCGATACCCCGGTACTGATCACCGACGTGCTGGCCGCTTCCGGCAAGGCCGGTAAAAAAGGCACGCTGGCGGCGTCGCTGCGGGCGATCGCCGAACAAGCTAAGCCGGTCACAGTGGTTGTCCGCGTTGCCACCGGCAAAGACGCAGCGGAAACCACCTCCAACATCATCGGTGGCGCGAATGCGGAAGGCCGCTACACCGGCATCAAAGCGCTGCTATCTGCACAGGCTGAGCTGGGCGTTAAGCCGCGCATCCTCGGCGTGCCGGGGCTGGATAATCAGGAAGTCGCGACGGCGCTCGCCGGGATTTGCCAGCAGTTGCGCGCGTTCGGCTATATCAGCGCCCACGGCTGCAAAACCGTGCAGGAGGCTACCAAGTACCGCGACAATTTCAGCCAGCGCGAGCTGATGCTGATCTGGCCGGATTTTGTCAGCTGGAACACCACCGCCAACCAGAGCGACATCGCCTACGCCACCGCCCGCGCGCTGGGCCTGCGTGCCAAAATCGACACGGAAACCGGCTGGCATAAGACGCTTTCAAACGTCGGCGTTAACGGCGTGACCGGCATCACCGCCAGCGTGTTCTGGGATTTGCAGGCGCCTGGCACCGATGCTGACCTGTTAAACCAAGCGTGCGTCACCACCCTTATTCGCAAAGACGGCTTTAAATTCTGGGGTTCCCGCACCTGTTCCGATGATCCGTTGTTCATGTTCGAGAACTACACCCGCACCGCGCAGGTGCTGGCCGACACCATGGCCGAGGCGCACCTATGGGCCGTTGACCGCCCGGTGACGCCTACGCTGGTGCGCGACATGATTGACGGCATCAACGCGAAATTCCGCGAGCTGAAATCCGCCGGGCTGATTATCGACGGTAATTGCTGGTACGACGAAAGCGCCAGCACTGTCGCAACCCTGAAGGCGGGAAAGCTGTTTATCGATTACGACTACACGCCGGTGCCACCGCTGGAAGATTTAACCCTGCGCCAGCGCATCACCGATCGCTATCTGGCGACGTTTGCGGCATCCGTGAACCGCTAAAGGAGACGTTAGAACATGGCACTGCCGAAAAAACTGAAATACCTGAATCTGTTTAACGACGGCTACAGCTACATGGGCGTGGTGTCCTCGCTGACGCTGCCGAAGCTCACCCGCAAGCTGGAGAAATACCGGGGCGGCGGCATGAACGGTGCGGCCTCCATCGATATGGGGCTGGACGATGACGCGCTGGCCGTTGAGTGGTCGATGGGCGGCATTGATGAGCTGGTGCTGAAACAGTGGGGCGCCGTTGATGCCGTGCCGCTGCGCTTTGCCGGTTCCTTCCAGCGTGACGACACCGGCGAGGTGTCCGCTGTGGAAGTGGTGATGCGTGGCCGCCACAAGGAAATCGATTTTGGCGAGTACAAGCAGGGCGAGGATACCGAAACCAAGGTTTCCACCGAGTGTACTTACTTCAAGCTGACCGTTGACGGCAAAGAGCTGATCGAGGTCGATACCGTGAACATGGTCGAAAAGGTCAACGGCGTTGACCGGCTGGCCGAGCATCGCAAGGCGATCGGCCTGTAATTTTTGCGCCAGCCCGCCGGGCTGGCCCTTTTCCCCCTGATTTGAGAGAGCACCATGAAAGACGTAAACGAAAATACCGTTACCCTCGACACCCCGATCCAGCGCGGTGAAACCACCATTACCGATGTACAGGTGATTAAACCGAACGCGGGCGCGCTGCGCGGCGTCGGGCTGGCGGCGATCGCCAATGCCGATGTTGACGCGCTGCTGGTTGTGCTGCCGCGCGTGACTGTGCCGAACCTGACCAAAGAAGAATGCGCGCGCCTTGAGCTGCCGGATTTGGTGGCGCTGGCCGGGAAAGTGGTCGGTTTTTTGTCGCCGAACTCGGCGGCGTAATCCCCGACGCCCGGCTGGGCGTTGATGACCTGATGGCGGACATCGCGGTGATCTTCCACTGGCCGCCGTCTGAAATGGCCGGAATGACGCTCACGGAGCTGTTGAACTGGCGCCACAAGGCACTGCAACGCAGCGGAGTTAATCACGATGAGTAAAAGCCTGCAGCTACAGGTGCTGCTGAAGGCCGTAGACCAAGCCACCCGCCCGCTAAAGAGTATCCAACAGGCAAGCAAACAGCTTGCCGGTGACATCAAAACCACGCAACAAACCCTCAAGGCTCTGGACGCGCAAAGCGCCCGGATTGAGGGATTTCGCAAGGCGCAGGGACAGCTTGCCGTTACCGGCAAGGCACTGAAGAAAGCCAAGGAAGAGGCGGCCGCGCTGGCCGTCCAGTTCAAGGCGACGGAAAAGCCCACGGCGCAGCAAGCGCGCTTGCTGGCGGCATCAACGCGCGCCGCCGCCGAGCTGCAGACGAAATACAACGGCCTGCGCCAGTCGGTGCAGCGCCAGCGTGACGCGCTCAACGCCGACGGTATTGCCACCCGGAACCTGAGCGCCGAACAGCGCCGGTTGAAGGCCAGCGCCAGCGAAGCCACGACAGCGCTGGGCCGCCAGCGCGGCGAGCTGGAACGCCTGAGCAAGAAGCAAGAGCAGGTTAACCGCGTCGGCGCGCGATACCGGGCCGGGCAATCGGCAACTGCGGCTGTCCGTAATACCAGCGCGGCCGGGCTGGGTATCGCTACCGCCGGGCTGGTCGCTGAAGGGGCGTTTATTGCGCCGGGGGTGCAGTTCGACAGGCAGATGTCAGACACGCAAGCCACGCTCGGACTGGCGAAGAATGACCAGCAACTGGCCGCCATTCGCCAGCAGGCGCGGGATATTGGCGCCACGACCGCGTTTTCGCCGACGGACGTCGCCCGCACGCAATCGGTGCTCGCCAAGTCCGGCTTTAACGGCGATGCCATTCTGAAATCGACAGAATCAACGGTAAATCTGGCGCTGGCCTCCGATCTGGACATCGCCGACGCGGCCGACATCATCACCAACATGCAATCGGCGTTTAACATGCCGATAGACGAGATCCAGCGCGTCGCAGACGTGATGACCAAAGGTTTCACAAGTTCAAACAGCAATTTGATGGATTTTGGCGAGGCGATGAAGTACGTCGCGCCGATCGCCGAAGCGGCCGGGGCCAGTATCGAGGACACTACCGCCTTGCTGGGCGTGTTGGCCGATAACGGCATCAAGGGGTCTATGGCCGGTACGGCGGCCAGCGCGATGTTTACGCGGTTACAGGCGCCCGTCGGGCAGGCGGCTGATGCGTTGTCAGAATTGGGCGTAAAAACCAAGGACGGCAAAGGGAACATGCTGCCGATCGCGAACATCCTCAAGAAAATTAACGGCTCGTTTAAAACCAACAAGCTCGGCACCGCGCAGCAGGCCGAATACCTGAAAGTCATTTTCGGCGAAGAGGCGATGAAAGGCGCTATCAAGCTGATTGATGCCGCCGGTAACGGCAAGCTGAGCGAAAAACACAGCACCGTCACCCAGTCAAAAGGGGCTACGGCCCAGATTGCCCGAGTGAAGGTGGACAACCTCGACGGCGACCTGAAAAACCTGTTTTCGGCGTGGGAAGATGTTCGCATTGAGGTGTTCGACGGCCAGAATTCAGCGCTGCGCAAACTCACGGTTTCCGCCACCGAATGGCTCACCAAGGCCGGGGCATGGGTGAAGGCTAATCCTGAGCTGGTCGGCACGCTGGTGAAAGTCACGGCGGGCGTTACGGCCCTGATCGGTGGCCTCGCTGCGCTGGGCCTTATTGCATGGCCGGTGATGGCCGGGGTCAATATGTTGATCGCCGGGGCCGGGCTGCTGGGAACGGTCTTTACCACCGTCGGCGCCGGGATTGCGGCCGCATTCAGTGTGATCACCTTGCCGGTGGTTGCGGCGGCGGCGGTGATTGCCGGTGTGGCGTTGACTATCCGTAAATATTGGGAGCCTCTCAGCGCCTTTTTGACGGGCATCGGCGAAGGCTTCAGCGCCGCTTTCGCGCCGATGCGCGCCGCGCTTGTCCCGCTGGTAGGCGCATTTACGCCGCTGCTTAGCATGGTGCGCAACGTGTGGCAGTGGTTCGGCAAGCTGATCGAACCGGTGAAATCTTCACAGGCCGAACTCCAAACCGCCGCGCGCTATGGGCGCATGTTCGGTGAATGGGTCGCGGCCGGATTGAGCCTGCCGCTGCAGCTGTTGGGCGGATTGCCCGGCCTGCTGACCGGCATCTGGGGCGTTGCGAGCGGCATTGCAGAGCGTGCCGCCGCCGTCTGGGACACCATCGGCGAGCGTGTTAACGCGGCATGGCTGGCGCTGAGCGCCGCCACGGTTCAGGCATGGGATCGGCTGACCGGCTGGCTTAATGGCAAATGGGAGGGACTGGTAAACGGCGCTAAAGCACTGCCGGGGCAGTTCAAAGAAGCCGGGATGAACATGATTAACGGGGTCATTGACGGCATTAGCGAGCGCTGGCAGGCGCTGAAAGACAAGTTTTCCAGCCTCACGGATATGCTGCCGGACTGGATGAAGTTTGGCGACGATGAGGCGGAGGTTAACCCGGCGATTTCATACAATCGCCCGGCGCCTGAGCTGATGCCGGGGCCGGGCTATGCAGGGGCATTCGACAAGGGCGGCATCATCCCGCGCGGCCAGTTCGGCATCGTCGGCGAGCGTGGCCCGGAGATTGTCAACGGCCCGGCCAACGTCACCGGGCGCCGGAAAACGGCGGCGCTGTCGGCGGCGATGTTATCGCTGTCAACGCCGGTGATGGCGTCGGCCCCGGCTGCTGCACCTGCCACGGCGCCAGCCCCGATCACGATTCAGGTGTACGGCGCCCCCGGCCAAGACGCGGCCTCCATTGCGCGCGAAGTCTCGCGCCAGCTCGAGGCCGAACGACGCAAACACGCGGCCGCCGCGCGTAGCCGCATGACTTACGGAGATTCATGATGATGTTAACGCTGGGGCTGTTTGTTTTTATGCTGCAGACGCTGCCTTATCAATCCATGAGCCGCAACGCGGAATATCGCTGGCCGAGCAACGCCCGCGTTGGCCTGCGCCCGGCGGCGCAATTTCTGGGGATGGATGAGGAAAAAATCACGCTGTCCGGGGTGCTGTTGCCGGAGATCACCGGCGGCCGCTGGTCACTGCTGACGCTGCAACTGATGGCCGAGCAGGGCCGGGCGTGGCCGCTCATTGAAGGCACCGGCACGATTTACGGCATGTTTGTGATCGAGTCGATTTCTGAAACGCATTCCGAGTTTTTCGCCGACGGCAGCCCGCGCCGCACAGAGTTCACGCTCAACCTGAAGCGGGTCGATGAATCCCTGTCTGCGATGTTTGGCGATCTGCGCCAGCAGGCCGGGGAACTGTACGATAAAGCCGGAGAGATGGCCGGGAAGGCCGCCGGTGCTATGGGAGGGTTGTTATCATGAAAAGCGGTGTAAACCTGCCCGCCGGGGCGCGAGTTGCCCCGGATTTTTCGCTGCTGCTGCAGGATAACGACATCACGCAGAACATCCGCAAGCGGCTGATTTCTCTATCGCTGACGGATAACCGGGGCTTTGAGGCTGACCAGCTCGACATCGAGCTGGACGACAGCGACGGACTGATGGCGATGCCTCAGCGCAATGCGGTGCTGTCGCTTGCGCTCGGCTGGCAAGGCTCGCCATTGACGCCAAAAGGCCAGTTTACGGTCGATGAGGTCGAACACCGGGGCGCGCCGGACACGTTGACTATTCGCGCGCGTAGTGCGGATTTTCGCGGTTCGCTGAACACCCGGCGCGATGAGTCCTACCACGACACCACCCTGGGCGACATTGTGCAGAAGGTGGCTGCGCGCAATAAGCTGAAAGCCTCGCTGGCCGCCGGTCTGGGCACCATCAAAATCAGCCATATCGACCAGACGCAGGAGACGGACGCGGCATTTATTACCCGACTCGCAACGCTCAACGGCGCGGTGGCGGCGGTGAAAAATGGCGCTCTGCTGTTGTTGCGACCGGGGAACGGCGCCACGGTAGGCGGGAAGCCATTGCCGGTGTATACCATCACCCGGCAGGATGGCGATCAGCACAGTTTCAGCATTGCCGATCGGGATGCTTACACCGGCGTGACGGCGAGCTGGCTCAATACAAAACAGCCGAAGCCGAAGAAAGTGAAGCTGCAGCGCAAGCCAAAAGAGCAGCATTTACGCGCGCTGCAACACCCGAAGGCGAAACCGGGCAGCAGTAAAAAACCGGGGAAACCGATAGAGGCGGCGAAAGGTGACTATCTGGTGGGGGCTGACGATAACGTGTTTGCGATCACCAAAATTTATGCCACAAAGGCCGCAGCAATGCGCGCCGCACAGGCCAAGTGGGAAAAGCTTCAGCGCGGTGTGGCTGAGTTCTCACTGTCGCTCGCCATGGGGCGGGCTAACATCACGCCGGAAACGCCGGTACGCGTCAGCGGGTTTAAAGCGGCGATCGATGCGCAAGACTGGATAGTGAGCAAAGTCACGCATAGTCTCAGCAATAGCGGCTTTACGACGGCGCTGGAATTTGAGGTTTTGCTGTCGGAGGTTACTTATGACGTGCATGACTTCGCTTTATGAATTTGTAAATTAGATTAAAGCTAATTCAAATCTAGATCACAGAGCGTATTATCGCGGCAACAGTCATTGAAGAGGAATTAATAATGTTCCATTGCCCATTATGCCAGACTGCGGCCCATGCCCGCACCAGCCGTTATCTGAGCCAGCACACGAAAGAACGTTATCACCAGTGCCAAAATATCAACTGCGGCCACACGTTTAAAACGATGGAGACCTATGACAGTGCGATTATGACGCCGGGGCAGGTCAGGGCCGTTCCCCCGCATCCGGTCGGTGCCAGTGTGGCAGGCCAACAACAGGTTATGTGGATGTGACCAACTGAGAGAAACAAACCCGCTTAATGCGGGTTTTTTATTGGAATGCGTACATTCGGCTGGCAACTATCTTATGTCGGGATGTGCGGATATGGGGGAGACTCAAAAAAACAAAGCGACACTTTTGCGACACTGATGTTGATGATAACAAAAAAGCCACCCAGGCAGGTGGCTTAATTATATGATTTTAAATCAAAAATTTGGTGGCCCCTGTTGGGTTTGAACCAACGACCAAGCGATTATGAGTCGCCTGCTCTAACCACTGAGCTAAGGGGCCAAGCCGCGAGATTATAGGGAATCCTTAAGCGGCGGTCTACTGTTACCCGCCCGTATGTTGCTTTTCTGCGCAGTTCTAGCCTGTTGTAATTGCTGGCGGATTTTGCGATAACCGCAGTAAATCCCTGCAATGGACTCACGATACTCATGGAACTTCTGGCGCCTGGCCTGCGGGTGGTGTTTTGCGGCATCAACCCCGGCCTTTCTTCCGCCCATCAGGGCTACCCTTTCGCCAACGGCAGCAACCGCTTCTGGAAGGTGATCCATCAGGCCGGCTTTACCGAGAGCCAGTTGGCACCGGAGCAGTGGCAGCAGCTGAAGGATAACGGCTGCGGCATTACCGCGCTGGTGGCGCGCCCGACGGTGGCGGCCAGCGAGCTGTCGCGCGACGAGTTGCGCAGCGGCGGTGAGGCGCTGCAAGAGAAGATCCTGCGCTACCAGCCGCGCGCGCTGGCGATTTTAGGCAAGCAGGCGTTCACCACCGCCTTCGGGGTGAAAAACGCGCCCTGGGGCAAGCAGGCGATGATGCTGGGGCAAACCGAGGTGTGGGTATTGCCCAACCCCAGCGGATTGAACCGCGCCACGTTGGAGCAGCTTACCGCCAGCTATCGCGAGCTGTTCCTGGCGTTGCAATGATGCGGCGGGGCGTATTCAGGGCATAAAAAAACCCCGGCAGGCCGGGGTTTTTGTTTTGGGTGCGGCAGCCGGACTTAGTCGTCTAGGAAGCTGCGCAGCACTTCGGAGCGGCTTGGGTGACGCAGCTTGCGCAGCGCCTTGGCTTCGATCTGACGAATACGCTCACGGGTAACGTCAAACTGCTTGCCGACCTCTTCCAGCGTGTGATCGGTGTTCATGTCGATGCCGAAACGCATGCGCAGCACTTTTGCTTCGCGCGCGGTCAGGCCGGCCAGCACGTCGTGGGTGGCGGAGCGCAGGCTTTCCGAGGTCGCGGAGTCCAGCGGCAGCTCGAGGGTGGTATCCTCGATGAAATCACCCAGATGCGAATCTTCGTCGTCGCCGATCGGCGTTTCCATCGAGATTGGCTCTTTGGCGATCTTCAGCACCTTGCGGATCTTGTCTTCCGGCATCAGCATGCGCTCGGCCAGCTCTTCCGGCGTCGGCTCGCGGCCCATCTCTTGCAGCATCTGGCGCGAAATACGGTTGAGCTTGTTGATGGTCTCAATCATATGCACCGGGATACGGATGGTGCGCGCCTGGTCGGCGATGGAGCGGGTGATAGCCTGACGGATCCACCAGGTGGCGTACGTCGAGAACTTGTAGCCGCGGCGGTATTCGAACTTGTCTACCGCTTTCATCAGGCCGATGTTGCCTTCCTGGATCAGATCCAGGAACTGCAGGCCGCGGTTGGTGTATTTCTTGGCGATGGAAATAACCAGACGCAGGTTGGCCTCAACCATCTCTTTCTTCGCGCGGCGAGCTTTCGCTTCACCGATCGACATGCGACGGTTGATGTCTTTGACCTGCTCGATGGTCAGGCCGGTTTCTTCTTCGATCTGACGCAGTTTCTGCAGGCTGCGCTGCACGTCTTCAGCAACGTCTTTCAGCTTTTCCGACCATGGCTTGGCCATCGCCAGTGCGGCTTCGAACCAGGAGTCGCTGGTTTCGTTGCCGGCGAACAGGGTGACGAAGTTTTTCTTCGGCATTTTGCACTGTTCAACGCACAGCTTCATGATGATGCGTTCCTGGGTGCGAACGCGATCCATCATGGTGCGCATGCTGTTGACCAGGAAGTCGAACTGTTTCGGCACCAGGCGGAACTGCTTGAACACTTCAGACAGCTTCAGGATCTCGTCCGCGGCGCTGGCATGGCTGCGGCCGTTCTTTTTGATCACCAGACGCGTCGCTTCATACTGATCGCGCAGTTCGGCGAACTTCTGACGCGCCAGCTCAGGATCGATGCTGTTGTCGTCTTCGGTGTCGTCGTCTTCGGCATCCTCATCTTCTTCGTCGTCGTCTTGCTCTTCGCTCGACAGTTCGGAACCGATGTGGGTCGCGGTTGGGGCGATGTCCTCTTCCGCGTTAGGATCGACGAAGCCGGTGATCAGATCGGACAGGCGCGCTTCGCCCGCTTCGACGCGATCGTACTGCTCAAGCAGATAGGTAATGGCTTCCGGGTATTCGGCAACCGAGCACTGCACCTGGTTGATGCCGTCTTCGATGCGCTTGGCGATGTCGATTTCGCCTTCGCGCGTCAGCAGTTCGACGGTACCCATTTCGCGCATGTACATGCGCACCGGGTCGGTGGTGCGGCCGATTTCGGATTCCACGCTGGACAGAACCTGTGCGGCGGCTTCTTCCGCATCTTCGTCCGTGCTGTTCGAGTTTTCGGCGAGCAGCAGGTCATCGGCGTCCGGTGCTTCTTCCATCACCTGGATGCCCATGTCGTTAATCATCTGGATGATGTCTTCGATCTGATCGGAGTCGACGATATCTTCCGGCAGATGGTCATTGACCTCAGCATAGGTCAGATAGCCTTGCTCCTTACCACGGGTGACAAGTAGCTTCAGCTGTGACTGCGGGTTTTGCTCCATAAGACGGTATCCACACTTCAGAGTATTTAGGTTGGTGTCGGTCGGCGAAACCGCCAACAATAGCATTTGGGGCGTTTTCGTTATCGCCGCGGCCCACTATGGCGGCACTGTGCAGGGCTCTGCCCTCGCAATTATCGGCACTTAAGCCGTTTGGTATTCAGTTTTTCTTCGCTAAAACCTGGTTGAGGGAACGGACTTCTTCACGTTCCTCCGGGCTCAGGCCGCGCGTTCTGGCCTGCGCGATCAGCGTTTCCAGCCGTTGCTCGAGCACCGAGTCGTACAGGCTGGCCAACGTATCCAAAAAGGTCTGTTCGACCATGTCCTCAACGATCATATGGTTCCAGGTCGCCAAGGTTTCAAGCTGCTGGCTGAATTTGTTGTCGCGATACAGCTCCAGCAATTGCCCGGTTGTCAGGCCCGGCTGCGCCAAACAGGTCTGCACCAGTTCGACGAACAGCGGCAATCCCGCCTGTTTGGTCTGCTCCAACCCTTCCAGCGAAGGGATAAGTGTAGCCAACTGCGGATTTTGCACCAGTAACCCTATCAGTATACGCATGGTTGTGCGTTTTAGCTGGGGCGCCTGATAAGGATTCGCATTTTCAGCCTGCTTGGGCATCAGCTTGTCGAGCTGGCTGTCGTCCAGCAGCCCCAGCTTGTTGCCGAGCTCCTGACGCAGGTACAAGCGCAACGTTTCGCCCGGCACCTGAGTAATCAGCGGCAGCGCCAGCGTGCTCAGCTTGGCGCGCCCGTCCGGGCTGCTCAAATCCACCTGCGGCAGCAGGCTTTCGAACAGGAAAGTGGACAGCGGCTGCGCCTGCTCCATTCGCTGCTCGAAGGCTTCTTTGCCTTCCTTGCGCACCAGGGTGTCCGGGTCTTCGCCATCGGGCAAAAACATGAACCGCAGCTGGCGCCCGTCGTTCAGGTACGGCAGCGCGGTTTCCAGCGCCCGCCAGGCCGCTTCGCGGCCGGCGCGGTCGCCGTCGTAACAGCAGACGACGTTGTCGGTGGCGCGGAACAGCAGCTGAATGTGTTCAGCCGTCGTCGAGGTTCCGAGCGAGGCGACGGCATAATCGATGCCGAATTGCGCCAACGCCACCACGTCCATATACCCTTCCACCACCAGCAGCCGCTGCAGGGTAGGGTGATTCTGCTGTGCTTCATACAGGCCGTACAGCTGGCGGCCCTTATGGAAAACTTCGGTTTCCGGCGAGTTCAGGTACTTGGGCATGCCGTCGCCCAGCACGCGGCCGCCGAAGGCGATGACGCGCCCGCGCTTGTCGCGGATGGGGAACATCACCCGTTCGCGGAAACGGTCGTACGAACGCCCCTGATCGTTAGTCACCAGCATGCCGGCATCGTTCAATGCGCGGCGCGAGTCGGCGTCGCGGCCGAAACGCTTCAGGGCGTTGTCCCATCCCGCCGGCGCGAAGCCGATGGCGAAATGGCGAATAACGTCGTCACTTAATCCGCGCTGCTGCAAATAGCTGCGCGCCGGCGCCCCGGAGGACTGCTGCAGTGACTGTTGATAGAACGCGCTGAGCTGTTCCATCAGTTGGTATAGGCTCTGGCGCTGATGGCGTTCGATCTGGGTCGGCCCGGTGCCCGCTTCGTAAGGCACTTCCAACCCGTGCATGGTCGCCAGCTCTTCGATGGTTTCGACAAACTCGAGTCGGTCGTAATTCATCAAAAAGTCGACGGCGTTGCCGTGCGCACCACATCCAAAACAGTGATAAAACTGCTTTTCGCCATTAACGGTAAATGAAGGCGTCTTTTCGTGGTGGAACGGACAGCACGCGTGGTAGTTCTTGCCTTGCTTCTTGAGCTTCACGCGGGCGTCGATCAAATCGACGATGTCGGTGCGAGCCAGCAAGTCATTGATAAATACGCGCGGAATTCGTCCAGCCATAAGCCCTTACTTCATTAGCCTATAAACGAGAACAAGCCGCGCATTCCTTTCGGAAAGCACGGCCTTCGTATGCAACTACTCGGTCTGCGCGATTTTGAAAATCAGAAATTCACGCGGTGGGGTTGCCCCCGAAGAATTAATACAGACGAGTGCGGCGTGCGTTTTCGCGAGCCAGTTTCTTCGCGTGACGTTTCACAGCAGAAGCTTTAGCGCGTTTACGTTCGGTAGTTGGTTTTTCATAAAACTCACGACGACGAACTTCAGCTAAAACACCTGCTTTTTCGCAAGAGCGTTTGAAACGACGCAGAGCAACGTCAAATGGCTCGTTTTCACGTACTTTAATTACCGGCATGTGCCTCTCACCTCAATAAAATTCGGTTTGTTGCTGGCCAAGCGCCAGCCTTTTCAAAATGGTGCGGAATTTTACTCCAATGGATGCTGCTTTGTAAAGCATCACAGCAAATTGAAACCCGCGTCGCTCTGCCGCAACGTGCGCAATTTTGCACCGGGCGCTGATTATAGACTAATCAGAAAAAAATGCTCGTGTTTAATCGCTCGGGCATTTTCTGGATGAATCATCGACATAGGCGCAAGCCGGTGACAAGATGCGCCGCATCGGCGGTAAATGCGGCGGAATGTGGTAGACTGGCGGCCGCACGTGAATGATGGGAAATGTAATGCGAGTACTGGGTATAGAAACGTCCTGCGATGAAACCGGAATTGCAGTGTATGACGATCAAACCGGTTTGTTGGCCAACCAATTATACAGCCAGGTGAAGCTGCACGCCGACTACGGCGGCGTGGTGCCGGAACTGGCCTCCCGCGATCACGTGCGCAAAACCGTGCCGCTGATTCAGGCGGCGCTGAAAGAGGCCAACCTGACCCCGGCCGATATCGACGGCGTGGCTTATACCGCCGGGCCGGGCCTGGTAGGCGCGCTGCTGGTCGGCGCTACCGTCGGGCGCGCGCTGGCGTTCGCCTGGAACGTGCCGGCGGTGCCGGTGCACCACATGGAAGGCCACCTGCTGGCGCCGATGCTGGAAGATAACCCGCCGGCGTTCCCGTTCGTCGCGCTGCTGGTCTCCGGCGGCCACACTCAGCTGATCAGCGTCACCGGCATCGGTGAATATGAACTGCTGGGCGAGTCGATCGACGATGCCGCCGGCGAAGCGTTCGACAAAACCGCCAAGCTGCTCGGCCTGGATTATCCCGGCGGGCCGATGCTGTCGAAGATGGCGCAGCAGGGTACGGCGGGGCGTTTCACCTTCCCGCGGCCGATGACCGATCGTCCGGGGCTGGACTTTAGCTTCTCCGGCCTGAAAACCTTCGCCGCCAACACCATCCGCTCCAACGGCAACGACGATCAGACGCGTGCCGACATCGCCCGCGCCTTCGAGGATGCGGTGGTGGATACGCTGGCGATCAAATGCAAACGCGCGCTGGAGCAAACCGGCTTCAAACGCCTGGTGATGGCCGGCGGCGTGAGCGCTAACCGTACGCTGCGCGCCAAACTGGCGGAGATGATGCAGAAACGCGGCGGGGAAGTGTTCTATGCCCGCCCGGAATTTTGCACCGACAACGGCGCGATGATCGCCTATGCCGGCATGGTGCGGCTGAAGAGCGGCGCCAACCCGGAGCTGAGCGTGTCGGTGCGGCCGCGCTGGCCGCTGGCGGAACTGCCTGCGGTATAAAACAAAGGGCCGGATTATCCGGCCCTTACGTTATTCGTCTTTCGGCTGGTCGCCGTTATCCTCATCCGCGTCGTTTTTCTTCTTGCGGAACTTGCCCCAAATCTTGCCTTCCTGGCCGCGCCACAGGCGCTGAATATTGTCGTGATGCCGCATCAGGATCAGGCAGGAGAGCATCGCCACCGGGAAGGTGAACTGCGGTTTGAACCACCAGACGTAGAACGGGGCGATCAGCGCGCTGACGATGGCGCCGAGCGAAGAGTAGCCGCTGAGCAACACCGTCAGCAGCCAGGTGCCGGTCATCAGGCCGGTCAGATCCCAGCCGATAGGCGCGATGGCGCCAAACGCCGTCGCCACGCCTTTACCGCCGCGGAAGTGGAAGAACACCGGATAGATGTGCCCAAGACAGGCGGCGATCGCCGTCAGGCCCAGATACAGCGGCGGCACATTGAGTTTGTAGGCCAGCCAGACCGGCAACATCCCTTTCAGAATATCGAACACCAGCACCGCCGCCGCCGCCAGCCGGCCGCCGATGCGCAGGACGTTGGTCGCCCCGGGGTTTCCTGAGCCATGTTCACGCGGGTCCGGCAGCCTGGCGATCCGGCAAACCAGGATCGCGCTCGAAATCGAGCCGCACAGATACGCGAAGATAATCATGCCAAGCGCGGTAGCACTCATAACGCGGTTCCGTTTAATAATGGTCGTTTTACTCGCAACATCTATGGATAATACGCACATTCCGCTGGAAGTGGTATCCGGCAAGGCCAAAAACAGAGAATGACGTGATGGATATCGTATTTATTGAAGAGCTTACCGTAATTACCACCATTGGCGTTTATGAGTGGGAACAGGGCATTCGTCAGAAGCTGGTGTTCGATATCGAAATGGGCTGGGATAACCGGCCGGCCGCCGCCAGCGACGACGTAAATGACTGTCTGAGCTATGCCGACGTCAGCGATGCCGTGATCCAACACGTGGAGTCGAACCGGTTCGCGCTGGTGGAGCGCGTGGCGGAGGAAATATCTGAAATTTTGCTCCAGCGCTTCAATTCCCCCTGGGTCCGTATTAAGGTCAGCAAACCGGGCGCTGTAGCACATGCCAATCGGGTCGGCGTGATCATTGAGCGCGGCACCCGTCCCGCATGATTTTATGTCATCTGCTTGCAACGAAAGACCGTTAACCTGGTCTTAATCCTGAGAATTGTTTTAGCGGCATTGTCTTTAAGCATTGCCGCTTTTTTATGTGATAGCCGTTATTTTATGGGGTGAGCGAAGCACATGGCAGACATGCATTCACTGTTTATTGCGTTTGTTCTTGGGGTTGTCGAGGGATTAACCGAATTTTTGCCGGTTTCTTCCACCGGGCATATGATCATCGTCGGCGAGTGGCTGGGCTTCACTGGCGACAAAGCCAAAACCTTTGAAGTCATTATCCAGCTGGGGTCGATCCTGGCCGTCGTCGTGATGTTCTGGCGCCGGTTGTTCGGTCTGATCGGCATCCATTTCGGCGGCAAGCCGGTGGAGCACGAAGGCAAAACCAGCGGCCAGCTGAAGCTGGGGCACATCCTGCTGGCGATGATCCCGGCGGTGGTGCTGGGGCTGGCCTTCCATGATTTCATCAAGTCGCTGTTTGCGCCGAAAAACGTGATGTACGCGTTGGTGGTCGGCGGCCTGCTGCTGCTGGCGGCGGAATGGCTGAAGCCGAAGAAGCCTAGCGCGGAAGGGTTGGATGACATCACTTACCGTCAGGCGTTCATGATCGGCTGCTTCCAGTGTCTGGCGCTGTGGCCGGGCTTCTCCCGTTCGGGTTCCACTATCGCCGGCGGCATGCTGGTGGGCGTGAACCGCTATGCGGCGTCCGAGTTCTCCTTCATTCTGGCTGTGCCGATGATGATTGGTGCCAGCGGCCTGGATTTGTATAAGAGCCTGCACTTCCTGACCTGGGGCGACCTGCCGATGTTCGCCGTCGGTTTCGTCACCGCCTTCGTGGTGGCGCTGGTTGCGATCAAGACCTTCCTGTCGCTGATCAAACGCATCTCGTTCGTACCGTTCGCTATCTACCGCTTTATCGTGGCGGCCGTGGTTTACATGGTGTTCCTGTAAGCCTTCACGCCAAGAAAAAACCCCGCTCCGCGGGGTTTTTTTATGCCTGATCGTTGATGATGGTTTGGGTGAGCTTCCACTCGGCCAGCGCCTGCTGGCGGCGGCGTTTGAGCTCGTCGCGGATCGCGGTGCCCTGCAGCCCGCTGGCCACCACCTCTTTAATAGATACCGCGTTCGCCACCTGATACGCCTGGCGCAGATAGTCGCCCTGCGGATAGGGATTCTCCTCAAAGCCGGTACGGCCGCGCGCGTCCGCCTCGCTGGTCAGGATCATCTGCTCCAGCCGGTGCGGCTTGCGCCAGACGTCGATGGCGTCGAACAGCTTCAATAGGGTCTCCGGCCGCAGCTTGTTCACGGTGTGGATCAGATCATGGTACTCGGCCACCAGCTTGCTCAGATCGCGCACCGGGTTGGGCACCCGCAGCCGCTGGCACAGCGCCTCAACCAGCCGCACACCGGCCGGGCCGTGGCCGTGGTGATGCGGCCAGAACGCTTTTGGCGTCAATCCCTTGCCGAGGTCATGGCACAGGGTGGCGAAGCGCACGTCCACCTCCGGCGTGAGGCGGGCGGCGATCGCCAACGCCATCAGCGTGTGCACGCCGGTGTCGATTTCCGGGTGCCACTTGGCGGGAGCCGGCACGCCGAACAGCGCGTCGATTTCCGGGAACAGCACCGCCAGCGCATCGCAGTCGCGCAGCACCTGAAAATAGACCTGCGGGCTCTGGCTTTGCAGCGCCTTTTCAGTTTCTTTCCAGACGCGTTCGGCGGTCAGCGCGGCCAGTTCACCGCTGTGCGCCATCCGGCGCATCAGGGCGAGCGTTTCGTCGGCGATGCGAAAACCCAGGTGGGCGAAGCGGGCGGTGAAGCGCGCCACGCGCAGTACGCGCAGCGGATCTTCGCCGAAGGCGTCGGAAACGTGGCGCAGCACGCGCGCCTGCAGATCGGCCACGCCGCCGTAAGGATCAATCAGCTCTCCCTCGGCGGAACGGGCGATGGCGTTGATGGTCAGATCGCGCCGCAGCAGATCCTCCTCCAGCGTGACGTCCGGCGCGGCATAGCAGGTAAAACCGGTGTATCCCTGGCCGGATTTGCGCTCGGTGCGCGCCAGCGCGTACTCCTCGTGGGTGTCGGGATTGAGGAATACCGGAAAGTCTTTGCCGACCTGCTGGTAGCCCAACGCCAGCAGCTCGGCCGGCGTGGCGCCCACCACCACCCAATCATGATCGACCACCGGAATGTCGAGCAGGCTGTCGCGAACGGCGCCGCCGACCAGATAAATCTGCACTGTTGACTCCTGAATATCGTGTAAGGCTCTGTCTATCAGATTACATGAATTGGCCGCGGGATGTCGGCGCCAATGAAAAGGGCGCCCGCAGGCGCCCATACTCAAACTGAACGATACTGAGATCAGTTCATCCAGCGATTGTTGTTCTTGCGGCGCGGGATCAGGTGCGGCAACAGCAGGCCCAGCAGCAAGCCGACGCCGGCGACGCCGCCGCCGTACATGAACCACTGCAGAATAATGGTGCGCTGTTTGTCGTCGAGCTGCAGGTTAACGGCGTTAACCTTCTTCTGCGCGACCACCAGCTGGTTTTTCAGATCCTGGTTTTCCTTCTGCAGGCTGCTGATGGTGCTGTCGCTGCCCGCGACTTTTTCCTGCATTTCCGCCGTGCGCTGGTTCCAGGTGTTATCGATGTTGGCCAGCTTGTCGGTCAGGGTTTTCACCTGCTGTTCCAGCTCGGGCACGCGGGTGCGCAGGCTCGGCGTCTGGCTGAGCTGATCGAGTGGGATCCAGGTGGTGCGGCCTTTCGGATCGCGGATTTGGCCGTAGTTGGTGCTGTCGTTGACGCTCAGCAGGGTGACTTCTTCACCGGCGTTCAGAGTGCCGACAATACGGTACTGATTACCTGGGCCGCTATGGACGTAAGTGCTTAACTCATCGGAGATATAGCGTTTATCTTCGGCATGTGCGCCCCAAGTGATGCTGAAGCTCAGCGCGGCAAGGCAAATCAGGCGTAATTTCTGCATTAGTTCATCGTTTCTTGGTGAATTTATGGAACGATAGTAGAGCGTTCAGTCTGACGACGCAACGCCAAAACCGGAATGAGAACTATCTTACTGTGGCTGATTCTGTGAGTTGCGCGGCGTTTTATAACGTAACAGGTTTTTTCTACAGTTAGCAGGGTTAAGGCGCCAGGAATCGCGGTAAGATAACGGCAACTGTGCGTCATTGGGCAGTATGCGGCGGCCGAACGCGCCGCGCTGAAACAGACGTGAATGCATAACTTATTGGTGTTAAAGAATTATGACCGTTGAAATTGAACTGAAATTCATCGCCGCGCCGCAAGCGGTGGCCGCTCTGCCGCAATGGCTTGCCGCCTGGCCGCATCAGCATTCCGCGCCGCAAAAACTGACCAACATTTACTTCGAAACGGCCGATAACTTCCTGCGCAATCACGACATGGGGCTGCGCATTCGCGGTTTCGACGATCGTTATGAGATGACCATCAAAACCGCCGGTAAAGTGGTGGCCGGCCTGCACCAACGTCCGGAATACAACGTCGCTATCGCCGAGCCGCAGCTGGCGCTGGCGCAGTTTCCTGCCGACATCTGGCCACAGGATTGTGATATCGCGGCGCTGCAGCAGGTGTTGCAGCCGCTGTTCCGTACCGACTTTGCGCGTGAAAAGTGGGTGGTCACTTACGGCCAAAGCGAGATCGAGATTGGCTTGGATCAGGGAGAGGTGCGCGCCGGTGACCTCAGCGAAGCCCTGAGCGAGATCGAACTGGAGCTGCTGAAAGGCAACACCGCCGATCTGCTGGCGTTGGCCGGCGAGCTGGCGGCCCATGGCGGGCTGCGTCAGGGCAGCCTGAGCAAGGCGGCGCGCGGCTACCACCTGGCGCAGGGCAATCCGCCGCGCGAGGTGCGCCCGCTGCGGGTGCTGAAGCCGGCGGCGAAGGCGACCGTGGAGCAGGGGATGATCGCCGCCTTCGAGCTGGCGCTCAGCCATTGGCAGTACCATGAGGAGCTGTGGCTGCGCGGCGATGCGCAGGCGCGCGGGGCGGTCCTCGAAGCGGTCGGCACTATCCGCCAGGCGCTGGTGATCTTCGGCGGCCTGGTGCCGCGCAAGGCCAGCGCCGATCTGCGCGCCCGCCTGACCGAGCTCGAACCGCTGTTGGCGGACAAAGCCGCGCAACCGGAGAACCTGTGCTACAGCGCGGCCTATCTGCAATGTAAGTTGGCGCTCACATCATGGCTGGTGCGCGGCGCCTGGCGGCCGTTTATCGACGCCAAAGGGCAGGCCAAACTGGACGGTTCTTTCAAACGCTTCAGCGACATCATGCTGGGGCGCAGCGGCGCGGAGCTGAAAGAAGCCTTCAGCCGTACGCTGAACGAAGATGAATATCAGGAACAATTGCCGCGCCTGACGCGTCAGATTTCGGCGCTGGTCCTGCTGTCGGGCGCTTACCCCGACGAGCAGACCGGGCCTTATATCGACGCCTGGCGCGAGCTGCAGGCGGCGCTGAGCGAGCGCCGCCAGGGCTGGTATGAAGCCAGCCGCAAACAGGCCTTATCGCATGCGCCATTCTGGTTAAACGGCGCGCTTCGTTAATCCAGCCGGCCCGCCAGCCGTGGGCCGCAGAACGGGTCATACACTATGTCGCCACTTTCAGCCGCGTTACAGGCTCAGGCACAGCAGGTTGTGCAGCGTTTTCAGGAAGTTCACGGCGCGGACTGCGCCTTTAGCGAGCAAGAGCAGTGGGGGCTGGCGTCGAGCGACTTCGTCAGCGACGCGCTGCTCGCCCAGCCGGCCTGGCTGGCGACGCTGCGCGAACAGCCGCCGGCGCCTGGCGAGTGGCAACACTACGCCGCCTGGTTGCAGGACGAGCTGGAAGAGGTGCGCGACGAAGCGCAACTGATGCGCACGCTGCGTCTGTTTCGCCGCGAAACGCTGGTGCGCATCGCCTGGGCGCAGGCGCAGGGGCTGTGTTCGACCGAAGAAACGTTGCTGCAGCTGAGCGGGCTGGCGGAGACGCTGATCGTCAGCGCGCGCGACTGGCTGTACCAAACCTGTTGCCGCGAGTGGGGCACGCCGTGCAATGCCGACGGCGAACCGCAGCCGCTGCTGGTCCTCGGCATGGGCAAGCTGGGCGGCGGCGAACTGAACTTCTCGTCGGACATCGATCTGATCTTCGCTTACCCGGAAAATGGTCAAACCCAGGGCGGGCGGCGCGAGCTGGATAACGCCCAGTTCTTCACCCGTCTCGGCCAGCGGCTGATCAAGGCGCTGGATCAACAGACCATCGATGGCTTCGTCTATCGCGTGGACATGCGGCTGCGGCCGTTCGGCGACAGCGGCCCGTTGGTGATGAGCTTTGCGGCGCTGGAGGATTACTACCAGGAACAGGGGCGCGACTGGGAACGCTATGCGATGGTGAAGGCGCGCCTGATGGGCGGGGCGGAAGACGCCTACAGCCAGGAGCTGCGTAAAACGCTGCGGCCGTTCGTGTTCCGTCGTTACATTGATTTCAGCGTCATTCAGTCTCTGCGCAACATGAAGGGCATGATCGCCCGTGAAGTGCGGCGGCGCGGCCTGAAGGACAACATCAAGCTGGGCGCCGGCGGCATTCGCGAAATCGAATTCATCACCCAGGTATTCCAGCTGATCCGCGGCGGCCGTGAACCGGCGCTGCAGGGGCGTTCGCTGCTGCCGACGCTGCAGGCGGTGGGCGAGCTGGGGCTGCTGGAAAGCAAGCAGGTGCGGGCGCTGAGCGCCGCCTACCTGTTCCTGCGGCGGCTGGAGAACCTGCTGCAGGCGATCGGCGATCAGCAAACCCAGACGCTGCCGCAGGAGGCGCTCGATCAGGCCCGGTTGGCCTACGGCATGGGGTTGGCGGATTGGCCGGCGCTGATGGCGGCGCTGGACGTGCACATGCAGGCGGTGCGCGCGGTGTTCGACGACCTGATCGGCGACGATAGCCCGGATGTCGGCGAAGATCCCGATTACCAGCACTATCACAGTCTGTGGCAGGACGCGCTGGAGGAGAACGAGCTGGCGCCGCTGACGCCGCACCTTGACGAAGAGGCGCGTCGACAGATGCTGCGCACCATCGCCGATTTTCGTCACGACGTCGACAAGCGCACCATCGGCCCGCGCGGCCGCGACGTGCTCGATCAGCTGATGCCGCGCCTGCTGGCGGAGGTGTGCCCGCGGCAGGACGCACCGACCGCGCTGGTGCGGCTGGCGCAGCTGCTGCTGAGCATCGTCACCCGCACTACCTATCTCGAGTTGCTGGTGGAGTACCATGCGGCGCTCAGCCATCTGATCCGCCTGTGCGCCGCGTCGCCGATGGTCGCCAACCAGCTGTCGCGTTACCCGCTGCTGCTGGACGAGCTGCTGGATCCGGCCACGCTGTATCAGCCGGTGGCGCTGGACGCCTACCGCAGCGAGCTGCGGCAGTATCTGCTGCGGGTGCCGGAAGACGACGAAGAGCAAAAGCTGGAGGCGCTGCGTCAGTTCAAACAGGCTCAGCAGCTGCGCATCGCCGCTGCGGATATCGCCGGCGCGCTGCCGGTGATGAAAGTGAGCGATCACCTGACTTATCTGGCAGAGGCGATCATCGACGCGGTGGTGCAACAGGCCTGGAGCGACATGGTGGCGCGCTATGGCCAGCCCACCCATTTGCAGGAGCGGGAGGGGCGCGGCTTTGCGGTGATCGGCTATGGCAAACTGGGCGGCTGGGAGCTGGGGTACAGTTCCGATCTCGATCTGGTGTTCCTGTTGGATTGCCCGCCGGAGGTGATGACCGACGGCGATCGCTGCATCGACGGCCGCCAGTTCTACCTGCGGCTGGCGCAGCGGGTGATGCATCTGTTCAGCACCCGCACGTCCTCGGGCATTCTGTATGAGGTGGACGCGCGCCTGCGGCCTTCCGGCGCCGCGGGGATGCTGGTCAGCACCGTCGAGGCGTTCGCCGACTACCAGCAAAACGAAGCCTGGACCTGGGAGCATCAGGCTCTGGTGCGCGCGCGCATCGTGCACGGCGATCCGGCGCTGCATCAGCAGTTCGACGCGATCCGGCGCGAGATCCTGTGCAAAACGCGCGATGCGCAGACCCTGAAGCGCGAAGTGCGCGAGATGCGCGAAAAGATGCGCAACCATCTCGGCAACAAGCAGCGCGATCTGTTTGATATCAAGGCCGATGAGGGCGGCATTACCGACATCGAATTTATCGCCCAATATCTGGTCTTACGCTATGCGCCGGGTGAACCGCGCCTGACGCGTTGGTCGGACAACGTGCGCATCTTCGAGCTGATGGCCAATTACGACATCATGCCGGATGAAGAGGCGCGCGCGCTGACCCAGGCCTATGTCACCATGCGCGACGAGATCCACCACCTGGCGCTGCAGGAACATTCCGGCAAGGTCGGCAGCGGGCTGTTTGCCGCCGAGCGCGAGCAGGTGCGCGCCAGCTGGGCCAAATGGCTGGATTAATACCTTTTTGCGGGTATTCCGGCGGTCTGTGGTAATATCTGCGCCACTAAAATTTTGTTCTTTTTTGGAGTTATCGGATGAAAGTTACGCTGCCTGATTTTCGCCGCGCCGGTGTGCTGGTGGTCGGTGACGTCATGTTGGATCGCTATTGGTATGGGCCGACCAGCCGCATTTCACCGGAAGCCCCGGTGCCGGTGGTCAAGGTCGATACCATCGAAGAGCGTCCCGGCGGCGCGGCTAACGTGGCGATGAACATCGCTTCGCTGGGCGCCACTTCCCGTCTGGTGGGCCTGACCGGCATCGACGATGCGGCGCGGGCGCTGAGCGCCAAGCTGAATGAAGTCAACGTGCGCTGCGACTTCGTCTCGGTGCCGACCCATCCGACCATTACCAAGCTGCGCGTGCTGTCGCGCAACCAGCAACTGATCCGTCTCGACTTCGAAGAAGGCTTCTCCAACGTTGATCCGCAGCCGATGCTGGAGCGCATTCAGCAGGCGCTGCCGCAGATCGGCGCGCTGGTGCTGTCCGATTACGCCAAGGGCGCGCTCAGCCAGGTGCAGGGCATGATCCAACTGGCGCGCGCCGCCAAGGTGCCGGTGCTGATCGATCCGAAAGGATCCGATTTCGAGCGCTATCGCGGCGCGACGCTGCTGACGCCGAACCTGTCCGAGTTCGAAGCGGTGGTGGGCCACTGTAAGGATGAAGCGGAACTGGTGGAACGCGGCATGAAGCTGGTGGCGGATTTCGAGCTGTCGGCGCTGCTGGTTACCCGTTCCGAACACGGCATGACGCTGCTACAGCCGGGCGTTGAGCCGCTGCACTTGCCGACCCAGGCGCAGGAAGTGTTCGATGTGACCGGCGCCGGCGACACCGTGATCGGCGTGCTGGCCGCCTCGCTGGCCGCCGGCAACTCGCTGGAAGAGTCCTGTTTCCTGGCCAATGCCGCCGCCGGCGTGGTGGTGGGCAAGCTCGGTACCTCCACCGTGTCGCCGATCGAACTGGAGAACGCGGTGCGCGGCCGCGCCGAGACCGGTTTTGGCGTGATGACCGAAGCGCAGTTGAAACAGGCCGTCGCGCAGGCGCGTCAGCGCGGCGAAAAAGTGGTGATGACCAACGGCATCTTCGACATTCTGCATGCCGGCCACGTCTCTTATCTGGCCAATGCTCGCAAGCTGGGCGATCGCCTGATCGTGGCGGTGAACAGCGATGCGTCGACCAAACGCCTGAAAGGGGAAAAACGCCCGGTCAACGCGCTGGAGAACCGCATGATTGTGCTGGGCGCGCTGGAAGCGGTGGATTGGGTGGTGCCGTTCGAGGAGGACACGCCGCAGCGCTTGATCGCCGACATCTTGCCGGATCTGCTGGTCAAAGGCGGCGATTACAAGCCGGAAGAGATTGCCGGCAGTGCGGAAGTGTGGGCCAACGGCGGCGATGTCAAAGTGCTGAACTTTGAAGACGGCCTGTCGACCACCAACATCATCAAAGCGATCAAAGACGGGCGCGGCTAACGCCGGGCGACGTAAAGAACAAGGGCGCGCGGTGCGCGCCCTTGGCGGGAATTATTCGTCTTCCTGTTTGGCGGCCGGCGCCGCGCTCAGCTTGCTTTCCAGCTCGGCCATGCGCTGTTCCAACAGCGCCAGCTTTTCGCGGGTGCGCAACAGCACCTGAGTCTGCACGTCGAACTCTTCGCGGTTAACCAAATCCAGGCGGGTCAACTGCGACTGCAGCACCTGACGGATTTTTTTCTCAACGTCTTCCCCGAATTCACGAACGCCTTTAGGCATGGACTCATGAACCTGGCGTGCGATTTGTTCGATTTTTTTCGGGTCAATCATGGCGTATCCCTTTCAGAGTTTAATAGCTGCCGCTTAGTGTAATGCGAGTTGCCCGCCGGATAAACACCATTAAGCGCATTCGCCGCGCGTGGCCGAATTGTGCTTTTGCCAATTGCCCTGTCTATCCATTAGCGTTATAGTCATCTTGCTTATTCTCAGGGCGGGGTGAAAGTCCCCACCGGCGGTAAATCACCTTCTACGGTGAAAGCCCGCGAGCGCTCAGCCAGCCTGTAAAGGCCGGTTAGAGGTCAGCAGATCCGGTGTAATTCCGGGGCCGACGGTTATAGTCCGGATGGGAGAGAGTAACGGTATCTGCCGGGCATGCGCCCGCTTGCGTTATTTTTTTAGCTATTGCTAGCTACTCCTCAAGATCGCCCTGGTTCTGGTAATCCATAATTTTTAATGAGGTTTTTTACCATGAATCAGACGCTACTTTCAGACTTCGGCACGCCGACAGAACGCGTTGAACGCGCGATCGACGCACTGCGCAACGGGCGCGGCGTGATGGTGCTCGATGATGAAAACCGTGAAAACGAAGGTGACATGATCTTCGCCGCGGAAACCATGACCGTTGAGCAGATGGCGCTGACCATTCGCCACGGCAGCGGCATCGTGTGCCTATGCATCACCGAAGAACGCCGTCAGCAGCTTGAGCTGCCGATGATGGTGACCAACAACTCCAGCCAGTTCCAGACCGCCTTCACCGTGACCATCGAAGCGGCGCAGGGCGTGACCACCGGGGTTTCCGCTTCCGATCGCCTGACCACCATCCGTGCGGCGGTGGCAGACAGCGCCAAGCCGAGCGACCTGAACCGTCCGGGCCACGTGTTCCCGCTGCGCGCGCAGCCGGGCGGCGTGCTGAGCCGTCGCGGCCACACCGAAGCGACCATCGATCTGGTCTCCATGGCCGGTTTCAAACCTGCCGGCGTGCTGTGTGAACTGACCAACGACGATGGCAGCATGGCGCATGCGCCGGAAGTGATCGCCTTCGCCAAACAGCACGACATGGTGGTGCTGACCATCGAAGATCTGGTGGCCTACCGCCAGGCGCACGAGAAAAAAGCCAGCTGATAGCCGGCCGCTTTCAACGATAAAAAAGCCGCGTAATGCGGCTTTTTTGTATCTACCGTTCTGACAGGCGTTCGCCGATGCGGCTGGCGTAATTCATCACGTGGAAGGTGTAGTTCTCCTCAACCGTACCCTGGAACAGATGTGCCCAGGGGCCGATGGCGTAGATGCCGAGATCTTCCCCGCCGTGCGTCTCGCTTTTCAGCGGCACCAGCGCCGGCTGAATAAAGTCGGGCGCGGTGGTTTGCTCCATGGTCAATGCCGGGCGCTCGGTCAGCGGGATCGCGCCGCCGGGGCCGTTGGCGAAACCGAGGGTGGTGTAGGGCTTGCCGTCGCTGCCCAGCCGAGGTTTACCGTCGACGCCGACGGAAATGCCGAGGATAGGATTGCCGCGCTTGGCATAGCCGGCGATGGTCAGCGTGTGGCTGTGATCGCCGGTCACGATCACCAGCGTTTCGTCCAGGTTGACCTTGCCGACAATGGTTTTCACCGCCTCGTTCAGGGCGACCGCGTCGCTTAGCGTGCGGTAGGCGTTGCCGTTATGGCTGCCGTGATCGACGCGCCCGCCTTCCACCAGCAGCAGATAGCCTTCGGGATTCCTGGCCAAAATATCGATGGCCTTGCCGGTCATTTCCGCCAGCGAAGGCTCTCCCGCCGCGTCTTGCCGCCGGTCATGCTCGAAGTTCATGTGCGACGGCTCGAACAGGGCCAGCAAATGGTCGACGTTGCCCGGTTCGATTTTGTCGAACTGGGCCTGATTCCAGACGTATTGTCCGCGCTCGCCGTAGCGTTGCAGCCAGGCCTGCGTCAGGTCACGGCCGTCCCTTCTGGCGCCTTTCTTGCCGGGATATTCCGGATCGCTCACGCTGTCGGGCAGGAAGTTGGCGCGCCCGCCGCCCATCGCCACGTTCAGGCCGTTGCCGTATTTCATTTCCACCAGCTGGCGCGCGATGTCGCGGCAGCCTGCGGTCAGGGCATCCGCCGGCATTTTGGCGTCAGACTCCCAGTCGCGGTTGGCGATATGGGCATAGGTGGCGCCCGGCGTGGCGTGGGTAATGGTCGCGGTCGTCACGGCGCCGGTGGACATGCCGAGCGTTGCGGCCATCTCCCACAGCGTGGTGACGGCCTTGGTTTGCTGATCCTCGCAGTTGTTGAGGGCGGCCGTATGGTTGAGACCCATCAGATCGTTGATGGTTTTGACGCCGGTGGTCATCGCCACCGCGCTGGGCGCGGAGTCGGTGATTTGGGCGTCGGCAGAATAGGTTTTGGCTGCCGCCAGATAGGGGAAGGCTTCCCAGGCCAGCACGTTGGATTCGCCGTCCACGCCGCGCTGCTGTCCTTCAAAAATACGGGCGGCGGTCACGGTGGAAAACCCCATGCCGTCACCGACCACCAGAATGACGTTTTTAGCGCGGTTGGTGTTTGGGGTCTGTTTCAGTCGCTGTTGCAGCTGAGCTTGCGCCTGAAGGAAGTAAGGGTCTTCGCGCTGCGTCAGCGGCGCGTTGTCCGTCGCTTTGGCGGCTGCCGCCCCGGTGGCTAACAAGGACATGGAAAGCGCCAGGCGGGTTGCCAGTGTGAGTCTGAACATGAATTCCTCCTTGGTGAGACGTGATTCCCGTAGCGCCGACGGGCTGCCAACACCCTGTCGACGGCAGGAGGAGTGTATCGATTGTGTTAACAAAAAATACATAAATTGTTCACAATTTAGATCTGTGTGGCAGTAATGCCATTGTATTCATGATTTTTATTAATCATTTGAAAATCATTCATTTTTTAACTTTTTGTTTGCCGGTGCATTTTTGCGATTTTTAATTCAAATTTATTGAATATCTTCATCACGGTTATCCGGCTGTGTTGCTGCGGCAAAGCGCGTAATGTAACGCCATAGCACAATTTGAACTAAGGATCGCTCTATGAACACCTCTCGTATGCCGGCACTGTTTCTTGGCCACGGTAGCCCGATGAACGTGCTGGAAGACAACCGCTACACCCAGGCATGGCGTGCGTTGGGTGAGTCATTGCCGCGTCCGAAGGCGATCGTGGCGGTTTCTGCGCATTGGTATACCCGCGGCACTGCGGTCACCGCGATGGAAAAACCCAAAACCATTCACGACTTCGGCGGGTTCCCGCAGGCGCTGTTTGATACCCGCTACCCTGCGCCGGGTTCCCCCGCGCTGGCTGCGCAGCTGCAGCACATTCTGGCGCCGGTGCCGGTAACGGCGGATCTCGGCGAGTGGGGGTTGGATCACGGCACCTGGGGCGTATTGATCAAGATGTATCCCAATGCCGATATCCCGGTGGTGCAGCTCAGCGTCGACGGCACTCAGCCGGCGGCTTACCACTATGAGCTGGGCCGCAAACTCGCGGCGCTGCGGGATGAGGGCGTGATGATCGTCGCCAGCGGCAACGTGGTACACAACCTGCGCATGGTGAAATGGCAGGGCGATACCAGCGCCTATCCGTGGGCGGAGTCTTTCAATAACTTTGTCCGGGATAACCTGCGTTATCGGGGCGATAACCACCCGCTGGTGGATTTCATGCGCCATGAGGGCGCGGCGCTGTCGAACCCGACGCCGGAACACTATCTGCCATTGCTGTATGTGCTCGGCGGCTGGGATGGAAAAGAGGCCATCAGCGTGCCGATCGACGGTATCGAAATGGGAGCGCTGAGCATGCTGTCGGTGCAGGTGGGCTAAAGAAAAACGCCAGTCAGAGACTGGCGTTTTTGCCTTCAGCGGGGCGATCAGCCGAGGATGGTGTGCGGATAGAAGCGCGACAGATCCTGCGTGATCAGTTCGCGATCTTCGCGCAGGCCGATGCCGCAGGGTTGATCGTTCACCAGCCAGCTGCCGATCAGCGTGTAGCTGT
>Ga0302349_1000633_pt1 | contig 38266 bp, 31 predicted proteins | sample PhyAR1_FD_202176 | JGI IMG/M metagenome (GOLD analysis project Ga0302349, IMG submission 202176) | Leaf surface microbial communities from alfalfa plants in UC Gill Tract Community Farm, Albany, California, United States - DLSL A.R1... | ecosystem: Host-associated > Plants > Phyllosphere >... | reverse complement strand
ATGGGCTTTTTTGCGTCTGTGCGAAATGGATAACCGGTGGACATCCCGGGGTCACTGCGTTCGCCCGGGCTACAATATGGTGCGGAAGGTAGCCCGGACGAGGCGTTCACGCCGACTCCGGGGAAGCACCGAGCCCAATCCCAGCATCTGCAATATTTCACCTATCTATGCTGAAAATCCCGGCAATTATAATGACTCCGCGGCCGTCCTCTTCACATAACCGCAAGCCTTCCCCTTGCAGATACGGTAAACTGTCGTCGATTTAGCCTCAGGAAAGCAGCCATGACCCACTCCTTAAAAACCTTTAATACCTTCGGCATTGACCACTGTGCTAAGCACATCGTATGCGCTGAAAATGAACAACAACTATTAAGTGCCTGGCAGCACGCTACTCGTGAAGGATTACCGGTTTTAATTCTCGGCGAAGGGAGTAATGTTCTGTTTCTGGAAGACTATTCCGGCACTGTTATTCTTAATCGTCTTAAAGGCATTAAGGTCAGTGAGACTGCGGAGGCATGGCACTTACACGTTAGCGCTGGGGAAAACTGGCATCAATTGGTACGTTTTGCTCTCGAAAATGACATGCCAGGTCTGGAGAATCTTGCGCTGATCCCCGGCTGCGCCGGTTCATCGCCGATCCAAAATATCGGTGCATATGGTGTCGAACTGCAGCATGTTTGCGAATATGTCGATTGCATTGAACTATCTACGGGTGAGCAGCAACGCCTGTCGGCTAAGGAGTGTCAGTTTGGCTATCGTGACAGTATTTTCAAACATGCCTACCAGGATCGCTATGTTATTGTTGCCGTCGGCTTAAGATTGCAAAAAGCCTGGCAGCCGGTGCTTACCTACGGCGATCTCACGCGATTAGACCCAACTACGGTCACTCCACGTGAGGTCTTTGATTCCGTATGCCATATGCGCATGACCAAGCTGCCCGATCCAAAAGTCAACGGCAACGCCGGTAGCTTCTTTAAGAATCCCGTTGTTAGCGCTGAATACGCCCAAACCTTGTTAGCAAATTTCCCCAAAGCGCCGCACTACCCGCAGAAAGATGGTAGCGTTAAGCTAGCCGCGGGTTGGCTCATCGATCAATGCGACCTGAAAGGCCATATTGAAGGGGGAGCTGCGGTACACCAACACCAGGCGCTGGTTTTGATTAACATTGAAAATGCGCAAAGTCAGGATGTTGTCAAATTAGCCCACCATGTACGCCAACAGGTCGGCCAGAAATTCAACGTTTGGCTGGAGCCGGAAGTGCGATTTATTGGTCATAAAGGCGAAGTCAGCGCGGTTGAGGTAATAAAATGAAAGATAATACGGTTCCATTAACCCTCATATCCCTGCTTGCTGATGGTGAGTTCCACTCCGGCGAGCAATTGGGCGAGCTGCTGGGGATGAGTCGAGCGGCAATTAATAAACATATTCAAACCTTACGCGACTGGGGTATCGATGTTTTTACCGTTCCTGGAAAAGGTTACAGCCTGCCTGAACCTATCCAATTACTGGATGCCGAACGGATTCGTAGTAATGTGAAGAATGGCAGCGTTGCCGTCCTTCCCGTTATTGATTCAACCAACCAGTATCTTCTGGATCGTATTACTGAACTGAAATCGGGTGATGCCTGCGTTGCTGAATACCAGCAGGCGGGGCGTGGCCGACGTGGGCGTAAATGGTTTTCCCCCTTTGGGGCGAATCTGTATTTATCCATGTTCTGGCGTTTAGAGCAGGGGCCCGCCGCAGCAATTGGTCTCAGCCTCGTCATTGGTATTGTTATGGCTGAAGTATTGCAAGAACTGGGGGCTGACCAGGTTCGAGTCAAATGGCCAAATGATCTTTATCTCAATGACCGTAAGCTGTCGGGAATTCTGGTTGAACTCACCGGCAGAACCGGAGATGCGGCACAAATTGTGATAGGGGCCGGTATCAACCTCGTTATGCGTCGGGTTGAGAATGACGTTATCAATCAGGGCTGGATTAACCTGCAGGAGGCTGGAATTATTATCGATCGTAATATTCTGGCTGCTCGCCTGATAAATGAACTCCACGATGCTTTACGCGTGTTCGAACAAGAAGGGCTTGCTCCTTATTTGCATCGCTGGGAAAAACTCGATAACTTTATTAACCGTCCGGTTAAACTGATTATTGGCGATAAAGAGATCTTTGGTATTTCTCGCGGCATTGATGCTCAGGGCGCATTATTACTTGAGCAGGATGGAATAATTAAACCATGGATAGGTGGAGAGATTTCACTTCGCAGCGCAGAATAAAAAAAAGGGAGCTCAGGCTCCCTTTTTTAAACGCAATTACTTACGCAAACGTACCTGCTCAACCGAGTGGTTGGCGCTTTTCGTCATGATGAGGCTTGCTCGCTCACGAGTGGGTAAAATATTTTCGTTTAGATTCCGTAGGTTAATCTCATTCCACAAGGAGGTAGCGACATTAATCGCTTCCTCTTCCGAAAGCTGTGCATAATTATGGAAATAAGAATCCGGGTCGGTAAAAGCACCTTCACGGAATTTTAAGAATCTATTGATATACCATGATTTTAACTGATCGACCGGTGCATCCACATATATAGAGAAATCAACAAAGTCGGATACAAATACATGATGCGGATCGTGTGGATAATCCATTCCACTTTGCAAAACATTTAACCCTTCAAGAATTAAAATATCTGGATGGGTAACCGTTTTATCCCCATCGGGGATGACATCATAAATCAGATGAGAATAAACCGGCGCAGTAACATCTGGCACGCCTGACTTCAGGTCCGAAACGAACTTAACCAACCGGTGCATATCATAAGACTGCGGAAAGCCTTTTTTCTTCATCAAGCCACGTTCTTTAAGCACTTCGTTAGGGTGCAAGAAGCCATCGGTGGTGATGAGCTCAACGCGGCGATGTTCAGGCCAGCGGCTCAGCAGTGCCTGCAGTACACGCGCCGTCGTGCTTTTACCAACCGCGACGCTGCCAGCAATGCTGATGATATACGGGATACGCTGGCCGTTGGTGCCGAGAAATTGTTCCAGTACCGCCTGGCGACGCAGGTTAGAACTTATATAGAAGTTTAACAGGCGTGATAAAGGCAAATAGATCTCTGCCACTTCTTCTAGTGACAAATCCTCGTTGATACCTTTCAGACGCGTAATTTCCCCTTCAGTCAGGGTCATTGGCACTGAATCACGCAGCGCCGCCCACTGGCTACGATTGAACTGTAGATAAGGTGTCATTAACGCTTGCTCTTGTTTTTTCATAAGCATGTTCTGGCTACCGCGCTGATTTCACGCGAGGCTTCACATTCAGTTAATCAGGACAATGGGCAGGAGGTTAACACCAGATGGAAGAGAAAAAGAAGAAAAAATCCAAATGAGTGGCGCTTTCGTGAGAAAACACCGCTCTTTAGCGTAGCGCTAAACAAGAGGGGCTTAATGTGACTGCTATAAAGAAGCAAAACGCAGTCAAAAGTTCATTCTCTATTAACTTCTACTGATATGAGCATGATGAAAGCCGGGTAGCGATACGCCGATAGCGCTATTTTTGGTTATAAAACGGGCGTCTTGCTTGGTTTTTACGCGCGAATGCACAAAACATGAGCGATAGAACATTTTATGCAATTTTTTAGTTGCATGTCGGCACAGGTCTACATAGAATGCGCGCTACTTGATGCCGACTTAGCTCAGTAGGTAGAGCAACTGACTTGTAATCAGTAGGTCACCAGTTCGATTCCGGTAGTCGGCACCATCAGGTGGGGTTCCCGAGCGGCCAAAGGGAGCAGACTGTAAATCTGCCGTCACAGACTTCGAAGGTTCGAATCCTTCCCCCACCACCACTTTCAGGCTTAGCATTGCGAAGCCAGAGTTGGTTGGTAAGATAACTAGCTCAAACAGAAAAAAGAGAGAAATCTCTTTTTTTTGCACAGAAAGAACTGGGTAGCCGAGTTTCAGGATGCGGGCATCGTATAATGGCTATTACCTCAGCCTTCCAAGCTGATGATGCGGGTTCGATTCCCGCTGCCCGCTCCAGACGTGCTGATATGGCTCAGTTGGTAGAGCGCACCCTTGGTAAGGGTGAGGTCCCCAGTTCGACTCTGGGTATCAGCACCACTTCACTTCTCCTTCCCGTTTCTCTCTGTTTAAATTAATGCATTCAACAGTTCAGGCTTCTCGTCTGGTTGATGTGGTGATATCACCGATTTATCCGTGTATTAGAGGGACTATCGATGTCTAAAGAAAAATTTGAACGTACCAAACCGCACGTCAACGTCGGTACTATCGGCCACGTTGACCATGGTAAAACTACCCTGACTGCAGCAATCACTACCGTACTGGCTAAAACCTACGGCGGTGCTGCTCGTGCTTTCGACCAGATCGATAACGCACCAGAAGAAAAAGCTCGTGGTATCACCATCAACACTTCTCACGTTGAATACGACACCCCGACTCGCCACTACGCACACGTAGACTGCCCAGGCCACGCCGACTATGTTAAAAACATGATCACCGGTGCTGCGCAGATGGACGGCGCGATCCTGGTTGTTGCTGCAACTGATGGCCCTATGCCACAGACTCGTGAGCACATCCTGCTGGGTCGTCAGGTAGGCGTTCCTTACATCATCGTGTTCCTGAACAAATGTGACATGGTTGATGACGAAGAGCTGCTGGAACTGGTAGAAATGGAAGTTCGTGAACTTCTGTCTCAGTACGATTTCCCAGGCGACGACACTCCTATCGTTCGTGGTTCCGCGCTGAAAGCGCTGGAAGGCGACGCAGAGTGGGAAGCAAAAATCATCGAACTGGCTGGCTTCCTGGATTCTTACATTCCAGAACCAGAGCGTGCGATTGACAAGCCGTTCCTGCTGCCTATCGAAGACGTATTCTCCATCTCCGGTCGTGGTACCGTTGTTACCGGTCGTGTTGAGCGCGGTATCATCAAAGTTGGTGAAGAAGTTGAAATCGTTGGTATCAAAGAGACTGCTAAGTCTACCTGTACCGGCGTTGAAATGTTCCGTAAGCTGCTGGACGAAGGTCGTGCAGGCGAGAACTGCGGCGTTCTGCTGCGTGGTATCAAGCGTGAAGAAATCCAGCGTGGCCAGGTTCTGGCTAAGCCGGGTTCTATCAAGCCACACACCAAGTTCGAATCTGAAGTGTACATCCTGTCCAAAGACGAAGGCGGCCGTCATACTCCGTTCTTCAAAGGCTACCGTCCACAGTTCTACTTCCGTACTACTGACGTGACTGGCACCATCGAACTGCCAGAAGGCGTTGAGATGGTAATGCCGGGCGACAACATCAAAATGGTTGTTACCCTTATCCACCCAATCGCGATGGATGACGGTCTGCGTTTCGCAATCCGTGAAGGCGGCCGTACCGTTGGCGCAGGTGTTGTTGCCAAAGTAATGAGCTAATTGCCGATAACATTTGACGCAATGCGCAATAAAAGGGCATCATTTGATGCCCTTTTTATACGCTGTCGAACCAGAACCTGGCTCATCAGTGATTTTTTTTGCCATAATCATTGCTGAGACAGGCTCTGTAGAGGGCGTTTAGTCCGAAACTCAATTTCGGTTTGGATCGCCTCGCACTCGCGGGGTGGAAATGTTTGTAGAATACTTCTGACAGGTTGGTTTATGAGTGCGAATACCGAAGCTCAAGGGAGCGGGCGCGGCCTGGAAGCGATGAAGTGGGTAGTCGTTGCCGTGTTGCTGATCGCAGCAATCGTAGGTAACTACCTTTATCGTGACATGATGCTGCCGCTGCGTGCGCTGGCCGTAGTAATTATTATTGCTGCAGCGGGTGGTGTCGCGCTGTTGACGACGAAAGGCAAAGCGACCGTGGCGTTTGCACGTGAAGCGAGAACCGAAGTTCGTAAGGTGATTTGGCCGACTCGCCAGGAAACACTGCACACAACGCTTATCGTTGCTGCGGTCACTGCGGTAATGTCACTGATCCTGTGGGGACTGGATGGTATTCTGGTTCGCCTGGTATCCTTTATCACTGGCCTGAGGTTCTAAGATGTCTGAAGCACCTAAAAAGCGTTGGTACGTCGTTCAGGCGTTTTCCGGTTTTGAAGGCCGTGTAGCGACTTCGCTGCGCGAGCATATCAAATTACAAAATATGGAAGAGCTGTTTGGCGAAGTTATGGTTCCGACCGAAGAAGTGGTCGAAATTCGTGGCGGCCAGCGTCGTAAAAGCGAACGTAAATTCTTCCCAGGCTACGTCCTTGTTCAGATGGTGATGAACGACGCAAGCTGGCACCTTGTACGCAGCGTTCCTCGCGTGATGGGCTTTATCGGTGGTACTTCTGACCGCCCTGCGCCAATCAGCGACAAAGAAGTCGACGCGATCATGAACCGTCTGCAGCAGGTGGGTGATAAGCCGCGTCCGAAAACTATGTTCGAACCGGGTGAAATGGTTCGCGTCAGCGATGGTCCATTTGCTGACTTTAACGGCGTTGTTGAAGAAGTTGATTACGAAAAGTCACGCCTGAAAGTTTCCGTATCTATCTTCGGTCGTGCGACCCCGGTAGAGCTGGACTTTGCTCAGGTAGAAAAAGCGTAAGACTACGATCAAAAAAGCAGCGATCTAATCGTTGCATAGGGCGCGAAATTGGCATACAATTTCGCGCCTTTTGTTTTTATGGGCGTATGCCTGTAAAACGAATTTTTATATCACGGGGAGCCTTTTTAAGGCGCTATTACCCAATTAGAGGATTTTAGAATGGCTAAGAAAGTCCAAGCCTACGTTAAGCTGCAGGTTGCAGCTGGTATGGCGAACCCAAGTCCACCGGTTGGTCCAGCACTGGGTCAGCAGGGCGTGAACATCATGGAATTCTGCAAAGCGTTCAACGCAAAAACTGATTCCATCGAAAAAGGTCTGCCAATTCCGGTTGTTATCACCGTTTACGCTGACCGTTCTTTCACCTTCATTACCAAAACGCCTCCAGCAGCAGTTCTGCTGAAAAAAGCAGCTGGTATTAAGTCTGGTTCCGGTAAGCCGAACAAAGACAAAGTTGGTAAAATTTCCCGCGCTCAGCTGCAGGAAATCGCGCAGACCAAAGCTGCCGACATGACTGGCGCCGACATTGAAGCGATGACTCGCTCAATCGAAGGTACTGCACGTTCCATGGGCCTGGTAGTGGAGGATTAAGAAATGGCTAAACTGACCAAGCGTATGCGCGTGATCCGTGACAAAGTTGATGCTACTAAGCAGTACGACATCAACGAAGCCATTGCTCTGCTGAAAGAGCTGGCCACTGCTAAATTCAACGAAAGCGTTGACGTTGCCGTTAACCTCGGTATCGACGCTCGTAAATCTGACCAGAACGTACGTGGTGCAACTGTACTGCCGCACGGTACTGGCCGTTCCGTTCGCGTTGCCGTATTTACCCAGGGCCCTAACGCTGAAGCAGCTAAAGCTGCTGGCGCTGAGCTGGTAGGTATGGAAGATCTGGCTGAACAGATCAAGAAAGGCGAAATGAACTTCGACGTTGTTATTGCTTCTCCTGATGCAATGCGCGTTGTTGGCCAGCTGGGTCAGGTTCTGGGCCCACGTGGTCTGATGCCAAACCCTAAAGTTGGTACCGTAACTCCTAACGTTGCTGAAGCGGTTAAGAACGCTAAAGCAGGTCAGGTTCGTTATCGTAACGACAAAAACGGCATCATCCACACCACCATCGGTAAAGTGGACTTTGACGCTGACAAACTGAAAGAAAACCTGGAATCTCTGCTGGTTGCGCTGAAAAAAGCAAAACCAACTCAGGCGAAAGGCGTGTACATCAAGAAAGTTAGCATCTCCACCACCATGGGTGCAGGTGTTGCAGTTGACCAGGCTGGCCTGAGCGCTGCTGCAAACTAATGCCTTTACGTGGGCGGTGATTTTGTCTACAATCTTACCCCCACGTTTGCTAACGAAAGTTAGCGGCTAAAGAATTTGTTCGTTGGAGCCTGGCCTATCCAGGCCTCCGTCGAAGACCGCAGGTGTTTCGCAAGAGACTTAATCCCCTGCGTAGACGGTGACAGAACGCTAAGATTATTTTTGGATACTCTGGCTTGTTTCTGCTCACCGTATTAAGACGCTCTTTCCGTTGGGCTGAGTGAAGTGAGTTCCGGAACATGAGTTCCGGCAAACATCCAGGAGCAAAGCTAATGGCTTTAAATCTTCAAGACAAACAAGCGATTGTTGCTGAAGTCAGCGAAGTAGCCAAAGGCGCGCTGTCTGCAGTAGTTGCGGATTCCCGTGGCGTTACTGTAGACAAAATGACTGAACTGCGTAAAGCAGGTCGTGAAGCTGGCGTATACATGCGTGTTGTTCGTAACACCCTGCTGCGTCGCGTAGTTGAAGGTACTCAGTTCGAGTGCCTGAAAGACACGTTTGTTGGTCCGACCCTGATTGCATACTCTATGGAACACCCGGGCGCTGCTGCTCGTCTGTTCAAAGAGTTCGCGAAAGCGAATGCAAAATTTGAGGTCAAAGCTGCAGCCTTTGAAGGTGAGTTGATCCCGGCATCGCAAATCGATCGCCTGGCAACCCTGCCGACCTACGAAGAAGCAATTGCACGCCTGATGGCAACCATGAAAGAAGCTTCGGCTGGCAAACTGGTTCGCACTCTGGCTGCTGTTCGCGATGCGAAAGAAGCTGCTTAATAGCAGTCATCTTTATCAAGCATTCGCTTACGTATAAACTTATTCTGATTTTCAGGAACAATTTAAATGTCTATCACTAAAGATCAAATCATTGAAGCAGTTGCAGCTATGTCCGTAATGGACGTTGTAGAACTGATCTCTGCAATGGAAGAAAAATTCGGTGTTTCCGCTGCTGCTGCTGTAGCTGTAGCTGCTGGCCCGGCTGAAGCTGCTGAAGAAAAAACTGAATTCGACGTAATTCTGAAAGCTGCTGGCGCTAACAAAGTTGCTGTTATCAAAGCAGTACGTGGCGCAACTGGCCTGGGTCTGAAAGAAGCTAAAGACCTGGTAGAATCTGCTCCAGCTGCGCTGAAAGAAGGCGTGAGCAAAGACGACGCAGAAGCACTGAAAAAATCTCTGGAAGAAGCTGGCGCTGAAGTTGAAGTTAAATAAGCCAACCCTTCCGGTTGCAGCCTGAGAAATTAGGCTGATGGCTGGTGACTTTTTAGTCACCAGCCTTTTTGCGCTGTAAGGCGCCAGTAGCATTTCACACTGTTTGACTGCTGGTAGTCCTGACAATGCTTGTTTCTATCGACGACTTAATATACTGCGACAGGGTGCTCGCTCTGGGTAAATCGCAATGAAATGGTTTAAGCGTGATAGCAACAGGTATTGCGGAAAGTGTTCGATTTTCCGATCAACAAAATGGTGTTGCACAAACTGTCCGCCAATGGACAGATGGGTCGACTTGTCAGCGAGCTGAGGAACCCTATGGTTTACTCCTATACCGAGAAAAAACGTATTCGTAAGGATTTTGGTAAACGTCCACAAGTTCTGGACATTCCATATCTCCTTTCTATCCAGCTTGACTCGTTCCAGAAGTTTATCGAGCAAGATCCTGAAGGGCAGTACGGCCTGGAAGCAGCCTTCCGTTCCGTGTTCCCAATTAAGAGCTACAGCGGTAATTCCGAGCTGCAATACGTCAGCTACCGCCTTGGCGAACCGGTATTTGACGTTCAGGAATGTCAAATCCGTGGCGTGACCTACTCGGCACCGCTGCGCGTTAAACTGCGTCTGGTGATCTACGAGCGCGAAGCGCCGGAAGGCACCGTCAAAGACATTAAAGAACAAGAAGTCTACATGGGTGAAATTCCACTCATGACTGACAACGGTACTTTCGTCATCAACGGTACTGAGCGTGTTATCGTTTCCCAGCTGCACCGTAGCCCGGGCGTCTTCTTCGACAGCGATAAAGGTAAAACGCACTCATCCGGTAAAGTACTGTATAACGCGCGTATCATTCCTTACCGTGGTTCCTGGCTGGACTTCGAGTTCGATCCGAAAGACAACCTGTTTGTCCGTATCGACCGTCGTCGTAAACTGCCTGCGACCATCATTCTGCGTGCGCTGAACTACACCACTGAGCAGATTCTTGATCTGTTCTTTGAGAAAGTTGTCTTCGAAATTCGCGACAACAAGCTGCAAATGGAACTGGTGCCTGAGCGTCTGCGTGGTGATACCGCGTCGTTCGACATCGAAGCCGACGGCAAAGTGTATGTTGAGAAAGGCCGCCGTATTACTGCGCGCCACATCCGTCAGCTGGAAAAAGATGATATCAAACACATCGAAGTCCCGGTTGAATACATTGCTGGAAAAGTAGCTGCAAAAGATTACGTTGATGCATCCACTGGCGAGCTGATCTGCCCGGCTAACATGGAGCTGAGCCTGGATCTGCTGGCTAAGCTGAGCCAGTCTGGCCACAAGCGTATCGAAACGCTGTTCACCAACGATCTGGACCACGGTCCGTACATGTCCGAAACCGTACGTGTCGACCCAACCACCGATCGTCTGAGCGCGCTGGTAGAAATCTACCGCATGATGCGCCCGGGTGAGCCACCGACTCGTGAAGCGGCTGAAAGCCTGTTCGAGAACCTGTTCTTCTCCGAAGACCGCTACGATCTGTCCGCGGTTGGTCGTATGAAGTTCAACCGTTCTCTGCTGCGTGACGCGATCGAAGGTTCCGGTATCCTGAGCAAAGAAGACATCATCGAAGTGATGAAAAAGCTCATCGATATCCGTAACGGTAAAGGCGAAGTGGACGATATCGACCACCTCGGCAACCGTCGTATCCGTTCCGTTGGCGAAATGGCGGAAAACCAGTTCCGCGTTGGCCTGGTACGCGTAGAGCGTGCGGTGAAAGAGCGTCTGTCTCTGGGCGATCTGGATACCCTGATGCCTCAGGATATGATCAACGCCAAGCCGATCTCTGCAGCAGTGAAAGAGTTCTTTGGTTCCAGCCAGCTGTCTCAGTTTATGGACCAGAACAACCCGCTGTCTGAGATCACGCACAAGCGTCGTATCTCTGCACTCGGCCCAGGCGGTCTGACCCGTGAGCGCGCAGGCTTTGAAGTTCGAGACGTACACCCGACTCACTACGGTCGCGTATGTCCAATCGAAACGCCTGAAGGTCCAAACATCGGTCTGATCAACTCCCTGTCCGTGTACGCACAGACTAACGAATACGGTTTCCTTGAGACTCCGTACCGTAAAGTGACTGACGGTGTTGTAACCGACGAAATTCATTACCTGTCTGCTATTGAAGAAGGCAACTACGTTATCGCTCAGGCGAACTCCAACCTGGATGACGAAGGCCACTTTGAAGAAGACCTGGTAACTTGCCGTAGCAAAGGCGAATCCAGCTTGTTCAGCCGCGACCAGGTTGACTACATGGACGTATCCACCCAACAGGTGGTATCCGTCGGTGCGTCCCTGATCCCGTTCCTTGAACACGATGACGCCAACCGTGCATTGATGGGTGCGAACATGCAACGTCAGGCCGTTCCAACTCTGCGTGCTGATAAGCCGCTGGTTGGTACCGGTATGGAACGTGCTGTTGCCGTCGACTCCGGTGTTACTGCAGTGGCCAAGCGTGGCGGTACCGTTCAGTACGTTGACGCATCCCGTATCGTTATCAAAGTTAACGAAGACGAGATGTATCCGGGCGAAGCGGGTATCGACATCTATAACCTGACCAAATACACCCGTTCTAACCAGAACACCTGTATTAACCAGATGCCATGTGTGTCTCTGGGTGAGCCAATCGAGCGCGGCGACGTGCTGGCAGATGGCCCATCTACCGACCTGGGTGAACTGGCGTTAGGTCAGAACATGCGCGTGGCATTCATGCCATGGAACGGTTACAACTTCGAAGACTCCATCCTCGTATCCGAGCGTGTTGTTCAGGAAGACCGTTTCACCACCATCCACATTCAGGAACTGGCATGTGTGTCCCGTGACACTAAGCTGGGGCCAGAAGAGATCACCGCTGACATCCCGAACGTGGGTGAAGCTGCGCTCTCCAAACTGGATGAGTCCGGTATCGTTTACATTGGTGCAGAAGTGACCGGTGGCGACATTCTGGTTGGTAAGGTAACGCCGAAAGGTGAAACCCAGCTGACCCCAGAAGAGAAGCTGCTGCGTGCGATCTTCGGTGAGAAAGCGTCTGACGTTAAAGACTCTTCTCTGCGCGTACCAAACAGCGTTTCCGGTACCGTTATCGACGTTCAGGTCTTTACTCGCGATGGCGTAGAAAAAGACAAACGTGCGCTGGAAATCGAAGAAATGCAGCTGAAGCAGGCCAAAAAAGACCTGTCTGAAGAACTGCAGATCCTCGAAGCTGGCCTGTTCAGCCGTATCTACGCTGTGCTGGTTGCCGGTGGTGTTGAAGCTGAGAAGCTCGACAAACTGCCTCGCGATCGCTGGTTAGAACTCGGTCTGAACGACGAAGAAAAACAGAATCAGCTGGAACAGCTGGCTGAACAGTATGACGAACTGAAGCACGAGTTTGAGAAAAAACTCGAAGCGAAACGCCGCAAAATCACCCAAGGCGACGATCTGGCACCGGGCGTGCTGAAGATTGTTAAGGTATACCTGGCCGTTAAACGCCGTATCCAGCCTGGTGACAAAATGGCAGGTCGTCACGGTAACAAGGGTGTTATCTCCAAGATCAACCCGATCGAAGATATGCCACACGATGCTAACGGTACGCCGGTAGATATCGTACTGAACCCGCTGGGCGTACCATCGCGTATGAACATCGGTCAGATCCTTGAAACCCACCTGGGTATGGCTGCAAAAGGTATCGGCGATAAGATCAACGCCATGCTGAAACAGCAGCAGGAAGTTGCGAAACTGCGCGAATTCATCCAGCGTGCATACGATCTGGGCACCGACGTTCGTCAGAAAGTCGACCTGAGCACCTTCAGCGATGATGAAGTTCTGCGTCTGGCTGAAAACCTGCGTAAGGGTATGCCAATCGCAACGCCAGTCTTTGACGGCGCGAAAGAAGCGGAAATCAAAGAGCTGCTGGAACTGGGTGGACTGCCATCTTCAGGTCAGATTACGCTGTTTGATGGTCGCACCGGCGAGCAGTTTGAGCGTCAGGTAACCGTAGGTTACATGTACATGCTGAAACTGAACCACCTGGTCGATGACAAGATGCACGCGCGTTCTACCGGTTCTTACAGCCTGGTTACTCAGCAGCCGCTGGGTGGTAAGGCTCAGTTCGGTGGTCAGCGCTTCGGGGAGATGGAAGTGTGGGCGCTGGAAGCATATGGCGCAGCATACACCCTTCAGGAAATGCTCACCGTTAAGTCTGATGACGTGAATGGCCGTACTAAGATGTATAAAAACATCGTAGACGGTAACCATCAGATGGAACCAGGCATGCCGGAATCGTTCAACGTATTGTTGAAAGAGATCCGCTCGCTGGGTATCAACATCGAGCTGGAAGACGAGTAACTCTCGCTCAAACAGGTCACTGGTGCCGGGGTAAGACCCGGCGCCAGATTGTGCTAACTCCGACGGGAGCAAATCCGTGAAAGATTTATTAAAGTTTCTGAAAGCGCAGACTAAAACCGAAGAGTTTGATGCGATCAAAATTGCTCTGGCATCGCCAGACATGATCCGTTCATGGTCTTTCGGTGAAGTTAAAAAGCCGGAAACCATTAACTACCGTACGTTCAAGCCTGAGCGTGACGGCCTTTTCTGCGCCCGTATCTTTGGGCCAGTAAAAGATTACGAGTGCCTGTGCGGTAAGTACAAGCGCCTGAAACACCGTGGTGTGATCTGTGAGAAGTGCGGCGTTGAAGTGACCCAGACCAAAGTGCGTCGTGAGCGCATGGGCCACATCGAGCTGGCATGTCCAACTGCGCACATCTGGTTCCTGAAATCGCTGCCGTCCCGTATCGGTCTGCTGCTCGATATGCCACTGCGTGATATCGAACGCGTACTGTACTTCGAATCATATGTTGTTATCGAAGGCGGGATGACCAACCTGGAACGTCAACAGATCCTGACTGAAGAGCAGTATCTGGACGCGCTGGAAGAGTTCGGTGATGAATTCGACGCGAAGATGGGTGCGGAAGCTATCCAGGCCCTGCTGAAAAGCATGGATCTGGAGCAAGAGTGTGAAACTCTGCGTGAAGAGCTGAACGAAACCAACTCCGAAACCAAGCGTAAAAAGCTGACCAAGCGTATCAAACTGCTGGAAGCGTTCGTACAGTCTGGCAACAAGCCAGAGTGGATGATCCTGACCGTTCTGCCGGTTCTGCCGCCAGATCTGCGTCCGCTGGTTCCGCTGGATGGTGGTCGTTTCGCAACTTCAGATCTGAACGATCTGTATCGTCGCGTTATCAACCGTAACAACCGTCTGAAACGCCTGCTGGATCTGGCTGCGCCTGACATCATCGTACGTAACGAAAAACGTATGCTGCAGGAAGCGGTCGATGCCCTGCTGGATAACGGTCGTCGCGGTCGTGCAATCACCGGTTCTAACAAACGTCCTCTGAAATCTTTGGCTGATATGATCAAAGGTAAACAGGGTCGTTTCCGTCAGAACCTGCTCGGTAAGCGTGTTGACTACTCCGGTCGTTCTGTAATCACCGTAGGTCCATACCTGCGTCTGCATCAGTGCGGTCTGCCGAAGAAAATGGCACTGGAGCTGTTCAAACCGTTCATCTACGGCAAGCTGGAACTGCGTGGCCTGGCCACCACCATCAAAGCCGCTAAGAAAATGGTTGAGCGTGAAGAAGCTGTCGTTTGGGATATCCTGGACGAAGTCATCCGCGAACACCCGGTTATGCTGAACCGTGCACCAACACTGCACCGTCTGGGCATCCAGGCGTTTGAGCCAGTACTGATCGAAGGTAAAGCTATCCAGCTGCACCCGCTGGTCTGTGCGGCATATAACGCCGACTTCGATGGTGACCAGATGGCTGTACACGTACCGCTGACGCTGGAAGCCCAGCTGGAAGCGCGTGCGCTGATGATGTCTACCAACAACATCCTGTCACCTGCGAACGGCGAGCCAATCATCGTTCCTTCTCAGGACGTTGTATTGGGTCTGTACTACATGACCCGTGACTGTGTTAACGCCAAAGGCGAAGGCATGGTGCTGGCTGGCCCTAAAGAAGCTGAGCGTATTTATCGCGCAGGTCTGGCCTCTCTGCATGCGCGCGTTAAAGTGCGTATCACCGAATACGAAAAAGATGAAAACGGAGAATTCGTTGCGCACACCAGCCTGAAAGACACGACCGTTGGCCGTGCGATTCTGTGGATGATCGTACCGAAAGGTCTGCCTTACTCTATCGTCAACCAGGCGCTAGGTAAGAAAGCTATCTCCAAAATGCTGAACACCTGTTACCGCATTCTGGGTCTGAAGCCGACCGTAATCTTCGCTGACCAGACCATGTACACCGGCTTTGCCTATGCAGCGCGCTCAGGCGCATCTGTTGGTATCGACGACATGGTTATCCCAGAGAAGAAATACGAAATCATCAGCGAAGCAGAAGCTGAAGTTGCTGAGATCCAGGAGCAGTTCCAGTCTGGTCTGGTTACCGCTGGCGAACGTTATAACAAAGTCATCGATATCTGGGCTGCGGCGAACGATCGTGTATCTAAAGCGATGATGGACAACCTGCAAACTGAAACCGTTATTAACCGTGACGGCGTCGAAGAGCAGCAGGTTTCCTTCAACAGCATCTACATGATGGCCGACTCCGGTGCGCGTGGTTCTGCGGCACAGATTCGTCAGTTGGCAGGTATGCGTGGTCTGATGGCGAAGCCAGATGGCTCCATCATCGAAACGCCAATCACCGCGAACTTCCGTGAAGGTCTGAACGTACTCCAGTACTTCATCTCGACTCACGGTGCTCGTAAAGGTTTGGCGGATACCGCACTGAAAACAGCTAACTCCGGTTATCTGACGCGTCGTCTGGTTGACGTTGCGCAGGATCTGGTGGTGACTGAAGATGACTGTGGCACGCTGGAAGGCATCACCATGACCCCGGTTATCGAGGGTGGTGACGTTAAAGAGCCACTGCGCGATCGCGTATTGGGTCGTGTGACTGCTGAAGACGTTCTGAAGCCGGGCACTGCGGATATTCTGGTTCCACGCAACACTCTGCTGCACGAGCAGTGGTGTGACCTGCTGGAAGAGAACTCCGTTGACTCCGTCAAAGTACGTTCCGTTGTATCCTGTGACACCGACTTTGGTGTATGTGCGCACTGCTACGGTCGTGACCTGGCGCGTGGCCACATCATCAACAAAGGTGAGGCTATCGGCGTTATCGCGGCACAGTCCATCGGTGAGCCGGGTACACAGCTGACGATGCGTACGTTCCACATCGGTGGTGCGGCATCTCGTGCGGCTGCTGAATCCAGCATCCAGGTTAAGAACAAAGGTAGCATCAAGCTCAGCAACGCGAAGTCGGTTGTGAACTCCAGCGGTAAACTGGTGATCACTTCTCGTAACACCGAGCTGAAATTGATCGACGAATTCGGTCGTACCAAAGAAAGCTATAAAGTGCCTTACGGCTCTGTTATGGCGAAAGGCGATGGCGAGCAGGTTGCTGGCGGTGAAACCGTAGCAAACTGGGATCCGCACACCATGCCAGTTATCACCGAAGTGAGCGGCTTCCTGCGCTTCACCGACATGATTGACGGCCAGACCATTACTCGTCAGACCGACGAGCTGACCGGTCTGTCTTCACTGGTCGTTCTGGATTCTGCAGAGCGTACTACGGGTGGTAAAGATCTGCGTCCAGCGCTGAAAATCGTTGATGCTAACGGTAACGACGTTCTGATCCCAGGCACCGATATGCCTGCTCAGTACTTCCTGCCGGGTAAAGCGATTGTTCAGTTGGAAGATGGCATTCAGATCAGTGCAGGTGATGCTCTGGCGCGTATTCCTCAGGAATCCAGCGGTACCAAAGATATCACCGGTGGTCTGCCACGCGTTGCGGATCTGTTCGAAGCACGTCGTCCGAAAGAGCCAGCTATCCTTGCGGAAATTACCGGTATCATTTCCTTCGGTAAAGAAACCAAAGGCAAACGTCGCCTGGTTATCACTCCGTTAGACGGTAGCGATCCATACGAAGAGATGATTCCAAAATGGCGTCAGCTCAACGTGTTCGAAGGCGAACGTGTAGAACGTGGTGACGTGGTTTCCGATGGTCCAGAAGCACCGCACGACATCCTGCGTCTTCGTGGCGTACACGCGGTAACGCGTTACATCACCAACGAAGTACAGGACGTTTACCGTCTGCAAGGCGTTAAGATTAACGATAAACACATTGAAGTTATCGTTCGTCAGATGCTGCGTAAAGCGACCATTGAGAATGCTGGTAGCTCCGACTTCCTGGAAGGCGAGCAGGTTGAATACTCCCGCGTTAAGATTGCTAACCGCGATCTGGAAGCGAACGGCAAAGTGGCAGCAACTTATGCTCGCGACCTGCTGGGTATCACCAAAGCATCTCTGGCAACCGAGTCGTTCATCTCTGCCGCATCGTTCCAGGAGACAACTCGTGTCCTGACCGAAGCAGCCGTTGCGGGTAAACGTGACGAACTGCGTGGCCTGAAAGAGAACGTCATCGTGGGTCGTCTGATCCCTGCTGGTACCGGTTATGCGTATCACCAGGATCGTATGCGCCGTCGCGCAGCGGGCGAGCAGCCAGCAGCACCGCAGGTCACTGCGGAAGATGCATCTGCAAGCCTGGCAGAACTGCTGAACGCAGGTCTGGGTGGTTCTGATAAAGACTAATCGCCTACGCTAGTGCGATAAGTTGAAAAGGCCTGTCATTATGACAGGCCTTTTTTATTGCCAATTTTTACCTTCCTCTCTTATTTCTGCACCGCCGGGAAGCATGCCGGGATATTGTGCAGTGCCTCACTCTGACCGCCATTTTGCTTGACTATACTGCATCGGGTATAGCGTCTTACCCTACCTTACAAAATGGATAACATTATGAATAAAAAAGTATTTTCTTATTTTCTTGGTGCGGCATCAGCGCTGGTTTTATCAGCCGCTGTAATGACTCCTGCGTATTCTGCTGATACGGCACCGCATAAACCGAAAATTGCATTGGTGATGAAATCACTGGCGAATGAGTTTTTCCTGACCATGGAAAATGGGGCGAAAGATTACCAAAAGAAAAATGCCGATAAATTCGATCTGGTTTCAAACGGTATTAAAAATGAAACCGACACTTCCAGCCAGATCCAGATTGTTGAGCAAATGATTGTCTCCAAAGCGGATGCCATCATCATTGCCCCTTCCGACTCAAAAGCGCTGGTGCCGGTTGTGAAAAAGGCGATTGATGCCGGGATCCTGGTGATTAACATCGACAACCAGTTCGATGCCGCAGTGTTAAAAGACAAAGGGCTGAACGTACCGTTTGTGGGGCCAAACAACCGTAAGGGCGCGAAAGACATTGGCGATTACCTTGCCAAACATCTGAAAGCCGGTGATGAGGTCGGCATTATCGAAGGTATTCCAACCTCCACTAACTCCCAACAGCGTACGCTGGGCTTCCAGGATGCCATGTCAGCGGGCGGAATGAAGGTCGTTTCCGTACAGTCCGGTCAGTGGGAAATGAACAATGCCAATACGATTGCGGCCGCGATGTTGAGTGAATACCCGAACATTAAAGCGCTGCTGGCGGACAACGATAATATGGCTCTGGGCGCGGTATCAGCGATTCGCGCTGCCGGGAAACGGGGTCAGGTGCAGGTTGTCGGCTATGACAATATCGAAGCGATTAAACCGATGTTGCAGGATGGACGCGTGCTGGCGACGGCAGATCAGTTTGCTTCTCAGCAGGCGGTATTTGGCATTAATACCGCGCTGGACGCGTTAAAGGCCGGGAAAAAACAGAGCGATCTTTCGGGCAGCGTCGAGACGCCGGTGAAACTGATTGTGAAGCAGTAACGCGCATCTGACTTTCTGGGGGACTGCGTGTCCCCCAGATTTTAAAGGGATTCGACAGAGCAGGTACGGGCGAAAATGGCTGATTATCAAGAAATTCTGTCAATGTCCGGCATCGGAAAAACCTACAACGAACCGGTGCTGAGCGATATTAATCTGACGTTATATGCCGGAAAGGTGCTGGCGCTCACGGGGGAGAACGGGGCCGGCAAAAGTACCTTGTCCAAAATCATCGGCGGCCTGATTCCGCCTACGACCGGCACGATGACCTACCTCGGACAGCCTTATGCCCCCGCCAGTCGCAAAGAGGCTGAAAAACTCGGTATCCGCATGGTGATGCAGGAGCTGAATCTGCTGCCGACCTTAACCATTGCCGAGAACCTCTTTCTGGAGACGTTACCCAACTGGGGTGGATGGATAAACCGTAAACGCCTGCGGGAGATGGCCTTGCCGGTAATGTCGATGGTGGGTTTGCAGACGCTTAACCCGGATATGCTGGTGGGAGAGTTGGGGATCGGTCATCAGCAGATGATTGAAATTGCCCGTAACCTGATTGGCGATAGCCGGGTGCTTATTCTTGATGAACCGACCGCCATGCTAACCAGCCGTGAAGTTGAGCTGTTATTTGCACAAATTCAGCTGTTTAAACAGCGCGGCGTTTCACTGGTTTATATCTCTCATCGCCTCGATGAGCTCGCGCAAATTGCCGATGATATTACGGTGCTGCGTGATGGTAACGTCGTCTGCACCGATGATATTAAGCGTTATAGCAGTGATCAGTTGGTTTCACTGATGGTGGGGCGCGACCTGGACAGCACTTTTGATGTGAGCGCCCGACGCCCGGGTAATCCGATACTGAAGGTGGAACATTTTTGCCGCGGCGACGCGTTACAGGATATCTCCTTAACGTTACATCGTGGCGAAGTTCTGGGTATCAGCGGGCTGGTTGGATCAGGAAGAACTGAATTGATGCGGGCGATTTTTGGCGCAGACCGTATAGATAGCGGGCAGTTGCTGGTGGGCGATCCCCTGAAACCCGTTATCCTCCGCTCGCCGTCGGAGGCGATTGCGCACCGTATCGCACTGGTGACGGAAGACCGTAAAGGGGAGGGGCTATTGTTGCCACACTCGGTGGCGGCGAATACCGCATTGGGTAACAGCGAAAAGGTCAGCCGCTGGTCATGGCTTAACGCTTTTCAGGAACGGCAGCTGGCGCAGAAGTACATTACCCGGCTGGGGATCCGCACCTCCGGGGCCGGGCTTGCAGTGGAGAGCTTATCCGGTGGGAACCAGCAAAAGGTGCTGATTAGCCGCTGGCTGGAGCGTAATTGTGATGTGATCCTCTTTGATGAACCGACGCGGGGTATCGACGTAGGTGCTAAGAGGGATATCTATCTACTGCTCAATGAATTAACGCAAAGTGGCAAAGGGCTAATCGTTGTCTCAAGCGATCTTAGAGAACTGATGCAGATTTGCGACCGCATTGTGGTGCTGTCTGCCGGTAAGTTAGTGGAGACATTTACCCGCGAGACCTGGACGCAGGATGCCATTCTGGCCGCGGCATTTTCTGGCTATCAACATGCCACAGGGAAATTACACGATGAGTAATACTTCGGTTTCATGGCGCGCGCTGAGCAGTTATCTGGGGTTAATTGGCGCGCTGCTGGCGATGATTATCCTGTTCTCGTTCCTGAGCGATCACTTTTTAAGTCTGAATACCTTTAGCACTATCGCCAACCAAATACCTGACCTGATGGTGATGTCGGTTGGGATGACGTTTGTATTGATTATTGCCGGTATCGATCTGTCGGTGGGCTCGGTTTTAGCGCTGTCGGCGGCGGTGGTGAGTGTCACCTATCTCAATCTACACTGGTCACCCTGGCTGGCGGCGCTCTCTGGCATTGTGGCCGCAACCTTTGTCGGCTCTCTGACCGGGCTTATCTCCGTTATCTGGCGTATTCCAACGTTTATTGTCTCACTGGGGATGCTGGAGATGGCCCGCGGTAGCGCGTATCAACTCACCGATTCGCGTACTGCCTACATTGGTTCGAGCTTTGACTTCCTTGCCGACCCTATCGTCCTGGGCATCTCACCGTCATTTGTTATTGCCATCCTCGTGATCATTGCGGGACACCTGGTGCTGACGCGCACCATTTTTGGTCGCCATCTGATTGGTATCGGCACTAACGAAGAGGCGGTGCGATTATCGGGGATTAATCCTGCGCCGTACAAAGTGATCGTTTTTGCGCTTATGGGCGCACTGGCCGGGCTGGCATCGTTATTTCAGGTCGCCCGTCTGGAAGCGGCCGACCCCAATGGCGGTGTGGGGATGGAATTGCAGGTCATTGCGGCAGTTGTTATTGGCGGAACCAGTTTGATGGGGGGCAGAGGATCCGTTATCTGCACGTTCCTGGGAGCGCTTATAATTTCAGTATTAGCGGCGGGACTGGCGCAAATTGGGGCGAGTGAGCCAACAAAACGGGTGATTACAGGTGCCGTTATTGTCGTTGCGGTAGTGTTGGATACTTACCGCAGCCAGCGGCAAAAAAGATAGCTCAAAGGCGAAAACGCACAAGGCCCCATCGGGTGCCTTGTGCGTTCTTAAGGTCGCGTGATTAGCTGACCAGAGGAATACGACGATACAGTTCAATCATATCGGTCGCCAGATCCTGAATGACCATCGCATTCATCAGGTGGTCCTGAGAGTGAACGGTAATCAGGTTAACCGGTAATTTACCCGTGCCTTCGTCAAGGCCGATGAGCTGGGTCTGGATACCATGAGCCTGTTTGACAAACTCACGAGATTCTTCCATCGCTTTTGCTGCGCCGTCAAAGTCACCTTTACGAGCAAGCTGCAACGCGGTTAATGCTGAACTCCGTGCGGCACCCGCATTGACCAGCAGCTCCATGATGATTGATTCTAAATCTTCCACGTCTTTATCACTCCATTAGCTTAAGGGCTTTCTCAAGCACGACATCGCCTTTCATCATGCCGTAGTCCATCATGTCGATAACGGCGACTTTTTTGCCCAGTGGGTCAGCCAGAGCCTGCAATTTAGCTTGCTCATACTTCACCTGCGGCCCAAGCAGCACGATATCGGCATCGTTGATATTTGCTTTAAATTCGGCCACTGGTACGGCTTTAATTGAGACCTCAATGCCTTTCTTCTGAGCGGCGTCTTTCATGCGTTGAACCAGCATACTGGTGGACATTCCCGCAGCGCAGCATAAAACGATATTCTTCATAAATGCTCCCTCATGACCGTGATACCTCATGTTTATCGCGAGCTGAAACGATCAACAACCGCTTTGCAGCGATTGTGTGTAAGGCATCACAAAGATCGCTTCAAAAAACTGAAACCGGTTACATTTTTCGTGAGAGAAAGAGATAAAACCCGCCAGGCGGGTTTTACTAACGACGGAGAAGTTTAAGAATCGGAGGTACGCAAGATGCGATTTTTTCCCTGGCGTTTGGCTTTATAGAGTGCCTCATCGACGCTGGAAACCAGATGTTCGAGTGTTTCCAGATGCCATTCGCCAAGCCCTGCGCTGAAGGTGACTTTGAGCCCTTCTTCACGCCATGTCCGGCTGGCGACGTTTATCCGCCACAGCTCAAGTAACGCTTCCGCCTGTTGAACAAGTTCTGCCGTGAAGATCACCGCAAATTCTTCACCGCCATAACGATACAGCGAAAGCCCATGCGCCTGGAGAATAGTGATGCCTTCGCGGGCGACATTACGCAGCACGATATCGCCACTCAAATGGCCCCAGGTGTCGTTAATCGATTTAAAGTTATCAATATCGACTAACGCCAGCGCAAAAGGCTGATGCGTGTTCATTAGCTCGGTGATATCGGTGTCGAATGCCCAACGGTTTTTACATCCGGTCAGTGAGTCCACCGTGGCCTGTCTGACATAAGCACGTTCACGCTCTTTATTAACCTCAATGGCTTTGTGCAGCATCACTTCCAGCCCCGGCGCATGCTGGCTATTGCCGGTTTTGATGGCGTTGATGATATTCATCAGGATACCGCGAGATGCCTGGCGTAGGTACAAGCCGAAGGTGATGATGATGATCGCCGCCAGCGCAAAGCCCCAGCTGGCGATAATGCTTTCATGGTGAGCAAGTTGGCTGAGAGTTTTGCCCGAAACTTTATAAATAACAAACCAGTCGGGATTGGTAAACGAATAGTAGTAGTACCAGGTGCGGCTCGCTTTATCGAAAATCTCGCCGTCACCCGCTGTCATATTGCCGAGTAATTTTTCCGGGACTACGGTCTGAAAGAGCTTGCTGCTGTCCGGGTGGAGCAGAGCTTGGCCTTTATGATTCACCATAAAGAACTCACCTTTTACCGGTGGTTTCATTTGGCGCAGCGTATGACTCATTGCGGTGAGATCGAAGTGAAAGGCCAGCGTGCCTTTCAACTTACCGTCGGTCGAGATGACCGGTTTTGCCAGCGTGATGGTTTGCTGGTGGGTGAAGAAATCAACATAAGGTTGGGTATAACGACTAAAAATCCCGACATCGCCTTGATGAATAAACCACGGACGGCTGGTGGCATCGAATACGGGAGCATTGGCGCGTTCAATCGCCTGTGGCGCGCGAAGATAGTGGCCTTCAGTATCCGCAATAGAGAGCGAGGAAACCGTTGGCATCATCGATAATAACTGCATCATCGATTGCAGCCCTTTCTCCGGGTCCTTATTTACCACATTGTCGAGTTCATTATTGCGCGCTAAATAGGTCGTAGCGCGGCCTAAAATGTAGTCATTTTCGTGCAGGATAGATTCAGCGTAATTAACCGCGGTATTATGCGTGAAATTGCGGTTAATACCATGATAAGCATTGATAATATCATTTCTTTGAATCAACGTGACGAGCGTGGCGATGATAACAAAACAGAAGATAATGCTCGCAAAGCTAATAAAAATAGGGGTCGTAAACGACAGACTTCTGTTGGGATGTTTCATACGAGTTTCCAGTCCTGGGAAAATTGCAGAAAACCGGGGAAAAATAAGGGCTGCAATTCGTACAGTGCTTGTCTTTGAAAATTATAGTCCACCGGAAAAGCCGTGAGCATTCCTGTGCCACGAAAATTATACGTTACCGAATATAATATGAGTATTTAATCTGCACCTTTAGATTAAATCGCTAGAAAAATCTTATTGATATGAAAATATCATCCATCGAGATTGGGCAGGGCAACAGAGGAAGAAACGCTGCCCTGGTCAGCACCATGGCCGACCAACGCAGCGTAAGGAAGATAATTGCCGTGAGCAATACTCGCCATTTCACTCTGCGAGCCACTTTCCGGCCAATTTATCGACATGACTCAATTTGCATTAATGCTGCGAAGCGCGTCCCAACCAGCTATCCCAATCCTTCCAGACCGGCTGTAATCCCCGCGCCATCAATGCGCTGGCAACTTCAACCGGCGTGCGTCCATCGTGTGGGGCAAATTGTTCCAGCTCAGGATGATTGTCGGCATAACCCCCGGGCTGCGTTTTTGAGAAGGCGCTGACATTGTTGATGGCTAGCGGAATCACGTTGTCGCGAAACCATGGTGACTCGCGGGTAGAAAGGGATAGTTCGGTGTCCGGTGAGAACAGGCGAAAAGCGCAGATAACCTGTACCAACTGCCGTTCATCCATCAGTGACGCCGGTTCAATTCCGCCAGCGCACGGACGTAAGCGCGGGAACGAGATGGAGTAGCGACTTTGCCAGTAATGCTGCTGAAGCCACAGCAGATGCTCGGCGACCATAAAGCAATCCACCCGCCAGCTATCCGAAAGCCCAATCAGCGCGCCGAGACCGATTTTATCAATGCCCGCCTGACCCAGGCGGTCAGGCGTATCAAGACGCCATAAAAAATCCTGCTTTTTCCCCTTCAGATGGTGCTGCGCGTACATGCCTTCGTGGTAGGTCTCCTGGTACACCATCACGCCATCAAGCCCCAGCGTTTTTAACTCGGCATACTCCTCCATTGCCAGCGGCTGCACTTCCACATGCAACGAGGCGAACTGGCGGCGAATCTCCGGCAGATGGCGACGGAAGTAATCCATGCCGACTTTGGCTTGATGCTCGCCGGTAACCAACAGCAAATGCTCAAAGCCCAATGCCCGGATGGCCTCGCATTCGCGACGGATTTCGCTTTCGTCCAGCGTCTTGCGCTTAATACGGTTGCTCATGGAGAAACCGCAGTAAGTGCAGTCGTTCGCACACAGATTTGAGAGATACAGCGGGACGTAAAAACTGACCGTGTTACCAAAGCGCTGGCGGGTCAGTTTTTGCGCCCGCTGTGCCAGCGGCTCCAGATAATCAGCCGCCGCAGGTGAGAGCAGGGCCATCAGGTCATCACGGCTTAACGATGAGGCGTTGAGTGCTCGCTCGACGTCGGCCGCCGTTTTGCCGTTAATTCGCAGACGGATATCGTCCCACTCAAGCTGACGCCAGCGATCGCTGAACGTTTTCATACTAAGGCCTCCAGGAATCCGGTTAGCGGGCTGGTGGCGTTAGCCTGCCTGCTGCGCGCACCCGGTACGGCCCGACGCGCCAGAAGTCCCGCTTCCACCGCCAGCCGGAACGCCGTCGCCATCATCACCGGGTCGTCGGCTACGGCAATCGCCGTGTTCACCAGCACCGCATCGGCCCCCATTTCCAGCGCCTGCGTGGCATGACTGGGCACACCGATCCCTGCATCCACCACCACCGGCACGGTGGCCTGCTGAATAATAATCTCCAGCATGGCGCGAGTTTCCAGGCCCTGATTCGAGCCAATGGGCGCGCCGAGCGGCATCACCGCCGCACAGCCCACTTCTTCCAGCCGCTTACACAGCACCGGATCCGCGCCGCAATAGGGCAGCACCACAAAACCCTGCTTCACCAGCGCTTCGGCGGCCTTCAGCGTTTCGATAGGGTCTGGCAACAGCCAGCGGGCATCGGGATGAATTTCTAGCTTCAGCCAGTGCGTGCCCAGCGCTTCACGTGCGAGCTGTGCCGCAAAGATGGCTTCTTCTGCCGTTTTTGCGCCGGAGGTATTCGGCAACAGCGTGACTCCCGCGTCGATCAACGGCGCCAGGATAGCGTCGTTGTGATGGCGTAAATCCACGCGCTTCATCGCCAGCGTCACCAGTTGGCTGCCGGAGGCGCGAATGGCCTCCACCATCAGTTGAGGGGAGGCAAATTTTCCGGTGCCGGTGAACAGATGTGAATCAAACGTTTTGTCGGCTATACGTAACATATCAACCTCCCGCAATGACCTGGAAAAGCAGGATCTGGTCGCCTGCCTGTACGATTTGCTGTTCCCACCGCTCACGCGGCAGGATTTGTTGATTCAGCGCCAGCGCTGTGCCGGGTTTTAGCTGCCCAAGCTCAGCGAGCAGTGCGCTGACGCTTTGTCCTTCGGCACACTGGATAAGCTCATCATTAAACTGGATCTGCATGCCGCCCTCCGCATACCGGGCAGCCGAGGGCGCGGCGTAACGCCAGTCCGCGCCATTGGCTGGTTTTACCATCAAACAAGCGTAATTCGCCGCCAGGGCTTTCAATACCGCTGAGGAGCTTGATGGCTTCCAGCGCCTGCAATGTCCCCATAATGCCGACGACCGGGCCAATAATGCCCGCGGTGCGGCAGTTTCGTTCTGGCTCCGCATCGTCCGGCCATAAGCAGCGATAGCAGCCTTGCTCCCACGGCGGCGTCAGCACCATTAACTGGCCGCCAAAACCGACGGCGCTGGCGGTGATAAGCGGTGTGTCGGATGCCACGCAGGCGGCGTTGATCGCCTGACGCGTCGCCATGTTGTCGGTACAATCAAGCACCACATCGGCACGCGCTACCGCATGTTTGAGGGCATCGCCCGCCAGCCGTTGCTTGAGCGCCACCAGCTCGATATCCGGGTTGAGTCGGGATAGCCGCTGCTGTGTAACCTGAGATTTTGGGCGGGCAACGTCATCGGTTGTGAAGATAATCTGCCGCTGTAGGTTACTCAGGTGCACGTCGTCATCGTCGGCGAGCGTCAATGTCCCCACCCCGGCACCAGCCAGATACAGCGCGGCGGGAGAGCCTAATCCCCCTAAACCGACAATCAGCACGTGGCTTGCGAGCAGCTTTTGCTGTCCTTCAATCGCGATATCACCCAGTAAAATCTGGCGGCTATAGCGCATAAAGTCGCGATCATTCATCGCCCACTCCCGCGATTGAAAGCAGCTGTGACGTGGCTTCACGCCAGTCAACGGCCTGAGTGATAGCGCTGACCACGGCAATGCTGCCCACGCCGGTCGCCAGTACCGCTGGTGCGCGCGCAAGGCTGATACCGCCAATGGCGACGGTCGGGTAGTCGGCGAGACGTTCAATGTGATTCGCCAGTTGCGTCAGCCCCTGCGGCGCGGAAGGCATCTGCTTGGTTTGCGTCGGGAAAACGTGCCCCAGTGCGATATAGGACGGGCGAGCGGCGAGCGCCACGTCGATCTCCATATCATCATGGGTGGAAACCCCCAGGCGTAACCCGGCCGCCTGAATCGCTTGCAGATCGGTGGTTTCGAGATCTTCTTGCCCAAGATGTACGCCGTAGGCGTGGTGCTTAATCGCCAGTCGCCAGTAGTCATTGATAAACAGGCGGGCGTCATAACGACGCCCCAGTTCAATGGCGGCAATCACGTCGGCTTCGACCTCTTCATCACGCTTGTCTTTGATTCGCAGCTGGATTGTACGCACGCCCGCTGCCAGCAGGCGTTCAATCCACTGCACGCTGTCAACGACCGGGTATAGCCCTAAGCGAAAAGGTACCGTCGGGAATTCAGGCTGATACATCAGGCTTCCTCCTTTTTCAGGTAGATCTCGCCACCTTTGGCGCGGAAGTTTTCCGACATATCCGCCATTCCCACTTCAATGGTTTGCGCGGCAGCGTAGTCGCGCACCTCCTGGCTGATCTTCATCGAGCAGAATTTTGGCCCGCACATTGAGCAGAAGTGGGCCACTTTGCCGGATTCCTGCGGCAGGGTTTCATCGTGGTAGGCGCGAGCGGTGAAGGGATCAAGCGCCAGGTTGAACTGGTCTTCCCAGCGGAATTCGAAGCGCGCTTTTGACATGGCGTTGTCGCGGATCTGCGCGCCTGGATGGCCTTTGGCTAAATCGGCGGCATGAGCGGCAATCTTGTAGGTAATCAGCCCTTGCTTCACATCGTCTTTGTTTGGCAGGCCGAGGTGCTCTTTTGGGGTGACGTAGCACAGCATCGCACAGCCAAACCAGCCAATCATTGCGGCGCCAATCCCGGAGGTGAAGTGGTCATAGCCCGGCGCAATATCGGTGGTCAACGGCCCTAAGGTGTAGAACGGCGCTTCATGACAGTGCTCCAGCTCCTCGGTCATGTTGCGCTTAATCATCTGCATCGGCACGTGGCCCGGGCCTTCAATCATCACCTGCACATCGTACTCCCAGGCGATTTTGGTGAGTTCACCTAGCGTATGCAGCTCGGAGAATTGCGCTTCGTCGTTGGCATCCTGAATGGAACCCGGACGCAGACCATCGCCCAGCGACAGGGAAACGTCATAAGCGGCGCAAATTTCACAGATTTCGCGGAAGTGCTCAAACAGGAAGTTTTCTTTGTGATGAGAGAGGCACCATTTCGCCATAATCGAGCCGCCGCGTGAAACAATGCCGGTCAGACGTTTCGCGGTCATCGGCACGTAGCGCAGCAGTACGCCTGCGTGAATGGTGAAATAGTCCACGCCCTGTTCGGCCTGCTCCAGCAGCGTATCGCGGAACGCTTCCCAGGTCAGATCTTCGGCGATCCCGTTGACCTTCTCCAGCGCCTGGTAGATCGGCACCGTACCGATTGGCACCGGGCTGTTACGCAGGATCCATTCGCGGGTTTCGTGAATGTAGCGTCCGGTGGACAAATCCATCACCGTATCTGCGCCCCAACGCGTCGACCACACCAGTTTTTCCACTTCTTCTTCGATGGAGGAGGTGACCGCCGAGTTGCCGATATTCGCGTTAACTTTGACGAGGAAATTACGCCCGATAATCATCGGTTCTGATTCCGGGTGATTGATATTGGCAGGAATGATGGCGCGTCCGGCGGCCACTTCATCGCGCACGAATTCCGGGGTGATATTTTCAGGCAGGCTGGCACCAAAGCTCATTCCCGGGTGCTGGTGGCGTAAAACTTCGCTGCGGATACGCTCGCGGCCCATGTTTTCGCGGATGGCGATAAACTCCATTTCCGGGGTGACGATCCCCTGGCGCGCGTAGTGTAGCTGGGTGACGCAGCGCCCAGCTTTGGCCCGTTTTGGCGTGAGTAACCCGGTAAAACGCAGCTCATCAAGTCCGTCATCGGCCAGACGTTCTTTGGTATAGGCTGAGCTACGGTCGTCTAACTCTTCGCTATCGTCGCGCGCAACAATCCACGGCTGGCGCAGCTTTGCCAGACCCTGCTGGACGTTAATCGCCACCTGCGGGTCGCCGTATGGGCCGGAGGTATCATAGACCGGCACAGCTTCATTTTCTTCATACTGCGGGGTCTCTTTCGAGCCGCCAATCAGCGTGGGGCTAAGCTGGATTTCACGCATCGGAATACGGATATCCGGCCGTGAACCGGTAATGTAAATGCGTTTTGAGTTAGGGAAGGCGGTTCCTTCCAGGGTATCGATAAAGTGTTGGGCCTGGGCGCGCTGTTCGCGGCGGGATGGTTTAGTAGTGGCAGACATAGCTCATTCCAGAAAAAAGTAAGGATATGGCTTGTCAGACGACGGATGAAGCAAGAGGGAAGATCGCCCATGGGCGATGCAACTGAAGATTAACTCTTGTTCCCTTCGCAGGTCTTAACCTGATCAGGTTCCGCGGATCCCGAATTAACGGTCTCAGCCCGTGCTTACACACTGGGCACTCCGACAAGAAGCGACCTCTGATTATCAGAGGTAATGATTGTAAACTACGCGTTAATACATTAAATCTCAAGCCGGGCGTTTGAATTCGCCTTCGTTAAGCGTCTTAAAGGCCAGCATGATTAACTGATCTTCCAGCCGGAAACGGGCCTCTAACGCTTCACCAATATCAGAAAGCGCCTGCTGAAATTGAGAAACGTTGTCCTGGTCAATGGCGTTTTCCAGCGTCGAATCGTAGAAATCCATAATCAGTTGGGTATTTGCGTCCAGCTGTGGCCAGATTTTGGTGGCGTTTAAAAGCGGACTCTCGCCTTCCATTTTATGGATAATGCGTTCATAAATACTGAAATGACCGGCAGACAGATAGTCGACCAGCCGCTGGCAAAAGTTATCGAGCGCTTTTTCATTAAGCCGCATAAACGATTCTTTGCCAGGCTTAAGGCCAACCAAATCGTAGTACGCCACGAGCAGGTGCTTACGAATATTCAGCCAGCGGTCGACCAGTTTGTGGTGTCCATGAATACGCTCTTTTAGACTTTCTAACTGGTTTAACATAAGTTGACCCCGCATCGGTAAGATTAAATTCTGCTCACGTCATTATGTAATCATAATGTTAACAACATGCCTGTGAAGCAAAGGTTGCGCAAGAGATATGGATCGTATAATTGAAAAATGGGATCGCGGTTGGTGGATAGTCAGCCACGAACAAAAATTATGGCTGCCTGGTGGAGAAATACCCTGCGGCGAAGCGGTTAATTTCGATCTTGTGGGGCAGCGCGCGCTGCACATTGGTGAATGGGACAATCTGCCGGTGTGGCTGGTACAGCAACAACGTCGCCACGACATGGGGTCGGTGCGTCAGGTTCTCGACCAGGATGTCGGTCTGTTCCAGCTTGCCGGGCGTGGTGTACAGCTAACCGAGTTCTACCGTTCGCACAAATTCTGCGGTTACTGCGGCCACACCATGCATCCGAGCAAAACCGAATGGGCGATGCTCTGTAGCCACTGCCGCGAACGCTACTATCCGCAAATCGCGCCCTGCATTATTGTCGCCATTCGTCGTGATGATTCGATTCTGCTTGCGCAGCACGTTCGCCATCGTAACGGCGTACATACTGTGCTCGCGGGCTTTGTTGAGGTAGGCGAAACGCTGGAGCAGGCGGTGGCGCGCGAGGTGATGGAAGAGAGCGGTATCAAGGTGAAGAATCTGCGCTACGTGACCTCACAGCCGTGGCCGTTCCCGCAGTCGCTGATGACCGCCTATATGGCCGAGTATGACAGCGGCGATATCGTCATTGACCCGAAAGAGCTGCTCAACGCGAACTGGTATCGCTACGACGATTTACCGCTTCTCCCGCCGCCGGGTACCGTTGCGCGCCGTTTGATAGAAGATACCGTGGCAATGTGTCGGGCCGAATATGAGTGACATGTTACAATGAGCGCATCAACGCTAAAGGAATGTAAAATGACCGAACTGAAGAACGATCGTTATCTGCGTGCGCTGCTGCGCCAGCCCGTTGATGTCACCCCGGTATGGATGATGCGCCAGGCTGGCCGCTATTTGCCGGAGTATAAAGCCACCCGCGCTCAGGCGGGCGATTTTATGTCGCTGTGTAAAAACGCCGAGCTGGCCTGTGAAGTGACGCTGCAGCCGCTGCGCCGCTATCCGCTTGATGCGGCGATCCTCTTCTCCGATATCCTGACTATCCCGGATGCGATGGGGTTAGGACTCTATTTCGAAACCGGGGAAGGCCCGCGGTTTACCTCACCTATCACCAGCAAAGCTGACGTAGAAAAGCTGCCGATTCCTGACCCGGAAGGCGAGCTGGGTTACGTCATGAATGCGGTGCGTACTATTCGTCGTGAACTGAAAGGCGAAGTGCCGCTGATTGGTTTCTCCGGCAGCCCGTGGACGCTGGCGACCTATATGGTGGAAGGTGGCAGCAGCAAAGCCTTTACGGTGATTAAAAAGATGATGTACGCCGATCCAAAATCGCTGCATCTGCTGCTCGACAAGCTGGCGCAGAGCGTCACGTTGTACCTGAACGCGCAAATTAAAGCGGGCGCGCAGTCGGTGATGATTTTCGATACCTGGGGCGGCGTGCTGACCGGGCGTGACTATCAGCAGTTCTCGCTGTACTACATGCACAAAATCGTTGATGGCCTGCTACGTGAAAACGACGGTCGTCGCGTGCCGGTGACGCTGTTCACCAAAGGTGGCGGCCAGTGGCTGGAAGCGATGGCGGAAACCGGCTGCGATGCGCTGGGCCTCGACTGGACTACGGATATCGCCGACGCGCGCCGTCGTGTAGGCCACAAGGTCGCGTTGCAGGGCAATATGGATCCGTCCATGCTGTACGCGCCGGCACCGCGCATTGAAGAAGAAGTCTCGACGATTCTTGCCGGTTTCGGCCAGGGCGAAGGCCATGTCTTTAACCTCGGCCACGGCATCCATCAGGATGTGCCGCCGGAACACGCTGGCGTCTTTGTGGAGGCGGTACACCGCCTGTCGGCACAATACCACCGCTAAGGAATCAATATGGATCTCGCATCGCTACGCGCGCAGCAGCTTGAACTGGCTTCATCGGTGATCCGCGAGGATCGCTTTAACAACGATCCGCCGGCGTTGATCGGCGGGGCTGATGTCGGCTTTGAGCAGGGTGGTGAAGTGACGCGAGCGGCGATGGTATTGTTATCCTACCCTTCGCTGGAGCTGGTTGAGTACCAGGTGGCGCGCGTCGCCACCACCATGCCGTACATTCCCGGCTTCCTCTCTTTTCGCGAAACGCCTGCGCTGATGGCGGCGTGGCAGCAGCTTTCGCAAAAGCCCGATCTGTTGTTTGTCGATGGTCACGGGATTTCCCACCCGCGTCGTCTTGGCGTCGCCAGCCATTTTGGCCTGCTGGTGGACGTTCCCACCATTGGCGTGGCGAAAAAGCGGCTATGCGGTAAGTTTGAGCCGCTTGCCGCCGAACCCGGCGCATTGGCGCCGCTGTTGGACAAAGGTGAGCAGCTGGCTTGGGTCTGGCGCAGCAAAGTGCGCTGCAATCCGTTATTTATTTCGACCGGCCATCGCGTAAGCATGGATAGCGCACTGCAATGGGTGCAGCGCTGCATGAACGGTTATCGCTTGCCTGAACCTACTCGCTGGGCGGATGCGGTGGCATCCGGGCGACCGGCTTTTACGCGGCTTAAAGCCAAAACGCCCCATATCGGGTAAACTGCGGTTAATTTCCGTATTTGAGAACTCATCATGTTACAAAATCCGATTCATCTGCGCCTGGAGAAGCTGGAAAGCTGGCAGCACGTCACTTTTATGGCTTGCCTGTGTGAGCGCATGTACCCGAACTACGCCATGTTTTGTAAGCAGACGGAATTTGGGGATGGACAAATTTATCGCCGTATTCTCGATTTGGTTTGGGAATCGCTGACCGTCAAAGATGCCAAAATCAATTTCGACAGCCAGCTTGAGAAATTTGAAGAGGCGATTCCGGTCGCTGACGACTATGATTTGTACGGCGTCTATCCGGCAATCGATGCGTGCGTGGCATTGAGTGAGTTAATTCACTCTCGTTTAAGTGGTGAGACGCTCGAACACGCCATTGAAGTGAGTAAGTGTTCTATTACCACCGTGGCGATGCTGGAAATGACCCAGGCAGGTCAGGAAATGACCGATGAAGAGCTGAAATTGAACCCTGCCGTTGAGCAAGAATGGGACATTCAGTGGGAGATTTTCCGTCTTTTAGCCGAGTGTGAAGAACGCGACCTGGAACTGATTAAAGGTCTGCGTGCGGACCTCCGCGAAGCCGGTGAGAGCAATATTGGTATAAATTTTCAGCAATGAGACAATAAAACGTGATTTACCGCCTGAATTGTCACGCCTGAAGGCTTCACATCTGCCCCCCGTCTGGTCTACATTTGGAGGGCGAAAAAAAGTGGCTATCGGTGCGTGTATGCAGGTGGGTGCTTTTATGGCATTTCCGTCGCACTCGATGCTTAGCAAGCGATAAACACATTGTAAGGATAACTTATGAACAAGACTCAACTGATTGATGTAATTGCGGACAAGGCTGAACTGTCTAAAACCCAGGCAAAAGCTGCACTGGAATCCACCCTGGCTGCTATTACTGAGTCTCTGAAAGAAGGTGATGCTGTGCAACTGGTTGGTTTCGGTACCTTCAAGGTGAACCACCGCGCCGAGCGTACTGGCCGCAACCCGCAGACCGGTAATGAAATCAAAATCGCCGCAGCTAACGTGCCGGCATTTGTTTCAGGCAAAGCACTGAAAGACGCGGTTAAGTAAGATTGCGTGGCAGTGAACAGTTTTAAAGAAGGGGCGGCTTCGCCCCTTTCGTTTATCTGGCGCCGATTATCGGGGCTGGCAGGCGTACTGTTGCTGACAGCTTGCAGCCATAACAACGCATTACCCCCTTTTACCGCCAGCGGCTATGCTGACACGCAGGGTGCCGTGCGCATCTGGCGTAAAGATAGCGGCGGTGAGACGCGCCTGTTGTCCGCCTTCAGCCCGTGGCACAGCGGCAGCACGTCAACCAGCGAGTACCGCTGGCAGGGCGATAAACTGCAACTTATCGAACTCAATATTTTCGCTCATCCCCCTGAACATATCCGCGCCCGTTTTGATAGCAACGGCGAGCTGAGTTTTATGCAACGGGAAGTGGATGGGCAAAAGCAGCAGCTCTCCAGTGACCAGGTTGCGCTGTATCGCTATCGTGCTGAGCAAATCCGCCAAACCAGTGACGCGCTGCGCCTGGGGAAAGTGGTGTTACGTCAGGGCCGCTGGCATGCTGACCAGAGCGTGAAAACCTGTGAAGGGGAAACGGTGAACCCTGACTTCGATAGCCGCGCACTGGGGCACATAGCCAGCCGTCAGAAGCGTTCAAGCGCAGAGGTGAGTATTGCCTGGCTGGAAGCGCCTGAAGGCTCTCAGCTCCTGCTGGTGGCGAATCAGGACTACTGTACCTGGCAGCCGACGGAAAAAACCTTCTAAGGTCTACTGACAGCGCCAAAAAAACGGGCGGCAACATAAAATGAAGCCACCCGTTAACTGGAGATGATTGTCAGGCTTAGCCGTTAGCTTTGCTCGCGCTCGATAGCGCGCCAGCCGATGTCATTACGGCTAAAACTGCCGTCCCAGTGGATATCGGTCATTAATGCGTACGCGCGTTGCTGTGCTTGTGCAACGGTATGGCCCAGCGCAGTAGAGCAAAGGACGCGGCCGCCGTTCGTCAGTACGCGCTCATCATCGGCAAGTTTGGTTCCGGCGTGGAACACTTTGCCGTCGGCAGCTTCTTCCAGCGGCAGACCGTGGATAACGTCTCCGGTGCGATAGTCACCCGGATAACCGCCAGCGGCGATCACCACGCCGAGCGCTGCGCGCTCATCCCATTCAGAGGTTTTCTCGTCCAGCTTGCCGTCGCAGGCGGCTAGGCAAAGATCTACCAGATCCGATTTCATGCGTAGCATGATCGGCTGAGTTTCTGGATCGCCGAAGCGGCAGTTAAATTCGATAACCTTCGGATTGCCCTGCTTGTCGATCATCAGACCCGCATACAGGAAGCCGGTGTAGGTGTTGCCTTCCGCCGCCATGCCTTTGACGGTTGGCCAGATGATCCGTTCCATGGTGCGCTGATGAACTTCATCCGTCACAACCGGCGCTGGAGAGTATGCGCCCATCCCGCCGGTGTTCGGGCCGGTATCGCCATTGCCGACACGCTTGTGATCCTGGCTGGTGGCCATCGGCAGAACGTGCTCGCCGTCAACCATCACGATAAAGCTCGCTTCTTCACCGTCGAGGAACTCTTCAATCACGATGCGATGACCCGCATCGCCAAAGGCATTGCCAGCCAGCATATCGTGTACAGCGGCTTCGGCTTCTTCAAGCGTCATCGCCACGATGACGCCTTTACCGGCAGCCAAACCGTCGGCTTTGATAACGATCGGCGCGCCTTTCTCACGCAGGTAAGTCAGCGCGGGTTCGATTTCGGTGAAATTCTGGTACTCCGCCGTCGGGATCTTATGACGGGCAAGGAAATCTTTGGTGAAGGCTTTGGAGCCTTCAAGCTGTGCAGCGCCTTCGGTTGGGCCAAAGATTTTCAGGCCGGCTGCGCGGAACGCATCGACGACGCCAATCACCAGCGGCGCTTCCGGGCCAACGATGGTCAGGTCAATGTTCTCACGCTGGGCAAAAGCCAGCAGTGCCGGAATATCGGTGACGCCAATAGCCACATTTTGCAATGCAGGCTCCAGCGCGGTGCCCGCATTACCCGGAGCCACAAAAACGGTCTCGACGTTTGGCGACTGTACTGCTTTCCAGGCCAGGGCGTGCTCGCGCCCGCCGTTGCCAATAACTAATACTTTCATCGTCTGCTCCGTGAATTAATGGCGGAAGTGGCGCATGTCGGTGAAGATCATCGCAATGCCGTGTTCGTCGGCTGCGGCAATCACTTCTTCGTCGCGGATAGAACCGCCAGGCTGGATAACGCAGCTCACGCCGACGGCGGCAGCGGCATCAATACCATCGCGGAACGGGAAGAATGCATCGGATGCCATGGCGGAACCTTTCACTTCCAGACCTTCATCGGCGGCTTTGATACCGGCAATCTTCGCAGAGTAAACGCGGCTCATCTGGCCTGCGCCTATCCCGATAGTCATGTTCTCTTTAGCGTAAACAATGGCGTTGGATTTCACGAACTTCGCAACTTTCCAGCAGAACAGCGCATCACGCAGCTCTTGTTCAGTCGGCTGGCGTTTAGAAACCACACGCAGTTCGCCTTCGGTGACCATACCCAGGTCACGATCCTGAACCAACAGACCGCCGTTCACGCGCTTGAAGTCCAGACCGGCAACGCGGTTGTCCCACTGACCACAGGTCAGGACGCGAACGTTCTGTTTGGCGGCGGTGATCTTCAGTGCTTCTTCTGTTGCAGACGGCGCGATGATCACTTCGACAAACTGGCGGGAGATAATCGCCTGTGCCGTTTCAGCATCCAGCTCGCGGTTAAATGCGATGATGCCGCCAAATGCAGACGTTGGGTCGGTTTTGTACGCGCGGTCATAGGCGTCAAGAATAGAGGTGCTGACAGCCACGCCGCACGGGTTCGCGTGCTTGACGATAACGCAGGCCGGTTCGTTGAACTCTTTCACGCACTCCAGCGCCGCATCGGTATCAGCGATGTTGTTATAAGAGAGCGCTTTGCCCTGAACCTGTGTCGCAGTGGCAACGGAAGCTTCTTTAACATTCTCTTCTATATAGAAGGCAGCTTGCTGGTGGCTGTTTTCGCCGTAGCGCATATCCTGCTTCTTAATGAAGTTCAGATTCAGGGTGCGCGGGAAGCGGCCAGCGGCTTCTTTGCTTTCGCCGTGATAGGCCGGAACCATGCTGCCGAAGTAGTTGGCAATCATGCTGTCGTAGGCGGCGGTGTGTTCAAAAGCTTTAATGGCGAGATCGAAGCGGGTATTGAGGGTGAGTGAACCGTCGTTCGCGTCCATCTCACTAATAATCGCGGTGTAGTCGCTGCTCTTGACCACGATGGCCACGTCTTTGTGGTTCTTGGCCGCAGAGCGAACCATCGTTGGGCCGCCAATGTCGATATTCTCGACAGCATCTTCCAGTGAGCATCCGTCGCGGGCAACGGTCTCAGCGAACGGGTACAGGTTAACAACCACCATATCGATAGGTTCGATATGGTGCTGTTCCATAATGGCATCGTCCTGACCACGACGACCAAGAATGCCGCCGTGTACTTTTGGATGCAGGGTTTTGACGCGTCCATCCATCATTTCCGGGAAACCGGTGTAATCGGAAACTTCGGTTACCGGCAGGCCTTTCTCTGCTAACAGACGGGCGGTGCCGCCTGTAGACAGCAGCTGCACGCCGCGTGCGGAAAGTGCTTGGGCGAACTCGATGATACCGGCCTTGTCAGAAACACTGAGCAGAGCGCGGCGGACTGGACGACGTTGTTGCATGGTAAATCCCCTGGATTTGACTATTACAGAGAGCGTTAGGTGAATTCTTGCGGAAAAACTCAGCTAACGCCCCTTATGGGGCATCCTTGTTTTGCCGCAGCATTGTAACGAAAACGTTTGCGCAACGCTCGCGAATTTTTTTGTTTCCACCGAGCCCTGGATTTTGCCCTTCTATATAAGGGACAGAATGACAGGAACAGGGGAAATGATGATCAAGAATGTGGATAACTCTGTGTGTAAATTGGTATAAGGTGGGGTTCTGCTGGGGATTGCAGCAGTCAGTCATTTTTCTGTCATTTAAGGGTTGCGGGGTGAGAGAAACTCCCTATAATGCGACCCCACTGAGACGGCAAACGTGAATCACTTCACATTAACTAGCCGGTTCGGTTGAAGAGAAAAACCTGAAAATAAACGGTTGACTCTGAAAGAGGAAAGCGTAATATACGCCACCTCGCAACAGTGAGCGAAAGCCGTGTTGCACTGCTCTTTAACAATTTATCAGACAATCT
>Ga0302349_1000632_pt1 | contig 38271 bp, 33 predicted proteins | sample PhyAR1_FD_202176 | JGI IMG/M metagenome (GOLD analysis project Ga0302349, IMG submission 202176) | Leaf surface microbial communities from alfalfa plants in UC Gill Tract Community Farm, Albany, California, United States - DLSL A.R1... | ecosystem: Host-associated > Plants > Phyllosphere >... | reverse complement strand
TCATAATGAATTTCATTATGTGTTCACTCGTGAGGCTTGATATTTTTTACGTCCGGAGACGCTGATATCAATCCTGCGAGTGCCCACACAGATTGTCTGATAAATTGTTAAAGAGCGGTGCCACATATTCCTGCGGCGCGGGTTGCGTATATTACGCTTTCCGCATTGTCAGTCAAGCGTTTATTTTTGCTTAACTCACTGGTTCGTATGATTTCGAACCTACTTAACCCGGCGCTTCGTAAGCCGTTGTGCCGTGTCAGTGGAGGCGCATTATAGGGAGTTCCCGGAAGCTGACAAGTGTTAATTTCAAATAAAATTCTGAGTGCTGATTTTTTCGACTAAAAGCCGTTAAACCGCCAGTTTTTCCAGCAATGGGAAGCCATAACGCCTTAAAACGGGGGTTAATTGTACAGCTTCACTATCCAGTTCAGTGCAGAATGCTACGTTATGTTGCGAAGAACGGACTTCGGGCGCCTCATGTTCCAGCAGCCATGCCGTACGTCGTGCTATCGCTGCACCGGAATCGATGAGTCGGGTCCCTTCCGGCAAAACCTGTTGTAGCTCATCACGCAGTAAAGGAAAGTGAGTGCAGCCCAATACCACCGTATCTGGCGGTTCAGCCATGCGCAGCCACGGCTGAACAATACGACGTACCTCTTCCAGTGCCACTTCCTCACCATGCAGTTTGGCTTCGGCCAGCTCCACCAGCTCCGCCGATCCCAGCATTTCGATGTTGCATGCGCCGGCAAACTGAGCCACCAGCTCATGAGTATAAGGACGACGCACCGTGGCACGCGTTGCCAGCAAGCCCACCACACCATTACGCGTCAGACGTGCCGCCGGTTTAATTGCCGGCACGACCCCCACTACCGGAAAAGCAAAGCGCTCACGTAAGGCGGGCAGCGAGACGGTACTGGCCGTATTACAGGCGATGATGACCAGAGAGAGCGGATAGCGCTGGGTAATGGCATCAACCATCGCCACCACGCGTTCCACGATAAAGGTTTCGCTTTTCTCGCCATAGGGAAAGCCGGCGTTATCGAAGGCGTAAAGATAGTGAAGATCCGGCAGCAGTTGACGGACCTCATCATAGACCGAAAGCCCACCGACGCCGGAGTCGAATACCAGCACGGTGGGGCGCAAATCAGAAGCTGTAACTGCCGCTGAGGTAATACTCTCGTCCTGGGGTTTGATAGCCATACACTGTCTCGTAATCTTTATCGAACAGGTTGGCAATTCTACCACGAACCGTGAGTTGTGAAGTGACCGGATATGAGACGGCGAGATCCCACAGGCTAACCCCGCCCAGCCTCACCCGACGACTGGGCGAACTGTTGAAGTCGGTATCATAACGGTCGCCCAGATAGTGATAAGTCACTGACCAGTCAAAATCATACAGCGTCCAGTCAAGTTGATACTTCACCTGCTGTTTAGCACGACGAATCAGCGGCTGGTCGGTAGTGCCGTCGCGGGCATCGACATAATCATAGGAGAGCTGATGCGCCAGCGGCCCGGTATCAAAGGAAGCGGTCGCCTCAACACCTTTAATACGTGCCTGCTTAATGTTGTAGTAGCGATAAGTCGCCGGATCGCTATCAATCAGGTTATCGATATCGTTGCGATACCCTGATACACGCCAGTTAACCGGTCCGCTCAGGCCTTCAAACCCGCCTTCCCATTGCTTACTCTTTTCCGGATCGAGATCGCGATTACCATAAAAGGGGCTGTAGACCTGAGAGAGGTTCGGCGCCTTAAAAGCTGTCCCGTAAGAAGCAAAAGCACGGTAACCGGAGATAAACTCCCAGCCAACGGCAGTCTGCCAGGTGTTGTGCCAGCCAAACTGGTTGTTATCGTCACCGCGTACTGCCCCTTCCAGCGTTACACTGCCAAACTGCTGCTGGCCGGTCAGATAGAGTCCCGTATTGCGCTGCTCATAGCCCTCTGACAGAGTGTTGGTGCCCGGTTCGGTCGTCTCCTTTTGCCAGTCAACGCCGGCACTGATAGCGCCCTGCCCCACCTGCACGGTGTTACCCCATTGCAGATTGTACTGGGTGACATCATCGAAGGTAGATGCGGCGCCATAACGTCCATTGCGCGGATCGTAGTTAATATCTTTGGTGTGGCCATAGCTGGCGATCAGCTGCGTTGAATAGAGGTCTCGGTTAAAGCGTAAGCCGGTATCCCAGGTCTGGCTGTAAAGCTGACGGGTATCGGCCAGGCCTATGACGTTGGTGTAACTGGCATCGTAGCTCTCTGAGCCGTCGTAGGCGGTGCGGTTATCAAAACCGTAGCCGCGCACAAAACCGCTGAGTTCATCACTGAACTGATGCTCAAGATTGCCATACAGCGTTTTGCTCATGAAGCCGTCACGGTCGTGTTGCGCCGGGCCATAATCGTTGGGATAACCCGCCACCACGTCATACCCTTTGGTATAGGTATAGTTACCCGCCAGGGTCAGCCTGGTTGCGTCGCCCAGCATCTGCTGCGTGGTACCATCGTAAGACTGGTAACCGTTGGAGCCGACGCCCGCCGTCAGCGTGCTGCCCGGTTGCGCCCGGCCGGTAATGATATTGACCACGCCGCCAATCGCATCCGAACCGTAGACCGCTGAACGCGCGCCGCGGATATATTCAATCCGCTGCACCAGCGAAAGAGGAATCTGGCTGAGATCGGAGGAGCCGGAAATACCGGCCTGGTTGAGGCGAATACCATCAATCAGAATCAGAACGTGCCGGGACTCGGTGCCGCGGATAAACAGCGAACTCTGCTGTCCCATGCCGCCGCTTTGAGTAATGTCGACGCCGGGCAGACGACGCATCACATCGGTCAGGCTTTTGGCTTGCCAGCGATCGATCTCGTCACGCGTGACCACGGTAGTGGGTGCCAGCACGCTCGACACCGGCTGAGCAAAACGATTGGCAGTGACTATTTGCGTATCATCAATCCCCTGAGCAAAACCGTTTTGCGCCCAGAGAGAAACCGCCGTTGCACTAAAGGCGAACAGCGATGCGGTAGTTTTCGTCATTTTTAATTGCATCCAAAAGACAAAGCAGGATGCCGCAGGCATACAATCAATAGAACGCGATGATCGTACGAGTAGCGACGTCACACCGGCAGGTCTTCGGGCTGGGAACCATAAGTGGTGATGACTTCCCATCCCGCAGGACAGTGTCTGCAATTGCACTCACCACGACATTCCTTACCGCTGCGCGTCAGCTCCAGATTTACACTGGATTCCCTATTATCTCGGGCTTGAGGCCGGCGAACGCAGTCTACGGAGTGGTGGTTCGGAAGTCCAGACTTCTAAACTTCTTATCGCCGCAGGGCTGGACATCAGCAAGTGAATCCCTACAATCGCCCGCTGGTAAGCTATTAATCAGGACGGATCATGACTCCCGAACATCTCCCTATTGAACAATATGACGCGCAACTGGCGGAAAAAGTCAGTCGTTTAGTGACGATGATGACGCCATTTGCTGCGCCCGAGGTGGAGGTGTTCCGTTCACCGGTCAGCCACTATCGTATGCGTGCCGAGTTCCGGCTGTGGCACGATGGCGACGACATCTACCACATTATCTTTGATCAGCAGACCCGCGAGCGGATCCGTGTCGATCAGTTCCCGGCCGCCAGTGAGTTGATCAACCAGCTGATGCCGAAGATGATCGCGGCGATCCGCGATAATCGTACGCTGCGCCATAAACTGTTTCAGATCGATTACCTGTCGACCCTGAGCAATCAGATTGTTATCTCGCTGCTCTATCACCGTAAGCTGGATGACGCCTGGCAGCTGGCCGCCAGCGAACTGCGGGATCGGCTACGTGCAGAAGGTCTTGATGTACAGCTGATTGGCCGCGCGACCAAAACCAAAATCTGCCTCGATCGGGATTATGTGGATGAGCGTCTGCCGGTGGCGGGACGCGAGTTGATTTATCGCCAGGTTGAGAACAGCTTCACTCAGCCAAACGCAGCGATGAATATTCAGATGCTGGAATGGGCGCTGGATGTCACCCAGGGTTCGCAGGGCGATCTGCTGGAACTCTATTGCGGCAACGGCAACTTCTCACTGGCGCTGGCGCGTAATTTCCGCCGGGTGCTGGCCACCGAAATCGCCAAACCATCAGTGGCATCAGCACAGTACAACATCGCTGCTAACCAGATTGATAATGTACAGATCATCCGTATGGCCGCCGAAGAGTTTACTCAGGCAATGAATGGCGTGCGCAGCTTTAATCGTCTGGAAGGGATTGATCTGACCAGCTACCAATGCGAGACGATTTTTGTCGATCCGCCGCGCAGTGGACTGGATGAAGAGACGGTGAAGATGGTGCAGGCCTATCCGCGCATCCTTTATATCTCCTGCAATCCACAAACGCTGAGCGACAATCTGCAGACCCTGACGGAAACGCACGACGTGACGCGGCTGGCGCTGTTCGATCAGTTCCCCTACACCCACCATATGGAATGCGGCGTCCTGCTGACGCGCAAAGCATAAAAAAACGGGAACCTCAGGGTTCCCGTTTTTTACTCTCTCGCCTTTACTGATTGCGTTTGCGCTTAAAGCGCGTCGCAATCCAGAATACCAGCGCCACCATCAGAATGGTCGGGATGAAGTTCGAGCCAATATCGGGATATTCCGCCCGCACCAGCGCGCTGTAAACCAGAATCCCCAGCAGGAAAAACGCCGCTGCCAGTCCCGGCATACCGTCAGGCATGTTGGTGTTGAGATAACGCTGATGCAGGCACCAGGCCGCCAGGCCAAGCGCGATCAGCGGAAAAATCGAAAACGGAACAAAAGCGCTGAACAGCACGGAAAACGAGCCGTTAATGGCTAAACCGGTAATAAAAGCCAGTAACAATGTGCCTTTATCGCGGGAACTCGGGTGGGTCATGGCCTGATCCTTATTCATTGCTCTCGGGTTTTTCCAGGGTCACCGCCAGTCGTTCTTGTTCCCGGCGGTACCAGTAATAGGCGCCTTTGGCGATCATGCGTAATTGCAGCACCAGACGATCTTCCAGCTTACGGCGCTGTTCGGCATCGACATCCAGCGCCTCTGCGCCGGCGCTGAAGACGATGGTCACCATCGCTTCGGCCTGCGCTTCGGTAAAACTGCGCGGCATGCGATTTTCGACCTCAAGATAATCGGCCAGTTCAGCGATAAAATGCTGAATTTCACGCGCGACCGCAGCACGGAAAGCGGCAGAGGTGCCGGAACGTTCACGCAGTAACAGGCGGAATGCGTTGGGATTGTTGCCGATGAACTCCATAAAGGTGGCAACCGAGGTTTTGATAATGCTGCCGCCCTTGGCAATACGCTGGCGTGCCTGGCGCATCAGTTGTCGCAACATCAGTCCACTTTCATCGACCATGGTCAGCCCCAGCTCATCAACATCCTTAAAATGTCGATAAAACGAGGTCGGGGCGATGCCCGCTTCACGGGCAACCTCTCGCAAACTCAGACTGGCAAAACTGCGTTCGGCGCTGAGCTGACTGAAAGCTGCTTCAATCAGTGTACGTCGTGTACGTTCTTTTTGTTGCGCTCTGACGCCCATTCTCTCTGCCTTTTGCGGTATTAAGCGGGCACTATAACAAAATTTTCAGCGTACAGAGTGGCAAACTTTGTCACCGCCTGTGAACCTCACTCTTTGCCAAACTGTGATGAAAATCGCTGATAGAATTCAGAAGTGCGCGGCGAGATGTTAGAATCTCGTTGTAAAAATGTATAAATAATAGGACGTATCGGTATGCAAAAGTCTTACGATTACGATGCCATTGTGATTGGCTCAGGACCCGGCGGTGAAGGTGCGGCGATGGGACTGGTGAAGCAGGGAGCGCGCATCGCAGTGATCGAACGCTACCACAACATCGGCGGCGGTTGTACGCACTGGGGCACCATTCCTTCTAAAGCACTTCGCCACGCCGTCAGTCGCATCATCGAATTTAACCAAAACCCGCTCTACAGCGATCACACCCGACTGCTCCGCTCCTCCTTCGCTGACATTCTTAATCACACTGAAAACGTGATCAGCCAGCAAACGGCAATGCGTCAGGGATTCTATGAGCGTAACCGCTGTGAGCTTTATCAGGGCGATGCCCGCTTTGTTGATGCCAACACCATTGAGATTGAACAACCTGATGGCACGCGTGAGCGCCTGACCGCTGAGAAATTCGTCATCGCCTGTGGTTCACGTCCTTACCATCCTGATGATGTCGATTTTACCCATCCGCGCGTCTATGACTCCGACTCCATTCTCAATCTGCATCACGAACCTGGCCACGTTATTATTTATGGCGCGGGCGTGATTGGCTGTGAATATGCGTCGATTTTCCGTGGTCTGAACGTCAAAGTTGACCTGATTAATACCCGCGATCGTCTGCTGGCGTTCCTGGATCAGGAGATGTCCGACTCGCTCTCTTATCACTTCTGGAACAGCGGCGTGGTGATTCGTCACAACGAAGAGTTTGAGAAGATCGAAGGGGTGGAAGATGGCGTGATTATCCATCTGAAATCGGGCAAGAAAGTGAAAGCGGACTGTCTGCTGTACGCCAACGGGCGTACCGGCAACACCGACTCGCTGTCGCTGGAGAATGTCGGACTGGAAGCGGATGGCCGTGGCCTGCTGAAAGTGAACAGCATGTACCAGACCGCGCAGCCACACATCTATGCGGTCGGTGACGTAATTGGTTATCCGAGCCTGGCCTCAGCGGCGTACGATCAGGGCCGGATTGCCGCACAGGCGATCATCAAAGGCGAAGCCTCGGCGCATCTGATTGAAGATATCCCAACCGGGATCTATACCATTCCGGAAATCAGCTCCGTCGGTAAAACCGAGCAGCAGCTGACGGCGATGAAGGTGCCTTACGAAGTGGGACGTGCGCAGTTTAAACATCTGGCGCGGGCGCAGATTGTCGGTATGAACGTCGGCAGCCTGAAGATCCTGTTCCACCGCGAAACCAAAGAGATCCTGGGAATTCACTGCTTTGGCGAACGAGCGGCCGAAATTATCCACATCGGTCAGGCGATCATGGAGCAGAAAAACGGTGGCAACACGATTGAGTACTTCGTGAATACCACCTTTAACTACCCTACCATGGCCGAAGCCTATCGCGTGGCGGCATTAAATGGCTTAAACCGCCTGTTTTAACGCCGTGTCGAAATGATGTTGCATGTGGGTTTTAATTGCCTCTGCCAGCTGTTCATAACGGCTGCGCAGAGGTGAACCCGGACGGTAGACCAGCGCGATAGTGCGCTGAGGGACCGGCTTGTAGCAAGGAAGATAGCAGACACCATCCCGAATACGTTCTGGCGGTACCGCCAGCGCCGGAAGCAGCGTAATCCCACTGCCTGCCGCCACCATATTGCGCAGCGTTTCAAGACTGGTAGCCCGGAAGTGGGTATCTTCATCCGCGCCCGCCTCAAAACAGAAGCCCATCGCCTGATCGCGCAGACAGTGACCATCTTCCAGCATCAGCAGTTTTTCGCCAGCCAGATCGGACATCGGCACACGATCGCGATCGCGCCACGGATGATCGGCATAGACCGCCAGCTTCATGGGCTCATCAAACAGCGGCACCTCAATAAAGGCTTCACTCTCTTTGACCAGCGCCAGAATGGCACAGTCCAGCTTGCCGCTATCGAGCTGGGCCAGTAACTGCTGGGTCTGCGCTTCATGCAGATACATTTCCAGTTTCGGGAACGTCTGATGCAGCATCGGAATAATTTGCGGCAGCAGATAGGGGCCAGTGGTCGGAATGAGGCCGATATGCAGCGGGCCTGACATCGCTTCCCCTTGCTGACTGGCCATCTCTTTCAGCACTTTCACTTCGCGCAGCACCGTTCGCGCCTGATCCACCAGCAGTAATCCCGCCTGAGTGAACAGCACTTTACGGCTGGTGCGCTCCAGCAGCATGACACCCAGCTCATCTTCCAGCTTACGGATCTGCCCGCTTAACGTAGGCTGACTGACATGACATGCATCCGCAGCGCGGCGAAAATGCCGGTGTTCAGCAAGCGAAACCAGATATTCAAGATCACGAATATTCATTATTACCCTCCAGACCACGATAGTCCGTGGCGATAGATAGAATAGCAATGAACGATTAGCCCTATCAAGGGTGGGCGGGAATAATGCACGCATCAAAATAAGCGGTCGCCATTAAGGAGAAAAAATGTTTGCAAGTCAGGAAGGTAAAGCCGTTCCGCAGGTCACTTTTCACACCCGCCATGGCGATCGCTGGGTCGATATCACCACCGATGAACTGTTTAAAGATAAAACGGTAATCGTTTTCTCTCTGCCGGGTGCTTTTACACCGACCTGTTCATCCAGCCATCTGCCGCGTTACAACGAGCTGTCAGGTGTCTTTGTACAGCACGGCGTGGACAGCATTCTGTGTGTCTCCGTTAATGACACCTTTGTGATGAACGCGTGGAAAGCGGAACAGCGGGCGGAGAACATTACCTTTATTCCTGATGGCAACGGCGAATTTACCCGCGGCATGGAGATGCTGGTTGAGAAAGCCGATCTTGGCTTTGGCGCGCGCTCGTGGCGTTACTCGATGCTGGTCCGTAACGGCGTAGTGGAGAAAATGTTTGTCGAGCCTGACCAGCCAGGCGACCCGTTTGAAGTGTCAGATGCCGATACGATGCTGCGGTACCTGGCCCCGGAATATAAAGTGCAGGAATCCGTCTCGGTGTTTACCAAACCGGGCTGCCCGTTCTGCACTAAAGCAAAACAGCTGCTGTTGGACCACGGTATTCAGTTCGAAGAGATCGTGCTGGGACAGGATGCGACGACCGTTAGCCTGCGTGCCGTTTCTGGCCGGGCGACGGTGCCACAGGTGTTTATCGGTGGCCGTCATATTGGCGGCAGCGATGACCTGGAGCAGTTCCTGTTGTCAGCGTAAACCTATCACTGTGTCAGCCGGGAGTGCTGGCCCTTTGATGATGTGCCTATAAAAAAAGTAGTAATTCTGAAGCTAGAGGTTGGCGGGCATTTATGATGCCCGCTTTTTTTTGCCTGTTATTCGGGCCCGATATTTTCTGCAAGACACCTTCCATTATTCCCTTAACGCCGCCGTAGCGCTGAAAGGATTAAGCTCCGCTCTATGAGTCGCCTGATGATTTTTTTACCCTTGATTTTTTCCCGGTTATTTTCCATTCACATGGCCTTTAATGCTGTTTTTTCAGTACCCTATGTCTCGCCCACAGACTGCCATCCGGAAATATCATCACAGGTATAACCCCCTATAAGTGGTAAACATGGCTTAACTATTATCCTGCTTTTAATTGACTTTGTTACAGAAAATTGCGTATCAATAATAATTGTAAATGACGAATCAACCCCCAATTAACATCACCTGGAAAAATCATATTTTCTGGCATATTTCAAAATGAGACCGAAATAATCGGCCGATTACGTGAATATAGTAAATCATCTATATACCGTGGCTCCGTTATTGATTATTGTTACCCCGCATTACATTAATCGTGCTGCCAAGGCGCGATTTTAATACACAGCAAATAAACTCAACATATATAAAGGAAATAATTATGCGTACATTATCTCATGAGGAATTGAACTCTGTAAGCGGTGGCGACCTGGCTGGCGCGCTGTTCGGCATGATGGACGGTGCCGCAACCGGCATGGCCATTGGCGGAAAATGGGGAACTGGCGGCGGCTGGATTGTTGGTGCAATTTCTCAGCTGGTCGGCATTATCGTTCCGCCAATCATGGGCGGTGCGCTTGGTCTAGTAATCGGCGCAGCAACAGATGTTGATACTGTGCGTGAAGTCGTCGCGGATTATCGCGCCACCTTCGGTTCAGGTAACACCAATTAATATCAGCTTTTTTGGTTAATCAGCTTAAATAAATAAGTCTGGGCGGGATACTCTTTTAAGATTAGATTATCACGCCCTTTTCTTATTTCTAATAAAGGAAAAAGCATGCGAGATTTATCGACGACTGAAATGCAGTTTGTCAGCGGCGCCGCGATCACAACAGAGACCCTGACCACAATGGATCAGGTATTGAGTAATGTACTGGATGGCATGTCTACCGGCATGACCCTGGGCGGTAAATTAGGCGGCGGCGGCGGTTTTATATTCGGCGCGCTCTCCCAGCTAGTAGGAATAATGGTCGGTCCGGTAATGGGCGGAGCACTGGGTCTGGTCTCTTCATTGACGATAGGTTACGAACAGACGGGCGTACTGCTCAACGACTACCGTACAAGTTTTGGCGCTGAATAAATCCACCCATCGCCAATACGCATTCGCAGGGCGAACCGAAAGCTTGCTGTCAAAATAATAAGCCCGACCAGTGTGAGGCGCTATCCCTGACAGTCCCCCCCCCAAGCGTCACGCCTTATGCTTAAGCCCTCACACGCTTTTCGAACAAAGAAATAAAGCTGGCAAAGCGTTTGCTTTGCCAGCAAATCCGTCTGTCTATTATTCGCTTAGCCCACTCTTTGCTTCGCTTCTGCAATCGCCACCTGCTGAGGCGATACGCCGCCCTGCGCATTACGCTTATCCAGACAGGATTACGGCGCCCGAATCGGATAGAGATCCTCTTCAATCGCCGCGCTGAACGGCTGTAACTGCGCCAGAGACAAGGCTTCCAGTACCACGCCCTGCCTGAAGGCTTCTCCCGCCACTTTTCCGACAATGTGCTGCACTTCGCGGAACGGCTCCTCTTTAGCGACCCGATCATCAGCCAGCCTGGCAGGATTGGCGTAACCCTGTCCGACGGCCTCATGACAACGTGGACGCATCATCTGCAGACTATCCAGCACCGGCTCAGGCAGGCGGTCGGGCGCGATATCACACTGATGAACGTCAACGCTGACCAGGCGGCGACGGCGCTGGCCTCCACTCCTGGAGCGGATTTAGTCCTGCTCTCCGACGTCAGCGGTATCCTCGACGGCAAAGGCCAGCGTATCGAAGAGATGACCGCCGACAAAGCGGAACAACTGATTACCCAGGGCATTATTACCGATGGCATGATTGTGAAGGTCCACGCTGCGCTGGATGCGGCGCGTACGCTGGGCCGACCGGTGGATATCGCCAGCTGGCGTCATGCCGAGCGGCTGCCTGACCTGTTTAACGGCGTGCCGATTGGCACCCGGATTCTCGCTTAACGACTCTGATTCAAGGATTACGAAATGCAAACGCAAGGCATCAAAAAAATCGTTCTGGCTTACTCCGGTGGTCTTGATACGTCGGCCATCATTCCGTGGCTGAAAGAGAACTACGGCGGCTGTGAGGTGGTGGCGTCTGGAAGAGACGGAGGAGCAGAAGTACGGAGAGAGAAATTTAGCGGGCATGGAACATGCCCGCTTTTTTTGCCTGCCGGTTAAACCTGAGCGGCAGCGAATGTCAGAGAGTTAGGCTCCCGGCAGACCTTTCATGATATCCAGCAGCAAACCTTCCGCCATAACCAGACCAGCGTCGTAACCAATATAAGGGCCATAAAAAGCACCCGCCACAGCACCGGTTAACGCTCCACCAAACATGCCGATTACGGCGGTAATACCGCCGCCGATGCCGATAACATCTTTGGAACTTGCACCACGACCACCTAAAATTGCCATTGTCCACGCCCCAAGTACAGCGCCACCAATTGCACACACGGTACCTTCTGCAATATTAGCCAGGATGTTATCGCTATAAGCACCGGAAACGGATTTCAGTTCAGAATCTTTTAATTGACGCATAATATATTGCCTGCTTATTAGTTCATAAAAATAACGTTTTTCTTTTTTGAATACTGATGATTATACGATGTCACCCGCAATAATCGTCTGCGCCAATTGGTTCGCTAATGGCAGACTATACGACAGAGAAACCAGTGCGCCGCCAATCACGCCGCCGACTCCGCCAATTATCGCACCACTCACCGCACCAACCAGTTGACCAATGACACCCAGCCCCAGCCAGCCCATGGCGTCCCCACCGTGCAGATAGCCAATGGAAGCACCGGCGACTGTAGCGGCAACGCCACCAATAATTGAGCTAGCCAGATGATCGCCGATAAAAAATGCAACGTCATTAGCTGTTGCAGCACCAGAAACAGATAAAGTCTCGTTAATTGTTAATTCACGCATAAGCCCTCCTGGCTCAAAAAAATCTTAAAAAAACACCTGTCGGTGTGGTTGTAAAATAACGCCATTTATTTTCTTAAGAAATAGTAAAAAGGCCATAAATGCACAAACTATTGCATTGACAAATAAAATGGAGATGTGGCAGGCAAATAAAAGAATATGGATTTTCTGCTAATTCACTGTCTGAAATCCTGCACTGAGAATAATTATAATCCACAGCCGGAAGTTAAGGGATAAAGGCTCAGACCAGGCCGGGAAGGAAGGGAGTTCAGGGCGACAGAGGCTGGCAAAGCGCAGGCTTTGCCAGCCCTTTTTTTAGAACAGACGCTGCTTCGCTTCCGCAATAGCAAATGCAACCTGCTGAGGCGATACGCCGCCCTGCGCATTACGCTTATCCAGGCAGGATTGCAGCGCCAGAATCGGATAGACATCCTCTTCAATCACCGCGCTGAACGGCTGTAACTGCGCCAGCGACAGGGCTTCCAGTGCCACGCCCTGCCTGATGGCCTCGACCACCACTTCGCCGACAATGTGGTGCGCTTCGCGGAACGGCACCCCTTTAGCGACCAGATAATCTGCCAGTTCAGTAGAGTTGGCGTAACCCTGCTCGGCGGCTTCCTGACAACGCGGACGCTTAACCTGCAGGCCATCCAGTACCAGCACCGACATATGCAGGCAGTCGAGCCAGGTATCGAGCGCGTCGAATAATCCCTCTTTGTCTTCCTGCATATCCTTGTTGTAAGCCAGCGGCAGGCCTTTCAGCGTCATCATCATGCCGGTCAGTGCGCCCTGTACCCGGCCGCACTTACCGCGGATCAGCTCCAGCGCATCCGGATTTTTCTTCTGTGGCATCAGCGATGAACCGGAGGTCACCTTATCGGACAGTTCGATAAAGCCCGCTTCACCGGTGTTGAAGAAGATCATATCTTCGGCGAAGCGCGACAGATGGACCATGCCGATCGCAGCGTCAGAGAGCAGTTCCAGCACATGGTCGCGGTCTGATACGGTATCCAGACTGTTGCGCGTGGCGGAAGCAAAGCCCAGCCAGCCTGCCAGTTGCTGACGATCAATTTCATACGCCGTACCGGCCAGCGCGCCACAGCCCAGCGGGCTGACGTCCAGCCGTTTCAGGGTATCCTGCAGGCGACTTTCATCCCGCGCCAGCATTTCCACATAGGCCAGGCACCAGTGCGCAAATGTCACCGGCTGCGCCCGCTGCAAGTGCGTGTAGCCCGGCATCACCGCATCCTGGTTAGCTTCAGCGGTCACTACCAGCGCCTGCTGTAGCTCACGCGTGGCGCCCAGCAGCGCCTCGACCTGCATTTTGCACCACAGCTTCAGATCGGTGGCGACCTGATCGTTACGGCTACGTCCGGTATGCAGTTTTTTTCCCAGCGATCCCACTTTGTCGATCAGCTGACCTTCAACCCAGCTATGGATATCTTCGGCGTCGCTCTGCAAAATCTGCTCAGGATTGGCGCGCACCGAGGCCAGCAAGTCATTCAGTGCCGCTTCCAGCTGCTGCTGTTCATCCTGTGTCAGGACATTGACCGTCACCAGCGCTTTGGACCAGGCGACCGAGCCAATGATGTCCTGCTCCGCCAGGCGGTAATCGAAGCGCAGCGAATCGTTGAACTGTTTGAAACGTTGATCTGCTGCCTGGGTAAACCGTCCACCCCAAAGTGCCATGGGAAACTCCTTTAAATCATTAAACAAAGGGCGGCATAAATGCCGCCCCTGAGCTCAAACGGTGAGGCGAGGCGCACCTCGCCTGAAGATTACTTCTTCTGCTCGTTCAGGGCGCGGATGCGCGAAGAGAGTGAGAACAGACGGATAAAGCCGCCAGCGTGACGGTGGTCGTAGACTTCGTCTTCGCCAAAGGTCGCGAACTCTTCAGAGTAGAGGCTGTTAGGTGAACGCTTCTGCGTCGCCGTTGCCTGACCCTTGTAGAGCTGCAGGACCACTTCGCCATTCACCTCTTCAGCCAGTGATTCTGCCGCCGCCTGAATTGACTTACGCAGCGGTGCGAACCAGCGACCGTCGTAGACCACGTAAGACATCTCCTGACCCAGCTGTTCACGCCATTTAAAGCTATCGCGATCCAGTACCAGCTGCTCAACCGCACGCAGCGCGTTAACCATGATGGTGCCGCCTGGGGTTTCATAACAGCCACGGGATTTGATGCCGACCAGACGGTTTTCGACGATATCGATCCGACCCACACCATGCTTCGCGCCGATTACATTGAGTTTTTCCAGACACTGGAACGGGCTCAGTTTTTCGCCGTTCACGGCCACGACCCGACCTTTCTCAACGGTCACCGTCACTTCTTCTGGCTGATCCGGCGCCTCTAAAGGATCGACGGTCCAGACCCAGCAATCTTTATTCGGAGCATTGGCCGGACTTTCCAGCACGCCGCCTTCGGTGGAGATGTGCCAGGCGTTTTCATCACGGCTGTAGATTTTTTCCAGCGACGCGGTGGTCGGGATGTTGCGCTCTTTCAGGTAGTCCAGCAGCGCTTCACGCGAACGCAGGTTCCATTCACGCCACGGCGCGACCACTTTCAGCTGCGGAGCCAGCGCGGTATAGGTGGTTTCGAAACGCACCTGGTCGTTACCTTTACCGGTTGCGCCATGACACAGTGCATCCGCGCCCACTTTCAGCGCCAGTTCAACCTGCGCTTTGGCGATGATAGGACGCGCCATTGAGGTGCCCAGCAGGTAGGTGCCTTCGTATAATGCGCCGGTCTGCAGGACCGGATAAACGTAATCGCTGATGAACTCTTCACGCAGATCAACCACGTGGCACTCAGAAGCACCAGACTGCAGCGCTTTCTTCTCTACGCCTTCCAGATCGCTGCGCTCCTGACCGATATCGGCCACAAACGCCACCACCTCACAGCCGCCGTAGTTCTCTTTCAGCCACGGAATGATGGCCGACGTATCAAGACCACCGGAGTAAGCCAGAACGATTTTTTTGATGCCTTGCGTTTGCATTTCGTAATCCTTGAATCAGAGTCGTTAAGCGAGAATCCGGGTGCCAATCGGCACGCCGTTAAACAGGTCAGGCAGCCGCTCGGCATGACGCCAGCTGGCGATATCCACCGGTCGGCCCAGCGTACGCGCCGCATCCAGCGCAGCGTGGACCTTCACAATCATGCCATCGGTAATGATGCCCTGGGTAATCAGTTGTTCCGCATTGTCGGCGGTCATCTCTTCGATACGCTGGCCTTTGCCGTCGAGGATACCGCTGACGTCGGAGAGCAGGACTAAATCCGCGCCAAGAGTGGAGGCCAGCGCCGTCGCCGCCTGGTCAGCGTTGACGTTCATCAGTTCGCCATCATCGGTGATACCGATAGAACTGACCACCGGCATATAGCCCGCCGCCAGCAGCGTGTTCATCAGCGCCGGATTACCCGGCATGGCGTGACCTACGTGGCCCAGTTCTTCATCAAACGGGGTAACGTTAACCATGCCGGCATCGCCCAGGCAGAGCCCCACCGCGTTGATGCCGGTTTTTTTCGCCCACGCCAGCAGCGTTTTATTGGCGGTTCCCGCCAGCGCACCGGTAATAATGTCGATCTGATCGGCCGGTGTGACGCGCAGGCCATTCTTTTTCTTCACCGGCAACGCCAGCTTTTTCATCAGTTCATCCACCAGGCAACCGCCACCGTGGACAATAATCAGCGGGCGCTGATGGGCGCTGCGGTAGGTCAGCAGCGCATCAAACAGACGGGCCAGCGCTTCTTCGCTGTCTAACAGCACACCGCCCAGCTTGATAATCAATGGATTGGTCATGGTTTACTCGTCCGTTAAGTCAGTGACGTGGTTTCCGGGAAGCCGAAGCGAATATTCAGACACTGTACGGCCTGCGATGCGGCGCCTTTCAGCAGGTTATCTTCGGCTGCCACCACGATCAGGTGCTCGCCCTGTAGCTCAAAACCGATATCGCAATATGGCAGACCGACCACCGCTTTCAGTGCCGGCACACCCTGCTCGTAGAGCCGGACCAGAGGCTTATCGTGGTAGGCGCGCTGGAATACTGCCGCCACATCCTCGCGGCTCACGCCCGGATTTAACCGGCAGGTAATGGTCGCCAGAATGCCGCGCGGGAAGTTGCCCAGATGCGGCGTGAAAATCACCGGCGTGCCGAGATGGGCGACGATTTCCGGGTGATGACGATGATTGAACAAGCCGTAAGGGTGCAGGCTGACTTCGCAGAAGCTGGTGCCGACGCTGGCTTTACGCCCTGCGCCACTCACGCCGCTGGTGGCGTTGATCACCGGCCACTGTGCCTCGTTTAGCAGCCCGGCATCCACCAGCGGTTTCAGTGCCAGCTGAGCCGCGGTCGGGTAACAACCCGGTACCGCCACCAGCTGCGCCTGTTTGATCTGCTGATGCTGATATTCCGCCAGGCCATACACCGCTTTATCCAGCCAGTCGCCATGCTGATGGGTGAAGCCGTAGAAGCGGGTATAAAACGCAGGATCATTGACGCGGAAGGCGCCGGACAGGTCAAAGACCACACAACCGGCCTTGAGAAATTCCGGAGCCAGATCGTGGCTGACTTCATGGGCCGTAGCCAGGAATACCACATCCACTTTATCTGCCCATTCCGACGCATGGCTCAGCGGCTGCAGCGGCAGATCCACCACACCTTTCAGCTGAGGATGCAGATCGGACAAGCGCTTACCCGCATCAGGACTTTGCGCCGAAACCGCTAAAGCGGTTATGTTGATATCTGGATGGCGATTCAGGAAGGTGGCGAGCTCTACGCCAGCGTAACCACTGGCACCCACGATCAGCGTATTCAACATCAGGCTGTAACCCTTTTTACAGTCACACGTTCCGGGTCGCGGCCTTGCCCCGTTGCCCACAATGCCGTTTGCAGCGATTTCTGGTTCACATGCAGACGACGTTAATGTATTTTTATTCACTATTAATGCATGAATATTGATACATCCTAACTCAAGGACCGTCAACAGTGAAGACAAAATTACCGCCTTTTATCGAACTCTACCGCCAGTTGATCGCCACACCGTCGATCAGCGCAACCGATGCCGCACTGGACCAGAGTAATGAAACTTTAATCAATTTGCTGGCTGGCTGGTTTCGTGACCTCGGCTTCAGCGTTGAAGTGCAGCCGGTTCCCGGTACCCGCAATAAATTTAATATGCTGGCCCGAACCGGCAGCGGCGCAGGCGGCCTGCTGTTAGCCGGTCATACGGATACCGTTCCGTTCGACGATGGTCGCTGGACCCGCGATCCATTCACCCTGACCGAACACGACAACAAGCTCTACGGGCTGGGCACAGCAGACATGAAAGGCTTCTTCGCCTTTATTCTCGACACGCTGCGCGATGTGGATGTGACGACGCTGAGCAAACCGCTCTATATCCTTGCCACCGCCGATGAAGAGACCACCATGGCCGGCGCGAAATATTTTTCTGAATCGACCCAGCTGCGTCCGGACTGCGCCATCATTGGCGAGCCGACCTCCCTCAAGCCGGTTCGGGCGCACAAAGGGCACCTGTCGAACGTGATCCGCATTGAAGGCAAGTCGGGCCACTCCAGCGATCCGGCGCGCGGCGTTAACGCCATTGAACTGATGCATGAATCGATCACCCATCTGATGCAGCTGCGCCATACGCTGCAGGAGCGTTACCACCACGACGGCTTCGCGATTCCCTATCCCACCATGAACTTCGGGCATATCCACGGCGGCGATGCGGCTAACCGTATCTGCGCCTGCTGTGAACTGCATATGGATATCCGACCTTTGCCGGGCTTATCACTCAGCGATCTGGATGGGCTGCTGAACGAGGCACTGGCGCCGGTCAGCGCGCGCTGGCCTGGTCGTGTAACGGTCGCCGAGCTGCATCCGCCTATTCCGGGTTATGAATGTCCGGCGAACCATGAACTGGTCAGCGTGGTGGAAAAACTGCTGGGCACGCCAACCGAAGTGGTGAACTACTGCACCGAAGCACCGTTTATTCAGCAGCTCTGCCCGACGCTGGTACTGGGGCCAGGCTCCATTAATCAGGCGCATCAGCCAGACGAATTTATTGATACCGCATTTATTAAGCCGACACGGGCGCTTATCAGTCAGGTTGTGCAGCATTTTTGTCACTGATTAACAATAAATGGGGCATTTCACTGCGATAACGGTAAAATGCCCTGTCATTCTGCGGCATTTAACAATAAGAATAACTTATCCCGCTCCGCTCCTGATAAATTCCATGAATTTCGGACAGTTAGCCACACGTTCGCCCCACTTTAACTCATTTGACGTACGCAGCATTACGTGGCTAGATAAAAGACGATGTTATGCCCACCGGGTGACTATCCAGATATTTTCAGATTGCAGACAGGCGGCAACTGAGCACATTCCCCGTAGATGACCGGGAAGATAAAGTTGCTGCTTTTTCTGCTGCCTGAAAAGGGTCGGGTGTAGAAGTTTTTCAAGACGATAAGGGTGTCAGGGTCCAATGAACGAACAATATTCCGCAATGCGAAGTAATGTCAGTATGCTCGGCAAACTGCTCGGGGATACGATTAAGGATGCGCTGGGTGAGAACATTCTCGACCGGGTGGAAACCATCCGTAAGCTCTCCAAGTCATCCCGTGCAGGTAATGACACTCATCGTAAGGAACTGCTTAATACGCTGCAAAACCTCTCCAATGATGAGTTATTGCCGGTAGCCCGCGCGTTTAGCCAGTTCCTTAACCTCACCAACGTGGCTGAGCAGTACCAGACCATTTCGCACAGCGGTGAAGGCGCCAATCATCCCGAACTGCTGAAAAAGACCTTTGAGACCCTGAAGCAGCAGAGTGACATCAGCGAAAGCGCTATCCGCGAGGCGATTGAGTCGCTGTCGCTGGAGCTGGTGCTGACCGCGCACCCGACCGAAATCACCCGCCGCACGCTGATTCACAAACTGGTAGAAGTGAACAGCTGTCTGAAACAGCTCGATCACAGCGACATTTCCGACTACGAGCGTAACCAGATTATGCGCCGTCTGCGCCAGCTGGTGGCGCAGGCCTGGCACACCGACGAGATCCGCAAATATCGCCCGACGCCGATCGATGAAGCCAAATGGGGCTTTGCGGTGGTCGAGAACAGCTTATGGGAAGGCGTACCCGCCTTTCTGCGCGAGCTGAACGAGCAGGTGGAAGAGGCGTTCGGGATGAAATTACCGGTTGATTTCGTGCCGGTGCAGTTCACCTCCTGGATGGGCGGCGATCGCGATGGCAACCCCAACGTCACGGCGGCGATCACCCGTCACGCGATGCAGCTGAGCCGCTGGAAAGCCGCCGATCTGTTCCTGCGCGATATTGGCGTGCTGATTTCCGAGCTGTCGATGTCCGAGTGCAGCGATGAAGTGCGCGAACTGAGCGGCGATCCGGAAGCGCTCGAACCTTATCGGGTGATCCTGAAACGTCTGCGCAGCCAGCTGCTGACTACCCAGGCGTTCCTTGAGCGTCGGCTGAAAGGCGAACGTCTGCCACGTCCGGCGGACCTGCTGGTCTCGAACGACCAGTTGTGGGACCCGCTGTATGCCATTTATCAGTCGCTGCAACAGTGCGGTATGAGCATCATCGCCAACGGCCAGCTGCTTGATACGCTGCGCCGCGTGAAGTGCTTTGGCGTACCGCTGGTGCGTATCGACCTGCGCCAGGAGAGCACCCGTCATACCGAAGCGATTGCGGAAGTGACCCGCTATCTTGGCCTTGGCGATTATGAAAGCTGGTCGGAAGCTGACAAACAGGCCTTCCTGATCCGCGAACTGAACTCAAAACGTCCGCTGCTGCCACGCAGCTGGGAACCCAGCGATGAGACGCGCGAAGTGCTGGAAACCTGCCGCGTTGCGGCTGAAGCACCGCAGGGCTCTATCGCAGCGTACGTTATCTCGATGGCGAAAACGCCGTCTGACGTACTGGCGGTTCATCTGCTGCTGAAAGAGGCGGGCATCACCTACGCCATGCCGGTAGCGCCCTTGTTTGAAACGCTCGATGACCTGAACAATGCCAATGATGTGATGAGCCAGCTGCTGAGCATTGACTGGTATCGCGGCTTTATTCAGGGCAAACAGATGGTGATGATTGGCTATTCTGACTCGGCGAAAGATGCCGGCGTAATGGCGGCCAGCTGGGCGCAATATCAGGCGCAGGATGCGCTGATCAAAACCTGTGAAAAAGCCGGGATTTCGCTGACGCTGTTCCACGGACGCGGCGGCACCATTGGCCGTGGCGGCGCACCGGCCCATGCGGCTCTGCTGTCACAGCCGCCGGGCAGCCTGCGTGGCGGTCTGCGCGTCACTGAACAGGGCGAGATGATTCGCTTCAAATATGGCTTACCGGAAGTCACTATCGCCAGCCTGTCGCTCTACACCGGCGCGATTCTTGAAGCAAACCTGATGCCGCCGCCGGAACCGAAACGTGAATGGCGCGACATTATGGATCAGCTCTCCGCCGACTCCTGTGCGATGTATCGCGGCTATGTGCGTGAGAATGCGGATTTTGTGCCCTACTTCCGTTCGGCAACGCCGGAGCAGGAACTGGGTAAACTGCCGCTGGGCTCACGTCCGGCCAAACGCCGTCCGACCGGTGGCGTAGAGTCGCTGCGTGCGATTCCGTGGATTTTCGCCTGGACGCAAAACCGTCTGATGCTGCCCGCCTGGCTGGGTGCCGGTGCCGCGCTGCAACAGGCGATGGTAGCGGGCCATCAGGATCAGCTGGAAGCGATGTGCCGCGACTGGCCATTCTTCTCAACCCGTCTTGGTATGCTGGAGATGGTGTTCTCGAAAGCTGATCTATGGCTGGCGGAATATTACGATCAGCGTCTGGTAGAGAAATCCCTCTGGCCGCTGGGCAAACAGCTGCGCGATCAGCTGGATGCGGATATCAAAGCGGTGTTAACCATTGCCAACGACTCTCACCTGATGGCCGATGAGCCGTGGATTGCCGAGTCGATTGCACTGCGTAACGTCTATACCGACCCCCTTAACGTGCTGCAGGCGGAACTGCTGCACCGTTCACGTGCGCAGGAAGCCCGCGGAGATGAACCGGACGCACGCGTTGAGCAGGCATTAATGGTCACCATCGCCGGTGTGGCGGCAGGTATGCGCAACACTGGTTAAGCCGATACGGGCGTGACATCCGCGCCCGGTACTGATAATAAAAAAAGTCGGGATTATCCCGACTTTTTTACTGGCTGAAAGGGCGTCATTACGCTGCCGCGACGGCGGGACGCACACCCAGCGTATGGCAGATGGCATAACTCATTTCGGCGCGGTTCAGGGTATAGAAATGGAAATCTTTCACTCCTTCGCGCGACAGAATCTTCACCATATCCATCGCGATATTGGCACCCACCATTTTGCGCGTTTCGGCATCATCATCCAGACCGGCAAACATCGCATTCATCCAGCCCGGTACGCGTACGTTAGTCAGCGTGGCAAAGCGTTGCAGCTGTTTAAAGTTCGAGACCGGCAAAATGCCCGGCACAATTTCCACGTCGATGCCGGTTGAAACGCAGCGATCGCGGAAGCGTAAATAGCTTTCGACGTCGAAAAAGAACTGGGTGATTGCCCGGCTGGCACCGGCATCGATCTTCCGCTTCAGGTTGATTAAATCCGCCTGCGCGCTTTTGGCTTCGGGATGGACTTCCGGATAAGCCGCCACCGAAATATCAAAATCACCGACCTCTTTCAGCAGCGAAACCAGATCGCAGCCATACATATCGGGTTTACCGCCGCCCGGAGGCAGGTCACCGCGCAGCGCCACGATATGACGAATACCGTTATTCCAGTAATCCTGCGCGATGCTGCGCAGCTCTTCGCGTGTGGCATCGACACAGGTCAGATGCGGCGCCGCTTCCAGACCGGTGCGATCTTTAATCCCTTTGATAATGCTGTGGGTGCGATCGCGCTCGCCGGAATTTGCACCGTAGGTGACAGAAACAAATTTGGGTTTCAGGCTGCTCAGGCGATCGATTGAGGACCACAGCGTCTCTTCCATTTCGCTGGTGCGAGGCGGGAAAAATTCAAATGAGACATTAATTTGCCCGTTCAGCTCTGCCAGGCTCTGGTTTAGCGCTTCGCGCTGATTGGCATGAAAGAAACTCATCCTGCACCCTCATCGATCACATCGGTTAACTAACGGCCTGCAAACATCCATACGTTTAGACGTCCAGATGTTCAAAATGACGCAATCCTGCGTCAGCGTCAACTAAAAAATGATCAACGGCGCGGATAAATATTCATTCAGGATGAGAGAAATTCACGATGAGCACAGAGAGAGAATCAAACAGGCGCCGAAGCGCCTGAAAGAAGAGAGAAAGAAAGGATTACAGCAGTTGCGCCAGGCGATTGATATCTGACTGAATGGCACCCGCGGTCACATCGCGTCCCGCGCCCGGACCCCGAATCACCAGCGGATTATCACGGTACCAGCGGCTTTCAATGGCAAACACGTTATCGCACGGCAGCAACGCGGAGAGCGGATGCTCCGGGCGGACGGCTTCAACACCGACACGGGCCTTACCGTTGCCATCAAAGCGGGCAACGTAGCGCAGCACCAGCCCTAATTCCTGCGCGGCTTCCAGCCGTTGCAGCATCTGTTCATTCAGCTCTTCCCCGTTTTCAAAGAAATGGTCGATAGAGCCCTGCTGACAGTTATCCGGCACCAGCGATTCAACGCGCACCTGATCCGGTTCGATGTCATAACCCGCTTCGCGTGCCAGAATCACCAGCTTGCGCATCACGTCCTGTCCGGAGAGATCGACACGCGGATCGGGCTCGGTTAAGCCCTGCTGCCACGCCTGATCCACCAGCTCAGTGAACGGCACGGTGCCGTCGAACTGCAGGAACAGCCACGACAGCGTGCCGGAGAAGATACCGCTAATCGACAGAATGGTATCACCACTGTCACGCAGATCGCGCACCGTGTAGTTAATCGGCAGACCCGCGCCGACCGTCGCGTTGTATAACCAGTGACGACCGGTTTTGGTAAAGGCATCACGAATTTGCCGCCACGTCTGGCTGTCAGAGGCACCGGCTACCTTATTGGCGCTGATGACGTGAAAACCGTGGCTGGCGAAATCGAGATACTGCTGCGCCAGCGGCGTGCTGGCGGTTACGTCCAGCACCACCAGGTCGTCAAACGGGTGCGCCCGCATCCACAGGAACAGCGACTCTTCATCACGCTCAACGGCTTCGTCATCAAAAAAGGCCAGCGCCCGACTGGCGTCCAGTCCCTCATAGCTCAGCAGGCTGCGGCAGCTATCCGCCACACCGGCCAGCACAAATTCAAATCCGGTACGCGCCGACAGCGTTTCCTGATCGCGCGCGAACAGTTCCAGCCAGCGTGAACCGATGTTGCCTTTACCAAACAGCATCAGCCCGATGCGCTTTTCAGCCCGGAACAGCGACTGATGCAATCCCTGAATCAGATGCTGAGTCGGACCGACGCGCAGCACCGCCACTACGCTGATGTGCTGCTCTGACTGCCAGATAAACTCCACCGGCTGATCTTTTAACTGCTGCCAGAAACGATGGGTATGCAGCGGGTTACGGGTGACGCCCGCGCCCACCAGCGCCACCAGCGCCAGCCCGTCGCGTAGCTGCAGATGGCCCGGAAAACCGGCATCCTGCAGCAGCGTAAAGGCGCTGTTAACCACTTCTGAGGTGTAGCAGAGCTGCAATAACTGACGATCGGGATGGACGCCAACGGCCAGCGGGCGCAGCTGGGCGCGCTTCAGTAGCAGATCGATCTCTTTATGCAGAATGGCAAAATCGTGCTGCTCCGGCAGCTGGATCTCAATCAGGCAAACGTCATCGTGACTGGTCACAATACGGGCGCCGGTACCAGACGCCAGCACCCGCTCAATGCGGGTCGATCCCTGTTCCGGCTGGTAGCTACAGCGCAGTTGCAGATCGATGTCGCTGCCTGAAACCGGCTGCAGAGTGCGGGTGTGCAGCACCGGCGCAGCCAGACGCGCCAGTTCACTGGCTTCATCCAGCCTTAACAGCGGCAGCAAACAGGCATCCGAAACTTTACGCGGATCGGCACTGTAGACGCCCGCTACATCACTCCAGATGGTGACGCGGCCAACACCGGCCAGCGCGCCAATCTGCGTTGCAGAATAGTCGGAACCGTTACGTCCGAGCAGCACCGTTTCACCGGCATCGTTCCGGCTGATAAAGCCGGTCACCACGATGCGCTTGTGAGGATGCTGCGCCAGCAGGGTTTGCAACAGCGGCCATGACTTGCCTTCATCCACCTGCGGTTGCGCGGCGCGTTCAGCCCGCAGAAAGTCGCGTGCATCGAGCCAGCAGGCCTGCATATCGCGCTGGTTCAGCACCGCTGACATCAGACGGGCCGACCAGACTTCACCGTGCCCTACCACTTCCGCATAGACCGCGTCAGTCAGCGTGCCATCCAGCAGGGCGGCCAGCTTTTCCAGATCGCGGATAAAAGCGGTCACTAAAGGTTCTGCGACCTCAGCAGGCAGCAGCGCGCTAATCAGCTCGCTTTGATAACGCCGTAAAGCCTGTTGCACCTGGTGCGCGGAGAGCCGATCGCTCTGGCTGAGCTTCAGCCAGTTAATCAGCTGGTTGGTGGTCGAGCCCGCCGCCGACACCACCATCATGTCACCCGGCTGGCTGTAATCCGCCATGATGCTGGCCACGCGCTGATAGCAGCGCGCATCCGCCAGGCTACTGCCGCCAAATTTATGCAACTGCCTGATATCCGGCGTGCCCGCACCTGCTGAAATCGTCATGCTTAACCCTCGGCTGCGATCCGGAATGCATTATCCAGATCGGCAATTAAATCTTCGTGATCTTCGATGCCGACAGAAACACGCAACAGCGTGTCGGAGATGCCCGCTGCAGCACGCGCTTCTGCCGACATTCCCGCATGCGTCATGGTCGCGGTGTGGGAGATCAGACTCTCCACGCCGCCCAGCGATTCCGCCAGCGTAAATAGCCGCAACGCTTTCAGGAAGCGGCGCAGCAGGGCTTCGTCACCATCGACTTCGAAGCTCAGCATCGCGCCAAAGCCGCGTTGCTGTCGCGCTGCATGTTCGTGTCCGGCGTTTTCCGGCAGCGAAGGATGATACAACTTTTTGACCTGTTTCTGTTGCTTCAGGTAATCAACAATCGCTAATGCGTTGCGTTGCGCCGCGGCCATGCGTGGCGCTAAGGTACGGATGCCGCGCAGCAGCAGATAACTGTCAAAGGCCGAACCGGTGACGCCAATATTGTTGGCCCACCACGCCAGATCGGTCGCCAGCTGAGGATCTTTGGCGATCACCGCGCCGGCCACCACATCGGAGTGACCATTGAGGTATTTGGTGCAGGAGTGAATCACCAGATCGGCTCCCAGCGCCAGTGGATTCTGTAACGCCGGACTCATAAAGGTGTTATCCACCACGCTAATGGCACCGGCATCGCGAGCCGCCGCACAAATCGCGCTGATATCAACCACCCGTAACAGCGGATTGCTGGGGCTTTCGATCAGCACCAGCTTCGGTTTCTCATCCAGCGCGGCCTGCAGCGCATTCAGATCGCCCTGATCGACAAATTTCACCCGATAAGCGCCGCGCTTGCTCAGGCTGTCAAACAGCCGGTAGCTGCCGCCATAACAATCGTGTGGCGCCACCAGCAGGTCGCCAGGCTTCAGGAACACCGTCGTCACCAGGTGAATAGCCGACATCCCGGTATTGGTTAATACCGCACCGGCACCGCCTTCCAGTTCAGCCAGCGTCCGCTGCACCACGTCGCGGGTCGGATTCCCACGGCGCGAATAGTCATGGGCGCGGGGCTCGTTGAAATCGAGAAAGTTATAGGTGCTGGAGAGGTGAATCGGTGGGACAACACAGCCATATTGCTCGTCATCATTCAAACCGCTGCGTACTGCGATGGTTGCCTGTTTGCGCGTCATGGGACTTATTGTTCCTGAAATGTGAAATGTTGAGGCACAGGATATCACCCCTTAATTAGACGTCAATACATCTGGACATCTAAATGTCTTTGCGTATAGATTGAGCAGAAAGGCAATAACCGCTAAAATTATGCGTCATCGCCTGGCGCTCACCCGGTCGTTAAGCCGCTGTGAGCGAAGAAAACCCGCCATATCAGGGGTCAGGCAGGAAAAAATCAGGCATAATCCGCTGATTTCCTCACATTTAACGTTTATTAATTAAGGTATCCCATGGCTGAATGGAACGGCGAATATATCAGCCCGTACGCCGAGCACGGTAAGAAGAGCGAGCAGGTCAAGAAGATTACGGTTTCTATCCCCTTGAGCGTGCTGAAGATTTTAACGGATGAGCGTACTCGTCGTCAGGTGAATAACCTGCGTCACGCGACGAACAGTGAGCTGCTGTGCGAAGCGTTTTTGCATGCTTTTACCGGTCAGCCACTGCCAGATGATGTCGATTTGCGTAAAGAGCGCAGCGATGAGATTCCGGAAGAAGCGAAAAAGATCATGCGCGACATGGGTATCGATCCTGATACCTGGGAGTATTAATCCGCCAGGCCTGTTTCGCTTAACGTCGCTGTGTTTCAGATGAGCAGAGCCCGCACCGGGATGCTGCTCATCTGACCTATCACGCCGCTGACTCCTCCTTAATCGTCACCTTCCCTCTCATTTTGATTTTTCCTGTCTGAATGTCGCAGAGAAAATAATAGCCATCAAAGTTTTACATTATCGCAATATTTTTGTTCCAATATGGGATCGCATTCAATCCGGTAATGGAGGAATTACTATTGTTCATAATTACCTGACTCCGTAAAATTTTCCAAAAAAAGCGAATATTTTACAGGAATACGATGGCATCAATTTATCTGACAAAAAAACATAAAAACCTTTCGCCCGTTATTATTATATTTACCATTATAATCTTCATTTTTTCTGACCGGACACAAGCTGCGCCGGTACTGGAAGAAAAAAACAGTGCAACTCATGCACTTTTACAGGATCGGATACGCAAAGAGCAGTTAATTCCTAAACCGCAGCAAACACCCTCTGAAAAACAGACTGCCGGGCATGAGGAAATTCGCTTCCCGAATGAAGCGATCTGCTACAGGATCGATAAAGTTAATTTAAAGCCGGATAGCGAAAAACTTCACCTTGAAAAATTAAGCTATTTTACTGCTCAGGCCGAAGGAAAATGTCTCGGCATTGCGGGCATCAGACTGCTGGCAAAAACTCTGCAAAACGAAATAATCAGGCTGGGATATATTACCACGCGAGTTAACCTACCCGATCAGAACCTTTCAGCTCATACATTAAATTTTGAAATTAATGCGGGTAAGGTGGGCAATATCTTCGTCAATAAAGCAAGCGGCGATTATATCAACCTCGGTAATACGTTACCGCTAAAAGAGGGCGATATACTCGAACTTGGCGATCTTGAACAGGGCAGCCTGAATCTGCAGCGCGTACCGGGTTCGCAGGTCAGGATCAATGTGTTGCCGGGTCGTGAAAAAGGCGAGAGTGATATTCATATCCGGCGCGAACAGGATAAATACTGGCAGGTGGGAGCGTGGATCAATGATGCAGGCTCGGTCGCAACCGGCCGTTACCAGGCAGGCGGTGCGCTCTATTTCAATAACATCACCTCGATGAGTGATACTTTCTACCTGTCATATGGCCATGACATTGCCCCAGGGCATACGGTTAAAGGCAACAGTAATCAGTCTGTGGGTTATTCCATCCCGTGGGGTTACTGGTGGCTCGATCTTTACGCCAGCCAGAGTCAGTATCAGCAATACATCACCGGTAACTGGGCCAGCTGGCGATTAAATAATAAAAATCGTTATTACAGCGCTCAGCTTAATCGTTTGCTCTCACGCACCGTGCATCAGACCACCACGGCGGACCTGCAAATCTTTAATACCGAAGCGCGCTATTCTCTCAATGAGGTCGATCTCGTCAGCATGCATAAAAGAAATGCGGGCTGGAAAGCGGTGCTGCAACATCAGATCCGCTACGATAATGCCGGTCTGGCCGCCAGCCTGAGTTATCAAAAGAAGATGCCATGGTTTAATAGCAGCCACACGGCTGAGCAGCAATACCGGCTCATCGATAAAGAAGGCAGGATTGTTACCTTCGATCTGGAAGGCTCAGTTAGCTTTCGCCTGTACGACAACTGGCTCAACTATTCTCCTCATCTCAGCCTGCAATATTCGCCCGATAAACTTTCTTCTCTTGATCGCTTTTCGCTGGCAAATCGCTGGACCGTGCGCGGTTTCGATGGCGAAAACACCCTTCAGGACAATAAGGGATGGTACTGGCGTAACGACATCAGCTGGCTATTCCCCGGCAAGCCGGTGCAACCTTATATCGGCCTTGATGCAGGCCAGGTTTATGGTAATTACAGCCAGCAATATTACACCGGTAAAACCGTCATCGGCAGCGTGATCGGCTTACGGGGCCAATACCAGCAAACGCACATTGATATTTTTGCTGGCACACCACTTATAAAACCACAATCATTTCATACTGACCCACTTACGCTGGGTTTCTCATTACAATGGAAATATTAAAAAAAGGAGGATGATCTTAATTTCATCGCAGATTACAAACATTTAAAAACATTAATTCATTAAAGGGTAAACATGAAAAAGCATAAAATCAGCCTGTTATTCCTGGCCACATTAGCCACGCTTTGCAGTTCGTCCGCTTTTGCTGCATTGAATAGTTACACTCATGCCAACGGATCGACTGTCATTAATATCAATCAAGCGGATGCCAATGGTCTGTCGCATAATATGTACCAAAATTTCAATGTGACAAATAAGGGAACCATCATCAACAACAGCACCACAGATTTAGTGCGTGAAAGCGGCAATATTGCGCGTAATAGCAATCTGGATCGCTCTGCCAGTCTCATTCTTAATGAAGTCATTTCCAAAAGCCCATCTGCACTCAACGGATTTATTGAAGTTGCTGGTCAGAAAGCGGATGTGATCATTGCCAACCCGAACGGAATTAGCTGTTCTGGCTGTAGCTTTATCAATACCGGACGCGCGACGTTAACAACGGGGACCCCAACCTTCAGCGATGGTACATTAACCGGCTTCAAAGTCGCTAAAGGCACGATAGCTGTTAACGGTAAAGGTCTGAAAGGGGCCGATTACACCGACCTGCTGGCGAAAAAGATTAATATTCAGGGCATGATTGAAACCAGCCAGTTGAACGCGATTGCGGGAACCTATGATTACGATATCGCCTCTGCTCAGGTGACTGCGAATGGCAACACACGGCTGTTCAGTAACAGTATAGATGTGAGCGAACTGGGTGGTGCAACGGCAGGTATTATTCAATTGCAGACCACTGAGGCGGGAGCGGGAGTCAACAACAGTGGCATCCTCAACGCCAGCGGCCTTTATATCGCCTCTAATGGCGCGCTGACTAACAGCGGTACCCTGCAAAGTGGCGTCATCAGTGCGTCAGCCATCAACGGGATCACCAATAAAGGGCATCTTTCTTCAGCTCAGACAGCGCTGCAGTCGTCCGGCACATTTAATAACAGCGGTACCATTGAGGCCACTGATTATATTAATGTCGTCAGTGCAGGAAAATTTTCCAACAGTGAAAACGCGCAAATTACGGCGGCAGGTAATATCAACGTCGTCTCTATCGCCGGTGATATTGAGAATACCGGTAAAATCAGTGCCGGAAAAACTCTGGTGATGCAGACCGGCTATGGTTCAGTTGACGGAACGATGACCGCCATCGCTAACACCCGTCTGCTCAACTCTGGCTCGCTTCAGGCAGGTAATATCAGTCTGAATGCGGTTAAAGAGATTAATCTGTCATCGGGTGGAGAGGTCACCACACCAGGCACAGCTTATCTTTCAGCGTCAAAAGTTTCGAATGCTGCGACCCTGGCCGGCCAGAACACCTCGATTGTGGCTAATGAAGTGCAGAATAGCGGCCTCATGCAGACCACCGGAACGTTAAGCGTCTATGGTAAAAACGACATCCTGAATACCGGCACCTTAAAAGCGGGCACGCTGGCGCTGACAACGGATGAGAAAATCAGCAATTCGTCCTGCATATTGTGGGTATTGTGTACCAAAGGCACCATGGAGGCGGATAAGATCACCATCACCGCACCCAAAATCGCGAGTCTCAGCGATCTGGATGGTCACTATTCCACGCAGACACTTGAGCTGAATAAGCCTGCTGCTTCTTCAGAACCGGCCTCCAGCCTGTAGCCGGTGGTAAGACAGAAATAAAAAAACCCAGCCGAAGCTGGGTTTTTTCTTGCCGCCGAACCCGCAGGTTCAGGTGCCTTTTAATCTTATTTTTTAGCGCCTGGCACGCTGAAACGCTTGTTAAAGCGGTCAACACGGCCACCAGTTGCCACTTCACGCTGCTTACCGGTATAGAACGGGTGGCATTTGCCACAAACGTCCAGGTTCAGTTCGTGAGTCAGTGTTGAACGGGTGTGAATCTCGTTGCCGCAGGTACATTTGATAGTAACTGCTTCGTATTTCGGGTGAATACCTTGTTTCATGGGAAACCTCATATAAGGCCGTGTCGCTCTCCGTGCCAGGTCAGAACCTGCACAGCACCACACGCGGTGAACAGTAAAGGGTGTACTCCGGCAAGATCTTTCTCACCGAAGGCGCAACATTATACAGCTAACTTTCGCCTGCTGCAAATTTATGCTGAGATACCCGCCACCGGGGTCAGCGTGTACACTAGCTTCCCCGATTGATTGAGCCGGAAAGAGATCGCTATGCCCGTTGTTCAGGTTGCCCTGCCCGTCCCGTTGCCCCGCCTGTTTGACTATCTGCCGCCGCTGGGCGCGCAGCCGGTGATTGGCGGTCGCGTGAGCGTGCCGTTCGGCAACCGCAGGATGATCGGCATCGTGGTTGCACTGCGCGACAGTAGCGATCTGCCGGAAGCGCAGCTAAAGCGCGTGGCGGAGGTGCTGGACAGTGAGACGCTCTATCCGGCGTCGTTGTGGCGCATCCTCAACTGGGCCGCCAGCTACTACCATTCACCGCTCGGGGAAGTGCTGAGCCATGCGATCCCGGTGTTACTGCGTCAGGGTAAACCAGCGCAGGACAATCCGTTATGGCAATGGGTCATCACCGAACAGGGTCGCGCCACCGCGCCTGAAACACTGAAGCGCGCCCCAAAACAGCAACAGGCGCTGGCCGCGCTGCGTCAGCGACCGCTCTACCGTCATCAGGTGAGTGAACATGATCTGACAGATGCGGCGATGCAGGCGCTACGGGCAAAAGGCTTATGCGATCTGCATGAGCATCAGCCACAGATGCATGACTGGCGCACCACCTTCGCGGTCAAAGGCGAGCGCCTGCGGCTGAATACCGATCAGGCGATGGCGGTGGGGGCAATTCGGGCCGAAGATGAACAATACGCCGCCTGGCTGCTGGCAGGTATCACCGGTTCCGGTAAAACAGAAGTTTATCTCAGCGTGCTGGAAAATGTGCTGGCGCGCGGCAGGCAGGCGCTGGTGCTGGTGCCGGAGATTGGCTTAACCCCGCAAACCATCGCCCGTTTCCGTGAGCGCTTTGATGCGCCGATCGATGTGCTCCACTCCGCCTTAAATGACAGTGAGCGGCTGGCGGTCTGGCTGCGCGCGCGACGGGGCGAAACCGCCATCGTGATCGGCACCCGCTCGGCATTGTTTACCCCACTGGCCCGTCCTGGGGTGATCATTATTGATGAAGAGCACGACAGCTCCTATAAACAGCAGGAAGGCTGGCGCTATCAGGCGCGCGATCTGGCGGTGTTTCGCGCCCATGAAGAGAACATCCCGATAGTGATGGGGTCGGCAACCCCGGCACTGGAGACGCTGCACAATGTTCGCAGCGGTAAATATCGCCAGCTCGACCTGACGAAACGGGCCGGGAATGCCAGACCGGCGCTGCAACAGCTGATCGACCTGAAAGGCGTGCAGCTGACGGGCGGGCTGGCACCGGCGCTGATCGGCAAAATGCGTCAGCATTTACAGGCTGACAATCAGGTGCTGCTGTTTCTCAACCGGCGCGGCTTTTCGCCGGCGCTGTTGTGTCACGATTGCGGCTGGATTGCCGAATGTACACGTTGCGATCGCTACTACACGCTGCACCAGCACCATCGCCAGCTACGCTGCCACCATTGCGACAGCCAGCGTCCGCTGCCGAATCAGTGTCCGCAGTGCGGCTCGACACATTTATTACCGGTTGGCGTCGGCACCGAGCAGCTGGAGCAGCAACTCGGGACGCTGTTTCCCGGCATTCCGGTGTCACGCATCGATCGTGATACCACCAGCCGCAAAGGCGCGCTGGAGCAGCATCTGGCCGATGTCCATCGCGGTGGCGCCCGCATCCTGGTCGGTACCCAGATGCTGGCGAAAGGTCACCATTTCCCTGATGTCACGCTGGTCTCGCTGCTGGATGTCGATGGCGCGCTATTCTCGGCTGATTTTCGCGCTGCTGAGCGGTTTGCCCAGCTCTACACCCAGGTTGCCGGTCGCGCCGGTCGTGCCGGTAAACAGGGCGAAGTGCTGTTGCAGACCCATCATCCGGAACATCCGCTGCTGCAGACTCTGCTGCATAAAGGCTATTTTGCCTTCGCCCAGCAGGCGCTGCTGGAGCGCCAGGCGGTGTTCCTGCCGCCGTGGAGTCGCCATGCCCTGTTCCGGGCGGAAGATATGGATAATCAGCAGGCCGCAGAATTTCTGCAGCAGCTGCGAAATCTGCTGGAGTCGAGCCCGCTGAATGACAGCTCGATGTGGTTTATGGGCCCGCTGCCCGCTTTGCAACCCAAACGCAGTGGCCGCTGGCGCTGGCAGTTACTGCTCCAGCATCCTTCGCGTCAGCGTCTGCAACAGTTACTCAGCAGTTCCCTGCTGCTGGTTTCGACCCTGCCCGCCGCGCGCAAAGTAAAATGGACGCTGGATATCGATCCCACCGAGAGCTGAAGCGGATGACTCTGCGAGCCAGATCGAAAAAAGTCGCATAAGTCACAATTTTTATGCAAATTAAGTAACAACCAGCCGGGCAATCGTTAACAATGTTGCCCGGCTTGCTTTTTGGACAGGCAAAACAGAATCGAACGCGCCATAACGCGTCAGGAGCATGTGTTGGAGCAGAATCAACAACCGCCCGCCGCCACTATGAAAGACGTTGCGGAAAAAGCGGGCGTCTCAACCGCCACCGTTTCGCGTGCGCTGATGAACCCGGAGAAAGTTTCAGCCGCAACCCGTCAAAAGGTTGAGCAGGCGGTAGCGGCAGTGGGATATGCGCCGCACGGGCTGACGCGTAATGCCCGCCGTAACGATACCCAGACCATTCTGGTGATTGTTCCCGACATCTGCGATCCCTTCTTCAGCGAAATCATTCGCGGCGTCGAAGTTACGGCGGCCGAAGAGGGCTATCTGGTGCTGATTGGCGACTGCGCGCACCAGAATCAACAGGAAAGAACCTTTCTCAATCTGATGGTCACGCGACAGATTGATGGCATGGTGCTGCTTGGCTCACAGCTGCCCTTTGATGCCAGCGTCGATGAGCAGCGTAATTTGCCGCCAATGGTGATGGCGAATGAGTTTGCCCCGGAAATGTCGCTGCCCACCGTTCACATTGATAACCTGACCGCCGCGTTTGAAGCGGTCAATCATCTGCTTCAGCTGGGGCACCGGCAAATTGCCTGTATCGCCGGGCCAGAAGAGATGCCGCTCTGTCAGTATCGCCTGCAGGGGTATGTTCAGGCGTTGCGCCGCAGCAGCCTGACGGTCGATCCTACCTATATTGTGCGCGGCGATTTTACCTTTGACGCGGGCGTGGCGGCGATGAAGCAGCTACTGTCATTGCCACAGCCGCCGCGAGCCCTGTTCTGCCACAGCGATATTATGGCGCTCGGCGCGATGAATCAGGCCAGGCGCAGCGGACTGCGGATACCGGAAGACCTGTCGGTAGTCGGGTTTGATGATATTGAGCTGTCGCGTTACTGCGAGCCGCCGCTGACCACGGTGACACAGCCGCGCTATCAGATTGGTCGTGAAGCGATGCTGCTGCTGCTGGATGAGTTGCAGGGTAAACGCGTCAGCAGTGGATCACGGCTGCTGGATGCCGGGCTGACGATTCGTGGCAGCACCGCGCCAGCAAAAAAGCGTGAAAAATAAGCGTAATCCTGTGCTTTTTTCAGTAGATTCTTAAGGCGAACACCGCTGGTCAAAGTTCCGACCCTTGAGTAACATGGCGGACTCCTTGCCGGGCGCGTGAAAACGATCGATTCGCCCATTTGGCACTATTTTTTGAAGGGTATCAGAACGAGAGTGGCACAAAAAGATTATGTAGGCCGCGGGCGTTCAACAGGGACGCGTCGCAAAAAAAGCCCCAGCCGTGGCAAGAAGAGTAAAGGCGGTTCGGGAACATCAAAATTGATGATTGTACTGGCGGTTGCGGTGTTGGTGACCTTTGCCGGTGGTTTATGGTTCCTGGCGCATCACAAAAAAGAGGACGTGCCGGTCATTACGGATCATAAAGCCAACGGTAATGGCTTACCGCCTAAGCCGGAAGAGCGCTGGAAGTACATCAAAGAGCTGGAAAATCGTCAGGTTACGGTGCCGACGCCTATCGAACCCTCTTCGGGCGGTGAAGTGAAGTCTCAGACTCAGCTGACTGACGAGCAGCGCCAGTTGTTAGAGCAGATGCAGGCCGACATGCGTCAGCAGCCCACGCAACTGAACGAAGTGCCGTGGAACGAACAGACGCCAGCTCAGCGTCAGCAGACGCTACAGCACCAGCAGCAGTTGCAACAGCTGCAACGTCAGCAGCAGCAGGACCAGCAGCAGCAACAACGCCAGCAGCTGCAGGCGCAGCAGCAGCAGCAACGGCAGTTGCAGTTACAACAGCAGCAGCAACGTCAGCAACAGCAGTTGCAGCAGCAACAACGTCAGCAGCAGCAGCAGCAGCAGCAGCAGCAGCAAAACGTACAACGCCAGGCGCAGCCTGCACCGATTACGCGTGAACCGGTATCACCACCGAAACCGCAGGAAACGGCGAAAGCCAAACCGGCAGAGAAAGCCTCTTCTCAGCGCTGGATGGTGCAGTGTGGCTCCTTTAAAGGCACAGACCAGGCCGAATCAGTCCGTGCCGGCTTGGCCTTTGAAGGTTTTGAAAGCCGGATTACTACCGGCGGTGGCTGGAATCGCGTGGTGATTGGTCCCTATAAAGATCGCGCCACCGCTGACAGCACCCTGAAACGCCTGCGCAGTTCCGGCCACTCCAGCTGTATTCCGCTCGCCGTCGGGGGTTGAAACCCGTCAAACCCGCCCCATATCTGTTTGCATGATCCTCCGCGCCCGGTGCGCGGAGCCTTTTTCCGAATGCAACAAGGGGTCTGCCCGTGACAACAATAGTAAGTGTACGACGCAACGGCCAGGTAGTGATTGGCGGTGATGGCCAGGCTACGCTGGGCAATACCGTAATGAAAGGCAACGTTAAAAAAGTGCGTCGTTTATACAACGATAAAGTGATCGCTGGCTTCGCTGGCGGCACTGCAGATGCCTTCACCCTATTCGAACTCTTCGAACGTAAACTGGAAATGCATCAGGGTCACCTGGTGAAAGCGGCGGTTGAGCTGGCCAAAGACTGGCGTACTGACCGCATGCTGCGCCGCCTTGAAGCATTACTGGCGGTCGCCGATGAGTCAGCGTCGCTGATCATCAGCGGCAACGGTGATGTCATCCAGCCTGAAAATGATCTGATCGCCATCGGTTCCGGTGGTCCTTTCGCCCAGGCAGCAGCCCGTGCGCTGCTGGAAAATACCGAAATGGGTGCACGCGACATCGTCGAGAAATCGCTGAACATCGCGGGTGATATCTGCATCTACACTAACCATAACGTTAATTTCGAAGAATTACCGTCCAAGGCGTAAGGATTAAAACATGTCTGAGATGACTCCACGCGAAATCGTCAGCGAGCTGAACCGTTTTATCATTGGCCAGGACAGCGCTAAGCGCGCCGTGGCTATTGCGCTGCGCAACCGCTGGCGCCGCATGCAGCTTGATGAAGAGCTGCGCCATGAAGTGACACCTAAAAACATCCTGATGATTGGCCCGACCGGTGTCGGTAAAACCGAGATCGCTCGTCGACTGGCTAAACTGGCCAACGCGCCGTTTATCAAAGTTGAAGCGACGAAGTTCACCGAAGTGGGCTATGTCGGTAAAGAAGTGGACTCAATCATCCGCGATCTGACCGACTCCGCGATCAAAATGGTGCGCAGTCAGGCGATTGAAAAGAACAAATACCGTGCTGAAGAGATGGCGGAAGAGCGCATTCTTGATGTGCTGATCCCACCGGCAAAAAATAACTGGGGCCAGCCAGAGCAGGCACCTGAGCCGTCAGCCGCCCGCCAGTCTTTCCGCAAAAAGCTGCGTGAAGGCCAGCTGGATGATAAAGAGATTGAGATCGACCTGGCCGCCAGCGGTCCGGGCGTTGAGATCATGGCCCCTCCTGGCATGGAAGAGATGACCAGCCAGCTGCAGTCGATGTTCCAGAACCTCGGCGGTCAGAAACAGAAACCACGCAAGCTGAAGATCAAAGAAGCGATGAAGCTGCTGGTGGAAGAAGAAGCGGCCAAACTGGTGAACCCGGAAGAACTGAAGCAGGAAGCGATTGAGGCGGTCGAGCAGCACGGAATCGTGTTTATCGATGAGATCGACAAAATCTGTAAGCGCGGCGGCCAGAACGCCGGCGGCCCGGATGTCTCACGCGAAGGGGTTCAGCGCGACCTGCTGCCGCTGGTTGAAGGCTGTACGGTTTCAACCAAACACGGCATGGTGAAAACTGACCACATCCTGTTTATCGCTTCAGGCGCTTTCCAGGTGGCCAGCCCATCCGATCTGATCCCGGAACTGCAGGGTCGTCTGCCAATCCGTGTCGAACTGCAGGCACTGACGGTAAATGATTTCGAGCGCATCCTGACTGAACCGAACGCGTCGGTCACCGTGCAGTATAAAGCGCTGATGAACACCGAAGGCGTGAATATCGACTTCACCGACGACGGTATCCGTCGTATCGCTGAAGCGGCCTGGCAGGTCAACGAAACCACCGAAAACATCGGTGCGCGTCGTCTGCATACGGTGCTGGAGCGTCTGATGGAGGATATCTCCTATGACGCCAGCGATCGCCACGGCGAATCGGTCACCATTGATGCTGAGTATGTCGGTAAGCATCTGGATGAACTGGTGGCGGATGAAGACCTGAGCCGCTTCATCCTGTAATCGAGCCGATCAGCATTTTTCTAAAGCCCAGCCATCCGGTTGGGCTTTTTTATGCATGCTCTTGATGCAACGCTGCTTTTTTCCACTGATGATTTTGCCAACAATCAGCATAAAGCGATATACTTACCGCTCCTGTGGCAAACAGACGAAACCCTTATGAAATACGATACATCTGAACTCTGCGACATCTACCATGAAGAAGTGAACGTTGTTGAACCGCTTTTTTCAAATTTTGGTGGGCGCACTTCATTCGGTGGTCAGATTACCACAGTGAAATGCTTTGAAGACAACGGCTTACTTTACGACCTGCTGGAAGAAAACGGCCGTGGTCGGGTGCTGGTGATTGATGGCGGCGGCTCGGTCCGTCGCGCACTGGTCGATGCCCAGCTGGCGCGCCTGGCAGCCACTAACGAGTGGGAAGGCCTGGTAATCTACGGTTCGGTCCGTCAGGTTGATGAGCTGGAAGAGCTGGAGATCGGCATTCAGGCTATCGCGGCGATTCCGGCGGGCGCAGCCGGTGAAGGGATTGGTGAGAGCGATGTGCGCGTCAATTTTGGCGGCGTCACCTTCTTTTCCGGCGACCATCTCTATGCCGATAACACCGGCATCATCCTGTCAGAAGACGCGCTGGACCTCGAATAACGCCAGCAATGAAAACGGGTGCCTCAGCACCCGTTTTTCACGTCAGCTGAGGCTTCAAACCTCTTCCATTTTTCCCAGCAATGCACGCAGACGTTCCTGCCATACGTGTTGCTCTTCTTTCAGGTGCTGATTTTCACGCATCAGCGCGTCGTGGTTGCCCGCGACTTGTTGCGCATCGTTACGCAGTGAGTTGTTCTGCTCTTTCAGCTCTTCGATTTCCATCTGCAACAGGGTGATGGTATCAATCGCCTGCTGTACTTTCGCTTCCAGTTTCT